>CAEZVG010000001.1_pt1 | contig 72540 bp, 70 predicted proteins | sample 7264681 | NCBI WGS metagenome assembly CAEZVG01 (sample SAMEA6813850, study PRJEB35770) | uncultured Candidatus Planktophila sp. | biome: Freshwater; feature: Freshwater reservoir; material: water | place: Czech Republic | collected 2017-05-23 | depth 0.5m m
AGGGCATGCCGGGTAGCCGAACGAATAACGCGAACCTCGATAACCCTGATCAAGAATTCCTTGTAGATCTGGCGCATCTAGATCTCGAACCGCAAATTCTTCTCTTACTCTTGCATGCCAATGCTCAGCTAACGCTTCAGTGAGCTGAACCGATAAGCCATGTAGTTCAAGATATTCTCGGTAGGCATCCGCTGCAAAGAGTTCATTGGCAGCTTTGCTAATTGTGTTACCCATTGTCACAACATGGAAGGCAACGACATCTGTCTTACCTGAATCTTTTGCTGCAAAGAAATCCGCAAGGCATAATCTGCGATCTCTTCGCTGGCGAGGGAAGGTGAAACGCACTCGCTCTTGACCTTTTAAATCACCTTCGTGATGCAAGATAATTAGATCATTTCCTTCGCTTACACATGGGAAATAACCATAAACAACGGCTGCTTCTAGCCAACCCTTTGATTGAACTTCATTGAGGAGTGCACGAAGTCGCGGACGACCTTCCTCTTCGACCATCTTCTCATATTCACCACGAGCACCTTTAAGTCCCCATTGACCGACGAAAAGCGCTCTCTCATCGAGCATTCCAACATAGTCAGCGAGAGGAATGCCCTTTACGATTCGTGAACCGAAGAACGGAGCTTGAGGTATTTCGACATCTGTTGCTACGTCGCTTCGAGTTGTATCAGTCGTGAGAACTTCCGCGTTCTTCGAAACAGCTTTTACCCTACGTTCGCGAAGAGCAGGAAGAGCGGCGCCTGGTTCGCCTCTCTTAACTGCCATAATCGAATCCATTAAACTTAAACCTTCAAATGCATCTCGCGCATAACGAACTTCGCCCGGGAATACCCCTGCAAGATCTTGCTCTACATAGGCACGTGTCAGCGCTGCTCCACCTAAAACGATTGGCCATCTCTGATCGAGACCTCTCGAGGTAATTTCCTCTAGATTCTCCTTCATAATCACGGTCGATTTAACGAGCAACCCACTCATGCCGATCGCATCGACGTTATGTTCAAGAGCCGCATCGATAATCTGATTCGCTGTTTGCTTGATTCCAATATTAACGACGCGATAACCGTTATTTGAAAGGATAATATCTACCAAGTTCTTGCCGATGTCATGAACATCGCCTTTTACAGTTGCGAGAAGCATTGTGCCTCTTCCGCCTTCGTCGCTCTTCTCCATATGAGGTTCTAGGTAGGCAACCGCGCTCTTCATTACCTCGGCGCTCTGCAGAACGAATGGAAGCTGCATCTCGCCCTTTCCAAAGAGTTCGCCTACCACTTTCATTCCTTCAAGCAAGTGGTCGTTAATGATTGCGAGAGGTTTGATCGAACGAGATAGTGCCTCATCTAAATCATCAGTGAGACCAACCTTTTCACCGTCGATGATTCGTCTCTGCAAACGCTCTTCTAGCGGCAATGCAGCAAGTTCGGCGGCACGCGTTAAACGAGAAGCTGTGAGCTCGACCCCCTCAAATAACTGCAGGAACTCGGAGAGTGGGTCGTAGGTGCAATTCTCGCCATCAAAGGTACGACGGTCATAGATGAGATCAAGAGCGACTTCACGTTGACGTTCTTCAATACGGGCCATAGGCATAATTTTTGAGGGATGAACGATTGCGGAAGTTAATCCAACTTGGTAACACTCGTGAAGAAAGACGCTATTCAATACGACGCGAGCCGCAGGATTGAGACCGAAAGAAACATTGCTTACTCCAAGAGTTGTTTGAACCTCTGGATACTCGAGCTTCAAAACACGTATTGCCTCGATTGTTTCTAGGCCATCTCTGCGAGTCTCTTCTTGTCCGGTTGCGATGGGGAAAGTAAGCGCATCAATCATGATGTCGCCAACAGAAATCGCCCAATTGTCGCGAAGATCTGCAATCAAGCGTCGTGCAACTCGTAATTTCCATTCTGCTGTGCGCGCTTGACCTTCTTCGTCAATTGTAAGAGCAACTACAGCCGCCCCGTGTTCCTTCACGAGAGGCATGATGCGAGCAAAGCGCGATGTGGGACCATCTCCATCTTCGTAGTTAACAGAGTTGATGATGCAGCGCCCACCTAAAGCCTCTAAGCCGGCTTTGATTACCGCTGGCTCAGTTGAATCAAGCATGATTGGCAGAGTCGATGAGGTAGCAAAACGAGAGGCAATCTCATACATATCGCGTGCGCCGTCACGACCAACGTAATCCACCGAAAGATCAAGAACGTGTGCACCATCGCGGATTTGATCGCGGGCAATCTCAACGCACGTTTGCCAATCCTCAGAAATCAAAGCATCACGGAATGCCCGTGACCCATTAGCGTTTGTTCGCTCACCGATAGCTAAGAATGTCGAATCCTGGGTTAGTGGAACAGATTGGTATAAGGAAGAGACTGAAGGATCTCTCTGAATATTGCGAGTAGGTAACGCTCTTCCTCGTACTGCAGAGACAACAGCTTCAAGGTGGGCCGGTGTTGTTCCACAGCAACCACCAATCAGAGCAATTCCGTAATCATCTACAAAGGTAGAGAGTGCAGTCGCAAGTTCGTCTGGACCTAACGGGTAACTTGCCCCGTTGGGTCCTAGTATTGGAAGTCCGGCATTTGGCATTACCGATAGAGCGATACCCGAATTCTTTGAAAGATACCTCAAGTGCTCAGACATCTCTGCAGGTCCTGTCGCACAATTAAGACCGATGAGATCAATGTTTAACGGTTCGAGGGCATTAAGAGCTGCCCCGATTTCAGATCCGAGAAGCATTGTTCCGGTCGTTTCCACCGTTACCTGAGCAATCAACATAACATCGTGGTCGAGCGAATCAATGACTTCCCGCGCTCCATTTACTGCAGCTTTTGCTTGAAGTAAATCTTGGGTTGTTTCGATCAGTAAAGCATCTACTCCAGCATCTACCAATCCTTGAGAAGCGATTCGATAGGCTTCTTTGAGTTTCTCGTAAGTTGTGTGACCCAAGGTTGGTAATTTGGTGCCGGGTCCAAGTGAACCGAGAACAAAGCGTGGATGCTCTGGAGTTGAAAATTCATCAGCAACTTTTCGAGCTATCTCACCACCCGCTCTTGCTAACTCATAAATACGGTCTTCAATTCCATACTCTGCAAGGTTGGCCCAGTTTGCTCCGAATGTATTGGTTTCAATCGCATCGACGCCAACTTCTAGATAGGCGCGGTGAACCGACGCAACTACATCGGGACGAGTGATATTCAAAATCTCATTACAACCTTCATGATTTTGGAAATCTTCCAGGGATGGATCTGCCGCTTGCAACATTGTTCCCATGGCACCATCGGCAATTACCGGCCCCAATGAGAGAGCTGAACGCAACTGTCCTGGGCGCTTTCGCGTTATTCCGTTAGAAATAACGTGGTGAGTCGTCATGGTGCAAAGGTTACCGTACAGAAAGTGAGAAGGAGATTTAGAGCGCTATTCCGAGAATCGTATCTAAGGCGCGAGAGAACTCTCCCGCCTCCCCCCTGGACTCTAAACCCGACGGTTCTCCATTTTCACTCTGCTCAATCCACTCTTTAATGAGATGTAAAGCTGCCGCTGTATTGAGATTCTCTGACAGCTCTCGAATAATGCCGGTAATAGCTGGTGTTGTGGGGGCAACATCAACTCGGGATAAAGCTGTTCGCAGACGATTGATCCAGTCGATTGAATCATCTAGTAATTCTTGATTCCACATTCTATCTTTAGTGAAGTGGGAAGAAAAAAGCGCCCAACGAATGGCAGCTGGTTCTACTCCTTGGTTTATCAAAGTAGAGACAAAAACTAAATTTCCGAGCGATTTACTCATCTTTTCGCCATTAAGCCCGATCATTCCAGCATGAACGTAGTGAGAGGCGAACTCTTTTTTAGTGATCAGCGCACATTGCGAGGCAGACATTTCGTGATGGGGAAAAACTAGATCACTTCCACCACCTTGAATATCAATCGATTCATTTTCCGATTCCCCATCGGCAGATTTGCGTGATAGATAAGTCAATGCGATAGCTGAACACTCAATATGCCATCCAGGTCTGCCTGCGCCGAAAGGTGATTGCCATGATGGTTCTCCTGGTCGTTCGCCCCGCCACAACAAGGCATCAAGCGGATTCCGCTTTCCGGCTCTCTTCGGATCGCCTCCCCGTTGAGAGAATATCTCTAGCATCTCATCTTGATTAAGGTGCGATCGTGATCCGAACTTTGAATCTGAATGAACCTCAAAGTAGAGATCGCTTTCAACCATATATGTATTTCCGGTTGCGACTAGCGCTTCAATTGATTCGATGATGAGTGCCATCGCTTCAACAACACCTATGTAATGATCTGGCGGAATAACATGAAGATTGACCATATCCCCACGAAAGAGATTTATCTGTGATCTCGCTAGATCTTGCCAGTTAGTACCGTCTCGCTCGGCACGTTCAAGAAGCGGATCATCTATATCCGTGATGTTCTGAACGAAATTCACTGTTGCACCTGATAGGCGCAGGTAACGATTAATGAGATCGAAGGTGAGGTATGTGGCGGCATGTCCCAGATGGGTTGCATCGTATGGCGTAATTCCGCAGACATAAATTTTGTAATCATTTTTCTTAGCTAAAGGCTTGATGGTTTGTGAGGCTGTATCAAATAACTTCAAGTCAGGGATTTCAAAGCTCTTTGAGAGTGGAGGTAAATCCAAACCTGCCCATGATTCCATTGCACAAGAGTAATACCTGAACCGGCATATCTAGCCTAAAAAGGTGGCCAAGGAACTGCGGGCCAATCTGGGTTTGGCTCAGGAAAGGTAGCTTCTGAGATCAATCTATCGACCCGCATTAAGAGAGCTTTAATCTCAACTTCGTTAAGTAATCCGGATAATTCTTCGATCGTAAATTCAGAGATTTTCACATGTAGAGATTTGAGCATCTCTAACTCATCCTTATTCAACGGTTGACCAGACCATTGCCACAGTACTGTTCTTAATTTATCTTCCTCGTGAAAAGTCACCCCGTGATCGCACACGTAGAGGTGACCTGATTCAGTGGGCAATAAATGTCCGATTTTTCTATCGGTATTGTTAATTACGGCATCGAAGAGTGCAACTTTGCGTAAATTTGGATGTGTCTCTCTGAAATAGAGTGCCAGATCCACGCTCTCATCAATATCGATCCAGAGCTGAAAAGAACCTTCGCCAAAGGGGCCATCACGAAGAATTGTGAGAGGAACGAGATCACATCCCATCGCTTCACTGATTAAATATGCGGCACGTTCTCTAAATGCAAGTGTTCCAGATTGAAAATCCCACAGTGGGCGCTCACCAGAAATCGGTTTATAGATAGCTCGAACCGATTGACCATCAAGTTCTAACGCTGCAAATAGCGTTGCATTCGAGGCATCAACTAACCTGCCCTCAACCCTAACTATTCCTTCTCCGAGAATTTCAGCAGCACTTTTCATCGACGATAACCATTGGCTCGAGCGCAGATATGTCCAAGTGGATCAATAGGAAGAGCACAGAATGGGCAAGGTCGACGGCCAGCCTTTACCAAAGCCTCTGCACGGAGTGCAAAGGATTTCACCTGTGCCAAAGAGAGATAAGCACGGACGACTTGAATATTATCTAACGAGGGAGAATCAATCTCAAAGATATCCTCTTCGTCAACATCGATATTCACCTCACGGAGGTCGACTTGGACTTTTTCGGTGAACTCATCAAAGAATATTGCGATAGCACCGATACGAAACTCTCCAATAACGGGAGTTTCAAGATCTTCGCGATCTTCGATAAGACCTGGTCGCTCGATTTTGGGGTGGGCAAGGCGAATCTCTCTCAACATTTCCTCAAAACGCTCGCCTAGTAGAGAAACTTGGCTTTTCTCTGCGGCGACACTTACAAGCACGTTTCCGCTACGAACCTGAATCCAGAAGGAACGAGAACCTGGCTCCCCCAAAGTTCCTACTGTAAACCGTGAGACATTCTCAAAGGTTCGTAGCATTACAACAGATCCTTGAGGGCACCCATATTGTTAATGGTTATAAGTGAGGTGCCACCTTTGGTAACGTTCAGGATCGTGAATGAGGCAGGATTGATTTGTAACTGCTGAAAAGAATCCAATTTCATTCCAAGATATTTTGACACTATCAATTTAATCGTATCTGAATGCGAGAGAACCAAATTAACCTTCGAGCCTCTAGCATTAGCAATTCTCTCAACTCCTTCAAAAGCTCGCCGTTGTGCAGCTCTAAATGACTCACCATTCGGAAAAGTTACCTGTGAAGGTCTATTCTGAACAAAGCTCCACATCTTCTCGCGACGAAGCGATGACAATTTTCGACCACTCCAATCGCCGAAATCAATCTCTGTAAGACTATCGTCGACACGGAAGCTCTCTAGTGTTGATGAATATTTTGACCGCAGCCAAGGATCAATCGTTAGCTGACAGCGTTCAATCGGGCTGATATGCAACCTATCAATGTGCCCCTTACCAATTCTTTCGACTAACTGGTTTGCCTGAGCGAAGCCTTTCTTTGAGAGAGAAATACCCGGCAACTGCCCTGTTAGCAAACCCGAATCATTGGCTGCAGAGTGGGCATGACGAAGAAGAATGATTACCGACATGAGTACTCCCCTTTCTGCGACAACACGAAAGGTTACACATGAAATGGAGTGTAAGTCGGCCCAACCTTGCTAAGGTCGCGCTCATGGAGATGCGCAGAGCTGGAACTAGTGGTCTGGTTCTCTCAAATATTGGACTCGGCACTATGACGTGGGGACGTGACACCGATACCCATGAAGCAGTCGATCAGGCTCGGGCCTACATTGAAGCTGGTGGAAATTTCCTTGATACCTCACCAATTTACGGAGATGGAGATAGTGAGCGAGTAATTGGCGGAATGATCGGAACACTCTTCGCTCGAGATTCGATGATTATCGCTAGCAAGGCTGGCACAAAGATTATTGATGGAAACCTAGTCATTAGTAACTCAAGGCAGAGTTTGATTAATGATTTAGATAAGACCCTTGCAAGATTAGGAACTGACTATCTAGATATATGGCAACTTTCCCAATGGGACCCACAGAATCCTTTGGATGACACTCTCTCCGCCCTCGATTATGCATTTAGTACAGGCAGGGCTCGTTATGTAGGCATCTCAAATTTCTCAGGATGGCAGGCTGCGCGTGCCGCAACAATGCAACAGGCGCACTCTATGAAGGCTCCTATCGCCACTAGTACCAATGAGTACTCACTTCTTAATCGCAGTGCCGAATCTGAAGTTATTCCAGCCGCTGACGAAATCGGCTTTGGTTTCATTGCTTGGGCGCCTTTGGGCAGAGGTGTATTGACCGGAAAATATAGAAAAGGTGTGCCAAGTGATTCCAGAGCGGCTGCTCCCCACTTTGTTAAACATGTCGAACCATATTTAACCCCTGCCGCCTCTCGCATCGTTGAAGCGGTAGCGGTCGCAGCTGAAGGCTTGGGTTTTGCACCTCTCGAAGTTGCCTTGGCATGGGTTCGCGATAATCCATCAGTTACTTCAGCGATTGTTGGCGCGCGCACTGGCGCCCAACTCAGAGGTGTCCTTAAGAGTGAAGAGATCGTACTTCCGCAAACAATTAGAGAAGTACTAAACGAAGTCTCAACACCTTCTTAGAAAGTTATCCAGAGCGCGTACCCCGAAATGCAAACTCTCAATCGGAACTCGCTCATCAACACCATGAAAGAGCGCCATAAAGTCTAAATCTGCAGGTAGTCGCAACGGGCTAAATCCATATCCGATAATGCCCAGTTCTGATAGCGCTTTATTATCAGTACCGCCGCTCATTAAATACGGAACCGGAATACCCTCTGGATCCTGACTAATGATTGCTGCACACATGGCGTCAACGAGAGGTCCTGTGAAGTTCACTTCCAATGCGATATCTCTGGTCAGGGTCTCAATATGAATTTCTGGTCCAACGATAGAACGAATAGTTGAATTGAGTTCATCCTCGTAGCCAGGAAGAAAGCGTCCATCAATAACTGCCGAGGCGCTGCCCGGAATAACATTCGCTTTATAACCTGCTTCGAGAATAGTTGGATTCGCGGTGTTAGATAGCGTTGCACCAATCATTCGAGCGGTTGGGCCAATCTCATCGAGTAAAGGCCTTAAATCATTCTCATCGTAAGGCCGCCCAGTTGCATCAGCGATTTTACGGAAAAGAATCTTCACTGTCTCGGTGTAGCGTTGCGGCCAGGGATAAGATCCAACTTTTGAAACCGCATCTGATAATCGAGTGATGGCGTTATTGTTGTTAATCATTGAGCCATGCCCTGCTAAACCATCAGCAGTTAACCTCATCCAGTGAATGCCTTTTTGAGCTGCCTCGATGAAGTAAAGTCTTTTACCGTTCTTTAAGGTGACCGAAAACCCACCAACTTCAGAGATTGCCTCAGAATATCCTTCGAAAACTACAGGATGCTCACGTGTCATAAAACGAGAACCGAAATTACTGCCAGCTTCTTCATCGGCGAAGAAGGCTAGGAGAATATTTCGAGGTGGCTGATAACCAGTGCGGCTCCAATTGCGAACGATTGCCAAGATCATTGCATCAACATTCTTCATATCGACAGCACCGCGTCCCCAAATTGCGCCATCTCGAATGTCACCAGAGAACGGGTCTACTTGCCAATCCGCTGCATTTGCCGGCACAACATCAATGTGACCATGCAGAACCAAGCCTGGTCGACTTACATCACTCCCTGCAATTTTGGCAATAACGTTGCAGCGATTAGGTGCGGATTCAAATATCTCTGCCGAAATTCCAACTTCGGCAAGAGAGGCGACCACATACTCGGCGACTGCTTTTTCGTCGCCCTTGCCTTCTCCAAAATTTACAGAGGGAATACGAATGAGATCTTGGCATATTGAAACGGCCTCTTCTTCTATTGAAGAAAATTTCTGGCCATTATCGGGCTTACCTACCATGGTGTCATTCTCTCGCAGATGAGAGGAAAGTGAGCCATATTCGTACGTTTTGCTTCGTGGGAGAACCGTTGCTATCTTTGCCTCGTATTTCAGCTAGCGGGTCATTTCGCTAGCGCACTCGTCCGGGTGGCGGAATTGGCAGACGCGCTAGCTTGAGGTGCTAGTTCTCGCAAGGGATTAGGGGTTCAAGTCCCCTTTCGGACACAGATATCGAAATCTTTAGCCCGGATTTACCATATAAAGCTGAAGAGCAATCAAGTTGGACATAAAGTTCATCCCGTGAAGAGCTATCGCGATGCATTGCTATTGATGAGGCTTATTCCGGATTTTCCTAAAGATGGAATCCTCTTTCAAGATATCACTCCGATACTCTCCGACGGCCCAGCTTTCTCATCGATAATTCGCGAGATAGTTTCTAGAAGTTCTTCCGTCGACTATGTAGCCGGTGTTGAAGCGCGGGGATTCATCTTTGCAGCAGCAGTTGCACATGAGTTGGGTATTGGTTTCATCCCAATTCGCAAAAAAGGCAAACTTCCGCACGATGCAATTTCTCGAAGCTACGGACTTGAATACGGTGAGGCTGAGTTGGAGATTCACCGCGACGCAATCCCAGAAGGGTCAAGAGTGCTTTTGATCGATGACATTCTGGCGACCGGTGGAACTATAGGAGCGGCTATTCAACTCGTGCACGAACTTAAAGCAGTTGTGACAGATATTGCCTTCGTTAGTGAGATACCGGAATTGAATGGTCACCTAACAATCAGCAGGAATTATCCTGCAATTAAGATTCACATACTCACAAATTCATGATGAGAACAGTTCGCGAACCACACATTCAGAGCCTGCGAGCCTTAGCGGCACTCTTGGTCCTGATTTATCATGCTGATCTCTTGCCGGGTGGATATATCGGCGTAGATATCTTCTATGTGATTTCGGGATATCTGATTACCAACCTTCTGCTGCGAGAAATAGAGGAGCGCAATAATCTGGCATTTGCCGCTTTCTATGCGCGTCGCTTTAAGCGACTATTGCCAGCGTCATTTCTTGTTGTGCTTACGACTGGAATTACAGGTTGGGCGGTATTACCTTCAACCTATCGAGCCGACTTCGGTAGAGACCTTATCGCCGCGTCGACCTACATCTCCAACTTTCTATTTGCGCTATGGAATGCCGATTACCAGAATCTTGGATCAACCCCTTCGCCCTTCATTCATTTTTGGTCGCTAGCAGTCGAAGAGCAGTTCTACCTTTTCTGGCCCATTATTATATTAATTCTCTTCCGATTGAAAGGACGTAAGGGAGTTTTCTACGGAGTCCTGGCAGTTGCCTCGTTCTCCTTTATCTTCTCTCTCTATCTAACTGAAGGTTCGCCGGTCTGGTCTTTCTATATTCTTCCGACTAGGGCTTGGGAATTGGCTATTGGAGCGCTCATACTTTTCGCTTCAGAGCGGATGAGGGAGCGGATTTTTTCTCGCCCTCAATGGGGTCTCTTGGCACTTCTGCTGATCGTTGGTTCTTCAATTATCTACAATGAAAATACTTCTTTTCCTGGAACTGCAGCAATCATTCCAGTGCTAGCAACCGCCCTACTCATTTTGAGTATGAACAAGTGGCCCCCATTCCTCGATAAAACTTCTCGTCACGGAGTGGTTCAATGGCTGGGAAAAATCTCGTATCCCCTCTACCTCTGGCATTGGCCTGTTCTAGTTATTCCTGAAATTTATCTTTCTAGAGAGCTGACTCCGCTCGAACTCGTAGTTGCTATCTTTATAGTTCTCCTGCTCGCTGATTTCACACATAGATTCGTTGAGGAACCGCTGCGATATCGGGCTGTGAGCAGTAAGAAGGTCTATCTCTCCACTTTGCTCGCAACTCTGGTTTCCGTATTTCTCGGCCTGGCTATTATTTTCTCCTATAACAGCTCTATAACTTCAGCATCTGGATTTTCATTTGATATCGATGAGGTGCGGCAGAAACCAAAAAACAATCTCGATGGTTGCCACATTCATGTCGGCGTAACTGTTGCACCGAAGTGTGAGTACGGAGACACGACTAGCAATAAGACCGTTGTGCTCTATGGTGACTCGCATGCCGCCCAGTGGCTCCCTGCGCTAGATATTGTTGGTCGTGAAAATGGTCTCAAGATAGTCTCGTTAACCAAATCTGCCTGCCCCGCGGCTGAGGTAATAAAAGAACTTTCATCGCAATATAGAGTCGCCGATTGTCAGGCTTTCAGAGATTCTTCGATCAAGCGCATCTCTCAGATAAAGCCGAGTGCCGTCATCATGACCGGAATGCAGCCATTTACTGCACCGAATTCAGAGATAAATTCCCGTAATTGGTGGCTCTCTGGCGAAGCTACAGCGTTAAGTCGAATAAAAAAATATACAGACTTTCCGATTTACCTCACAGATACTCCCCTGCCTCAAGTTGACATTCCAACCTGCTTAGCTGAAATGGCGAGAGAGAAATGTGATACTTCTCGGCCGATCTCTCCTGAAGTGGCGCCTGGACTAATACCTCTCAATCCGACTCCTTGGTTATGTGAGGAAACATGTCCTGCAGTTATTGATGGAGTCGTTGTCTATCGTGATAAATCTCATTTAACTGTGGCGATGAGCCAATATCTGGCTCCATACTTAGCAAAAGAACTTATAAGACTTGGAGTAATAAAGTGAGCCTTCAGCCAATGAAGATGGCAGGATTGAGTAATGGCTGAGCTCATCTATTACTGCGGAACGATGGATAGCGGTAAATCGACGCTTGCTCTTCAGACAGCTCATAACCATCAGAGCAGAGGTCGAGGCGGTTTGATATTCACAAGTCACGACCGTGCGGGTACAGGGGTAATTTCCTCTCGTCTTGGCTTACAAAGCCCCGCGATTGAAGTCTTACCAGGCTTTGATATCCATAAATTTGTTCTCGACAAGCTATCGATGGGCGAACGTATTGATTACATAATCTGCGATGAAGCTCAATTCTATGAACCACTTCAGATTGATTCATTAGCCAAAATCGTTGATGGCTTAGGAATCGATGTCTATGCCTTCGGTATTTTGGCAGATTTTCGTACCAAGTTATTCCCTGGTTCTGCGCGACTGGTCGAACTAGCAGATCGAGTCAACACGCTTCAGGTAGAAGCGCTCTGCTGGTGTGGTTCAAGAGCAACACATAACGCTAGAACCATTAATGGCGTAATGGTTACTGAAGGCGAACAAGTTGTAGTGGGTGATGTAGGTAAGAGTGAGGAAGTTGCTTATGAAGTCTTATGCCGTAGACACCATATGCGAAATGTAACTGCTCGGGAATCAAGAGCAGGACATATTTCAACTGATCCACTCCCGTTTGGTGAATAGTTTTTCTAAATCTAGATCGAATGCGCTAAAAATGCGATCAGTGGCGCCAAGAAAAGAGCTGGAAGAAGATTGGCGATTGCAATCTTTTTCATATCAAGAAGGCGAAGCGCGATTCCAATAAGCAACAACCCACCGACAATTGACATCGCGTCAATCTGATAGGGATCTAGAACGTTGCCAGCAAACCATCCGATTGCGGTCCATGCGCCTTGATAGATTGCAACTGGAATTATCGATGCGGCAACCCCCCAACCGAGAGTTGACGCGAAAGCCATGGCAGCGAATAAGTCGAGAGAGGATTTGAGTACAAGTTGATCGATTCCACGCGAAGCTCCATCGCTTACACTGCCGAGAATTGCCAGTGGGCCGATCACAAAGAGTAAAGAGGAGCTCACAAATCCCTCAATAAAGGGTGATTCCTTCGAAGCGCGAAACTTTCCTCGCAGATACTCCCCCAGGTGATCAAGTTTGGTTTCTAAATCAAGAGCACTACCGATTAAACCACCGATAATCATCGTTAAAAGTATCACCAGCAAAGGCAGACCTTCGGCGAACTTTTCTCGGAAGGCTGGATTCCATAGTGGAGAGAGAGCCGAGACCGCTCCAAGTGCCGTGACGAGACCAAGCACATCGGTGATTAAACGTTGCGAAGATGCTTGTAACCGTGCGCCTAAAGCAACACCGATACTTGCTCCTATAAGAATAGCGATGACATTAAGAAGTGTTCCGGAGCCAATGAATGAAAAGCTCTCAACATTTGGCATATTCAACAGCGAAGTCGATAAGCGCATACCCTCACTATAGAGCTCAGGGAGCTAGACTTCCTCAAATGAAGCTCGCCAATCTTGCTGCTTTCTTTGCGCCGCACAAAACTATTCCCCCTACTCGGTGGAAAGCCGCGCATAGATGGGATCTAGCCCCCATCAGGGTCATAATTCTTTTCGTTGGTTTAGCAATCTTTGGATTGGGCGATTCACTTCTGATTCAAAGCAATATTGGAAATGCACCCTGGACGGTATTCGCACAAGGCCTCTCTCAACGCACAGGTCTTTTAATCGGTTGGACCACCGCCATTACATCAATCTTTGTCTTATTGATTTGGATCCCATTACGAGAGCGACCAGGTTTTGGAACACTTTCAAATATTGTGCTTATTGCGCTCTTTATCGAAGTTGGAATACATATTTTTCCTGCACAAGATAACTACCTTCTCGGAATCGTATTCGCACTCGTGGGTATCGCTCTGGTAGGGGTTGGCTCTGCCTTGTACATCACATGCGGTCTAGGCCCCGGCCCTCGTGATGGCGCTATGACAGGTCTTCATAGGGTCACCGGAATCCGCGTGAGTCGTGTTCGTCTAGCTATAGAAGTCACGGTTCTCTTGGCTGGATGGGCCTTAGGTGGGACTTTAGGCCTTGGAACATTGCTATTTGCCCTCCTCATAGGCAACTCGATCGCCATTTCTCTCGGAGTTTTGGCGCGTCAGACCGCTAAGTAGGAGCCGAAAAACTTTAATATAAGGCCTTCCTTCGGTCTGTGAGCCGTCATTTCACACGGGGTCGCAAACACCCCCGTTAACAAAATCAGGAAGGTACCTCATGCTTGATAGTTATTTCAAAATATCGGAGCGTGGATCATCTGTAGGTCAGGAAATTCGCGGCGGTCTCGTCACGTTCTTCACAATGGCTTATATCGTGGTTCTTAATCCGCTCATCATCGGCTACACCAAAGATGCTAATGGGAACTTCATTGGCGGAACTCAGGAGCCACAAATTGCAATGATTGCGGCAGCAACTGCCCTCGTTGCCGGCGTCTTAACAATCCTTATGGGAGTTGTTGGTCGCTACCCATTGGCACTTGCTACAGGTTTGGGTCTTAATACATTTGTTGCGGTTGTAATTGCACAGCAGATGTCATGGGAAGCAGCGATGGGCCTTGTGGTTCTCGAAGGCATCATCATCACTATCCTCGTCCTCACCGGATTTCGCACCGCTGTATTTAAGGCAGTCCCTGGTCAGCTCAAGATTGCTATCTCAGTAGGTATCGGTCTCTTCATCGCCCTCATTGGTCTTGTTGACGCTGGATTCGTACGAAAGACTCCAGGCACAGGTCCAGTGCCGGTAACACTCGGATTCGATGGTGAACTTGTTGGTTGGCCAATCGTAATCTTCGCCATCGGTCTCTTTATTATGATCGCGCTTATGGTCCGCAAGACAAAGGGCGCTCTTCTTATTGGTATCGGGGTTGCTACTCTCCTTGCAGTTCTAGCAGAACGCGCCTTTAAAATCGGACCAAATTACATCCCAGGCGGTAATGCTGACGGATCAAACTTTGTAAATCCAAAGGGCTGGGGACTCAACGTTCCTAATCTTCCTGCCGACGGATGGGTTGCAACACCTGATTTTGGTCTCATTGGCCAATTTGACCTCTTCGGTGGATTTGGAGAAATCAGCGTTGTTGCTGCAATCCTCCTTGTATTTACCCTCTTGCTCTCAGACTTCTTCGACACAGTCGGAACTGTCACAGCAATCGGTCATGAAGCAGGATTGGTTGATAAGGATGGAAATATTCCATATAACGATCAAATCCTACTTGTCGACTCATTGGCGGCAGTAGCAGGTGGTGCGGCAAGCATTTCATCGAACACCAGCTACATCGAATCCGCTGCTGGTGTGGGCGAAGGTGCACGTACTGGTCTAGCGTCAATCGTTACTGGAGCATGCTTCCTTCTAACAACATTACTAGCTCCAGTCGTTGCGATGATTCCATACGAGGCAGCTACCCCTGCTTTAATCGTCGTAGGTTTCTTGATGATGACTCAGATCAGCGGAATTGATTGGTCAGATTATGGAATCGCGATTCCTGCATTCCTTACAATTATCTTGATGCCATTTACATACAACATCTCCGTTGGTATCGGTGCTGGATTCATCACTCACGTAGTGATTCGCGCAATCCAAGGTCGACGTAAAGAGATTCACCCACTCCTAATCGGTGTGAGTGCTCTCTTTGTTATCTACTTCATGCAATCACCTATTGAAATGTGGATCGGCTAAGTAAGTAAAGAAAGCTATAAGAAAGACCCCCTGGTTTATCTAGGGGGTCTTTCTTCTTTAAGATAGCTTCCAGTTAACAGGATCTCTTCCAATTTGTGCCAATATCTCATTTGTCTTTGTAAAAGGCCTTGAACCGAAGAAACCTCGGTGGGCCGAGAGTGGACTTGGATGTACCGACTCAATCTTGTGAGAAAAGATACTTCCGGCTGATCTCGCAGAATTTCCCCAAAGAATTGCCACTATATCTCTTCTAGAAAGTTCCAGAAGAATTGAAGAAATCAGATTCTTCCAGCCCAGGGATTTATGTGTATCTCGTTTACCTATCTCAGTTGTAAGCGCGGTGTTTAAAAGTAACACCCCCCTGTTCTGCCAACTCTGCAAACTGCCCGTCTCTGGTCTTTCGAATCCGAGATCATCGCTGTACTCCTTGAAAATATTTCGAAGCGATGAGGGGATAAGGCTCGGTTGACCCGAAGAGAAGGCCAAGCCATCAGCTACACCTTCTGCAGGGTAAGGATCTTGGCCAAGAATGAGTACCTTGACTTCGGTAATTGGTAGTGAGAAGGCGCTAAAGATTAATTGCCTCGCAGGAGTAATTTCACTATCACCAAGCGACTCGAAAATCTCGTTGATTTCATCAAGATGTGGCGCGAATATTTCGTGCCATGATGAATCGATTTCAGAAAGTAAAAACATTGCCTATCGTTGTGCGCGAGCGAAGAAACGACCCGCCTCATTTGTGACAGTAATTGGAATCTCAAAGACAGCCGAGATGTGTTCTGTTGTTATAACATCGGCGACAGGGCCTGAGACCGCGATAGTTGCATTCTTTAGTAAGAGCGCATGGGTAGTGCCAGCAGGAATTTCTTCAATATGGTGCGTGACGACAATCATCGCTGGAGCAGCGGGATCTGCGGCGAAGGCTGAGAAGCGAGTCAGCAAATCTTCGCGTCCTCCCAAATCGAGCCCTGAAGCAGGTTCATCGAGCAATAAGAGCTCCGGATCTGCCATCAAGGCTCGAGCGATTTGAACTCGCTTTCGCTCGCCTTCACTCAATGAGCCATAAGTGCGATCTGCTAATTCGCGAACTCCAAAAGTGGTGAGAAGTGCAACAGCTCTGGATTCGTCCCAGAGATCATATGCTTCGTTCCACCTTCCGAGAATTGCGTAAGCGGCGGTAAGAACTACATCTCGAACGATCTCATCTGCAGGAATATCTTCAGAGATGAGTGCTCCACAGATACCTATACGGGTCCGAAGCTCTGAGAGATCACACTTTCCCATCTCTTTATCTAAAACATGTACAGTGCCACGAGTAGGAAAGATGCGAGTAGCGAGAATCTGCAACATCGTTGATTTGCCAGCGCCATTAGGTCCAAGAATTACCCATCGCTCATTCGGTCTAATGGCGAAATTTATGGGGCCTAGAATCGCCCTACTATCGCGTTCCACCACAACGCTGTGGAGCTCAAGTACATAATCTCCAGCCATAGGGAGCAAGATATAACTAACTATGCCTATCCGAAGGCAAGTAGGGGCATTAGTGGCTGTGATTCGTACTAATCTAGCGCCATGACCGAACCAGGCCGCACTAGCTCTACTAATTCAGGCTCACTTCCTGCAAGCCAATTTACGGGGTTGATTCTTCTTTCAGGTGTAGATACCCCCGGAATAACACAAGCTCTCTTCACAGCATTAGCTCCATTTTCAATCACCATCATCGATATCGAACAGGTCGTAGCTCGCGATCGAGTGATCCTGACAGTTCTGATATCTCTCAATCCAGATCACCGTGAAGCAATTGAGGAAGATCTCAATGCATGTGCGCTCGAACTAGGCGTAGATATTGCAACTTCATTTCAAGTTCAAGAAATTTCTTCCATTGCGGCAAAGACCGGATTGATGCATGTCGTAGCACTTGGAAACCCTTTGGCACCTTCGGCAATCGCATCCATTGCTGCAGAGATCGCTGAGCATGGCGGCAATATCGAACGGATCCACCGTACTGCGAGCTATCCCATTACTGCAATTGAATTCGTTATATCAGAGGTAGATCAACAATGTATTCGAGAAGGTCTTGCGCAGATTGCAAATAGCGAAGGCGTAGATATTGCAGTCTCCCCTGGCGGCCTGATGAGATGGGCCAAGAAACTCGTCGTCATGGATGTTGATTCAACTCTTATCCAGCAAGAGGTTATTGACTTATTGGGAACTCACGCGGGCGTAGAAACTCAGATTCGTGAGATAACAGAGAGAGCAATGAGGGGCGAAATTGATTTTGAGGCAAGCTTACGTGCCCGTGTTGCCCTTTTAGAGGGTTTGGATGAATCGGTAATAAGCCAAGTTCGAAATCAAATAGTTCTCACTCCAGGAGCGCGCACACTTGTCACAACGCTACAGAAACTGGGTCACAGCGTTGCTGTTGTCTCTGGTGGATTCACCGCTGTCATTGAACCATTGATAAAGGAACTCAATATCTCACATTACCGCGCGAATTCTTTGGAGATTATCGGCGGAAAATTGACCGGAAAAATTACTGGCAAGATTATTGATCGCGCTGCAAAAGCCGAAGCGCTTCGAGATTTTGCAAAAGCTGAAGGTGTCGAACTCGAACAGACAATCGCGATCGGCGATGGTGCAAACGATTTAGATATGATCGCAGCCGCGGGACTTGGAATCGCTTTCAATGCAAAGCCAGCAGTTAAGGCTGCGGCGGATAGCACAGTGAGTGCACCGTACTTGGATTCAGTCCTCTATCTCTTGGGAATCACTAGAGAAGAAGTTGAAGAGGCGAGCTTTAAAGCCGGCAAGCGTGAATAACGCTTACCAAAATACCTCGCGCACCTAACGCCCATAATTCATCCATCAGGCGATTTGTTTCACTTCGGAGAACCATCGCTCGCACAGCTACCCAATCATCTTTCTGCAAAGGTGAAATTGTTGGAGATTCTAAACCTGGAGTGATGGCACATGCCTTATCAACCGAGCTCTTTGGAATGTCGTAATCAAGTAGGACGTATTGTCTCGCTGTAACGACTCCTTGGAGGCGACGAATCAAAATATCTAGGCCTGAAGGAAGTTCCTTTCCAACACCTTTGATCACGACTGCCTCGCTATTAAGAATCTCTTCACCAAAAATCTCTAGGCCAGCCTGCCGCAACGTGTTTCCAGTACTAACAACATCGGCGATGGCATCGGCGACTCCTAGTCGTACGCTACTTTCAACAGCGCCATCAAGTCGCACTACTTTGGCTTCTATCTTCTTATCGCTGAGGTACTGCTCAACCAAACCGGGATATGCAGTCGCAATACGCTTTCCTGCAATTGCAGATAGTGAAAGTTTCGATCCTGCTGGTCCAGCAAATCTAAAAGTTGATGCTCCGAAATCGAGCGCGAGAACTTCCTCTGCCTTTGCCCCTGAATCGATAAGTAAATCTCTTCCTGTGATTCCTGCCTCTAGCTCCCCTGAACCAACATAGATGGCAATGTCGCGAGGTCTGAGGTAGTAAAACTCTACGCCGTTCTCAGGGTCGAGAAGGATGAGATCTCTTGAATCACTGCGTTGGCGATACCCCGCTTCTTTCAAAATTGCGATAGAGGAGTCAGCGAGTGAGCCTTTATTCGGAACCGCGATTCTTAGCATTTCATATACCTCTTCGTTTGAAAATGTTTGATTCTCTGCAATTGAGCTTTAAAGATACCTATAGATATCGGCGGGAGCGATGCCCCGTGCGAGCATTAACGTTTGAAGATGATAGATAAGTTGACTGATTTCTTCGGCTAGTTCTTCGTTGCTCTGGTATTCAGCGGCAATCCACACTTCGCCAGCTTCTTCGATGATTTTCTTACCGATTGAATGAACTCCTGCATCAACAGCAGCGACAGTGCCCGAGCCTTCAGGCCTATCAATAAGTCGTTGCGAGAGCTCTAACCAGAGTTCATCGAATGATTTCATGGGTCAATTCTACTTCACCGCAGAGTCAGGACGCGTCGTAATTAATGAATGGAAGCGCGAAGTTCTCGAATCATTGCTGCGGGATCATCGGCTCTAAAGACAGCGCTGCCAGCTACAAATGTATCTGCCCCAGCATCAGCTGCCCGCTCAATAGTCTCAAGCGAGATACCTCCATCAACTTGTAGCCAGATAGGGCGGTCGCCAATAATCTTTCGAGTCTCTCTTACTTTAGGCAACATATCTTCCATGAATGCTTGGCCACCAAATCCAGGTTCTACAGTCATGATTAAGACCATATCAATCTCGTTTAAATACTCTTCAAAGTCACCAATTGCACTAGCTGGTTTGAGAGCAAGTGAGGCTCTTGCGCCAGCAGCTCGTATACCGCGGGCTGTCATGCGGATATCCCTGACCGCTTCAACATGGAATGTAACGCTCGCTGAACCAGCCTGCGCATATGCGATCGCAACCTCATCAGCGTCGGCGACCATGAGATGTGAATCAATGGGAACAGGCGAACTTTGGATAATACTTTTCGCGGAATCGAAATCGAAGGTAAAGTTCGGAACGAATATGTTGTCCATAACGTCAAGATGAATGAAGTCACTATCAATTGCGATCCGGGATATTTCTGAAGATAAATTCTCACGATCAGCGTTGAGTATGCTGGGAGTAATTCGTATCTCTCGAGGCATGAATAAAACCTACCTCTTCTTCTGAAAGAGAGCTAGAAACATCGAGTCTGTGTTGTGAAGATATCCCCATAACGAGAGAGCTCCCCCGCGAGTGCATTGCTCTAGCCCTGGGGGCAGGAAGGCAGATATATCAATGAGTTCAAGATCTTGGTGTTTCTTAAGAATTGACTGCACTTGAGCTGTTGTTTCGGCATAGTGCGGTGAACAGGTAGCGAATCCAAAAACTCCACCTGGCTCAAGTACTGCCAACGCGCCTTCAACAATTTCGCTTTGTAATTGAAGCAATGGAGCTAAATCCTTAAGTGATCGACGCCACCTGACTTCAGGTCGTCGGCGTAGCGCTCCTAATCCAGTACATGGAACGTCTGCAAGAATGGCATCAAAGCTCTGGCCTGATTCTGCAATTCTTCGGGCATCGCCAACTATCACTGGAAATCTACCAATCACCTTTTTTACGAGAGCTGCTCGTGGTTCTGAAACCTCATTTGCCACGAAGTTGCGTCCACTTACATCGCAAATATGTGAGAGTAACGCCGCCTTTCCGCCGGGACCCGCACATAGGTCGAGAGTCCTTTCTGCTGTAGATGTGGCATCTGCAAAAATCTGCGCGACAAGTTGTGAGCCTTCATCTTGCACGCCTGCTTTTCTGTGGCGAATTACATCAAGAGATGCCGGTGGTTCATCGTGAAAAGCTCCGAAGCGTGAATACATTGTCGGCTTTGCTCCAAGTGAGATCAGCTCTTCTTGCGTGCTTGCACCCGGCCACGAAACAAGAGTCGGCTTGGCTGGAGTGTTATTGGAAATGAGTTCATCTCTCACCAAATTTTCATCTTTTAAGAGATCAAAGTATGCGGAGATAATCCATTCAGGATGAGAATATTCAATAGACATCCTTTTAATAACATCAGTCTCTGACTGCAAAGGTTCGAGCCACTGACTCAATTCTTTAGAGGTTGCTTTTCGCATGAGGGCATTTATAAAACTACCTTTTGACTCCCCTAACTTCTTCCTCGCAACATCTACCGTCGCCGATACTGCAGCATGGGGTGGAGTTCTCATGGAAAAGACTTGATGTGCACCCATTCGCGCCAAATCGATAATCTCGGGATCAACTTCACTCCAAGGTCGATCGCTAATCTGAGAGAAAATATAGTCATAGAGCCCTTGCATGCGAATCGTGCCGTAGACCAGTTCGGTGGTAAATCCACGATCTCGCTCGTCGAAAGTAGAGTCGGCGAGAGCCTGAGGTAGAAGCAAATTTGAATAACCACCTCTACGGTTCACTTCAGAGATGATGTCAAAGGCCAATAACCTCGGAGCATCCGGGCGTGGTTTTGTGAATTGTTTAGGCGGGAAGTTACTCACAGCTCTCGCCATCGACTAACCGAGCGCCATTGAGCCACGCTGATGCAGAGAGTGATGGCTTTCCAGATGGGGTCACAGTCGCAATGACAATCGCTTTTGTGGTGGTGCCAATTAACAAATCTCCTCCAACTTTACGCAACTCTCCCGGAGCCAGCTCAACTTCCGAAATTGACCCAATTGTTATCTTCATAACTGAACCACGAAAGGTAATCCAAGCTCCGGGATTAGAGGTAAATGCACGTATCTTTGCGGAGACAATTTCGGCACTCTTATTAAGATCTACTCGACCCTCTTCCCTAGTCAGCTTGAAGGCGCGCGTTGAATCCTTCTCATTTTGAGGTGTTGGTTTTTTCCCTGCTTCAATCAAATCTAGGGATTCCATTAACGCCTCTGGTGCAAGTTCACTGAGTTCAACGAGAAGTTCGTCGCTAGTAATGTCAGAATCTAAAGCGAATCGACTCATCACGTAATACGGTCCAGTATCCATGCCCTTATCAAGCTTAAAGACTGTTATTCCAGAGAAAGTATCTTGCGCTTCTATTGCACGTTGTACTGGCGCTGCTCCTCGCCAACGAGGAAGAATTGAAAAATGAATATTGAGAAATCCATAACGAGGAATCGTTAGAACTTCTTCCGGAATTAAAAGTCCATAACCGATAGTTATCAAGCAATCAATGTCGGCAATCAGAGGCGCTAGCTCCGTTGCTTTTTCCGGTCGAAATAGTTCAATCTTCTCTGCTAAGGCCCATTGTGAAACGGGAGTGGCTTCAAGCAGACGGCCTCTACCAGCTGGACGATCAGGTTGGGAAAAGATACGAACAAGTTCATGTGTACTCGACTTAATCGCCTCCAGCGTTGGGATGGCAACATTGGGGGAAGCAGCAATAGCAATACGCATTAGCGCCCGAGACCAAAGGGGTTGTGCGGAGATACCTTAACCGCAGGCTCTCTACCTTCTGCCATTGAGAGGCCAAACCAATCAGATTCACGGATCTCTTTCATTGCAAGCTTTCGATCTTCAGCTGAGAGGCGATCGATAAATAGAATCCCATCCAAATGATCTGTTTCATGCTGGAGAGCACGCGCAAGAAGTTCACTGCCTTCGACGATAATTGCTTCACCGTGCATATTGAAACCTTTCGCCACAGCTCTCATCGAGCGAGGAGTCGGGTAAACCAAATCCGGGAAACTTAGGCATCCCTCATCTCCTTCTTGCATCTCCACGCTTAGATCCAGTGAAGGGTTTACTAAATGGCCGAGCGCTCCATCGACATCCCAGACAAAGACACGGAGAGCAACCCCAATCTGGGGCGCAGCCAAACCCGCACCAGGAGCGGCGAGCATCGTTTCGGTCAAATCTTTAATCAGCGTTCGCAACTCCTTATCGAAGTCGATGACTTCGAGAGTTGGGGTCGTCAAGACAGGGTCTCCGAAATGGCGAATCTCTTGAAGCGACATATTCCAATTCTACCTAACGAGAAAGTGAATATGGGTCGATTCGAAGCGAAGGCAGGGCCTTCTTTGACAGGCTTCTCCTACGCATAAACTCATGAATGAGGAGATTCACTTGCTGATGATTATGGAGCTGCGAGAGAAGTACTAGCGATGAGAGATTGCCTTTAGCTATCGGTCCAAGAATCCGCATTTCAATCGGAAGACGACCCTCTTCTTGAGCTTTGAGAAGCGCATTCTTGAAGCGAGTTACTTCCTCTTTCGGCATTGCCATTTCAACTGTGTGAGTAAATGGAGGAAGATCTAGGGCTTCTCTCTCCGAGAGCTCTCTCTCTAAGGTAGGCATTGGATTCCAGATACGAAGCGCTGTGACTATCTGATTTCCGATATCTTGAATCAGAATGACATCTCCGCCTTCTCTGACAAGAGCGCTCTGCCCAAAATATAGCTCTCGCATCCTCTCTTCTGCTCTCATATCAGGTTGGTTATTAACTCTGTTGCCTTCAAGAAATACAACTGCGGAATAGCCATTGCGAGCTGTGGGAGCCATCGATTGGGTAGTGACCACAACACCGCTATCAACATCTTCGGTCAAAGGCTTATCTGCGGTGGAATTCTTGATAACGACTCCAGGTAATAGCTTACCTATCTCATGAGAATGGCGTTCAATTCCACGGCCCACCAGCGCATAAGACTTATTCTCACACCAGGTGCATTTCCATTGTTGATTATCGATTCCACAGTGATTACATGTAATTGATGACTTCTCACTCTTAATCTCGAAATTTCCCCCACACTTGCATTTAGAAAGGGTCTTACACCGTGAGCATCTAATCGCGTGCGCCCAACCTTTAGCCGGTGCAACGAAGAGCACTGGACCTACCATCAAAGATTTCTTAATCACGCTCAGGGCTCGTGACGGGATGAGTTCCCCGAATGTTTGCTCAAAGTCGAAAACACTTAATCGAGAGGAGCTTTTACGAAAAGCGATCTCTTTCCTCTCTATAAAACGACAGATCTCAAGTGAAGGTGAGTAACCGATAAATGTTAGTGAAATATGCTCAAGGCGGGACCTTTCGATTGCAACTTCTCTAGCGTTCCAGCCGGGGGTACGTCTTTCGTAGAAGTGCTCAGAACCCTCGTTGTACATGACGATGTGAGTGAGGTTCTCAACCGGAGAAAATACCGAACTCCGTGTTCCGATAACTAACTGCGATAAACCTTGAGCTATATCGAGGTAGGCCGAGTAATGATCGCTACGGCTCTGAGAAGAGTCATATCGTGTGTATTTCACACCTAGAGCATCTAACTCAAGAGCTAGCGATTGAACTTCGCGTACATCAGGCAAGATTGCCAGAGCTGGACCATCTCGAAGAAGCTCTACCAGTTTCGCCGCGATAAGAGTCTGCCTTTTACGATGTGGAGGTAATTGGAGATAGCTCCTTTTAATCTTAGATGAGCGAGGTACTCCGATATTTGCAACAAACCTTTTCCGCGATTTTTCAACAGTTACTAATCGTGGTGGAACCATCGAACGGATTAAATCGAAAGGATGGCAGAGATATTTAGCCGATAAATCTCTTATCAAGTTGATCTGCACTGAGCTCAGCAGCGCAATCTCTCCTTCACATTTAGTGATGGTCTTTAGATTCGCCTGCCCTACGAGTGGACCACGATCAGTCACTACCGCTGAGAGCTCTCGCCCATTAAACGGAACCACCACCATTGAACCAACAGTAATTACCGCGTCGAGATCTCTAGGAATGAGATATGAATATTCTTGGTCTAGATGGAAGACGCCTGAATCAACCCAGACCTTTGCGAGTGAATCTTCACCGCTTGGTGGTTCTGCAACCTTTGCGATGAGCTCAGCTTTGAGGCGGAACCCACTTCGCGCCATCCTAAATACCGATGCGGTCTAGGAGATGGCAGCTTTTAGTGCTGCCACGCGATCGGTGCGTTCCCATGTGAAATCCGGAAGCTCGCGTCCGAAGTGACCGTAAGAAGCTGTCTGAGAATAAATAGGTCGCAAGAGATCGAGATCTCTAATAATTGCAGCTGGGCGAAGATCGAAGACCTCTGTTACCGCAGATTGAATTTTCTGAATCGCTACAGTCTCAGTGCCAAATGTCTCAACGAAGACTCCAACTGGTTGAGCTTTTCCGATGGCATAGGCAACCTGCACTTCACAACGTCGAGCTAATCCTGCTGCAACAACATTCTTTGCAACCCATCGCATTGCGTATGCTGCTGAACGGTCAACCTTCGACGGATCTTTTCCAGAGAAAGCTCCACCACCATGTCTTGCCATACCGCCATAGGTATCGACAATAATCTTTCGACCAGTCAATCCAGCGTCACCCATTGGGCCACCAACAACGAAGCGTCCGGTTGGGTTGATTAATGTACGCATATTTGTACGAGGTAAATCAATCTCGTTCAAAATTGGATTAATGACCGAGGCGATGATTTCTGAAGTCAGCTGACCTGCTACATCAATCTCTTCGGCGTGCTGACTCGAAATGACGACCGTATCAATTGCGACTGCGCGATCACCGTCGTACTCAATCGTAACTTGCGTCTTTCCATCTGGACGAAGGTAGGCAAGTTCACCACTCTTACGAACCTTTGAGAGCTGCGCTGAGAGCTTGTGGGCAAGATAGATAGGCAATGGCATTAACTCTGCAGTGTCATCGCAGGCATAACCAAACATGAGACCTTGATCGCCGGCTCCTTGTAGATCTAGCGGATCAACAGCGGCAGCAACTCGGTGCTCAAAAGCGTCGTTTACTCCTTGAGCGATATCTGGTGATTGCTGGCCGATAGAGATTGAGACTCCACAGCTATTTCCATCAAAACCTTTAACAGATGAGTCGTAACCTATTCCAATAACTGTATCGCGCACTATTCCCATAACATCGGCATATCCAGATGTTGTCACTTCACCAGCAACGTGTACTTGGCCAGTAGTAATGAGCGTTTCAACAGCTACGCGAGATGACTTGTCTTGCGCGAGCAGTGAATCAAGAATTGCATCAGAGATCTGATCGGCAATCTTATCTGGATGGCCTTCAGTGACAGACTCGGAGGTAAAGAGGCGTTTTGACATGGCGTTATGATAACTGATGCGTGCTTTGAAGTGCGTTATTGATGAGTAGATTGGCTAGGTTTTTCTTCCTGGTTCTGCCTATTTCTACCGCATTGTGAGCAGTAATTAACCATCCGCGAGTCTCATCACTACCAAATATCTCGCCATGTGAAACATCATTGAGAAATATAAAATCAGCACCCTTACGCAACATCTTCGAACGTGCTTGCTCGATTGCATCTCCTTCATTATCTGACACTTGAGTTTCCGCCGCAAAAGCTATGACTATCTGCTTATCCTTGTGGCTACTTAGATTCTGAAGTAGATCGGGATTCTCAATCAACTCGATTGATGAAAGATTGCTCTTCTTAATTTTCCCATCGGCTCTATTTGACACTCTAGCGTCAGCAACCGCTGCCGCCATAAAGAGATAGTCACTATCTTGAAAGGCTTTCTCTAGCTTGCTCAACATTTCATGGGCGCTCTCGACCCGAATTACCTTGATTCTTGAATCAATCTCTATATCTACATTTGCAGCAATCAGAGTAACTTGAGCCCCTCTATGTAATGCAGCTTCGGCGATGGCTAATCCTTGTTTTCCTGAAGAGTGGTTGCCAATGAAGCGCACTGGATCTATCGCTTCCCGCGTACCTCCTGCAGTGACGAGAACTCTCTTACCTCGCAGATCATCGCCCGATAAGGAAGAACTTTGAAAAGTCTCGATGATGGATTCAGTTGTGGGAAATCTTCCTTTCCCTGAATCTCCGCTGGTGAGAGCGCCAACTTCAGGCTCCATAATGAGAATTCCGCGCGAGCGTAGGATTCTTACATTCTCGATTGTTGCGGGGTTGCTCCACATTGCAGGGTGCATCGCAGGGACAATCAAAATCGGTGAAGTACATGCAAGGATGACATTTGTCAGAAGATCATCTGCTCGACCCTGGGCTATGCGTGCTATCAAATCGGCTGTGGCCGGGGCAATAATGATTGCCTCTGCTAGCTTTGCTAGAGATACATGGCGCACTTGATCGACTGATTCAAATACCGATGCCGTAACTTCTCGCCCCGAAAGAGCTTCCCACGTTGCCTTACCCACGAAATTTAGTGAGCTTGGGGTTGGAACTACCGTTACGTTAAAACCGTAATCCTGTAAGCGACGAAGAAGATCGCAAGATTTATATGCCGCAATACCACCACCTACCCCGAGAATAATCTCCCGACGATGGGTGGTCATAAATAAATTTCGGTGCGAGTTACGCTGTTGGTTCGAGATTCTCGATAGTCAAAAGACCATCATTGATTTCACGGAGCGCAATAGAAAGTGGCTTCTCATGAACATGGTGCTCAACTAATGGACCTACATAGTCAAGAAGGCCTTCGTTCTGCTGTGAATAGTAAGCGTTAATCTGGCGAGCACGCTTCGCTGCGTAAAGCACGAGCGCATACTTCGACCCACTCTTATCGAGAAGTTCGTCGATAGGTGGATGGGTGATGCCGTCTACATGTCCGCTCATTGATGCTCCCTATAAGATTCAAAATTCTAGAAAAGTCTTACGATGAAGCCAATCTTATCAGGGTTCGAAGGACGTCCTCGACCCGCTCATTTACGATCACCGTATCGAAGAGCGAGGCAGCGGCGAGTTCTTCTTGAGCTAGCGTCAGCCGGGCCGCTCTGCGCTCGGCCGAATCTGTGCCACGAGCTTCAAGGCGTGCTACCAGCTCCTCCCATGAGGGAGGTTCGAGGAATATTAGCTTGGCTTCAGGAGCTTTCGCCCTGACAATCTGGGCTCCCGCCAACTCGATTTCTAGGAGAACATGAAGACCCTTATCTCGCGCATCTTCTACAGCCGCAGTCGGTGTTCCATAACGATTGCCAGCAAATTCTGCCCATTCTAAGAACAACCCATCTCGAATTGCATCATCAAACTCTTCGTTGGAGTAGAAGAAATAATCTCGCCCCTCTACCTCATTAAATCTAGGTGATCTCGTTGTCGCAGAAACGCTCACCCAGAAACCAGGAACTTCGCGAAGCGCTTTGGCAACTGTGCTCTTTCCGACTCCCCCAGGGCCAGAGAGAACAAGCAGCGACCCACGACTCGTTAATGACGGTAATCTGAAATGTTCTAGCAGTGCGCTTCTCTGATTTTTTCCTAAACCTTGTACACGACGTGTCGGTGAAATCATTGCCTTTCTCATTAGATTTTCGACTCTGACTTTTCCGTATCCCGGAATAGACTCCAACAAATCCTTTACCCTCATTCTCTGGAGAGTGGGTTCTGATTGAGCGATTGATAGAAAATCACCGAAAGTCAGCTCTCCAGAAGCGATGAGAGCTTTGTACTTCGATCGCAGTTGACGAGAATGCTTTGATAGTTCTAGCGCTTTTTGTCGATCCTCAATTGACATATGCGGAGGCTGCGACATGTACCTATCTTACAACAGCAACTCTTCATAAATCTTTCTAGCTGCAGTACCCATTGCTTCGGCGCCGTCTATCCATGCACCAGTTATTGGACGTCCGATTACAACAAAATCAGCGCCTTGCTGTAGCGCGGCCTGAGGAGTCAAAGTTCTCATTTGATCGTCTTGACCTTCGGTACCGGCAGGACGGACCCCGGGGGTAATAATCTTCACTTCAGGAGATACAACAGCTCGGATTGCTGATATTTCAAGAGGAGAGCAGACAATCGCTTGCGCACCCGCAGTGGTCGCTAGTTCTGCTAGAGCCACGGCGCTTTCAAGGGCAGGATTAGCAAATCCGATGCGGAAAAGATCGTCTTCAGAGAGTGATGTGAGAATCGTTACTGCAGTGATGCCAACATGAGGAGCAGCCGCCACCGCAGCTGAGACCATCGCACTTCCCCCGCTGGCGTGAACAGTGAGGAATTTCGGATTGAGAGATGCAACTGAAGACGTTGCCGATGAGACAGTTTTAGGGATGTCATGAAGTTTAAGATCTAGGAAGATCTCAACATCAAATTCATCTGAAATTGTGCGAATCCCATCGGCTCCAAAGGTGAGATAAAACTCGAGTCCCAATTTATAGATATCAACACTTCCTCTAGTTGCATCTATCCAGCGCTTAGCTGTCTCTATTGAATTGGTATCAACGGCAAGAATGATCGGTGAGTTAATATCTTTAGCCACGGTGGGCATATCCAATCGCTTGTTGTAAGGATGTAAATCCTCGTGCTTGAAGGAGAAGTGCCAACTCTTTTTGAATCGACATTATCGCAGTTGGGTTTCCAAAGCTTGCCGTTCCGACAGATACTCCCGACGCTCCTGCCAAAATAAGTTCGAGTGCGTCGCGCCCAGATGCGACGCCTCCCATTCCAAGGATCGGAATGCTAGGAAGAGCGTTATGTACCTGATAGATGGTACGTACAGCAATTGGTCTAATTGCAGGTCCTGAGAGACCGCCAGTCTTGCCTCCCAGATGTGGCTTCATGGTATCTAGGTTGATTACCATGCCAAGCACAGTGTTAATAAGAGCTAGTGCATCTGCACCTGAATCAACTACACCCTGAGCGATTTTTGCAATATCGGTTACATCGGGTGTTAGCTTTGCGATAATCGGTATCTCGCCACCGATTACTTTGCGAACTGAATCGATAACTCGACAGGATGCATCTGAATCTGCCGCAAAAACTAGTCCACGGTTCTCGACATTGGGACATGAAATATTCACTTCGATTGCGCTGATTCCAGAGGCTGCACGTAATTTTCTAGCGAGAACTCCGTACTCATCAGATGTTTCTCCTGCAATCGAAACAATGACTCGTGAGCCTTGCGATATTAGCCATGGAAGGTCGTTAGCCAAGAATGCATCTATTCCGGGGCCTTGTAGCCCAATCGAATTAAGCATTCCAGATGGAGTTTCTGCCATTCGAGGCGTCGCTCGTCCGTGTCGTGGCTTCGTCATCACTGACTTAGTTACGACAGCCCCAATATCTTTGAGGGGGAAGAATTGCGCTAATTCTTTGCCATTACTTGCACACCCACTCGCTGTAAAGATGGGCGTTGGAAACCATGCATCTCCTAAAGTTGTAGATAGATCAACCGATGTACTCATTTAAAACTCCGCCGGATTCTTACCAACAAGATCCCAGCAAACGCTAGAGCCGTCAATAACAGGTCCATCAATGCACGAGCGTTTCATCGAAATAATGCCCGTCTCATCTTTAACAGGAAGCACACAAGTCATACAGATTCCTACACCGCAAGCCATCGCCTCTTCGACCGCACATTGATGAATCACATCGTTTGCTTGTGCTATCTCCGTGATTGCCCGCAACATCGGCATCGGACCACATGAGTAAATAATATCGATCGCTCTCTCGCTGATGATTGCTTCTAAGCGAGAGGTAACCCTGCCCTTCTCCCCCATCGAACCATCTTCAGTAAATATCTGAAGTGAATTAACAGATCGCTTTCCCTCCATAGGAGCATAAATCTTCTCGCCGACGCTTGCACCCAACAACATATCTGTGCGACAGCCACGATTTTTTAGCACTTCGGCAAGTCCAAACAGTGGGGCAGAACCGTAGCCACCGCCAATGAGCAGTGCATTTACTGGCTCTGTAGGAATACCGAAGGCAGTTCCAAGTGGTGTAACCACATCGAGTTCGGTTCCTTCACTTTGAGAAGCTAACCATCGTGATCCCGCTCCATGAGGCGCAACAATCAGTTCTATTGTCCCACCGTATTGCGCACTATCGGAGGTTCGAGATATCGCAAATGCGCGACGTAGAATCATGCGACTGGAATCACCGCCAACAGAGATAGCAATAAAATTACCAGGGCGGCAATTCTTTACAAGGTCACCGACTCCCAGAATTATCTGATGATAAGAACCGATTCTCTTGTTAGCGATAATTGGCGCTAGAAATTGAGCGGCTGACTTATTGATCGTGCTCATGCGAGCCACTCCTGAAGAGATGCCAGATCTAGTTCTCCATCACGCAACGATTTAATACCCGCAACTGCCGCGCTAAACCCTGGCGTTGTTGTGATGATAGGAATGCTCCGTTGGACGGCTGCAGTTCGGATTGCCCATCCATCTGCGCGAGTTCCACGCCCGACTGGAGTATTGATCACCAGATCTATTTCGCCAGAGTTCAAAATTTCTACGATAGTTCTTTCACCAAATTCACCGGGACCATCTGAATGCTTTCGCACTAATGCAGTGTGAACCTGGTGAGACTCTAAAAATGATGCTGTACCAGCGGTTGCAAAGAGTTTGAAACCCATCTCAATTAATGCTCGTGCAGGGAGAATTCCGGAAGATTTATCTTTATCTGCGAGCGAAATGAAGACTGACCCGGACTTTGGAAGTGGCCCAAAAGAGCTAATCTGACTCTTTGCGTAAGCTCCCCCGAAATCTTTTGAAATTCCCATAACTTCACCAGTTGATCTCATCTCTGGGCCAAGTACGGCGTCGACGCCACGACCATCTCTACGTCTAAATCGATTCCACGGAAGAACGGCCTCTTTTACGCTTACTCCCTTGGGAACGTGGCGTTCATTTACGGGTAATAAACCAACTTCTCTTAGCTCCGAAATTGTGGAACCGACTGAGATTCGGGCTGCCGCTTTAGCTAAAGGAACCCCAGTTGCCTTACTGACAAATGGAACAGTACGAGATGCGCGTGGGTTAGCTTCGAGCACATAAAGTTTATTCTCTGCAACTGCAAATTGAATGTTAATCAACCCACGCACCCCTACACCTTCGGCGATTGAGAGGGTTGCAGATCGAACTTCATCGCGCATTGTCTCTGTGATAGTCATTGCAGGAAGAACACATGCTGAATCTCCGGAGTGAATGCCAGCCTCTTCAATGTGCTCCATGATTCCGCCGAGAAAGAGTTCATGACCGTCATAGAGGGCATCAACATCTAGTTCGATAGCTGAATCAAGGAAACGATCTACTAGAACTGGTCTATCAGGCGTAATATCGGTAGCACGTGAAATAAAGCTGGAGAGAGACTCGTCATCATAAACAATCTCCATGCCACGACCACCAAGGACGAAGGACGGTCGCACCAGTACTGGGTAACCGATTCTCTGTGCAATAAGGATTGCCTCTTCTTGAGAGGCCGCCATGCCAAACTCAGGGGCCGTCAGATTTCGCTGTAACAAGAGCTCACCGAAAGCGCCTCTTTCCTCAGCAAGATTGATTGCTTCAGGACTTGTTCCCAAGATATTTACACCAGCAGCTTTCAAACCAGCAGCTAAACCAAGCGGTGTTTGGCCACCAAGCTGAGTAATAACACCCAAAACTGGACCAGCCAGCGACTCTGCATGAATAACCTCAAGTACATCTTCTAGGGTCAACGGCTCAAAATAGAGTCGATCACTTGTGTCGTAATCCGTTGAGACTGTCTCTGGGTTGCAATTGATCATAATCGTTTCGAAATCAGCTTCGCGCAAGGTAAATGAGGCGTGGACACAGGAATAATCGAATTCGATTCCCTGTCCTATTCGGTTAGGACCAGAGCCGAGAATAATTACAGCAGGACGCGTTCTTGGAAGGACTTCACTCTCTTCTTCATAGCTTGAGTAGTGGTAAGGCGTGTGAGCTTGAAATTCAGCAGCACAAGTATCTACCGTCTTATATACAGGATGAACGTCAAAATGTTGACGAGCTTTGCGAACATCTTCTTCTGACACGTTACGCAGCAGGCCTATTTGAGCATCCGAAAAGCCAAACGATTTAGCAAAGCGGACCAAATCAATAGAGAGTTCTCCCGGCTCACTTATTACTCGTGCCGCTTCGTTGATCTCTTGAATTTGCTTGAGGTACCAACGATCGATCTTGCAAATTTGATAGACCTTTTCAGCATCAATCCCCGCCCATAGCAAAGTTTGTACTTCTTGAAGTCGATATTCAGTCGGAGTAGCTATGGCTACCAAAAGGGAATCAATATCGATAGAGTCAAGATTCGCTGGAAATTTGAAAATCGCTTCTTTGCGCTCTAGAGACCGGAGCACCTTCATAAGCGCCTCTGGGAAGGAACGACCAATAGCCATTGCTTCGCCGACGGACTTCATCGTCGTCGTTAATCGAGCATCCGCATCTTGGAATTTTTCGAATGCAAAACGAGGCGCCTTCACAACAATGTAATCAAGAGTTGGCTCAAAACTAGCAGGAGTAACTTGGGTAATATCATTCTTGATTTCATCTAGTGTGTAACCAATCGCAAGTTTCGTCGCAATCTTTGCAATTGGAAAACCGGTCGCTTTAGATGCAAGCGCGCTTGAACGGGACACTCTCGGGTTCATCTCAATAACGATGATTCGACCGTTCTCGGGATTTACCGCATATTGGATATTGCACCCACCGGTATCAACGCCAACCTCGCGGATAATGTCGATTGAGAGATCGCGTAATCGCTGATATTCAACATCAGTAAGTGTGAGCGCAGGGGCGACAGTTATTGAATCTCCGGTGTGAACACCCATTGGGTCGATATTCTCAATCGAACAAACTATGACAACGTTATCGATCTTGTCTCGCATTACCTCAAGTTCAAATTCTTTCCAACCAATAATCGACTCTTCAATCAATACTTCAGAAGTTGGTGAATGACGTAGACCTGCACCTGCTATTTGTTGCAAGGATTCTTCGTCATAGGCGATGCCAGAACCTAAGCCACCCATGGTAAACGAGGGTCTAATAACACAAGGGAATCCAAGAGTGGAAGCTGCGGAGACGACATCATCCATCGTATGACAGATAATTGATCGAGCGGATTCTCCCCCAACTTTCTCGACAATCGCTCGAAACAATTCTCGATTTTCTCCTCGTGAAATAGCTTCGACATCTGCGCCAATCAACCGAACTCCGTGTCTTTCGAGGATGCCAGCCGCGTGCATACCCATTGCTGCATTCAATGCAGTCTGACCACCTAATGTAGCCAGGACTGCGTCGGGCTTTTCTTTTATGATGATACGTTCGATAAATTCAGGCGTGATTGGTTCTATGTATGTTGCATCAGCAAACTCAGGGTCAGTCATAATTGTCGCAGGATTTGAATTTACCAAAATAACGCGAATGCCTTCAGCGCGCAGAACTCGGCAAGCTTGGGTTCCCGAATAATCAAACTCGCACGCCTGGCCAATGACAATTGGGCCGGAGCCAATAACTAGAACACTTCGGATTGATGGATCGATAGGCATTACTTCACCGAGGCTCTCTGCGGGTACTTTTCCATTAATTCAATGAAGCGATCGAAGAGATAACTCGCATCGTGCGGACCCGCTGCGGCTTCTGGGTGATACTGCACACTGAATGCTCCACGCTCTAGGAGCTCGATACCTTCAACTACCCCATCATTAAGACAGATATGAGTAACTTGTCCAGGTCCATATACAGTTGAAAATACTGAATCAGTTGGTGCTGATAATGCAAAACCATGATTATGAGCTGTTATCTCGACTTTTCCGGTGCGTCTATCAAGAACGGGTTGATTAATTCCACGATGGCCAAACTGCAGCTTGTACGTCTCAAAACCTAATGCGCGTCCCAAAATTTGGTGGCCGAAACATATTCCGAAAATAGGAATCTCTTCAAGTAAAATCTCTCTGACAAGAGAGACGGTATCGGTCATAGTTGAAGGATCACCGGGACCATTGGAGAGAAAGATTCCATCTGGATTGAGATTCAAAATCACCTCTAGAGTTGAGTTGTAGGGAAGGACATGTGTCTCTATTCCCCGTTCTGCCATGTTCTTCGGTGTTGCTCGCTTTATACCCAAATCTAAGGCAACGACGGTAAATCGTTTTTCGCCTTTCGCTTTAACAATATAAGACTTCTCGGTGGAAACATCGGCACTCAGATTTGAGCCTGCCATCTGACCTTGTTTGCGAACCTCAATGACCATTTCTTCTCGAGAAAGTACCCCATCAGAGAAGATTCCTACACGCATAGCGCCACGGTCGCGAAGATGGCGCGTAATTGCTCGGGTATCGACTCCAGAGATGCCTACGATTTCCTGTCGCTTCAGTTCAGCTTGTAAGTCGGTAGTGCTTCGCCAATTGCTTGAGATCGAAGATGGGTTTCTTACTACAAAACCAGAGACCCAAATCCGCGATGATTCATTATCTTCTACGTTAAAGCCGGTATTTCCAATATGAGGCGCAGTCATGACGACCACTTGTCGATGATAAGAAGGATCGGTAAGTGTCTCTTGATAGCCAGTCATTCCAGTCTGAAAGACAGCTTCACCGAAAGTTCTTCCAACAGCTCCAAATGGTTGGCCTTGAAATATACGTCCGTCATCGAGGACTAGGTATGCCGTATTCATTATTCTCCGACCTTATGTGTAAGAAGGCCATTAAATATGGTCGCCACAACGGCTCCTTGAAAATTCATTCCGTGGAACGGGGTATTTCTGCTCTTTGAGGCCAATTCGTCTCTATTGACTGTAATGGACCCTTGAGGATTTACCACAGTTATATGCGCAGGCTTGCCTACCTCGAGATGTTGTCCATGGTTGGCGTATCGACCAATAGCTGCCGGAGCGATGCTCATAACGCTTGCTAAGCGATCCCACGACATCGCGCCACTTGCAACCATAGTTGAATACACAATAGAGAACGCTGTTTCCAAACCGACCATTCCAAATGCCGCGTTCTCCCATTCGCACTCTTTATCTTCAATGGGATGTGGGGCGTGATCTGTTGCGACTATATCTATAGTTCCATCTAGAAGAGCGGCTCGTAGCGCATTCACATCATCTTGGGTTCTTAGTGGCGGATTTACTTTGTAGATAGGATCGAATGTTGATGCGCTTTCATCGGTAAGAAGAAGATGATGTGGGGTTACTTCAGCAGTTACCTTCATCCCTTGTGCTTTCGCCCATCGAATTATCTCTACTCCCCCACGAGTTGTTACATGGCAAATGTGAAGCCGCGCATCAACCATATTCGCAAGGAGGATATCTCTTGCGATAATCGACTCTTCCGCAACCGCCGGCCAACCCTTTAAGCCAAGGGTCGCAGAGATACTTCCTTCATTCATTTGAGATTTCTCAGTTAAACGGGGCTCTTGCGCATGCTGTGCAATCACTCCATCGAATTGCTTTACATATTCGAGTGCGCGACGCATTACGAGCGGATCCCATACACAATTTCCATCGTCACTAAATACGCGAACGCGAGCTTTGCTGGAGGCCATGGATCCGATATCTGAGAGTTCATGACCGGCTAAACCTTTAGTTACGGCACCGATTGGAAAGACATCCACCAAACCAATATTGGAACCGATATTCCGTACTTGTTCTACTATCGCTGCAGTATCTGCAACTGGCAATGTATTGGCCATCGCACTCACCGCGACATAACCACCTCGCGCCGCCGCTTTTGAACCTGTTGCGATTGTCTCTGAATTCTCACGACCAGGCTCACGTAAGTGTGTATGTAGATCTACGAAACCTGGAAGGGCAACGAATCCTGCGCAGTCAATTACTTGAGCATCTGAAGCGTTGCCCTTACCGATGAGCGAGATGAGTCCTTTTTCGATTTCAACATCGACTGGAGCAGCGCCCAAAATTGATACAGATTTAAGTACTAGTTTTGAGCTCATCTTAATCCTCCTGATTTCCGGCTATAAAGAGATAGAGAATGGCCATTCGGACCGAGACACCATTTGCAACTTGTTCGACCACGACGGAGGCTGAACTATCTGCGACTTCTGCGGTGATTTCGAGTCCGCGGTTCATGGGGCCAGGATGCATTACTAAAGCGTGTGACTTCATAAGACTTGCTCGCTCTGCATTTATTCCGAAGAGTGCGCTGTACTCACGAGAGGATGGAAAATAGAGATCACTCATTCTCTCTTTTTGAATCCGTAACATTATGACCGCATCAACAGTGGGAAGTACTGCATCAAGATCGTGTGAAACTTCAACTCCCCATGATTGCCACGCAAATGGTATGAGTGTCGGAGGCGCCACCAAGGTAACAGTGGCACCAAGCTTCTTTAGAAGAAGTATGTTTGATCGAGCGACCCGTGAATGCAGGATGTCGCCAACGATTGCAATATGCAGACCGGCAAGATCGCCTTTGCTATCGCAGAGATGTCTCTGAATTGTGAAAGCATCAAGAAGAGCCTGTGAAGGATGTTCGTGCGTTCCATCTCCGGCATTAATAACAGAGCCAGAAATCCAGCGTCCTTGCGCTAAGCGATGCGCTGCACCCGATGCTGGGTGGCGAAGAATTACTGCATCGGCTCCAAGTGCCTGAAGAGTTTGAGCCGTGTCCTTGAGCGATTCGCCTTTGCTCACACTCGAACCCTTTGCGGAGAAGTTGATGACATCGGCCGAGAGTCGCTTTGCTGCTGCTTCGAAAGAAATCCGCGTACGTGTTGAATCTTCTGCAAAGAGATTTACAACTGTCTTTCCCCGCAAAGTTGGAAGCTTCTTTGTTCCATTTTCAGAGACTCGTGAGAGCTCATGTGCAGTTGAGAGAATTTCGAGGGCGAAATCTCTGCTGAGATCTGAGATTGAGAGGAGATGGCGCATCAGAGGTTCTCCGCTGCAGATACTTCGTCAATACTCACTTCATCAGCGCCATCTCGTTCGATAAGCGAAACCTTGACGCTTTGATTGAGCGATGTTGGTAAATTCTTTCCCACATAGTCAGCTCTAATTGGTAATTCACGATGTCCGCGGTCTACCAGGACAGCCAATTGAACCCGAGCAGGTCTCCCCACTTCACCTAAGGCATCGAGAGCACTTCGAATCGTGCGACCAGAAAATAGGACATCATCAACAAGAATTACTGTTCGACCTTCGACACCTGCGAGCGGAATTACAGTATCCATCAAAGGCCGAGGAGGTCGGATTCTCAAGTCGTCCCGATGAAGAGTGATATCCAGTGCGCCAACGGGGATTTCGATCCCTGAAATATCCAGAATCGATTGTGCAATCCGATAGGCCAAATCTGCGCCTCTAGTTGGAATTCCTAGAATTGTGACGGAGGTTGGATCTGTATTCTTCTCAAGAATCTCGTGCGAGATGCGAGTAATAGCACGAGAGATATCCTCGCTAGATAGGGCTACGCTCATTAAATCTCCTTTCCTGCCTCTCTGGACAGGTCGTTAAAGGAACAGCGGTACCTTATCACGCGCCTTACCCTGTGAATAACTCCAGACTCGCCCAAAATATTCTGCCTAACCTCATCCCCCTGCGCTACCTGCGTAGATAGAAGAGGGGTTCGCCATGATGGAGATAGCAGAGCACAGTAAGCGCTTACCGATAGAAGATCACTGCGCCGCAAAATTGAAGCTACTACGACGTAACAAGGGTTTAACCCTTGAAGAATGCGAAATCGCAAGCAACGGCCAATTTAAGGCGGTGGTACTTGGCTCCTATGAACGGGGAACGCGCGCTGTATCTCTCTCTAAACTGAGTCAGCTGGCAGACTTTTATGAAGTCTCCATTGCCTATTTCTTCGCATCAAAATCACACTCCCTTGAAGGAAGATGGATCTTTGACTTAAGACGATTAAAAGAGAGGAATGACGGAAATTTTCCGCTTAACTTTATCGCAAATGCACTGGCTCGAATAGCTGAACTACGCTCAGATTGGGAAGGAGAAATTCTCTCGATAAGAGAGAGTGACAGAATTTCTTTTGAGATTGTTCTTGGAAGCGAGCGAGAAGAGCAGATCGCCCGATTGAAGGCGATGCAAATAATTGTGGATAGGACTAGCGAGCCACAGAATCTTTAATTGAAGAGATCTTTCCCAATAGACCGTGAATAAATGTTGATGAATCATCTGTTGAGATATCACGGGCTAATGTAAGGGCCTCATCAATCGCAATGCCATCTTCCAAATCATCACTCCAGATGATTTCAAAGATTCCGATTCTCAGAATATTTCTATCTACCGCAGCTAATCGATCCATATCCCAGCCTTGCGCGTAAGTAGTGATGAGTTCATCGATCTTTCGCTTATTAGCTACAACCCCCAGCACCAACTCTTTGGTGAAGTCGCGGAGTGGTCTTGCATCAGGACCCTCTTCAGGAATAGCGCGGCTCTCTAAGATTGACTCAGGTGTTGCTCCCCGGATATCAGATTCATAAAGGATATCTAGGGCGTGCTTGCGCGCCTTACTGCGTGCTGACACTAGTTAGCGCGACCGAGATAAGAGCCATCTCGTGTATCAACAAGAACTACCTCATCTTGTTTGATGAAGAGCGGGACCTGAATTTGGATACCTGTCTCAACAGTTGCTGGCTTCGTTCCGCCTGAAGAGCGGTCACCCTGTAGACCTGGCTCTGTATAGGTAATCTTGAGAGCAACCGAGGCAGGTAGTTCAATGAAGAGCGGGTTGTTGTCGTGGATCGCCACAATTGCGCCTGTATTTTCGAGCATATATTGAGCAGCATCTCCAACGGTTGCTTCTGAAATTGTCATCTGATCGAAGTTAACATCATCCATAAAGACGAAGTCGTTCCCTTCTTTATAGAGAAAGCTCATCTCTCTCTTCTCAAGTATCGCAACGTCTACTTTAACTCCGGCGTTGTAAGTCTTATCTACAACTTTGCCAGTCATAACTTGCTTCAACTTGGTGCGAACAAATGCAGGGCCTTTACCAGGCTTAACGTGCTGAAATTCGACGACAGTCCATAGCTGACCTTCAATATCCAAGGTCATACCGTTCTTAAGGTCGTTAGTCGTTGCCATGCCCGCTCCACTTCATAAGCGACGAAAATCGCCGCGCAATAGTGGGAGAGTTTACCCTATGCGCAGAGCTTAACCTTTGATTCGTGAGGCAAGGGCAATCAGAGCAAGCCGGTATGAATCAGGACCGAATCCACCGATAGTTCCATTTGCAACGCCAGAGATTACCGATGTATGGCGAAACTCTTCACGGCTTAAGGGGTTGGAGAGATGGACCTCAATCAGCGGAGATTTCACTAGCTCGGCGGCGTCGCGAATCGCATATGAATAATGTGTAAATGCTGCAGGATTGATAATTACCGGAAGCGCCGAATCTGCCGCTTCATGAAGCCAATGGATAATCTCAGCCTCTTCATCACTTTGACGCATATCTACATCAATCCCTAATTCTTTACCTGCGCTGATGACAAAATCTTTCAATTGTTGGTAGTTAAGATCGCCATAGACGGCAGAATCACGAATATCGAGGCGCGCAATGTTTGGACCATTGATTACTAAAACCTTCATGAAAGAATTTTCTCATACGCAAGCGTTATCTCGCTGCTATTTACATCATCTAGGCGAGCGAGTTGATTGCCTTCATGGAGAACAACAAAGCGGACTTTACCGCCCTTTACTTTCTTATCCCTCTGCATCGAAGCCGTTAAGGTAGGCAGATCTGACAATGTGAAGGAATCTGGCAATAGCGTCGGAAGTCCCACTTGAGAAAGTATCTGACGGTGTCGATTGAAGAGTTCCCCAGAGATGAGCCCGCGCGCGTAGGCAATCTCAGCTACAAAAACCATTCCAATTGAGACCGCTTCCCCATGTCGCAACGCGTATTGAGAGTGAGTTTCAATTGCATGCCCAAAGGTATGTCCGTAATTCAGGATTTCACGGAGTGAGCCTTCCTTAAAGTCTTCGCTTACTACATGAGCCTTTACAGCTACCGCTCGCTCAATAAGAGATTGAACTAATTCCCTCTTCGCTCGTATTTCATCAATACCCATACCGTCTATAGATCTGAGAATTTCCTCATCCGCAATAAAACCACATTTGATTACTTCTGCGAGACCTGCGGCAAAATCTCTATTCGACAAAGTCTCAAGCCAATTGAGGTCTACAAGAACAGATATTGGTGAATGAAAAGCTCCTACTAAGTTCTTACCCAGCTCGGTATTGATTCCTGTTTTTCCGCCTACAGCCGCATCGACCATACCGGCTAGCGTTGTTGGAACTGCAACCCAATCAACCCCGCGCAACCAAGTAGCGGCTAGAAAACCAGTGAGGTCAGTTACGGCTCCGCCACCTACGCCGACAAGTAAATCTCCACGAGTAAAACCGGAAAGATTAAGCTTATTCCAAAGAGCAAAGAGAACATCTGAGCTTTTGCCTGCCTCGCCATCTGGAATTTCGAAAATATCAAGCTTTCCTGAACTTAAATCTATTGCACTCAGTTGCTCTCTCATATTTGAAGAAACAACAACGCCAATTTTTTGACGGTCTTTTGAAAGCTCTTGCAAATTGGAAAGCCAGTTGGTATCGATGAAGACCGAATATTTTCGATCGGCAGTAATTGATATCTCTCTTGTCATCTCATTAACCTCTCAATTCGTAGGCAATAAGAATTTCATCCACGATCTTCTCGGCGGACTTACCGTCAACTTCAACTGTGTAGCTGGATAAAGATTCGTAGATAGGCGCTCTCTCATTCATGAGTGTCTGCCATTGAGCACGTGGGCTCCCGAGCAGTAATGGCCGATCTCTGTTAAAACCGACCCGGGATGAAACTTCAGAGAGAGAAATTTTTAGATAAACAATAAATGACCCCGATGCACGAAGGGCGCTCTCTGCATCTTTATTCATGCAGGCACCCCCACCAAGTGAGAGAATCGTTTCATCCTCCAATAAAGCTACGCGTAACGCTATTTTCTCGAGAGCGCGGAATGCATCCTCGCCATCTTCAACAAATATTTCTGAGATCGAGCGTCCACTTTCACCAACAACAATCTCGTCTGTATCTCGATGAGAAAGTGAGAGGCGCTGACTTATTGCCAGAGCTACAGTAGATTTCCCCGCCCCCATGGGACCAATAACGATGATGCGTGGCGCCATGATTGTTACTTGATTATCAAATTATCGAGGTAGGCAAGATAGTTTCGTCGCACCTCTTGTACAGAATCTCCGCCAAATTTTTCAAGGACCGCTTCAGCTAAAACAAGAGCTGCCATCGCTTCTCCAACAACACCTGAGGCAGGGACAGCACAGACGTCAGAACGTTGGTTGATTGCCTTTGCAGCCTCACCTGTTTTAACATCAATCGTATCTAGCGCTTTTGGAACAGTAGAGATTGGTTTCATAGCGATAGAGACTCGGAGAATCTCACCGTTAGACATACCGCCCTCGGTTCCGCCTGCTCGATCCGTGCGTCGAACTATCGACCCCGTTTTAGATCTTTCGATTTCATCATGAGCAATCGAGCCTCTCCGTGCCGCGCTCTTAAATCCATCGCCGATCTCTACGCCCTTAATTGCTTGAATTCCCATCATCGCACCAGCTAAACGTGAATCAAGGCGACGATCCCAATGAACATGTGAACCAAGACCCGGCGGTAAGTTGTATGCAAGTATTTCGCAGACTCCTCCGAGAGTATCGCCGTCGGCATGTGCTGACTCAATCTCTTTAACCATATCCGCTGAAGTTTTCGGATCAGCGCAACGAACAGGATCATTATCAATTCGCTGCACCTCCGAAATATCCGGAAGAGGCGCTCCCTCTGGAATAGCTACTGAACCGATAGCTGTTACGTGACTTAAAATTTCAATCCCTACGGCTTGCTTGAGAAAAGCACGAGCTATTGCTCCCATAGCAACGCGTGCGGCGGTCTCGCGCGCACTGGCTCTTTCTAAGATTGGTCGCGCATCATCAAAATCGTACTTTTGCATTCCAACTAGATCTGCGTGGCCAGGGCGTGGACGTGTAAGTGGCGCATTGCGCGCAAGATTTGAAATTTCATCGAGTGGTACGGGATCGGCAGACATAACTTTCTCCCACTTTGGCCATTCGCTATTTCCCACCGTGAGCGAGATAGGGCCGCCTTGCGAGATTCCTAATCTCACACCACCGAGAATTGAAACCTTATCCGCCTCAAAATTCTGTCTCGCTCCTCGTCCTGTACCAAGGCGACGACGCGACAGATGGAAGTCGATATCAGCTGTAGTTATTTCGATATGGGCTGGTAACCCTTCGATAATTGCCGAAAGGGCGGGACCATGGGATTCACCAGCTGTTATCCAACGCATAGGGATATTCTCTCAGATAAATGGTGATGGTGAGTCGAATTTTGCTCGGCTTCAGCTCAAAAAGTTAGATAAACAGAGACGAATGGAACCAGGATGGCTGGAGCCAAAGGTATCTCGCCCTTCAACGACCTTTCGACCAATCGATGGAAAATAATTGATAAAACAGTGCAGACCGAGAAAAGAATCCATGTACGAGAATCAATAACCACTTCGCCTTGCAGAACAATGAGAATCGTCAGCAGTTTCAAATCGCCCATGCCTACCTTCGATAGTATCCCCAGAATCCAGATGAAGATCAGGATAAGCACGATCTTGACTTGAGAGATCTGATGCACGGGGTACAACAAGGCGATTATTAGAAATAGTAAAGAGATATTTGGAATCCGATGAAATCTAATGTCGCTAAACGAGATATAGAGCGTGATACCAATAAGAAGAAGATCCAAAACGATGTGAAGCATTTAAGGATTGTAGAGAGTTCACTCCACGTGGTTTTTATCCCTGTGGATTACTTGAGAGCAGAAATCAAAATCGGGCGAATGTCATTTGCCAACGCCTCATAATCGAGATTTTGCCCTGAAACAAGCTCAGCTTGGGCGATGCCTTGATAGAGCAACATCTCGCTTCCATTGATAACCGTTCCGCCTGAATCTAGCCATCGTGAAGCTAGGACTGTTGGCCATGGCATATAAATCACATCGAAAAGTACGGCGCGATTATGGTTATCTGATTTTGAACTTTGCATGAGACTTCCAGCAACTGAATTGGCAAGTACATCTGCCGCACCCGCTGGAGTTGTATTTACAATTAGATCGTAAGGAGTGAAATCTGGTGTATCACTCCAGCGAAGATACGAAAATTCTGCACGTGTGACTGCCGATTCCAGTACTGCGCTACGCGTACTCGTTCTTCCCAGTACCGAGATTTTCTCCGCAACATCATCGAGTGCTCCGACCACCGCACGCGCTGTTCCACCTGCACCCAAGACAAGGACGGAGTTGAATTTTCTATGCCCTGATGATTCAAGCGCCTTAAGAAAACCAATTCCATCTGTTGAGTGGAGAGACCATTTCTGAGTCCGCTTAATCAAGGTATTTGCAGATTGGATTCGATGAACCAAGGGATCAATATCGACATCAAGTGAGAGCGCTTCCTCTTTAAGCGGCATGGTCAGCGAGAAATAATCATAATCATTCTGGTTTTTTTCAAGGAATGATTGCAAACCTCCGCTGGAGACTTCTATCGCCTGATAACTGACAGGAATATTCAACTGCGAAAAAATAGATCGATGAAGCAGCGGTGAGAGTGAGTGAGAAACAGGAGAGCCTAAAACCGCGCCCTTACACGCCAAGTTACTCATTACTCAAACTTACCTGAACGAAGGTTCTTCTTGTATAGGACTTTCCATTCATTGAATTGAGAGAAACTTGCTGTGAACCTGGTATCGCCAGGAGCTACCGTAATAAAGTAAAGCCAATCCCCCGATTCAGGGTTAGCTGCTGCCTCCATTGCTGGCTTGCCCGGGTTATTAATCGGAGTTGGCGGAAGACCGTAGTTTCTATATGTGTTGTATGGAGATTTAAGAAAAGTGGATTTGGTCGAGAGGAAAATCGAACCCCTTACGCCCATTATGTAATGAACCGTCGAATCGAATTGCAATGGCATACCAATTCGTAAGCGATTTCTAACTACTTGGGAGACTTTCCGATAATCAATCGGATCGGCTTCCGCCTCAACAAGTGAAGCAATCGTCAATAGCTCCACCGGAGAGAACTTGCCTAACGGCTGCGAAATTCCAGCACTCTTCATCTCTGACAGTCCACGCGCGACGATAGTTGCAATGACTTCCGTTAAAGGAGTTTTAGATGCAAAACTGTATTGTGATGGGTAGAGTAAGCCTTCAAGAGATTTGAATCCTACGGGAGCCTTTACTAACGAGAAACTTTCTTCGATTTCTTTTTTTGTATAACCAATCTCGAGCAGCCTACCCTTGATCTCTGAAACCCATGCACCTTCATTAATTGCAATGAGATTTGCTATTCGCTTTGAATCCAGCAATTGATTGAGCGCATCAAGAGCGCAGATTTGGCGATCAATCTGGTGCAGACCAGGAGCAATGGAGGCAGCTCGAGGGTCAGCAACAGCAACTCTGAAGAATGATTCGGAGGATTTGACGACACCTTGCTCTTCGAGTTTAGTCGCTATTGATGCTCCCGTTTCGCCTGCGAGAACGCTAATACTGGCGGATCCTAAATCACTTGAAGCGCATTCAAAATCAGGTGCACGAGTAGTTCCTGGCTTTACGAAATCTAGGAATCCGATAATTGAAATCGCAATGAGAACACCTAGTAACCCGCGAAGATTATCTCTTTTCAATGCGAAGTCCTTGTTCGAGTATCGCAACTGCGCTCATTGAATCAATGAGTAATTTTGACTCTTTGGAGTTCTTGCCGGAGTCTTGAAGTAATCTCGCTGCACTCACTGTACTTAATCTTTCGTCAACCAATGTGAGAGGAACTTCTGTTAAAAGAGCGAGGTTAGCTTTAAACACTTCCACAAATGCTGCCGATTCGCCGTCAGCCCCAGATAGATGTTTTGGGTTACCAATAAAAATCTCTATTGGCTCATACTCGTCAATGAGCTTAGAAATCTGCTGGTTGAGATTTGGATGAGCCGTCGATAAGAACGGCAGCGGCGTTGCAAGAATTCCATCTGGATCACAGATAGCGACACCTATTCGGACTGAGCCATAGTCGAAAGCTAATCTTCGCCCACGAGTGCTCATGAGAATTAAATACCTGAGATAGATGAAGCGATTGCAGAAATAGCCTCGGGAGACTTCTTTGAATCGCTGCCGCCGCCTTGAGCAAAATCATCTTTACCGCCACCGCCACCGCCAAGAACGGTGGAACCGATTTTCACCAGAGCACCAGCTTTGATTCCAAGTTTTCTAGCTTCATCGCCGACGGCAGATACGAGCACGGGTCGACCACCAGTGCTGCTTATGAGAGCAACAATCGCCAATGGTGAAAGCTGACGGAGTTCAAGGGCAATGGAGCGAAGATCTTCGCCAGAAATGCCATCTGCAAGAACAGAACCGATAAATGAGAAGTTGCCTATCTGCTTAGCTTGATCTGAAATCGAAGAGATACTTGCCATTGCTTGAGCCGAACGTAGCGCTGCGAGTTCTTTCTCTACATCACGTAACTTATCGAGCAAACCTTGAATCTTCTCTGGTAGTTCTTCGCTTCGACTTCCCTTAATGAGCGAAGTCAGCGAATTAAGGAGAATATGTTCGCGCGTCAGGAATTGATATGCATCGGCTCCCACAAGAGCCTCTACGCGACGCACACCCGCGCCGATGGAAGATTCACCCAGTAACTTAACAACACCGAGTTGTCCTGATGAACCGACATGTGTTCCACCGCAGAGCTCGCGAGCCCAATCACCAACGCTGACAACTCGCACTTCATCGCCATACTTCTCACCGAAAAGCGCCATCGCGCCAATTTTCTTCGCCGATTCTTGGGACATAACTTCGGAAGTTACCGAGAGATTTTCTAGCAGAAGTGAATTTACGCGACCTTCTACATCACTTAATATCAAATCAGAGACAGCTCCAGTTGCTGGGAAATCAAAGCGGAAACGACCAGGTGAGTTCTCAGAACCAGCCTGAGTAGCAGTCTCTCCCAGGATTTCGCGGAAAGCTTTATGAACCATATGGGTCGCAGTATGAGCACGGGAAATGGCATTGCGTCGTTCATTATCAATCTCTGCGAAACCACTTTCGCCGAGCGAAATATCGCCTGAAATTACACGACCTCTATGAGTTGATAGCCCTTTTATGGGTGACTGAACATCTGAAATCTCAATTACCGCGCCATTGGCCATAGTAATTGTTCCACCATCTGCAAGCTGTCCCCCACCTTCAGCGTAGAAAGGCGTCGTATCCAAGATGATTTCAACCTCATCATTTGCACTAGCGCTATTTACCGAAACTCCGTCAAGCAAGATTCCGGAGATCTTTGCTTCGCTCTTTACATGTGTATATCCAATGAAGAGCGTCGAACCTTTCTCATCAGCAATCTTCTTATACTCAGATAAATCAGTATGGCCGCTCTTCTTTAACTTTGCATCTGTCTGAGCGCGTACGCGCTGTTCCTTCATTAAACGTCTGAAACCATCTTCATCAACTTCTAGGCCATCTTCACGAGCCATCTCCAAGGTCAAATCGAACGGAAAACCATAAGTGTCATGAAGCTTGAAAACTTCATCACCGGAGAGAACGCTCTTCCTCTCCGACTTCAATGCCGCTGAAGCAAGATCAAATATTTGAGTACCACTTTTGAGAGTCTGAAGGAAACTCTCTTCCTCCGAGGTAGAGACCGAGAGAATTCTCTTCTTATCACTTATCAGTTCAGGATATTGAGCACCCATAGCCCCGATAGCAGCCTCAGTTAATTGTGAAATTACCGGATCGTTAGTTCCTAGTAGGCGCATGTTACGAATTGTGCGTCGCATCATCCGTCTAAGAACATAACCTCTACCTTCGTTTCCGGGAGTAACGCCATCACCGATAAGCATCGCCGCTGTACGCGCATGATCTGCAATTACGCGGAGTGAAATATCACTCTTTTCGTTCGCTCCATATTTGACCCCGGTGAGTGCGGTCGCTACCGAAAGAATCTGCATAGTTGTATCTATCTCGTAGATATTTTCAACTCCTTGCAGGAGAGCCGCTACGCGCTCTAGTCCGAGACCAGTATCGATGCTCTTAGCAGGAAGTTCACCGAGAATTGGATAACCATCTTTACCTCCACCAGCGCCTCGTTCATTCTGCATAAATACGAGGTTCCAAATTTCAAGGTAACGGTTTTCGTCAGCGATCGGTCCACCATCGGCACCGTAGGCAGGCCCACGGTCGAAGTAGATTTCCGAGCAAGGACCACACGGTCCAGGAACGCCCATCGACCAGAAGTTATCGGCCATATCTCTTCGCTGAATTCGCTCGCGCGGGATACCGATTTTTTTATGCCAAATCTCTTCGGCTTCGTCATCGTCGAGATAAACCGTTACCCATAAACGATCTTCTGGAAAACCATAACCACCATCGGCAATCGACTTAGTAAGGAGCTCCCATGCCAGGGTGATCGCTCCTTCTTTAAAGTAATCGCCAAAAGAGAAATTTCCGCACATTTGAAAGAAAGAAGCATGTCGTGTTGTCTTTCCCACTTCATCGATATCAAGTGTGCGTACGCATTTTTGTACCGACGTTGCCCGTACATATGGCGGGGTTATCTCTCCAAGGAAATAAGGTTTAAAGGGAACCATACCCGCGTTTACTAGAAGAAGGTTGGGATCGTCGGCAATCAATGAGGCCGATGGGACAACGGTATGGGTAAGACCTAGTGAGTTGCCACTTTCGAAGAAGTTAAGCCAGCGCGATCGAATATCTGCAGATAACACGAGAGATAACTACTCCGACTTCTTCTTATTTTTTCGACCTTTGCTTACTTGGGCTGCTGAGATCAGCGCACCAGCGACCTTTACAGCCGCGCCATTCTTATCCATAAAACCAGTTGCCGCATCTGTCACTCGATTGCTCACATCTTCTACATTCTTTGTAATGCGAGCGAAGCTTTCCAGTGGGCTGTTGATTAGCTCGAGCGTTCTCGTCGATTCTTCAAGCAGGGGTGTCGTATCTGTGGTGAAAGCTTTGAGCGAAGTTGAAGCTTCGTCAATCAACTTGCCTAGTCGGACAACGGCGTAGGCGATTGCTACAGCGATGACAAGGAGAGAGATTGAAGCGATGATTGTTGCAATTCCACCTGGGCCCATGTTTCTAGCCTACCTGACCTCTTCTTTAGGAGGAGTCCAATCGATGGCTGCCTCTCTTCGTTGCGCGGGCGTGATTGGCGTAGGAGCTCCGGTTAATGGATCTCCACCGCTAGCAGTCTTAGGGAATGCGATTACTTCGCGAATCGAATCAGAGCCGGTAAGTAGCGCACAGACGCGATCAAGGCCAAGCGCAATCCCGCCATGCGGTGGCGGTCCGTAATTGAAAGCTTCTAGAAGAAATCCAAACTTGCTTATCGCTTCCTCGTCACTGAGACCAATAACAGAGAAGACATCTTTCTGAATGTTTCTGTCATGGATTCGGATTGAGCCTCCCCCTAACTCGGTTCCGTTAAGAACGATGTCATAGGCATAGGCGAGAGCTGATGCAGGGTCACCCTTAAATGTTGAAGCAAACTCTGGCTTTGGTCCTGTAAATGGGTGGTGAACTGCTGTCCAGCCACCGTTATCAGTAGGTTCGAACATCGGCGCATCTACAACCCAAAGAAATTCCCATTTTCCTTCAGCAATCAATCCACCGCGTTTTCCAATTTCAAGGCGCGCTGCACCGAGAAGTTGTTGAGACGCGGCGCGATCTCCAGCTGCGAAGAAAATCGCATCTCCTGGTTTAGCGCCAACGAGTGCAGCGATTCCGGCTTGTTCAGTTTCAGAAATATTCTTTGATACTGGTCCTCCAAGAGTGCCATCAGTATTTATAAGAATATAAGCAATACCTTTTGCGCCACGGGCCTTTGCCCAATCTTGCCACGCATCGAGCTCGCGACGAGGAGTATCAGCTCCCCCTGGCATTACAACTGCGCCGACATATGGTGCTTGGAAGACTCTAAATGGGGTCTGGCTAAAGAAATCAGTTACTTCGACTAACTTGAGATCAAAACGAAGATCCGGTTTGTCAGAACCATAATCACGCATCGCATCGGCATAAGTCATGTGCTTTATTGGGGTAGGAATTTCATAACCAACAGCTTCGCGCCAAACCTTCACCAGAATCTTTTCAGCGACAGCTAAAACATCTTCTTGATCTACAAAGGACATTTCGATATCAAGCTGGGTAAATTCAGGTTGACGATCGGCCCGAAAATCTTCATCACGGAAACAACGCGCTATTTGATAATAACGTTCCATACCGGCAACCATAAGGAGCTGTTTAAATAATTGCGGCGACTGCGGAAGGGCATACCAGCTGCCTGGTTGTAAACGCACGGGAACGAGAAAGTCGCGTGCACCTTCAGGAGTCGAACGTGTCAGGTACGGTGTCTCAATCTCGTGGAAATCAAGATCTTCCATAACTCTGCGAATAGCTGATGTAACTTTTGAACGTAAACGTAGATTGGCAGCTGGACGTTCGCGACGTAGGTCGAGGTAACGGTAGCGAAGACGAACTTCTTCGCTAATTTCAACATCGTTTCCAGAGTCGATAGGAAATGGAAGCGGAGCAGATTCGCTAAGAACCACAATTTCAGATGCGAGAACTTCAATCTCGCCCGTAGCGATATTCGAATTCTCATTTCCTTCAGGTCGAACACGTACTAAACCTTTTACCTGTAGACACCACTCCGCGCGTAGTGAGCCGGCGAGGGCTTCATCACTGATGACAACTTGAACAGAGCCTGTTCCATCTCGGAGGTCGATGAAGGCGACTCCCCCGTGATCGCGACGACGCGAAACCCATCCCGCTAGGGTGACTTCACTACCTGCGTGAGCAGCGCGTAAAGTTCCGGCATCATTCTTTCGTAACATGGTTCTCTCGTCCTATATCTCGTTGCAGGCTCAAAACAAGCCCTATAGATGCCGGGGGTTTTACGCCAAAGCACCTTTCAATTCGCTCATCTTAACCGATATTGATGTTCCATCATTCATCCGTTTAAGGGTTACTAGCCCACTTTCTAGCTCTGCACTACCAATTACGACCAGATACTGAGCACCGCTCTTATCTGCTCCTTTTACAGCGCCCTTCAACGATTTATCTCCGAAGGAAACCTCGACAGTTACCCCTTCAATTCTCAAATCTGCAGCAAGTTTGAGTACAGAGATTTTCGCCGATTCATCGAGTGCAATTAGAAAGAGATCAGCATTGAAGCTTTGCTCAGGCAAGCTAGCTTCAGCGATGGCAGCAAGAAGTGCTCTATCGACACCTAGTCCAAAACCAATTCCAGAAAGTGGTTGTCCACCAAGTGTCTCCATCAACCCGTCATAGCGACCGCCACCACCAATACCGCTCTGCGCACCAAGTCCATCGTGGATAAATTCAAAAGTAGTACCGGTGTAATAATCAAGACCACGCACCATTCTTGGATTGATTACGAATGCAACTCCTAGCGCATTCAGGTATTCCTGAACTTTAGCAAAATGGTTACGAGAATAATCAGAGAGGTAATCTAGTAATAGCGGAGCTTTAGACATGACTTCAACAACTTCTGCTCTCTTATCGTCAAAGAGACGCAACGGATTCAACGCTGCCCTTGCTGTTGTCGCTTCATCCAATGAGAGAGATTTGATGTAATTAAGTAAATCCACGCGATGCGCTGCTCTTGATTCATTATCACCAAGAGATGTGATTTCAAGACGATAGTTCTTTAGCCCAAGATTCTTAAATCCTCGATCTGCTATTGCAATTACCTCAGCATCGAGAGCTGGATCATCAACACCTATCGCTTCAATTCCAACTTGATAGAACTGACGATAACGACCAGCTTGAGGTCTTTCAGCACGGAAGAATTGTCCCGAGTACCAGACTTTTACGGGCAATTGTCCACGGTCAAGATTCGATTCAATTACAGCGCGCATCACTCCTGCAGTGCCCTCAGGGCGCAATGTGATTGAACGTCCACCACGATCTTCAAAGGTATACATCTCTTTAGAAACAACATCGGTTGATTCACCCACACCCCGATTAAAGAGCGAGGTATCTTCAAAGACAGGTAGCTCCATCAATTGATAACCTGCTAATTTTGCCGGAGCAATGAGTTGACTTCGCACCCATTCGAAGCCACGAGATTCGGGCGGGAGATATTCTCGGACGCCCTTTGGCGCTTGTATTTTCTCATTCTTCATAATGCTCTCCCTTATGCCAATTCTTTCAAATACGGATTGTTCATGCGCTCTAATTTGATTGTTGTCTCTTGCCCGTGTCCCGGTAAGACACGAATATCGTCGCTTAGCGGAAGAATTTTGCTCGTGAGAGTCTTGCGCATCTCGCTCGCACTGCCCGATGGAAGATCGGTCCTGCCTATCGAACCCGCAAAAAGAACATCCCCACTAATCAGGAGCTCCTCGTTAATCATAAACATCAATGAACCTTTGGTATGTCCTGGGGCATGAATGGCGCGAATGTTAAGGCCAATGAATTCTAAGCTAGCACCATCGCGCAGCGCCTGCACATCTTCTGGTTCATCAAATTGCATCGCACTTAGGTGGCTTGCAAATTCTGGGCTGAGAATCCCAGCTGGTTCTGCTATAAAACGACGATCCTCTGAATGTATATATGTTGGAATCTCATAACCATCTGCCAGGGCCTTGATGGAGAATGTGTGATCGAGATGTCCATGTGTGAGAAAAGCGGCGACTGGCTTAAAGCCTTCTTCTGAAACAATAAGTTCGATCTCCGACGATATTCCACTGCTAGAAATAGACGAGATATCAGATGCGCCAGGATCGACGATGATGCATTCACCCCGAGCCTCGTTGGCTATTACCCAACAATTGGTAGCGAACATAGGGGCTACAAATGAGCGTACGAGCACCTCTTTTGCCCCTCTCTGACCCCAGAATTGAGGTGATTTTCGTGGTGAGTAGGGACAGGGTACCTTTTACTCACTCGAATTGAGCTGATTACCGCTCATCTTTGAGCACCATATCGATAACAACGAAGGCTGAATGCCGACGCGCTGAAAGGGACCATCATGACAACGCCTATCAATCCATCAGAGTTAGCCAATCCATCTGAAGTAGCAAAAATTGGAACTCCAGCCCTTAGCGCTGCATCAGCACTTATTGGCGATCCTTCTCGCTTTGGTTATGTAGCAGATGATGGAACAGTCTTTGTTAAAACCCCACAGGGAGATAAGGCTGTTGGCTCTTACCCTGGAAAGAGCGCTGAAGAAGCCCTTTCATATTTCGTACGTAAATTTGAGGCGCTCGCATCAGAGGTTGCACTCACTGCCGCTCGAATTACCAGCGGTGCCATGGTTCCACAAGATGCTTACGAAGCAGTGAAAAAATTACGTGCCCAAGTGTCTGAGTTAAATGGCGTCGGTGATCTTGCAGCCCTCGCCGCATCTGTCGAACAAATCGAACCGCTCATTGAAGGTCACCGCGAAGCCTACGAAGCGAAGAAGGCTGAAGAGGCCGCTGCTAAGGCCGCGCGACGCGATCAGATAATTATCGAAAAAGAGAAGATTGTTGCTGAAGCTGAGTCTTTAGCTCTCTCTGAATCTTGGAAGGCGACTGGAGATCGCCTCAAAGTTCTTCTCGACGAATGGAAAGCGGCACCTCGCTTAGATAAGAAGGTGGATGCAGATTTCTGGAAGCGATTCTCAGCATCACGAAATAAATTTGATAAGCGACGTCGCGCGCACTTTGCACAACTTGAAAGTATCACCGAGAAAGTTTCTGGCGAAAAAGAGGCGCTCGTATTAGAGGCAGAGAAGCTTGCTACAAGCAGCGATTGGGTGAGCACTGCTCGCCGCTTCAAGGCGTTGATGGATCTTTGGAAGGCAGCAGGTCGCGGAAAGCGCTCTGATGACACTAAGCAGTGGGCACGTTTTAAAGCTGCGCAAGATCAATTCTTCACAGCAAAGAGCGCTGACCTTGAAAAACGCGAAGTAAGCATGGCTGCTAACCTCATTAAACGTGAAGAGCTCTTGCCTAAAATCGAAGCTCTCCTTCCCTTTACCGACGTAAAAGCAGCCAAGGCATCACTTCGTGAACTTATGAACGAGTGGAGCAAAATTGGAATAACTAATCGCGACAAGCGTGCCGCCCTCGATGCTCGAGTAGCTGTCGTAGAAGATGCAATCAAGAGCGCTGAAGCAGAGCTGTGGCGCAAGAGTGATCCTGCCGCTAAAGCACGGGCAGCCGATGTCGTGAAGCAACTTTCAGATTCGATTGAGAGCTATGAGAAAGCAGCTACTAAGGCTACTGCCGCAGGAAACGCTAAGAAGGCTAAAGAAGCGAGCGAATCAGCGGCAGCGCGTCGTATCTGGCTTGCCGAAGCCGAAAAATCTCTCGCCGAGTTTCAGTAACTCCCCTTAATTAGGTTCGATAAACGTCGTAGACACCCTCAACATTTCGAACTGCAACGAGAACAGAATCTAGGTGCTTTGCATCCGCCATTTCAAATGTGAACTTTGAAATGGCTACGCGATCTTTCGAGGTGCTCACAGCTGCGCTCAAGATATTTACGTGTTGCTCTGAGAGTGTTCGCGTAACATCTGCCAATAACCGCGCGCGATCGAGCGCTTCTACTTGAATATTAACTAGGAAGATACTTGCCGCACCCGCCAACCAGGAGACTTTCACTAATCGCTCAGGTTGGTGCAGCACTAAGTCCGCGCCATTAATGCAATCTTCCCGATGGACTGAAATACCAGAGCCCTTTGTAATAAAGCCAATAATCGGATCTCCGGGAACTGGTGTACAGCAGCGAGCGAGCTTTACGAGAACATCATCAACACCTTCAACCTTAATTGCGCTACTCGTTCTCTTTGATGCCGAATTTGAAGTTGGAATAATTTCGATTGATTGCTCAGGATGTGAATCTTCAACTCCAAGGGAGTGTACGAGTTTTTCGATGACAGAGGCCGCTGAGATATGTCCGTCACCAACTGAGCTGTAAAGCGAATCAATATCTGCATAATGGAGTTCATGCGCTAGTTCGAGAAGAGAGTGACCTGCAAAAATTTTCTGCAAGGGCAGACCTGCCTTGCGCATTTGGCGAGCAATAGATTCACGTCCAGCATCAATAGCTTCTTCGCGACGTTCTTTGCTAAACCATGCCTTGATCTTTGAGCGAGCACGCGGGCTTTTAACGAAGTTGAGCCAATCGCGACTTGGTCCTGCTAAGTCAGATTTATTGGTCACAATCTCTACGACATCACCGTTAGAGAGCTTTGATTCAAGTGGTACCAAGCGACCGTTGACCTTCGCTCCCGCACAACGTAGCCCTACATCGGTATGAACAGAGAAAGCAAAATCGACAGGAGTACTTCCGCCAGGAAGTGCAACCACGCTCCCCTTTGGCGTGAAGACAAAAACCTCAGGAGAGCCCAAATCAAAACGCAACGCCTCGAGGAATTCAGAAGGATCTTCAGTCTCCTTCTGCCATTCGTGAAGTTGACGCAACCAGAGCATCTCTGGCGATTTACTCTCTGCGCCCTCTTTGTACTTCCAATGCGCTGCGATACCAAACTCGGCTCGACTATGCATCTCATAGGTCCGAATCTGGATTTCAATAGCTTTTCCATTGGGTCCAATTACAGTGGTATGCAAAGACTGGTAAAGGTTGAACTTCGGCATTGCAATATAATCTTTGAATCGGCCGGGAACCGGACTCCATCTCGCGTGGATTGATCCCAATACGCTGTAGCAATCTTTAACATCATTTACGAGGACTCTAATACCTACTAAATCATAGATATCGTTAAATTCGCGCCCTCTGACCACCATCTTCTGATAAACAGAGTAATAATGCTTCTTTCTTCCTGTCACGGTTGCATTGATTGCGTCTTTGAGGAGATCGGCCTCAACTGTTGCGATCACTTCTGCGGTCAAGGAATCACGTGAAGGTGAACGTTCAGCAACAAGCCTTGCAATTTCTTCATGTTTCTTTGGCTCGAGAACTGCGAAACTTAAGTCTTCAAGCTCCCACTTGATTGCGTTCATACCTAATCTGTGTGCAAGAGGGGCATAAATATCGAGGGTCTCTCGTGCCTTGCGAGTTGCATTCTCTGAAGAGACATAACTCCAAGTTCGAGCGTTATGAAGTCGATCAGCCAGCTTAATCACCAGAACCCTTATATCCCGTGACATAGCAATAACCATTTTGCGAACGGTTTCAGATTCTGCTGTCGGGCCATAGGTAAGCTTGTCGAGTTTGGTCACACCGTCGACAAGATTAGCTACCTCATCTCCGAAGTCTTTACGCATCTCTTCGATTGAATATGGCGTATCTTCGATTGTGTCGTGCAGAAGCGATGCGACAACTGTTGTGATATTTAGGCCAAGGTCGGCCAAGATGGCAGAGACCGCAACCGGGTGAGTGATGTACTCCTCGCCAGATTTTCTTAACTGGCCTTTGTGCGCCTGATTTGCTACGTCGAAGGCTCGAAGCAGCAACGACTCATCCACCTCATCGTAGTGCTCCTTAAGTGAAGCTAGGAGTGGATCGAGAAGGGTGTGATCTGCCATGAGGGGCTCGGTTTTACTTGCGGCCCTTACGTTTTGGTTGATTGCGAGGACCACGAGTTTGCACTGGTCGAGCCGAGGTAACAGTAGCTACGGCAGCAGGTGTTGCACCACGAGCTTCCACTCTCTTACGAAGCGCAATCATTGCTGGCTCTTTTTCACGGAGTGATGCCAAGAATGGTGGCGCGATAAAGATCGAAGAGTAAGTGCCAACCGCTAGACCGATAAAGAGGGATAGTGAAAGGTCTTTCAGCGTTCCCGCACCAAGTAATCCGGCTCCAACAAAGAGGATAGATGCCACAGGAAGAAGCGCGATAATTGATGTATTGATTGAGCGAACAATTGTCTGGTTTACGGCAAGGTTAGCCGCATCCGAATATGTTGACTTGCCTGTCGCTGCAATCGATTTTGTATTCTCACGCACTTTATCAAAGACGACAACTGTGTCATAGAGAGAGTAACCCATAATAGTTAGGAAGCCGATGATGGTTGCTGGTGTGACATCGAAGCCAACCAATGCATAAATACCAACGGTGATAAAAACATCGTGAATAACGGCGAGGATTGCAGCTAGCGCCATCTTGGGTTCAAATGTCATCGCCAGGAAGATAATGACCACAAGCAAGAATCCAAAGAGACCATAGAGCGCCTTCTTAGTAATTTCTTTACCCCACGACGGCCCAATGATTTGAGTATCAATGCTTTCAATCTGGACGCTAAAGGCTTTAACAAGAGCATCTTCAACACCGTTTGACTGTGCTGTTGTCAAAGTACCCGTCTGGATTCTGATCTTATCGTCACCAATTTTCTGAACAATTACTTCTCCAGGAATACCGGTTGATTCAACTGCCGAGCGAGCCTCTTCAACAGAGATCCCACTCTTATTTACCGTGTAAGAAGATCCACCCTTGAACTCAATGCCAAGTGAGAGACCTGAAAACAGTAAGGCGCCCATAGATACCAGAATGAAGATTGCTGAGACTGAATACCAGGTCTTGCGGCGACCAATGATATTGAAAGATTTCTCGCCTGAGTAAAGACGTGCTCCAAGACGACGGTTGCCAGTTTTTGTTGACATTAGTTTGCCTCCACGCTTTCGCTCTTAACATCGCTAGTTTGGGCAATCTTCGTATTGCCATCTGCAGAATCTTTAAGTCCGATGCTCTTCGCAGAGAAACCAGAGAAACGGTGTCCTGAAGAGAAGAACTTTGATTTAGCGATCAAAGTAAGCATTGGCTTGGTAAAGAAGAAGATAACAATCAAGTCGATTACTGTGGTAACGCCGAGCGCAAATGCGAATCCGCGAACTCCACCGACAGCAAAGAAGTAGAGGAGGACTGCGCAAATAAGTCCAACCATATCGGCGACGATGATTGTGCGACGCGCGCGTGCCCAACCTGATTCGACAGCTGAACGAAGGGTTCTGCCCTCACGAACTTCGTCTCGAATACGTTCGAAGTAGACGATAAATGAATCTGCCGTTGTTCCGATTGAAACAATAGTTCCAGCGATACCGGCCAAAGTCAGGGTGAATCCAATCCATGCTCCGAGTACTGCATAGGTGAGATAAAGAAGTCCACCCGCGATAAAGAGCGAGCCAACGGTTACGAAACCGAGTGCTCTGTAGTAGAAAATTGAGAAGAGAAATACCAGGATTAATCCTAGGAGACCGGCCAAGAGACCGGCATTAAGCTGATCTGCACCGAGTGTTGGTGATACTTGCTGAACTTCTCCGCGATCGAAGGCGAGTGGCAACGCACCGTACTTGAGCACATTAGCAAGATCTTCAGCTTCGACCTTTGTGAAGCTTCCGGTGATTTGTGCACTTCCTGATGGAATCGCTTCGTTAATTGATGGAGCAGAAACAACTAATCCATCTAGAACGATTGCAACCTGATTAGCAGGTGATGGTAAAGATGTAACACGGGCAGTCAGAGCTCCAAATGCCTTTGTGCCTTCACCGTTAAAGGTAAGCGAAACGATGTACTGAGTACCGGTCTGCTGATCAACACCGTACTCAGCCTTAGAAACTTGTTGACCAAGAACTTCAGCTGGAGCAAGAATAAATTTTGAGGAGCCTTGTCGATCGCAAGCGACTACTAGTTCAGATGGTGCATCAGCTCCCGTACCTTGAAGATTCTCTGGGTTGGTGCAATCTAGTGCTGCAAATGCTGCATTCACTTCAGCTGAAACTCCGGCAACTGGTGTCGCGGTCTCTGTGCCTGTTCCAGGCAATCCAACCGCCGTAGCTAAGACTTGGCGGAAACGAAGTTCGGCGGTCTGACCTACCAAATCTACAACTCGACGACCTGAGTCGCCCGGAACCGAAATCAAAATCTGACGGTTCGTTCCACTTCCTTGTGAGGAAACTTCTGACTCTGCAACACCTAATGAGTTGACGCGCTGGCGAATAATTGAGACCGCCTGGTCGATAGCCTCTGCGGTGATTTTATTTGAATCATTTGAGGCGCGAGGCTGAAGCGTGACACTTGTTCCGCCACGTAGATCAAGGCCCAGGCGGAGGGAGGTGGCGCCTTGAACTAGCGCTGTCGCAAGAAGGCCAAGGATGAGTACGGCCAATAATGCGAGTGCGCGAGCTGGGCGTCCAGAGCTCTTTACAGTTTTAGATGGAGTGGACATAAGAGCGGAGTCTACGTGCTACTCCGCCTGTGTGTCGAAAAGAGAAGCGGTCCCCGTAGGCGGCTTTCGGCCAATATGGCGATAACCAGCCTCGGTCGCCACTCGCCCGCGTGGAGTACGGGCCATCAGCCCATTCCTGACTAAGAACGGTTCTGCCACTGATTCAACAGTTTCGCTCTCTTCTCCCACCGCGATTGCAAGAGTTGAGAGCCCGACTGGTCCACCACCGAAGCGATCGATAAGTGCGGTTAGAACAGCGCGATCTAAACGATCTAGCCCAAGTTCATCAACTTCATACATAGTCAAGGCTGCTAATGCATGTTTATGAGTAAGTGCGGAGGAACCATTTACCTGGGCAAAATCTCGAACTCTACGTAAGAGACGATTTGCAATTCGGGGTGTTCCACGGGAACGCCCTGCAACTTCTGCGACCGCATTCTTATCCATACTCAGCCCCAATAGAGAAGAACTACGTTCGAGGACTTTTTCGAGTTCAGAACTTTCATAGAAATCTAAATGCGCAGTGAATCCAAAACGGTCACGAAGTGGAGATGGAAGCAGACCGGCTCGAGTTGTTGCACCGACCAAGGTGAAGTGCGGTAGCTGCAGCGGAATTGAAGTCGCTCCTGGTCCTTTTCCTACAATCACGTCAACCCGGAAATCTTCCATCGCTAAATAGAGCAACTCTTCTGCAGGGCGAGATAGACGATGAATCTCATCGAGGAAGAGAATCTCACCTTCTACTAAGGAAGAGAGAATTGCTGCCAGGTCTCCTGCATGTGTAATTGCAGGGCCACTTGTTATCCGAATCGGTGCACCCATCTCAGCAGCCAAAATCATGGCCAATGTAGTCTTACCAAGTCCCGGCGGGCCGGAGAGCAATATGTGATCAGCGCTCGCACCCCGTGATTTTGCTGCTTGAAGTAAAACGGTCAGCTGTTCGCGAACTCTATGTTGACCGATGAATTCGTCGAGTGATTTGGGACGTAGCGCTAGCTCTGCAGCACTTTCTTCCCCATTACTTCCCGAGAGCGAAGGATCTACGATTCTTTCGCTCATCGTCGTCCGCTCTGTAGAGCTAGACGCAATAACTCAGAAATCTCAATCTGTGAAGGATCAGTTGATGTTTCAGATAGGTGCGCAAAGGTCGATGTGATTGCAACATCTGAGTCCTTAGGTGAAAAACCTAGGCCAGTCAGCGCTGCCAAGAGCTGATCGCGAATACCGCTTTGTGCAACTGGAATCTTAGATTCACTCGTGGATGCGTGAATCTTTCCCTTCAGCTCAAGTACTAAGCGTTGCGCGCCTTTCTTACCAATACCGGGAACCTTCTCGATTGTGGCGAAATCTTCCTGGGTAACAGCTCTTGCCAGGTCATCTGAGGTGAGCGCCCCTGTTATTGCAAGTGCAACCTTTGGACCGATACCTGACACCGTTTGTAGAATCTCAAAAGTGTCTCGTTCGCTTGAGTCAAGAAAAGCAAATAGTGTCATTGAATCTTCCCGCACAACCAGAGTTGTAAAAAATGAAACTTCGGCGCCCAGAACCAAATGCGTTGATGTCCGCGGAGTGATAAGCAGCGAGTAACCGATTCCAGAGACGTCGACTACTGCCTTATCCAAGGTGAGCGAACGAAGGGTTCCGGATATAAGGGAAATCATGATTTGCGCATTCTAGCAAGGCGCTCTTTCTCAACCGCGAGAGCTTCTTGTATGCGGGTATTTCCGCTTCCGCGCCAGGCGTGACAGATCGCTAGAGCCAGTGAATCCGTTGCATCAACAGGCTTTGGGGTCACCTCGAGATTGAGAATTCGTTTTACCATCTCTGCTACTTGCGCCTTGTTCGCTCTTCCTGAACCGGTAACGGATGCCTTGACTTCCGATGGAGTATGCAGAGCTACCGGAATACCGCGACGTGCCGCGATAAGCAGTGCTATCCCTGATGCTTGGGCTGTGCCCATGACAGTTCGTAGGTTATGTTGAGCAAAAACTCTTTCGACAGCTACAACATCTGGCTTGTGACGTTCAATCCAAGTCTCAATCTCTGACTCAAGAAGAACCAATCGACGCTCGAGCGGCAGATCCGATGATGTAAGAATCGCCCCAACTTCCAAGAGCGAAATATCGCGAGAATTTTCAACCGAGATAACACCGATACCACATCGTGTTAACCCGGGGTCGATTCCCATTATTCGCTTCGCCATTATCGAAGCCTATGGTCGGCAGATTTAATTATTGTGAAAGGCTCGCCATAACCTCATCGGAAACATCAAAATTTGCATAGACATTTTGCACGTCATCTAGCTCTTCGATGGCATCGATCAGTTCAAAGACCTTTGTTGCACCCTCTGCATCGAGTGGAATCATCATCGATGGCATGAAGGAAGATTCTGCTGAATCGTAATCAATTCCGGCGCTTTGTAGAGCGGTACGTGCAGCCACGAGGTCAACGGCTTCGCAGACAACTTCGAAAGAATCTCCAAGATCATTGACTGCCTCTACTCCGGCATCAAGGGCTGCTTCAAGGATTGAATCTTCAGTTGCTCCCTTTTCCTTGTTCACAAGAATTACGCCTTTGCGATTAAAGAGATATGAGACTGAACCAGGATCAGCCATGGTTCCGCCATTACGAGTGACTGCTACGCGAACTTCAGATGCCGCACGGTTACGATTATCTGAAAGACACTCGATCATGATGGCGACGCCATTTGGGCCGTAACCTTCATACATAATCGTTTGCCAATCTGATCCACCTGATTCAAGGCCTGCACCACGCTTTACTGCTCGCTCAATATTGTCAGCCGGCATCGAATTCTTCTTCGCCTTAGCAATCGCATCGAATAGAGTTGGATTTCCATCAACGTCAGGACCACCATTACGTGAAGCTACTTCGATCGCTTTAATGAGCTTCGCGAAATTCTTTGCGCGACGACTATCGATTACAGCCTTCTTATGTTTTGTTGTTGCCCATTTGGAATGGCCCGACATGGTTCACCTCAGAGTTTCTCGCAAATCTATTTTTTTACTTTCTTTGGCCTTACTTTCCCTGGTCTAACTTTAATACCTAACTGCACATCTCATCAAAAAAGTAGCGATGAACCAAGGCATTATCGGTGAGTTCAGGGTGAAAACTTGTGGCAAGCAGTTTGCCCTGACGGACTGCGACAGGATGGCCTTGGAATTGCGCCAGAATCTGGACCTGTTCACCTACAGATTCGACCCAGGGAGCTCGGATAAATACCCCGTGAATACTCGAGCCGTTGAAATCTATCTCGCCTTCAAAAGAATCAACCTGTCGCCCAAAGGCATTTCGTTTAACGACCATATCTATCCCGCCAAAAGTCTCTTGATTGGCTGCACCATCGACGATGCGATCTGCGAGCAAAATCATTCCCGCACAAGAACCGTAGACGGGTAATCCGTCAGCGATGGCTTTGCGAATTGGGTTGATGAGATCAAAATTCTTAGCAAGGAGTGCAATAGTCGAAGATTCCCCACCCGGGATTATTAAGCCATCGAGGCCTACGAGTTCATCACCTTTACGGATTGCGGGCGCTTCATGGCCAAGTGCAAGAGCTATCTCTTGGTGTTCCCGAAAATCTCCTTGCAGCGCAAGGACTCCAATTTTCACCGCTACCTAAGAGAAACTATTACCAGCCGCGCTCAGCGAGACGATGTGGAGCTGGAATATCAGCAACATTGATTCCGACCATCGCATCACCGAGTCCGCGAGAGACATCAGCTAGAACCTTGGCATCATTAAAGAAAGTCGTTGCTTTTACGCAAGCCGCAGCACGTTGAGCAGGATCACCTGACTTGAAGATTCCGGAACCAATAAAGACTCCATCAGCACCCATCTGCATCATCAGTGCGGCATCTGCCGGAGTTGCAATACCGCCTGCAGTAAAGAGAACAACCGGAAGTTTTCCAGTTGCAGCAACTTCTTGTACTAGCGCAAATGGTGCTTGCATCTCTTTAGCGGCAACATAGAGTTCATCTTCACGCATTGATGTCAGGCGGCGGATCTCTCCACCAATTTTTCTCATATGAGTCATTGCGTTAGAAACATCTCCCGTGCCTGCCTCGCCCTTGGAGCGAATCATGGCTGCGCCTTCATTGATACGGCGTAGCGCTTCGCCTAAATTGGTTGCACCACAAACGAAAGGAACTTTGAAGTTCCACTTCTCAATATGGTTTTCGTAATCAGTGGGAGTTAAGACTTCGGATTCATCGATGTAATCAACTTCTAAACTTTCTAGAATTTGTGCTTCGACAAAGTGACCAATACGTACCTTCGCCATTACAGGAATTCGTACTGCGGCTTGAATCTTCTGAATCATGTCAGGGTCTGACATTCTGGCAACGCCGCCTTGTGCGCGAATATCTGCCGGTACGCGCTCGAGCGCCATTACGGCGCAAGCACCTGAGTCTTCAGCAATCTTTGCTTGCTCAACATTAACGACGTCCATGATGACGCCACCTTTGAGCATCTCGGCCATTCCACGCTTGACGCGCGCTGTGCCAGTTGCTTCACTCATGATTGCTCCTTATATCTGCTTGGTTACATCTACTTTGCACGTTCCCAGTAAGTGGCGAGTCTACTTGGTGGTTGATTTTGGTGCATCTTGCAACTGCAAACCGGTAAAAACAGGCTCTTTATCTGTGAGGGCGAACCACGATTGGCCAGGGGCAAAGGAGATAGGGGCGCCTGTCAGATCCGTGAACGATGTGCCTGATTCAGCGGTCGTTCGGTTCCAGAGACACGGTATCGAGCCAGCATCCCTTAAGAGGTAGCAACGTCCATTGCCCACTGTTGCCGAGAATGGAGTGACTCCCCCAACCTTATCTTTATAAATAGAATCGGTGATACTTACCAATTGAATTACAATATTTTTTGGCCCAAGGTGATATCCGCTGGCATCAAGATTGGGTTGATCTCCAAAATAGAGTAACCATCGATTTTCAGTAGTCGACCATTTTGCAATGTAACGACTTGCAGGCCACCTGATTTCTACCGAGGAAAACTTTTGGTTAGTTGGTATTTTCTCATCAAAAGTCCACCCCATAGGTTTAGAGATTGCGATATCCGGGCTCCGCTTTAAACCTTCTTCAAGTAGAACTTTCGATTGAACCATCATCGCGTATGGCGCGTTGCGATTCGGATCATTGGCATAGTAGGTCGGACCAAAACGCATCGCTCCTACATCGACCAAATTTGCTTCTGAAATTACTGGTAACAATCTTCTCTGCGCTCCACTATATGCAAAGGCAATTTTCCCGTATTGAGCGAATAATTCGATATCACTAATGCGTGCGGATCTCACAGGTCCGACAACATCTGGAATAGAAGATGAGAAGACTGCGGCCAAACGTGTTAGCCCACCCTCGACCTGTTCTACATAGACAATATCTGCTGATTTCAATCCAACTTGGGGGTGAGCCAGGTTGGTGTCATCAATTTTTACAACTAAAACTGGTCCCTCGGTACCGGGTAATCCGTTGAGCGAGTTTAGAATCGGCTCTTCTTTAACGATAGGCAATGCAATTCTTCCATCACTGAAGAAACCGATTGCTGAGATAGCGACAATAACAATTGAAAAAAGGCCGATTACTCTCTTAATTTGATTCAGCCTCAATTGGTGCCTCAAATTCATGAATCACAGGCAGCGGAGCTCGACCGGCTAATCTGAAAACTCTGATTACAAACTGTGAGCGAATGAGTTGAGTGCGAGTGACAGATTCAACGTGGAGTGCGATAGCTACGGTGATTTTCTCATTGAGCGTACGCAACTCATCTAGTAATTCTCTAGCAATAACTTCGTCAACACTCTCAGAGATATCAAGCAATATTCCCAGAGCTCCAGACAAGCTGCTTTCAGCCTGAGAACGGTCCTTGATGCTCGCATCACGTGCCTGATGAGCCGCAAAAGTTAGGAGCAATGCAGATGCCGGATCCGAAATCTCAGATCGAGCAATTTCAATGGCGATTGCCGCTCGCCTCTGCAGTAGCGCATCTAGATTAGCCCAGCTTGTCTCAACGCGATGATGCAATCGATCTAGTCGAGTAGCTAGGAACGAGAGATACCAAGCAAAGAAGAGAAGAGCTAGAATCGCAAGAAAGAGTGAGGTTTTCATTTGCCTATAAACCTACTCCATGAACGATTGTCAGAAGCAAGAGTGACTTTACCTAATCCGACCATCGACATCTCATAGACATCGTAAATACGCTCGGCAACCAAGTCCCAGTCAAAATTCTGAGCATGAGCCTTACCCTTGATGCGAATCGCATCGCGAGCCTTATTGTCGGCCAGAAGAGAGTTGATCGTACGTGCTAGAGAGACGGCGTTCTCTGATTCGAAGAGTGTTCCATATTCTCCACCACCAAGTAGAGAGGCGAAAGCAGGAATGTCACTTGCAACAACTGCTGCTCCCCCTGCTAAAGCTTCAGCAAGAATTATTCCAAATGATTCGCCACCTGTATTTGGTGCGATGTAGAGCGAAATGGATTGTAGAAAATCAGCCTTCTCTTCTTCAGAGATTCGTCCAAGAAACTCAAAGCGACCTCGCAATACGGACGGGATATTTTCTAGATAAGTTTTTGAATCTCCTGGACCGGCAACCAAAACTCTGATCTTTGGGAATTCCCGAATGATTTCAGGTAGAGCTTCGATGATTAACGATAAACCCTTTCGCGGCTCTTCAAAGCGACCGATAAACCCAAGGGTATCTCCGGCCCAGGCAGAATTTACATTTCCATTTGCCAATCTCTTGGCATAAATTCCATTAGGAACAACTACGGCATCTGTTTCGAGGTGTTCAGTCAATGTTGATCTCGCTGCTTCGCTGACTGCTATCCGAGCAGTGAGTTTCTCAATAACCGGTTCGAGAATCGGGCCAATTGCAAATATGGCTTTTTGTTTCTTTGCAGAAGCGTGAAATGTGCCAACCATAGGACCCTCAGCCGCAACACAAGCAAGAAGTGAAATTGAAGGAATTGCTGGCTCATGCAGATGAAGAACATCAAAATCACCTTGTGAGATCCATTGACGCACTCGAGCAAAAGCTATTGGGCCAAAGAGAATTCGCGCCACGGCTCCGTTGTAAGGAATAGAAATTGGTTTTCCAGCACTAACAAGATAGTCAGGGAATTCCGAATCGCCCAGTGTTGGTGCAAGAACCGAAACGTAATGGCCTTGCGAAATCAGATACTCTGCCAAGTCTGCAATATGCGCCTGAACTCCCCCGGGTGTATCCCATCCGTATGGACAGACAAGGCCTATTCGCTTCTTCTCTTTAAACAGTAGCGATGTCACTGATAAAGCCTTTCTTCAATCCAAATCTTCTGCAACATATGCCAGTCCTGCGGATGTGCTTCGATTCCATCTTGGAAAATGGCAGCAATGGCCGCAACTGTTCTAGATATATTCTCATCGTCATCGCCTAAGAGCCAAGGTTTTACCTCTGTGAAATCAATATGAATCCCATTTTCTGTATAAGAGATATGAGCTACAACTAACGGAATTCCGGTTTTTATGGCGAGAAGAGCCGGTCCTGCCGGCATTCGAGTAGGGCGATTAAAGAAGGTTACTGGAATACCTGATTCGGATAAGTCACGATCGGCGACGAGAGCAATGAGTCGCTTCTCTTTAGCTCGTCTAATAAGAGTTGCGAAAGCTCTTGAATCAAGGGCTAAAACTTCAAAACCCATTGATGTTCTATATTCTAAAAATTTTTGAAATAGTTTTTCAGGTTTTAGCACTTCGGCAACTGTGACAAGTGGAATTCCTTGCTGACAAAAATATGCGCCAGCATGATCCCAATTTCCTGAATGTGGAAGCGCAATAACAACTCCGCGACCTTGAACCATAGGATCTCGCAAGAGATGAGCGTTGGTAGTAGTGACGGTCGACTCGATCCTTTCAGGGCTCCATTTATGAATTCGAAAGGTGTCACACCAATAACGCATATAACTCTCTAAGCCTTGCATAACGAGAAGTTCAAGATCAAGCGTGGTTAATTCCGGTTTCACGATAGAGAGATTTGTCCGTAAGCGCCGCACGCTTTTTCCATTACCCCGATACATGCGATGGGCTAGATGTCGGAAGAGCTTGTAAGCGCTTCGCTCAGGAAGTAGTCCTATCAACTTCCATGCAGAGAGATAGGCTAAGTAAGACAAGGACTCTTTCATTAAACAAGTAGTCCTTTGCGAAGTACGAAGATTCGTTGGATTACGGTGATTATGCTCAAGACAAGAAGAACCCAAACGCCGATACTTAAGATGTATGGAACGCCTAATCCATCAAAGCCGATGGCAACTAAAACGATAATCAACCTTTCGGTTCTCTCAGCAACACCCACTGAACATGCAATTTTGTAACTCTCGGCCTTCGCTCGAATGTACGGAATGAGGGAACCGAAGAGAATGCATCCGAGCACCACTGCCACAAGTTGGTCATCTTCTTCAATAAGGTATAGAGCTAGACCCATCAGGATTGCGGCATCAGTGACTCGATCGCACGTTGAATCGAGAAAAGCCCCCCATTGAGTTGCCCCTTTCTCGGAGATACGCGCGATCGCACCATCAAAAAGATCCGAGAGAGCAAAAATCGTCACAGCGATAGAGGCCCAGAAAAGTTCACCATTAACAAGTAGGTATAGAGCCGAAACGCTTGCGCCAATGGCGCCAAAGAGAGTGACCATATCTGGCGTTATTCCTGCCTTGTACCCAAATCTGGCGATGGGTTCGATAAAGCGAGCCACAACCGGTTTAAATGAAGTGCTAACCATGGGTACATTGTAGGTTTACCTCTATGCCTTCAACTAGCACCGAGCGGGTAATTCACGCCTCAATATATGGTCATGTGAGCGCTACCCCTGAGTTATTCGCCACCATCTTTGACGCACATCACGAAAGAGTGGTTAATCACGATGCAGATGTTGCAATTTTTCTAATCAACCCAGCTGCTGGAATAGATAACGAGACAATTGAAAATTGGCGCAATCTCGATGAAGTGCAGATGCCAAGAATGGTTGTGATCACAGTTATGGATGGCATGGAGCTAGATTTCGACGATGCTGTGATGGTAGCAAATCGAGTATTTGATTCAGTTGTTACTCCATACCTTGTATTACACGGAGAAAATGGAACACCAATTGGAACTATTTCATTGGATACTTTTGAAACCATTGACTATTCAACGGAACCAATGACTTTTGCTCACGCAGATTCGGAATTGCAAGAATTGGTTGCTGAATTTCGCGAAGAATATCTTGAGAGAATGATTGAGATGGAAGAAGGAGCTTTTGCTGCAGGCATCTTGTTCCCGGCAATCCCAGTTAATCCAGCAAATGGTTTGGGTGTAGATATCGTGAAGAGATATCTTTCGGAACTACCAGGCAGCCGCTAGCTCATCTCGAGTAGTAGTCAGCAGTTGTGGCATAACTTTAGTCTTACCGATAATCGGCATGAAATTAACATCTCCAGACCAACGCGGAACTATGTGTTGGTGTATGTGAGCAGCAACACCCGCCCCTGATATAGCACCTTGGTTCATCCCTAGATTAAAACCTTCTGGCGCGCTTACTTTCCGAATTGTTTTCATGGCATGTGATGAAAGATCTGTTATCTCATGGCGCTCTTCATCGCTGAGATCGGTCAAGTCAGCAACATGGCGGAAAGCACAAATCAAGATATGACCTGGGTTGTATGGGTAAAGATTCATAACGACGTATGCGCTCTTGCCTCTGTGAACTATCAGTCCCTCTTCATCGGTAAGTGATGGGATGCGACAGAAAGGACACTCGACATCATTTTTATCAAGCGGGCGATTTTCTCCACGTAAATAATCCAGGCGATGAGGCGCCCATAGTCGCTGCCAACTGTCAGGCATTCCAGCTCCACCAGTTATCTCGTGATTACTCATTACACCTGAGTTCTTTCGGAGACTACCTTTGAGATCACAGCGATTACTTCAGCGATTGGTAGACCGTTTTTCTGGTCGCCATTTCGATATCGAATTGAAACTGCGCCCGCTTGCATATCTTCCTCACCTGCAATGAGCATGAAAGGAATTTTCTGTAGTTGAGCATTACGAACCTTCTTCTGCATTCGATCATCAGATATATCGATATCAGCCCGGATGCCAGCTTTCTTTAACTGAGCAACAACGTCAAAGAGATAATCGTTATAAGTTTCTGCAACAGGAATAGCTATTGCTTGAACAGGTGCGAGCCATGGAGGAAAGGCACCTGAGTAATGCTCAGTAAGAACGCCGAAAAATCTTTCGATAGAACCGAAGAGGGCTCGGTGAATCATTACTGGACGTTGATGCGAACCATCGGATGCCGCGTACTCAAGTTCAAAGCGTTGCGGCAATTGGAAATCAACTTGGATCGTGGACATCTGCCAAGTGCGCCCAATCGCGTCTTTAGCTTGTACTGAAATTTTTGGTCCGTAGAAAGCTGCTCCGCCTTCATCAAGCACAAGTTCAAGATTCTGAGCTAGAGCGGCTTTACGAAGTGCCTCTGTTGCTTCTTGCCAATCGCTATCTTCTCCAACTGATTTCTCGGGGTTACGAGTAGAGAGTTCAAGGTAAAAATCAGTCAATCCATAATCGCGCAGGAGGTTAAGCACAAAGGTGAGAAGTGAATCAAGCTCATTAGGCATCTGCTCTTTAGTGCAATAGATATGCGCGTCATCTTGCGTGAATCCACGTGCGCGAGTAATTCCGTGAAGTACTCCTGATTTTTCATAGCGATAGACAGTGCCGAATTCAAAGAGTCGTAATGGGAGCTCGCGATATGAACGCCCACGGGAGGCAAAAATGAGATTGTGGAACGGGCAGTTCATTGGCTTCATGTAATACTGCTGGCCAGGCTTTTTAATTGTTCCGTCGGCATGGAGCTCTTCATCCATAATCATCGGCGGATACATACCTTCTGAATACCAATCTAAGTGGCCAGATTTTTGGAAGAGCGCCGCTTTTGTTAGATGAGGTGAGTAAACAAATTCATATCCCTCATCTTCGTGGCGTTTGCGCGAGTAATCCTCCATCGCACGACGAACGATTCCGCCCTTTGGATGGAAAACAGCAAGTCCTGAACCGATTTCTTCAGGGAAAGAGAATAAGTCCAGCTCTTGACCTAAACGTCGGTGATCACGCTTTTCTGCCTCAGCTAGAAGTTCTAAGTAAGAATTAAGTTCATCCTGTGATGGCCAAGCGGTGCCATAGATTCGCTGCAACATCGGGTTCTTCTCAGAGCCACGCCAGTACGCGCCGGCGCTACGCATTAATTTAAACGCTGGAATATGTTTGGTGGAAGGCAGATGCGGTCCACGACAGAGATCAGACCAGACCGGTTGACCATCGCGTCCTAGATTGTCGTAAATTGTAAGTTCAGAACCACCAACTTCAACACTCGCCTCATTTGCCGCAGGACCCTTGATTCCGATGAGTTCGCATTTATATGGTTCTTGAGAGAGTTCGCGCAGCGCGTCTTCTTCATTGGTGACTCTTCGCCGAAAGCGCTGACCTTCTTTAACAATCTTTCGCATGGCAGTTTCGATTTTTTCAAGGTCTTCTGGATTGAACGGTGACTTTGGATCGAAGTCATAATAGAAACCGTCAGTAATCGGTGGACCGATTCCGAGCTTCGTCTCTGGAAAAGTTTGCTGCACGGCCTGAGCCATGACGTGTGCTGTTGAGTGACGCAGTACAGCTAGACCATCTGGAGATGAAATCGATACCCCCTCGATGACATCGCCATCAACGAGTTCGCTCCACAAATCCTTTAGCTCGCCATTGATGCGACAGACAACGATGGATTTATCTTCAGCGAATATCTGAGTTGGACGAATATCAGCTGCGATCTTTTGCGCAACCCCATCTACCTTGACAGATATTTCAGACATGTCGCTAGCTTACCGAAAAGTATTGAACGTTTTCTCGGATTTGGGAGGCTTTCTCCTGGGCAGCCGGAACTGCAGATAGCTGATATTCGCCAATATGACTTACTGGTCTTGCGATTTTAAGGCTATTTAAGAGTAGGGCTGATTCGCACCTCGCAACATCGGAGATGTGAATAGGAGCTACTTCGATATCGCATCTCTCTATTGCCACTGCTCGCATAACCCCGGGCAGAACGCCTGCAGTGATTGGCGGCGTAATCCAACGCCCCTCTATAAGTACGGCGATATTTGATATTGATGTTTCGGTCATTTCGTTCCGCGAATTAAAGATTATTGCATCATCGAATCCGTACATTTTTGCTTCATCCAGAACTGCAAAATGCGAGTCGTACGGATATGTTTTATGTTGTAGGCCATCAGCTTGAGATGTTGCTGAATGAAAGGTAAGCCTTGCTGGTTCGCTCTCTTCAAGGTACTGCGAATAAGAAATAACGTAATCCTCTTTTGAGAAGCAGACTCGCAATCTGCCTAATGGAAAATCCTCTATAGCCATTTGATGAGAAAGCTCACTGCGAAGTAGCTCTTCATCAGGTAGCGAAATTCCGAGGTGAGAGGCCGAAGATAACGCTCGTCGCATATGCCGACTCAACTCTGCAATCTTTCCATTCTCGGTTCGCATAGTCTCAAAAATTCCATGGCCGGATGGAAAAGGCATTCTCGTCATCAGAGATCACCGCCAGCAATTGAGATTAGATGTCGTGCTTTAAGTTGCGTCTCTTCCCATTCCGAATGAGCATCGCTTCCCCAGGTTATTCCAGCACCTGTTCCGTAGCGCAAGTACTTATCTCCTGTTGTCCAAAAGGTCCGTATCGCAACTGACAACTCAGCGGTTTCGCCATGGACGTACCCTAAGGTCCCGCAATAAGGCCCGCGCTTATTTTTCTCGTTCTCCGAGATTACAGAGAGCGCCGAAGACTTTGGGGCGCCTGAAACCGAACCTGGTGGTAGCAGAGCAGTAAAGATTTCGCTCCATGTAACACCGTCAGCTATCTCTGACTGGATATCAGATACCAAATGAGTCAATCCAGGATGTTTCTCTCGCCTAAAGAGAGATAAAACTTCAACTGACCCAGGCCGGGATACTTGAGAGAGATCGTTGCGCATTAAATCAACGATCATCAAATTTTCAGCCTTATCTTTTTCGCCAAACTCTTCTTCATTCCAGCGAATAGTGCCTTTGATTGGAGAGGTAAGAAGAGTTGAACCAGTGCGAGTGAGAAATCTTTCTGGGGAAGCAGATGCAATCTCTAAACCAGGAATCTTGAGGTAAGAAGCATACGGCGCTGGGTTCGCACGTAGGATTTCAGAGAAGAGGCCTCGAAGTGATGGTGGCTTATCCCCCAGATAATGTTGAAGTTCGCGACAGGCATTTACTTGATAGACAGTTCCGGCTGCGATAGCTTCACGAATCGCATAGATGTAAGAGACATAATCAATCTCTTCATGTGTAGAAATCCATGGACGTTCCAACCTTTGCCAAGTAGCTTCTGGAAAAGGTTGCTCTCTTACTTTACGAAAACGAGCAAATTGAAATTCACCTTCGAAGGTAGCCATAACCGCCCAAAAACGGCCATCACTGAGGACAGCAGGGTCGCTACTCACTTCGGCTAATCCAGAGGCGTGAACCCCTTTCATCCAAAATTGATAGTCGCGACCAAACATGGGCTAAGGCTACGCACGCTTTGGCACTTATGCTCGACCTACGCTAGATTTGCGCCCGCATTAAAAATTGCGGACGTAGCGCAGCTGGTAGCGCGGAACCTTGCCAAGGTTCAGGTCGCGGGTTCGAACCCCGTCGTCCGCTCG
>CAEZVG010000003.1_pt1 | contig 42254 bp, 45 predicted proteins | sample 7264681 | NCBI WGS metagenome assembly CAEZVG01 (sample SAMEA6813850, study PRJEB35770) | uncultured Candidatus Planktophila sp. | biome: Freshwater; feature: Freshwater reservoir; material: water | place: Czech Republic | collected 2017-05-23 | depth 0.5m m
AACATGGGCTAAGGCTACGCACGCTTTGGCACTTATGCTCGACCTACGCTAGATTTGCGCCCGCATTAAAAATTGCGGACGTAGCGCAGCTGGTAGCGCGGAACCTTGCCAAGGTTCAGGTCGCGGGTTCGAACCCCGTCGTCCGCTCGGATTTTGAGTCAATATCTATTGGGATATTCGTTGAAGCGACTATTGATTTAGATCTTGCTCTATCTATGGTGGAATGGCCGAGAGGCGAGGCAAGGGACTGCAAATCCCTCTACACGGGTTCAAATCCCGTTTCCACCTCCATAGATTGTGCACAACGAAACGGATAACCTAAAGCTATGTCGTCACAATATCTCGAAGGCCCAGAACGGCCGTGGGGTCGTTATCAGGTTCTTGCTGATACCGAGACATACAAGGTAAAGACAATCTGGGTTGAACCAGGTCATCGCCTTTCATTGCAGCGCCACCAAAAACGTGAAGAGCATTGGTACATAGTTTCGGGAATAGCCGATGTTGTATTGGGCGATAAAGAGTTTAAGGTTGAAGCAGGTTCATCTGTCGAAGTCGCGGTCGGCCAGGTGCATCGCATCGGGAATTCAGGCACTGAAGTCATGATCTTCGTTGAAGTACAGCGCGGAACTTACTTCGGCGAAGACGATATCGAGCGCATTCAGGATGATTACGCTCGATAGACCAGCTCTATCTCTATCAGTTATACTTTCAATACAATTTAATACTCTTACATACCTAGGACGATTGGCTCAGCGGTAGAGCACCACATTGACATTGTGGGGGTCACTGGTTCGATCCCAGTATCGTCCACAACTGAAGGCCTTTATCGAATCACTGCATAACTTTCATAGTCATGTAATTCTCCGGAAATATTGAACAAACCCCGCAAAGTACCCTCGTGGACCCAGCCCGCCTTCTCAAATGCGCGAATCATGGCGACGTTCTTGATGTGAGTGGATCCACTCAATCTGTGTGCCCCGTCATTGAACATTCTCTTGCTTGAAATTCTCAGCACTTCTGTCCCGATACCAAGTCCCTGTTTTTCAAGTGCGATATCTAACCCAAGTTCCATCGCTCCGGGTGGCATCGATAATGGACAATGACGAATTTGCAGATCGCCAACAAGGAAATTATCAACTGAAATTGCAAGATGAAGATAGTGATCATCCCATATCCCTGAATTGGCAAATCGCATTCTCCAATTGTCTAAATTCTCAGAACCTGAAATTTGACGAATTCGTGCCGATTCATCGAACTCTTCAGGTCGATAGGGGCGAAGAGTTACAGCCATAGACTTACACTAACTCAAAGACTTAACCGGCTTCTGAGTTTCTTCCAAAAATATTCGTGTCGTTCATTTATATTAAGCGCGTGAATGCAAATAATCAGATGCCATGCGACTTCTGCGGGGCGCCCTATGACCCTGTTTCGACTAGATGGCTCTGCCCTCATTGCCATATGAAAACTAACTGCTGCGACGGCGCTCCCTGCGATATCCCGGTTGTACAAGTAGGTGAAGTTAAGAAGTAGCTTCTGTAGACTGAATCTATGTTCGCACTCGTTCCCGGCTTTCTCACTGGTCTTTCCCTCATAATCGCGATCGGTGCACAGAACGCATTCGTAATTCGCCAGGGATTGCTTCGCCAACATGTCTTTCTTCTCGTCGCAATCTGTGCGATATCTGATGCTGTCCTTATCTTTCTTGGCACTGCGTTAGGACTTGGCCAAGCAATCGCCTAACACTTGCCTAACACCCTCAAGAGAACTACAGAAACTTATAGGCTCTTACAGGCGCTATTCATGCGTAATTCAGCAACAACAGAGAACGCTAGATACGCTCAGAACCGCATAAGCCAGGATTGACATTGTGGGGGTCACTGGTTCGATCCCAGTATCGTCCACAATTAGAAACCCTCACAACCGCTAAACCAAATTTCGGCGTACTCCAATAGTTCATCACTTTGTGGGTTTTCAAAATTCTCTAAAGAGTCAACTATTTCACTTGGAGTTGCACGGTCTGATATGCGCCAGTTCGATTCCCGGGTCTCAACTTGCGACATCAAGACGCTTAACTCAGGTGTAAGAAAATAGCCATTAACAGTATTTCCTTCCGCTTTTACCCTAGAGATTATGTCCAGTCTTTCGGCACGGCCCCATGTGCCCCAATCGATCACCACATCGCTTCCCTGAGATAGGACCAAGAGTGCAATCTTCAACTGAGCCTGCTCTATATATGTTCGAACCTCAGAGTTTCGAAGTGGAATTCCAGAAGCATGCATCCATTGATCTGGAGATAAAAGTATCGCGTCAGTTTGGTCGGCTATTTCCAACGCCTTGGTGGTCTTTCCGGCACCTATGGGTCCGGAAACTAGATGAAAAGTTGCCAAGGTCCCAGATCCTCTCCAATTACGAACATTTAAACTACCTGAATCCTAGTAATTTCATATGTGACAAGGAGTCGCTGACACGACTGCAATCCTTTCATGAAGACCAAAATCCGTGAGTTGCTTCTTGTAGCCTTATCAGATGCTCGCGCTCATCCCTGGCTTTCTCACTGGACTCTCACTCATCATCGCGATCGGTGCACAGAACGCATTCGTAATTCGTCAGGGATTGCTCCGCCAGCATGTCTTTCTCATTGTCGCAATCTGTGCGGTTTCTGATGCAGCACTTATTTTTCTTGGAACCGGCGGACTTGGGACTCTTATCCAAAGTGAGCCATCACTTCTTGAATTTATTCGCTGGTTTGGGGTTATCTACCTGACCTGGTTTGGAATCAAAAGTGTTCGATCCGCCTTTAGGAGCCAAAGTTTGCAAGCGGGTGAAGGTGCATCGATTAGTAAGACCAAGATTGTCAGTACCTGCCTCGCCCTAACTTTTCTTAATCCTCACGTCTATTTAGATACTGTTATTTTGCTAGGCAGTATCGCCAATCAGTTCAATGATGATCGCTGGTTCTTCGCAATTGGTGGAGCTACAGCAAGCTTGGTTTGGTTCTCTGCTATCGGATATGGGGCACGAGCCGCATCACGATTTATGTCTAAGCCAATATTCTGGAAGATTCTAGATTCAGTTATAGCAATAGTGATGTTTACGATTGCCATCACATTGGCTCTCTATAAGTTCTAAGTTTTCCAATCTTTCTCCTTGGCGCACCCAACAAGGTGTTTATCTCTAGTGAGTTCCTCGTGAATCCAGCGTGAGGTCGGCTTGATACTTTGCCGGAATGGAAAACATTGAGATTAAGAATTCATCAGCACATTCAATCGATACGCTCAAACGCATAGCAGTTCTTTCGGCTTTGCTCATCTGCGTTCAATTTTTGCAGACTCCAGCTGAAGCCGAAGAATCGTTCTTCTCCAAGGCAAAGGATTTAGTGATATCTAGTATTGGCTTTCAGTTCGGCTATAACCTCTGTGGGTATAAATGCGCGATTCCTGGTGGAGTCGCCGGCTTAGCCATATCAAGTATCTCGCCCGCCCAAGTAATTTCTACCACAGGACAATTTGGGAGTTCCTTTATCGGAGGCTTTGAGTCTTGGGGTAGATCCTTCGGAAGGCCTTAAGTGAGAGTCTTTCTGGTCTGAATTCTCAAAAGAAGAACAGCTAAAAGAGAGGAAGCGACACTTGCGGCAAGCACTCCCACTTTTGCATCAGCAAGCAGTTGTGATTCTTCATAGCTAAGTTCAACAATCAAGAGAGAGACGGTAAAACCGATTCCGGCCAATAAAGCAATGGCACTGACATCACTCCACCTAAGGTTTTCATTAAGCGATGCTCGTGTGAATCGGGTGAAGAGGTAAGTCGCTCCAAAGATTCCTAAAAACTTTCCGATCACAAGGGCGAGAATAATCGCTGAACCAATCGGACTAGTGATTCCCTGAATTATTCCTGAACCTCGTACATCCACGCCTGCGGCAACGAAGGCGAAGAGTGGGATAACCAAAAGAACGCTGATTGGATGAACTTTCGCTTCACAACGTTCGGCTGTCGAAATATCTGCGCCTGCTCGAGGTTTATTGGGAACTAAGAGGGCCAGCGCAACACCGGCGACGGTTGCATGGACTCCTGATTTGTACATAGCCCACCAAGCGACGAGAGCTAACGGCAGAGCTATGAGGATATGCGCTTTGTTGATTCGGTGGAGAAGCCAGAAGAAGAATAAAACAATCAAGGTCAACGCGAGGTAAGTGAAGTTGAACTTCTCTGAATAGAAAATTGCGATTATCGAAATCGCGCCTAGATCATCTACGACTGCAACCGTTAGCAAGAATGCGCGAATTTCTGTAGGTAGTTTTCGCCCGGCTATTGCAAGGATGGCGAGAGCGAAAGCAATATCGGTCGCCATTGGTATAGCCCAACCTTGAAGCGCCTGCGAATCCCCGCGAACGAGGGTCGCGAAGATTAATACTGGAATCGCCATTCCAGCTAGTGCGGCTACGACAGGGACAATCGCCCGACTCTTCTCAGAAAGTGATCCGTGGACTAGCTCGTGTTTGAGCTCAAGGCCTGCAATAAAGAAGAAGATTGCCAGTAAGCCGTCTGATACCCAGTGAGCAATGGTGAGATTAAGCGCGAGAAATGGGATTTCAAATTTGGTTGATAGTAAGTCAAAGTACCAACTGGATTGTGATGAATTTGCGACGATGATTGCAATCACCGCTGAAATCATCAATAAGGCGCCGGCGAAGGTTTCGTCCTTCAAAGCATCTTTTATCCAACGATCATCACGTTCGGTGCGAGGGCGAGTAAATACCTTGGGTGCTAGTTTCACTTAATTCATCAATGGCGGATTATCGAGGTTCGATAATCGCCGTTCCTTTTTCATGATGTAAAAAACGAAGTCGATGGCTCGGCAACGCAGCTAAGAAAGCATCCGCTAGCTTTCTTTCATCAGCGCGGTTGGCGTCATCGAGCATGATGGTGGCCTTGGCTGAAAGAAGAGGAAGAAGGTTTTCGAGTGCTGGGTAGCGCGCATCTGGATTCGTGGCACTTGGCGGTCCATCAATGACAAGAAGGTCGATTTTAGCGATGCCCTTGAGGCTTGCGCGCGCATACCAAGAATATCCGCCCTTATATTTCTCAAGGTCATCAATTCTGATATCGACTCCTCTGACACGATGGTTTCTCAACATAGCGCGAGTCTGCTCTCCATATTCAAGAGAATGATCAAGAGAAACAATCTTTTTTGCACCGGATTTAGCTAATACCAAAGTAGAAACTCCAGAACCGAGTTCAACCACTAAACGAGGTTTGATCGTCCGTGACGTTTCGAAAAGTGAAAGCAGAAAATCGGGTGATGCCGCCCAACCCCGAGATGAGGGCAGTGGCGCGCTGAGTTTGAGTAACGGAAGTAATTGCTCTAGAGCTTCGAACTGTTGGTACACATAGCCGAGCTCAGTTTTGATTTGAGAAGTCTGACCTTTGATTTCTTTTGTCACGCGATCTGCATTGCGATTGAGCTTCTTTGCGGACCTGCGCAAGAGGAGGACCGAATAAGAGCTCAGGACAAGAAGAGCGAGAAGTGCAATGACAACAATAATCTCGAGCTCATGCTTCATTACCCTAGCTTAGCTTTCTGATAGCTGACTTTGAATGATTCGAGAGTGTATTTCGGTTAGTTCATCTTGTGAGGCAGCAGCAGGTTTCCACGGCTGAATGAGATTATCTGAAGTAAAGCGCGGGATTACATGGAAATGGGTGTGAAAGACGCTCTGCCATCCAGCGGCTCTATTCATCTGCATAATTGTTACGCCGTCAGTCGCAAGTTTCTCTTGAATCAAATCTGCAACAATCTTTGCGCGAGATGCCATGGCACCGTATTCGGCTCCAGTGATCTCATGAATATCAGAACTGTGTTTCTTTGGGATAACCAAGGTGTGGCCTAACGCTGCTGGATAAATGTCGAGAAAGGCCAGGTGATCTTGATCTTCATAAATACGAAAAGCCGGGATATCACCTTTGACGATGGAACAGAAAATACAGGCGCTCATGACGTTGAGGTTATTCTCTTGATACGTTCCCGCGCAATGGTTTGGCTCGGAGATTCCTCTCCAAGAATCATTCTTAGGATTCGCAAGATTGGCTTCACAATAGCCAACCAGATTCTAGATTTAGGTGGCAAACCTAAAACTCTAAGGACCCTTAGATCCATCGTCGAAATTGCAGCATTGCACAGGATTCTATAAAAAGGCATTGCGAAGGCAGAGAATGGTGGGTGCACCAGAAACTTCACTATTTCGGGAGTCATGGCAATCGGCTTAATTTCGTGGTCAAGATAATCATCGAGAACATCCCTGAGCTCTTCATCGCTCTTCGGAGCACTGCGTAGCCCCAATGGTTCAGCGCTCTTACTCCACTCTTTTACATAGTTATCAACTTTCACCGTTCCAGGAAGGTTGATTTCCCGATAAGCGGTGAGGAAAGAGTCAGTAAAAGCGAGATGTACCCATAACAAATGGCGCTCTTGTTCTGCGGAATATTGTTGCTCTCTATTATTCTCTTGATAAGACCCAACAACTCTTTTGTGCATTTGCCGCACTCGAGAAGCTTCTCTCTCTATAGCTTCTGTCGAACCAAAAGAGGTAATGGTCAACCATCGAGTAGTTCGTTCTAGCCGACCAAGCGGATCAGTTTCGTACTCCGAATGCTGAGCAACCCCGGCAAGCGCCGCTGGATACGCCGCTTGCATCAATAGCGCGCGTACTCCCCCAACCAGCGTTGAGAGTGATCCATGTACTTTCCACGTGTCACTATCGGGACCGAAGAATCCATTGTCATTTCCGACCGCCATTTGTTTTGACCAATCCGGTGCACCGTTTGGATCGCCTGAGACTGTCGCACGAAATGCGTCTGCAATTCTCTTTCCACCTAAAGCATGTAAGAGACGGTTCATGGTTGTGGCTTGTTGGCCTCAACGAAGATTAAGGAATTCTCGAAAATAATCTCTTGATCATAATCCAGGGTGGCAACGTGGTAACTATTTACCAGTTCAATGCGTTGTTTCTGTATTGAGCCAATCTTCTTCATGACTATCTCTGTATTTGAAACCGGCAGGGTGTGATCATCTTTACTGTGAAAGATCATCGCTGGCGCAGTCACATCATGAAGGCGCTTTCGCGTGTATGAAAGCATTTTAAGCAACTGATAAAGCCCCACAACAGGTAAAGAGTCATAACCGTGTTCTGTTACTCCAGGTTTCTTAACGTCATCGCCGACCGAAGAACGCATCTTCTGAAAACGTGAAATTGCCCAAGCTAGCTGGTGTGGTACGCGTTTAAGATGAATCATCGGATTTACAAGCACTATTCCTGCAAGCAGAGATGATTTCCTAAGCGCAACATGAAGAGTTGTTCCACCGCCCATAGAGAGTCCAAAGATAAATGGGGACATACCTTCACTAGCCATCCAAGCAAGTTCTTCTTCGACTTTAGCCGGCCACTGCTGCCACTTTACGTGGTTGAGATCTTCAGGCGTAGTGCCGTGGCCCGGAAGCAAAGGCACAGAAACCGTGTATCCCTTTGCTGAAAAAAAATCTGCCCAAGGGCGCATACTTATTGGTGAACCGGTAAAACCGTGAACAAAAATTATTCCTACTTTGCTATTGGCGCCTTGACCTACCAGGCGATAATCCTGCATAGAACCAGCTGGTGCATCATGAACGCTCATACTCCAAGAGTAGATGTCCAACCTAGTCGGAGCAAAGATGTCTGGGGTGTGAATTAGAGTACCTATGTGGCAACCTCAAAAAAGAACGAGAAAGATGAAAGTTGGCAGAGCACCTTTCAAGAGCTCGGCACTCCTCTTCACCTCGTCGAATTTGTTGTATTAGATCTAGAAACAAGTGGGAGTGCACCACATCTCGGCGCAGGAATAACGGAAATTGGCGCTATTCGAATTAAAGGTGGGGCGGTCTTAGATACCTTCTCAACATTGGTTAATCCAGGCCACCCAATTCCACCGTACATAACTGCGTTGACAGGAATCGATGATGAGACAGTCAGAAGCTCTCCACCAATATCAGAGGTGATTTCATCTCTGATCGATTTTGTTGGCGGAGATGAAACCGTTTTCGTGGCCCAGAATGCACCATTTGATCTCGCTTTTGTAAGGGCAGCTGCAAAATCCAACTCGAAAACGTGGCCGAAACAGCGCATAGTTGATACAGCAATATTAGCTCGCAAAGTCCTCGATAGAGATGAAGCGCCGAATTGCAAACTCGGGACACTGGCACAGATATTTAACGCGGAAATACAACCAACCCACCGAGCACTAGATGATGTCAAAGCAACAATCGCCGTATTGCACGGTCTCTTTGAGAGGCTCGCTGGTTTGGAGATTTTTACCATAGAAGAACTTATGGCTTATTCGCCGAAAGAGCGATCGAACGCGAAAGCTCGCCCCACTTTGCGACCAAATCTAGAGCAGCGCCCGAATCTATAGCCTTTTCTGCCCGAATCAAACCTTGAGATATTCTCTCTTGAATAGGCAGGGCCAACTCTCCCTCAAATGCCGCAATAGTCACCGCTGCATTTAAAAGCACAACATCTCTAGGCGCTCCTTTTTCTCCCTTAAAAATCGCCATTGAAATTGCAGCATTTTCAGCGCCGTCTCCCCCGACAATCGCCGCGAGCGGAGCGTTACCGATCCCAAAATCTTTTGCATCAATCTCTTCGCGAACAATCTTCTCTCCGCCAATAGCAAGTACGGTGGTTGTGCCATTGAGGGTAATTTCATCCAGGCCATCATCACCGCGGAAGATAAAACCATCGCAACCTTTTGAAGCCATAACCTGCGCCATAGTTTTATGTATACGTTCGTTCGCTACGCCGAGTGCGATCGCCTTTGGCTTAGCTGGATTTACTAATGGACCAAGGAAATTGAAAACCGTGGGAACGCCGAGCTCTTTCCGGGCGGGAGCCACAAAACGCATCGCTGGATGAAAAACCGGAGCAAAGCAAAATCCAATACCGAGTTCTCGTACGGTTGTTTCTACTCCAGCGCCATCTAAATCATGAATAATTCCGAGGGCCGCATAGAAATCTGAGGCGCCCGACTTTGAAGATACAGCTCTACTTCCATGTTTGACTACACGAGCGCCGGCAGCTGCTGCCACGACAGCCGCTGTCGATGAAATATTAATTGTGTGGAAACCATCTCCACCTGTTCCGACAGTGTCAACTGCTCGTTCGGCAATTGAAATCGGCGCTGCATGCCTGTATAGCTCTTCTACAAGAGCAATTACTTCGGCAGGACTTTCACCTTTTTGGGACAGTGCGATGAGAAAAACCTTGATTGATTCAATATCGGCTTCGTCACGAAGTATCGAATTGAGAACAGATTGAATATCAGGGGCAGTAAGGTCTTTACCTGCATTGAGTTGAGCGATGAAATCGGACCAGAGTTGAGTCATGGGCACTCTCTCGTTAATCGCAGTTAATCAAAATCAAATAGTTGCGACAGAATTGTTTCGGACCAGTGTTGCAACTGTCTGCGCCAAGGTAAAGGGGTCAACCGGATGAGTGACACTCGCCTCGGCTCGTGACCATGCAGCTAGCCAACCATCTTCCTTACGGGCGACAATTAACAGAACTGGAGGGCAGTTAAATACCTCATCCTTCAACTGACGTGCCACGCCCATTCCGCCTTCAGGTGTGGCTTCACCATCGAGGATAAAGAGATCAATAGGGCGATCAGAACCAGGCTTAACTGAGTCAACGTAGAGTCGAAGGGCATCGGCGGTGGCGAACTCGCGAATCTCATGATCCCCGAGCTCTGGTGAGACTCTCTTGCCGAGGGCTGAAGTCACTGCAGCACGGGTCGTTGAGTCGTCAGAGTAAAGAACGAAATTTAACTTCCGAGACGATGCTTCTTGCGATGTCATGGGGCAATAGTAATACCCAGAAGGTGAGCCTTTTCACCTTTATTTGAGGGCAAATTCCGCCTCTTTCGACCCGCAAAAGTAGGCCGAACTGGCCAATCTCGGGAATAATCACCTCATGACCAGTTCTGTAAATACTGCACACGTCGAGGGCCATCACAAGATAACTCGCCCCAACCTGGTAGCTGTCGGAACCATTGTCTGGCTATCAAGTGAATTGATGTTCTTCGCAGCTCTCTTCGCAATGTACTTCACAACGCGCGCAGTGCAAGGCCCGGAGATTTGGAAAGAAGCATCCGAAGTACTTGCAATCCCCTTCTCTGTTTTGAACACCACGATTTTGGTTCTCTCATCTGTTACCTGTCAGCTCGGTGTATTCGCAGCTGAGCGTTATCAAGTACGACGTACCGGATCTTTAGCAAAGGTCAGTAAGTGGGGAATGCGCGAGTGGTTTGCCCTCACATTCCTCATGGGTTCATTCTTCATCGCAGGTCAAATTTACGAGTATGCGAAACTTGTGAGTGAAGGCTTAACACTTTCGTCGTCAGCCTACGGTTCAGTTTTTTATCTCACTACCGGCTTCCATGGGCTCCATGTAACCGGCGGTTTAATCGCCTTCTTAATTGTCCTCGTCCGAGTTGCCAAGGCGCGTCGCTTCACTCAGAACCAAGCAACCACAGCAATTGTGGTTTCTTATTACTGGCACTTTGTCGACGTCGTATGGATCGCACTCTTCTCAGCTATTTATCTCATCAAGTAAAGAATTTTCATCCGCTATGAAAGGAAATAAGTGAAGCGTCTATCGCGTCTACGTCGTCATCGAGCAGCAGGTCCGCTCCTTTTAGTCTTCGGACTTTTGACTATCGGAACTACATTCCAAGTAGCTAGCGCTGTCACCAATACAACAACGCTCAACGCAGATAGATCTGCTCAAATCGAAGAGGGTAAGCAGCTATTTCTCAAGGGTTGCTCTTCATGCCACGGACTCAATGCTGAAGGCGGCGTGGTTGCGCCATCACTTATAGGTGTAGGCGCTGCATCTGTAGATTTCCAGGTAGGAACCGGACGCATGCCGATGGCTGATATGAGCCAGCAAGCTATGCGCAAGAACGTTGTTTACACCCCTGAAGAAGTTCACGCTCTCGCTGTTTATGTTTCATCTCTTGCCCCAGGACCTGAAATTCCGGGTGATGAACTCCTTAACTACGAACGAGATGGCAGCATCGCCGAAGGTGGAGAGCTCTTTAGAACCAACTGCGCTATGTGCCACAACTTCGCCGGACAAGGTGGCGCGCTTACTCAAGGTAAGTGGGCTCCAAGTGTGATGGGTGTAGAAGCAAAACATATTTATGAAGCGCTAATTACTGGCCCACAATCAATGCCGGTATTCAGCGATAAGACGCTTACACCAGAAGAGAAATTATCAATTATCAAGTGGATTAAACATGCAGAGACAGAACCACAGCTTGGCGGCGTTGCACTAGGTCGTGTTGGCCCCGTCACTGAAGGACTCCTTGTATGGACTCTTGGAATTGGAATGCTCATTGGTGTTGCAGTGTGGCTAGCGATGAAGGCGAGATAGGTAAATGTCTAACGAGATTGAACTAATCAAAGATCCCGGTCTTCCTGCCCATCAACATCGACGTACTGATGTCGACGAAAGATATGCAAAGATCGCGGAGCGACAAGTTGCGATTCTCTTCTTGCTCTCTGTAGCAGGAACTCTCTTGCTGATTTATTCCTATATTTTTATCGATATTGATACTTTCATCTTCATTCCGATATTCGGAGATCAAAATGCACATCAACTTTTCCTAGGATTAGGAATGGCGATATCGCTCTTCTTTATCGGAGCTGGTGCAATTCATTGGGCGAAACAATTGATGTCTGACGAAGAAGTAATCGCACAACGTCATGAATTTCGATCAGATGAAGAAGATCGCACTGAGTTGGTCAAGACTGTAAAAGAAGGTGCGGCTGTCGCAGGTCTAGGTCGTCGCCCTCTCATCAAGCGGACGCTAGGTTTGGCGCTCGGATTATCGGGGCTGACTCCAATACTTCTGCTGCGCGATCTCGGACCATTGCCAGGAGATGAACTCACTAAGACTTCCTGGAAGAGCGGAACTCGCTTAGTTACAGATCCGGGCGATCGCCCGATTAAGGCATCTGATTTAGAGGTCGGAGCCGTGGCTCAAACACTTCCTGAAATTACTGGTGAAGATAAACATCGCAAACTCAGTGACGTAGCGAAAGATGCAGTTCTCTTGATTCGCCTTCGTCCTGAAGATTTCAACCTCGATGAAGAACGCCTCTCATGGACCCACGAGGGAATTATTGCCTTCTCAAAGATCTGTTCTCACATGGGTTGCGCTGTTGCTTTATACGAACAACAGACCAAACACCTGCTCTGTCCATGCCACCAATCAACATTCGATGTGACTCGTGCGGCCAAGGTCATCTTTGGACCAGCGGCTCGTCCACTTCCGCAATTAGCAATCACCGTAGATAGCGAGGGTTACTTGATAGCCCAAGCACCATTTAATGAACCTGTTGGACCTAGCTTCTGGGAGCGCTCATCATGACAGCACGCGAAAGAATTGCAGGAAATGTTGCGGGATACGTTGACGATCGCGTAGGCGCTGCTAAGTATCTAAAGAAGAGTCTCAAGAAGGTATTTCCTGATCACTGGTCATTCCTTCTCGGCGAGATTGCGCTCTACTCATTTATCATTTTGTTGGTATCTGGAACATTCTTAACATTCTGGTTTGATCCATCACAACGCGAAGTTATCTACGAAGGTGAATACGCGCCCCTCAAGGGAATCGAGATGTCTGCCGCTTATGCGTCAGCCCTTGATATTTCCTTTGAAATTCGCGGCGGACTTTTAATGCGACAGATTCACCACTGGGCTGCGCTTCTCTTTATGGTTGCCATTGTTGTTCACCTCCTCCGTGTTTATTTCACTGGTGCATTCCGGAAGCCTCGCGAATTCAACTGGATCATAGGCGTTGGACTTTTAACTCTAGGTATTGTCGAAGGCTTCCTCGGCTACTCACTTCCTGATGATCTTCTCTCAGGAACAGGTATCCGTATCGCAGAGGCAATCATTCAAGCAATACCCGTGGTGGGTTCTTATCTGGCGTACTTTGCATTCGGCGGAGCTTTCCCTGGAGAAGCATTCATTCCTCGTATCTACACCGTCCACGTACTCTTACTTCCTGCTATTTTCCTCGCTCTCATTACAGTTCACTTAATGTTGGTCTGGTACCAGAAGCACACCCAGTTCCCTGGTCCAGGACGCACTGAGAAGAATGTTGTTGGCTATCCCCTTATGCCTGTCTACATGGCTAAAGCCGGTGGATTCTTCTTTATCGTCTTCGGTGTTACTGCATTCTTAGGGGCAGTCGCATCCATTAACCCAATTTGGCTTTACGGTCCATATACACCAGGACAAGTTTCAGCCGGTTCACAACCCGATTGGTATATGGGTTGGCTCGATGGTCTTGTCCGCATGGCCCCGCCACTTGAGTCTTACATCTTCGGCTACACAATTTCGTGGAACATTCTTATCCCGGGACTTATTGTTCCTGGAATTATGTTCACGTTACTGGCGCTCTATCCATTTATTGAATCCTGGGCGACCGGTGATAAGCGTGAACACCATCTCTTGGATCGTCCACGCAATAATCCCAACCGCACTGCAATCGGAGCGATGGCACTTACCTTCACTCTGGTCTCATTAATCAACGGTGGAAATGACATTATCGCTACAACATTTGATTTGACCATTAATCAGATGATGTGGTTCTCTCGTATTGGAGTCTTAGTTCTTCCTCCGATTGCATTCGTCGTTACCAAACGACTATGCCTCTCATTGCAACGCGCTGATCGCGAACTCGTGCTTCATGGTCGTGAAACTGGCCGTCTGGTCAGATTGCCCCATGGTGAGTTCGTTGAAATCCATGAGCCAATTAGCCCAGAGAAGGCATGGTTGCTTACCTCTCACGAGCAGCTTGCGCCTCTTGAACTTCCCGAGTTCGATGCAGCCGGAGTTAAGCGCCCACAGGCAATTAAGAACAAGATTCGTAATCGCATTTCGCGCGCCGCTACTACAGCTGTACCAAAGGCGACTGAATCAGATCGTAAAGAGATTGAGCACCACTAATAAGCTCTACCTAGCTACGTTGAACTAAAGCAACGCCCAAGGCAGTCATTGCGATTCCGATGATTGATTGGGTGTTTAGCTTTTCTCCGAATAAAGCCCACGCCTGCAGAGAAGCAGCCGGAGGAACAAGATAGAGAAGCGAGGAAACCTTTGCTGCGCTCCCCCGTTGCAACATCCAGAGCAGAGCGATGACTGCAACAATCGAAGTAACGAGAACTGCCCAGACCATGGCAAGGGTGGACTGTATATTCCAATCAAGATTGGTTCGACCAGATAGAAATGAGATGCATGTGAGAATCACTCCAGCAAAAAGAAATTGATAAGTAGTTCCAGCTAATAGTGGTAAGGAATCACCGAACTTCTTCTGAATTAAAGTCGCCGATGTCGATCCACTTAAACCTAGAATCAGTAGGGCGAGGGCAATCAAGGTCATATCACCGGTAGCAGAAAGAGCTGGTGACAAGACCAGAACTACGCCCGCGAAGCCAAGAATTAGTCCGACTATTTGATTACGCAGCAACCGCTCTTTTAGAATCATGAATGCGAGAATTGAAACAATTATTGGCTGAGTGCTCGTGACAACAGATGCAATTCCTGCTGGCGATCCGTTAGCTATGGCTTCCCAAACTCCCCCAAGATAGAGACCTTGCAGAGTTAGCCCAAGGGCTAAAGAGATAAGTACTTGGCTGCGCGTCAGCCGTAGGCTCTGGCCCATTGCGACTGTAATCAGTAGAAGAATGCACCCTGCAATGATTAGCCGAACGCCTAGAAAGAAAAGAACATCCGAATATTCAAAGGCGTACTTTGCTACAACGAACCCTGAGCTCCAGATAAGAACAAAGACCCACGGTGTCCACCGTTCAATACGGTTCACCTGCAGGTTAGCCGAATCAGGCGAATCATCCTAATCAGTTTGCGTGTGACTCTTCTGGTAGCGGCTTTTCGTACTCAGTTACGAAACCGATAATGCTTATTACTAGAGCGCCGAGAGCGATCATGACCATCCACCATCCGATGATTAAACCCAGACCTAATGTTGTCGCACTTACTGCAACTGGTAATGGCCACCATGAATGAGGGCTGTAGAAACCTAGCTCGCCCGCATCATCTGCAATTTCTGCATTGAGATCATCCGATGGGATATCGAATCCAATGCGCTTCTGGGTAAACCACACGTAGAAGCCGACCATTCCTGCAAGACACGCAGCGAGAATCATTCCCGTGATACCTACTGCTTCGCCACCGACGTAATAGTAAATGACAGCCATGATTACATAGAAGACAGATAATCCACCGAAGAGTTGCCAGTTAGCTTTCATTACTTATGGCCCTCCGTCTTGATGTGTGGATAGTGAAGATCAAAGGCCGGGCGCTCAGAACGAATGCGTGGCATTGATGTGAAGTTGTGGCGCGGTGGTGGGCAACTTGTCGCCCACTCGAGTGATGCGCCGTATCCCCATGGATCATCTGTATTGACCATTGGGCTCTTTCGAGTAATCCAGACGTTTACGAAGAATGGAATCATCGAAAGCGCAAGGAGCGCTGAGCCAACAGTTGAAATCATATTCATTTCAGTAAAGCCATCTGTCGCTAAATAATCTGCATAGCGACGAGGGAAGCCCTTAATTCCAAGCCAATGCTGGATAAGGAAGGTGAGGTGGAAACCGAAGAAGAGAGTCCAGAAGTGAATCTTGCCAAGTCGCTCATTAAGCATTCTTCCAGTGAACTTTGGCCACCAGAAATAGAAACCAGCAAACATAGCGAAGACCACTGTTCCAAAGAGTACGTAGTGGAAGTGTGCAACTACGAAGTAGCTGGCAGAGACTGCAAAATCAAGAGGCGGTGAAGCCAAGATAATTCCAGTGATTCCGCCGAAGAGGAAGGTAACTAAGAATCCCATAACGAAGAGCATAGGAGTCTCAAAAGTCACTTGGCCTCGCCACATTGTTCCGATCCAGTTGAAGAATTTCACACCGGTTGGAACGCCGATTAAGAATGTCATAAAGGAGAAGAAGGGTAGAAGAACCTGCCCTGAAGCAAACATGTGATGGGCCCAAACAGCTACAGATAGAGCGGAGATTGCAATCGTTGCGGCAATCAGCCCCTTGTAACCGAAGATTGGTTTACGACTAAATACAGGCAAAATTTCTGTTGCAATACCGAAGAAAGGTAAGGCCAAAATGTAAACCTCTGGGTGGCCAAAGAACCAGAACAAGTGTTGCCACAACATAGCTCCGCCGTTTGCTGGATCGAATATATGAGTTCCAAATAATCTATCCGACTCAAGCCCCAGAAGAGCTGCCGCTAATGGAGGGAACGCGAGAAGAACAAGAATTGATGTGAGAAGAACGTTCCAAGAGAAGATCGACATACGGAACATCGTCATTCCAGGCGCGCGCATTGTAAAAATAGTTGTAATGAAGTTCACCGCACCGAGGATTGTTCCGAGACCCGAGATTGCAAGTCCCATAATCCAAAGATCAGCACCGATTCCGGGCGAGTAAGTCGAGCTAGAAAGTGGGGCGTACGCGGTCCAACCGAATGAAGCTGCACCCCCTGGAGCTAAGAAGCCTGCAACCGCTTGAATTGAGCCAAAGAAGTAGAGCCAGTAAGAAAGCATATTTAGTCGGGGAAATGCCACGTCAGCGGCACCGATCTGCAAAGGCATAATCACATTTGCGAAACCAATGAAGAGAGAGGTTGAGAAGAGCAACAACATAATGGTTCCGTGCATTGTGAAAATCTGGTTGTACTGCTCGTTACTCAGAAACTGCATACCTGGACGCGTGAGCTCTGCGCGTAGAAATAGTGCGAGCAATCCTCCAACTAAGAACCAGAAGAAAGATGTTGCAAGGTAGAGATACCCGATTCGCTTATGGTCTGTAGAGGTGATTGTCTTTACAAACTGCGTTCCCCATGAGGTTTTTTGGACTCCCTGACGAGGAGCTGTCACTGTAGGACGTTCTGCGAATGTAGTCATTATGCGCCTGCCTTCAGTGAAGATAGATAATTGTCATATTGCTCAGGGGTAACCACTTTTACTTTAAAAATCATCTGCGTATGGTTTCGACCACAGAGAATGTTGCAACGGCCCGGGAATTCACCAAGCTCATTGGCAGTGAATTGCAGATAGTTAGTCTTGCCTGGGAGGTTCTGCATTTGAATCATAAAGGCTGGGATCCAAAATCCATGCACAACATCGTTGGAAGTGATTTTGAAGCGAACACTCTCACCTAGCGGCAGATAGAGTGTTGGAGGAAGTTCTGGCGTACCGGTTACTACTGCATCCGGGCCACCTTCTGGATAACCAAACTGCCATGACCATTGAATACCTTCGACATTTATTTGATGCTGCGCTGGTGTTTTTAGATCAACAATTTTCTCTTGCTTTACAGCTGTGTAGTAGAAGAGAACAGCAACAATGATAAATGGAATTACGGTGTAGAGAATTTCAACGGGGATGTTGTACTGAGTCTGCTTTGGAAATTCAGGCTTATCTGATTTAGCACGATGAAAAATAGCCGGCCAAATAATTAAGATCAGTGTGAAGACTCCGACAACTGCTGCTGCAATCCAAGACCCTTGCCAGAGCGAAAGTGAAATGTCATTTACGCTAGAAACACCCTTGGGGTATCCCATCCCTGAGATATCTTCTGACTTAAATGAGCAACCGCTTACGCTTATCGATGCAGTGAGAGCCATCAAAAGCCAACCGAGAGCGCGCTTCTTCTGTAATGCAGGCATGAGCTAAGGATAGTGGCGGATGCGCTCAGTAGATGCACTGAAGGGTAGCCTTGGGCGGGTGGTTCAGCTCACAAGAAACTTCACATCCGAGAGTTCGCTTCGCAGAGAAGTCATCGATGCGATCTCGGCCGCCTTTGAGGCGGGTTGGGCGGACCCAAAAAAGCTATCTCAGGCATCTGCTCGAGCCAGTGCGCTTCGAACCGCCGCTATCGACCAGTTTGCAGGTGTTCTCAAGCTCTCTCCATCTGCTATTGAGCCCGTCGGTGAACCGGGACTTTTACACCAGCTCGCTATTGAAGGTTATTTACAGAACGGAAATCACCTTACGACGTCAAACTTAGATGTTGGAAAGGTTCGGGCGGTTGCGCATCACTATGGCGGTCCGAAGAGTGTGATACAGAGTGACCGATATGGTCACCTGCAGATTGGACCGGACATTGTCAAAGAACTTAATGGCGCTCAAGCTGGGGCGTTGATTTCTCTGCAACAGCGCAACGGTGAGATTGGTATTACTCAAGATATACCGCAGTTAATCCAGAATCTTTCAGAGAGCGTTCATGTTATTTTAGATTGCACCAAATCGATTCCCCGACCTGTGGAGCAACGAGTTAGCGCTGCCACCTATGAAGCAACATCATGGCAAGGTCCAGCTGGAATTGGTTTTCTCATTATAAATAGCGCTGCTAAATACCGATATCCACTCCCTCATTTGGCGCCAATCAGAGTGCCTGGAACTTATTCATTGCCCCTTTTAATTGGCGCTGTCGTCGCGCTCGATCTCTTCGAGAGAGATATCGACATAATCAGAAAATTACGTCCTCTGGCCATAAGAGAACTTTCTGCGATTCCAGGTCTGACTGTCATTGGTGATGAGATTGAAAGTGACTCTCGATATCTATCTTTAGTCATTGATGGAGCTATTGCTGAGGAGATCACCAGAGAGCTCAACACTGGCGGAATTGAAGTTGATGCCGGTTCTGCGTGTTCTCCAGATTATTTGGCGCCAAGCCATGTGATTACTTCGCTTGGATATAAGAGCGAAGGGCATCTTCGAATTACATTAAATACAGAACATAAAGATGAAGATGTCCAAGCGCTGTGCAACGCGATTAAATCAATAACCTTAAGAAGCTAAATGTTCTGCAATATCTTTAGCTGCTTCTGCTCCATATGCTTCGGCGAAACGGGCTAGAAATTCACTAGACGTAAAGCGGTACTCCTGAGTGCCGGTGGTCTCGATTACGTAAGTAGCGACCATCGAACCTAGTTGGGCGCAACGCTCATGTGAAAGTCCCCATGAAAGCCCAGCAACAAATCCTGATCTAAATGAATCTCCAACTCCGGTGGGGTCGACTTTGGCTCGCTCTTGAGCGCAACTCACTTTGATAAATTCTCCTGCGATGCTCTCAACGCGCGCACCATTTGAGCCTTGAGTGACAACACGGTACTTAACGCGTTGCAGAATCTCGTGATCGCTCCAACCTGTCTTTTGAATAGCAAGCGCCAGCTCGTACTCGTTCATAAAAAGATAAGTTGCACCATTAATCAACTTCTTAATTTCATCGCCTGTCATGCGCGCCATCTGCTGAGAAGGATCGGCAGCAACGGCTATTCCATTTTCAAGAGCAACTTCCATATGGCGCAACATCGCTTCAGGATCATCGGGGGAAATTACTAGCAAATCTAGACGCCCTGTCTTTGCCATAATCGGCTGCAGCTCAATATTGCGAGCTTCCGACATTGCCCCCGGAAAGAAAGATGCAATCTGATTAAGTTCGGTATCGGTAGTAACCGTAAAGTGCGCGGTGTACTGCTCTTTTGAGATTAATACATGTGAGGTATCTACTCCGTGGCGCGTTAACCATGCGTCGTAATCGGCCCAATCTTTGCCAACTGCAGCGATAAGAATTGGAGAGACTCCGAGTTGGGCAAGTCCAAAAGCAATATTCGCCGCACATCCCCCACGGCGAACTTCGAGGCCGTCGACAAGGAAAGAGAGTGAAACTTTTTCAAGAGAACCGGCGACCAATGAGTCGGTGAACTTTCCGGGGAAAGTCATGAGATGGTCTAAGCCGACAGATCCGGCAACACCAATTTTCATCTGGGGTTAGTTAAATGAATCACCACAGGCACAAGAACCTTGCGCTTGTGGGTTGTCGATTGTGAAGCCCTGCTTCTCAATCGTATCTACAAAATCAACAGAGGCGCCCATTAAGTATGGATCGCTCATTTTATCGACGACAACTTTGACGGAACCAAATTCGCGAGTGATATCTCCCTCTTGATTCCGATCATCGAAATAGAGTTGGTAACGAAGACCAGAGCAACCACCTGGTTGTACAGCTACGCGAAGATAGAGATCATCACGACCTTCTTGTGCAAGGAGCGCAGCAACCTTTGCAGCGGCGGCCTCAGTCAAGGTGATACCTGTGGTGATTTCTACTGGCTGTGTTGTCTCTGTAGTCATGTGCCAAAGAATACCCTCCCTGGGTTGCCGTTGCGACTCAAAAGTCGAGAGAATATGTACATGTCCACTCGCCTGACCGACTTGCTCTTATTGGGGCAGGGTAAAGACCTCACCTCAGAACGAGGCGTCTCTTGTGAGGGTGAGCTCCCTGCCGCCAGTGACCCAACTCTGATTGCCCGAGCAATCGCAGCTCGTAAGGCACTGGGCTCTAGGGCGTTGATTCTCGGCCATCATTACCAACGTGATGAGGTCATCGAGTTTGCTGATATCACTGGTGATTCATTTAAATTAGCGCAGGCAGCTGCTTCACAATCAGAGGCAGAGTTCATCATTTTCTGCGGTGTTCATTTCATGGCCGAAAGTGCAGACATACTTACTAGAGATCATCAGAGAGTTATTCTCCCCGACCTTGCCGCTGGTTGTTCCATGGCAGATATGGCCACGGCGGCTCAAGTTGATCAATGTTGGAGCGATCTGACATCCCTTGGTCTTGCAGAGCAGACGATCCCAGTTACTTACATGAATTCATCTGCAGCAATCAAAAGTTTTACCGGCAAAAACGGCGGAACAATTTGCACATCTTCAAATGCTGAGAAATCGATGAAGTGGGCACTAGAAAAAGGTCAGAAGATTCTCTTCCTCCCCGATCAACACCTTGGCCGCAATACAGCCGTTGCTTCACTAGGTCTTACACCCGATGACTGTGTCGTCTGGAATCCCTGGAAACCAATGGGCGGCTTAACTCAAGATGAAATTCGCGCAGCTACCGTAATCCTCTGGCGTGGTCACTGCTCTGTCCACGGTCGCTTTACTAAAGAATCTATTGATGCATACCGCAGCAAAGTTCCCGATATCAAAATTATTGTTCATCCCGAGTGCCAACATGAAGTAGTTCAAGCAGCTGATGTTGTCGGCAGTACCGAGAAAATTATTCAGGTTGTCTCGACATCTCCTGCAGGAAGCAAATGGGCGGTAGGTACCGAACTCAATCTTGTCGGACGCTTGGCGGCGGCAAACCCTGATAAAGAGGTTTTCTTTCTCGATCGCACCGTCTGTTACTGCTCAACCATGAATCGCATAGACCTCCCCCATTTAGTCTGGGCGATGGAATCTCTTGTCGCTGGCCATATTGTTAATGTGATTAAGGTCGATGAAGAGACTACTCGTTATGCAAAACTCGCCCTAGAGCAAATGCTCGCCCTATAATCGCGCTATGACCGATTCGAAAAAAGGCCGTCCGACTCCACGTCGTAAAGATGCTCAACCAAAGCGCCACACACTCGCGCCCGTAGTAACAAAGCTCGAGAAAAAGCGCCTTCGTGAAGAGACTCGGGTCGCTCGTTTAGCTGCACGTGAGGCTTACATGCGCGGAGAAGAGAGCGCACTGCCAGCACGAGATCGTGGGCCTGCGCGAAGGTTTGTCCGCGATTACATAGATGCGCGTCGCTCAATCGGTGAATATTTCTTGCCGATTATCTTCCTGGTACTTCTCCTAACACTTATTCCAACATCTGCAACTGTCGGTGACAATAAAGGGATTCCAATCACTCAGTTGCTCTCAATCGGAGTTATGTACTCTGTCTTATTAGTTTCAGTAATTGATGGATTTATTCTGACTCGCAAAATTCGCAAAGCCGTCTCTGCGCGCTTTCCTGATACCCCTGTAAAAGGTCTCGGAATGTATGGATGGTTACGCTCTACTCAGATGCGACGTATGAGAACACCAAAACCTCAGGTAAAAGCCGGCGCAAAGATTTAAGTTTAAGTATTTGACTTCTTGCCGGTATTAATAGGTGCTACCAGCGCGCCTAAAGCCATCATGATCGCTAAAGCTGCTGGGAGAAGAATTGCCAACCGTAGAGTGATTGCATCCGAAAGAAATCCAATAACAGGTGGTGCGGCAAGGAATGCCAGATAGGAGATACCTGCCACCATTGCAACTGCCTCTGAAGGCGCGATGGTGCCCTCATATCTTTCGCTCACAATATCTCCAGCCAGACTCATAAGAAGTGGAATCACCGCGCTCACTCCGAGACCAAGGCAGAACCAACCGAAAAAGACTCCAAACAAATTATCAATAAACATTCCGGTCGCTAAGCCCGTGCCAGCGATGAAGCCACCAATAATCAGAATATTTCTAGTACCAAATCGTCCCGAAAGACGATCTCCATTTAAACGACCTATCACCATAAGCACAGAGAAGAGTGCATATGGAAGAGAAGAAACGAATGGCGAAGCATCATAGGTATCACGGGCGAGAACTCCACCCCAATCGCTGGCAGTTCCTTCTGCAATAGCAGCGCACACTCCAAGCAATCCAAGAACCCAAATTATCGCCGGTCGTTTCTTGCGACGATCTTTACGTTCAACACTGCTTTTATCAAAATCTGCAGGCAGGAGACTATTGCGAATAACTAATGAAGAGAGAATGACAAGAAATCCTATGAAGGTAAGGTGGTGAAGCGGAGTCACTTCAAACTGTGCGAAAACGCCACCCGCACCAACCCCAATAATCGAACCAAGTGAATACATGGCATGCATCGTGCTCAACATTTTTGAATTTGATTTTTGCTCCAAACCAACTCCGTGTGACGAGAGTGAAATATCATGAAAACCTAACGAAAATCCCCAGAAGAATAGAGACAGTGAAAAAATCCAGACATTAGTGAGAAGGCCAACTGTTGGAATAAAGAGACCAACTAAAACTGTGGAGATCAAAATCACCGGTCGGCTTCCGTAACGAGCGGCAGCTCTGCCCGCAAGTGTTAATGAAAGAACCACTCCGAGCGAACCAAAAATTAGCGCCCACCCCAAGCGCCCATCGGTAACACCAAGATTGCTCTTATAATCGGGTATTCGGGCGATAAATGAGCCAAGAGAGATGCCATTTGCGAGAAAGGCGAAGCGAACCGCATTACGGGCGCGTACAACATCCTTTTCTAATGTAGTAATTGCAGGCGGCCTTTTCAGTCAACTAAGGGCGTTCTGCGGGACTCTTAGTTTTGCGTGGATCCCGCTCGGGAAGCGAACCTAGAACCTTATCGATTGCAGCGATTTGATCAGCACTTAGCTTGATACCTGAGGCCTTGGCATTCTCCTTGACTTGAGAAGGCTTTGTCGCACCCATGATTGCGCAAGAGACATTGCTATTTGCAAGTACCCAAGCGATAGAGAGTTGCGCAATTGTTATGCCAGCCTCATCAGCGATTGGGCGTAATCCCTGAACAGCGGTGAGAACTTCCTCACGCAACCATCCACTAATGAAATTAGCCCCACTCTTCTTATCTCTAGCTCTAGACCCAGCAGGTGCTTTCTCTCCCGGTAAGTACTTTCCTGTAAGTACTCCTTGAGCAAGTGGAGACCACACTATTTGGCCAATGCCTTCGGCTCGAGAAAGCGGCACAACCTCGGCCTCAATAACGCGCCAGAGAGCAGAATATTGAGGCTGACTTGAGACGAAACGATCGTACCCACGTGCATCTTGAATTGTGAGCGCGCTCTTAATCTGCGTGGCATCCCATTCGGAAAAACCAATGTAACTAACTTTGCCTTGACGAATAAGGTCATCAAATGCGGAGAGCGTCTCTTCGAGTGGTGTCTCAACATCAAAACGATGGGCTTGATACAAATCAATGTGATCGGTGTTTAGTCGCTTGAGCGATGCGTGGGCTGACTCCATTATGTGTTTTCTCGATAAGCCTCGATCGTTCTTTCCTTCACCAGTTGGGAAATACACCTTTGTAAATAGCTCATAAGACTCGCGACGAACACCCTTTAGCGCCTTGCCCAATACTGATTCTGCCTTTGTGTCAGCATAAACATCAGCGGTATCAAATGTTGTGATTCCGACATCAAGGGCGGCCTTCACACATTTTGTTGCAGCTTCGGCCTCTACTTGAGAGCCGTGGGTAATCCAATTACCGTAAGCAATCTCTGAGACGTACATTCCACTTGAACCAAGGCGACGATATTCCATAATTGCATCGTAGGCGGTGAGTCGATGGTTGCCAACCCTTGCTCAGTGTGGTTCTCTTCGCACACAACTTAATATCACATTGAAAAAATTGAACATGCACAACAGATGGCGTTTTAGGGGAAGTTCGGTGCAAATCCGACGCTGACCCGCAACCGTAAGGGCTTCGTGTTTAGCCTAAGTCGGATTACCTAACTCGTCATGAAGACCAACACCCGCCGAGGTTTGCGGGGTGTAGTCGCTAAAGGCCTCTGCCTAAAGCTTGCTACCCCTGTGAGACTCTTACTAATAGGAGCTCCAGAAATGAAGATGGTACGAAAAGAAAGAACAATCCCAAAAAAATTAGCCTTCCTGGCAGGGCTTAGTTGCGCAATCCTTGCCGCAACAACAATTACTCCAACCGCTCAAGCCGCCGAAAAGGGCTATCGCTACTGGGGTTATTACCAAGCAGGTGCAAATTCCACACAATGGAAAGCTGCCATGACCGGTCCCACAGTTGATATCGCTGATGGATCAGTCGAAGGATGGATCTTTACATTTAGCAGTAATGACATTCCCTCAACTCCCCCATCTGTAAAGCCTCGCTTTGAAGCAATTTGCGGAAAAACAAAATCGGAGGCGGGTTTCAAGAGAATCGGCCTCGTTATTGACTTTGGAAATCCGGCAATTTCTCCAAAGGGCGACAAGGTCCGCGCGACAATCACTCGTTGCGTAGTCACAGCTGAAGAATCACAAGGTATAGATGTGCTCGCGCAAGCGCTAAAAGTTCGAACAGATAAGTCTGGACTGCTCTGCGGAATAAATGGTTATCCAGCTAAGGAATGCGGCGCGGAAATCGCTGCACCAAAAGCACTTACTAAGAAGAAGTAACTAGTGCAAAAGACCAACCGCCTTCCACTGCATCCAATAACGATGTGGGGATTTTTCATCGCCCTTTCCTGTGCGGTAATTGCCACAGGTAACGTCGTTGTGGCGTTGGGGGCGGTTGGACTTGCAGCACTTTTGGTTTATTTACGCCGTGAAGAAGGCCCATGGGGATCAAGCTTTAAGTGGTCACTTGTCGCTGGTCTCTACTTAATGGTCATTCGTCTAATCACAGGAATTCTTATTGGGGTGCCTCGTCCTGGTACGACGCTTTTCACCGTTCCTCGAATCGAACTACCTTCTTGGTTACCCGGTATCCGAATCGGTGGAACCGTTACATGGGAGAGACTTTCTTCATCGCTTTCGGAAGGCCTCATAATTGCAAGCGTCATTGCGCTATTCGGCGCTGCTAATTCAGTTACTAGCCCACGGAAATTACTTCGCACTTTGCCGACTTCTCTATACCAAGTAGGCGTCGCTCTCACGATTGCCACAACAGTTCTACCTCAATTAGTCTCGAGTATTTCGCGCATTCGTTCTGCCCAATTTTTGCGCAATGGAAAGAAAGTACGAATCTCATCGATTGCTTTGCCTTTACTCGAAGAGAGTTTGAGCCGTGCAATTCATTTAGCACAATCAATGGAATCTCGTGGGTACGGTAGTTCACGATTACGTTCGCGCTACCGCCCTATCCCATTTAAAAAGATTGACTCAATTTTTCTAGGCGCAGGTACAACACTTGCGCTTTTGGCGGTCTTCTCATGATTAAGTTTTCAAATGTCACCTTGCTCTATCCGCAGAGCACTACAACCGTGATTGAAAATCTCTCCTTTGAAATAGCCGAAGGAGAGATGGTCTTAGTCATGGGACATACCGGATCGGGAAAATCTTCCCTCTTACGCCTCATTAATGGACTCGTACCTCACCATACCGGTGGAATCTTGGCGGGCGAGATTTCAGTTGACGGAATTTCCACACGATATGTGCGACCTGGAGCTCTCTCTGGAATCGTTGGTATCGTCGGCCAGAATCCCATCAATTCATTTGTTGCAGATACAGTCGAAGAAGAAATCGCCTTCGGAATGGAATCACTAAATTTTCACCCTGAGGTGATGCGAAAGCGCGTTGAAGAAGCACTCGATCAAGTAGGACTTGCACAATTACGAGATAGAAATATCGCCACTCTCAGCGGTGGTGAGCAGCAACGTGTTGCTATCGCCTCTGCCTTAGTAATGCATCCAAAAGTACTTGTCTTAGACGAACCAACCAGCGCACTTGACCCAATTGCTGCCGAAGAAATCTTGAGTCTTTTGCAACGCCTGGTTCATGATCTTTCGGTCACTGTAATTATTGCTGAGCATCGCTTAGAGAGAGTTATTGGATACGTCGATCGTATTCTTCTCATCGAAGGTGGCGGCGAAAGTTCCCTTGGAATTCCTGAAGAAGTCTTACGCCATAGCAACCTAGTTCCCCCTCTAATCAAATTATCAAGGGCGCTGGAAATATCGGAACTTGGAATTAATACCCGTGAGGTGAGACGGGCTACCGATGACATTAGAAAGGCGCTGCCTGACTACGAGCGTCCCACGGCTAACCCCGGAGATGGCGTAGTTGAATTAACAGAGGTCAGACATTCCTACGGAGCTAAAGAAGCTATCAAGAAGATTTCGTTCTCTCTATCGTCAGGCGAAATCACCGCCCTGATGGGACGTAACGGAGCAGGTAAGAGCTCACTAATTAAAGTGATCACGGGACTCATTACTCCAACGCATGGAACTGTATTTATTGATGGCAGATCAATAATTGAAATCCAGTCAGAGGAAAGATCTCGCTTGATTGGATATATCCCGCAAGATCCGGGAGATATTCTCTATCTGCAAAGCGTTGAGGAAGAGTGTCAAAAAACGGACCGAGATAAGAATCTCGCTACTGGGACGACCTTGAAGTACTTACATAAATTGTTGCCTACAGTTTCAAAAGAGTCGCACCCTCGCGACCTCTCTGAAGGTGAACGCCTAACGCTGGTTCTGGCGATCGTTTTAGTCTCTGATCCGCGGATTGTTATCCTTGATGAGCCGACACGGGGCTTAGATTATGAGGCGAAAGAGAAGTTGTCGCTCTTACTAAAGGAGGCATCGCGTCGCGGAGCTTCGATTCTGATCGCAACTCATGATGTAGAGCTAGTCGCCGAATTAGCTGATCGCACAATCTTCATCGCAGAAGGCGAGAAAGTCGCTGACGGAAAAACTTTGGATGTGCTCTTGGCATCGCCAGCCTTTGCACCTCAAGTATCAAAAGTGATGTCACCACGTCGCTGGCTGACAGTAAGTGATGTATTAGCTGCGAAGAGAGTTGACCAATAATGATGATGGTACGCAGAGCCCTCTTAGCATTGTTGATTTCACTCGCAGCTCTCGGTTTCTTCTGGCCCTTCTTTGTGCCGACAGATGCAATGGCCGATAAGGCAAGTTGGTTCTTTCTCGCAGCTACACCTTTAATCATGCTCCTAGTTATTATCTTGATTACTCAAGAAGAACTTGGTTCAAAGAAGATCGCACTCCTTGGGATTCTCACTGCACTTATTGCCGCGTTGCGCCCTCTTGGAATCGGTGCGATTGGGATAGAACCGATGTGGTTCGCTCTCATCATTGCAGCTCGAGCCATGGGACCAACATTTGGATTTTTGTTGGGCACGTTGAGCATGGCGCTCTCCGCACTGCTCACTGGAGGAATTGGTCCGTGGCTTTCCTATCAAATCTTTGCTGCTGCTCTGATTGGATGGGGAACTATTCTCATTCCGGCCAAGTTGCGCGGAATGCAAGAAGTGAGTGCGTTAATTTTCTACGGCATTGTTGCTGCCGGATTCTTTGGAATTGCAATGGATTTACAGTTTTGGCCTTGGACCTTAGGTCCGGGTACAGAGTTGTCATACCTTCCGGGCGCTGCACTAGTTGAGAACCTTGATCGCTTCTTCACCTATCACTTCATTTCGGCGCTAGCCTGGGATATTCCGCGCGCTATCTTGACCACAATACTTCTCAGCATTGCCACAAAACCTATGCTTACTGCGCTGCGTCGCTCAGATGAGACTTCACGTTTTGTTTCTGAGTCAGAGATGCAAGCGATTAAAAACCAACTGCGCTAGCGCACGTGGGACTCAACCATTGGCAGAGCTACAACCTTTGCCAGACAATCTCTACCGCGAACATCAATAATGACAGAGTCACCAATCGCAATATCGGGAGTTACAAGAGCTAAAGCGATTCCATGTTTGAGCGTCGGTGAAAATGTTCCGCTGGTGACTTCTCCGATGCTCTCTCCGGCACCATTTTTGACAACCATACCCGCACGTGGAATTCCGCGATCAGATGATGCTAAGCCACGTAGCACTCGAACTGCTCCGCTCTCTCGCTCTTTATGCAAAGCCGAGCTACCCAAGAAGCTCGCTTTCTTCCAACCTACTGCCCACTGCGCACTCGCTTGAACAGGAGTAATAGTCAGTGAGAGCTCATGTCCGTGCAAGGGGTAACCCATCTCAGTTCTTAGCGTGTCTCGAGCGCCCAATCCGCAGATGAGCCCTTGAAAAGGCTTCATCGCCTCAACAATTGCTTCCCAGACGGCGCGCGTTGACTTAGCTGTTGGCACAATTTCAAATCCGTATTCTCCTGTGTAGCCGGTTCTACATAAAAGAACTAGTTCGCCATTGATAACTACCTCTTTAAAAGACATGTATTCAATATTTGTATCAATACCTAGAGAGGAAAGCACATCAGCTGCTCGTGGACCTTGCACTGCAATCACGCCAAAATCTTCGTGCAGATTTTCTACAACAATTCCTGCAGGTGCATTTGCTTGAAGCACTCTCACAACTTCTGCAGTATTCGATGCATTTGGTATTAGGAAGAAATCATTTGCAGACTTTCGATAGACAATCAGATCATCTATGACGCCACCATCTTCGTTGCAACACAAGGTGTATTGCGCTTGTGAATCTGAGATTCGATCGAGGTCATTCGTAAATTGTGTGTTGAGAAATTCAAGAGCTCCTTCGCCCCGTACCGAAGCCTTCCCAAGATGCGAGACATCGAAGATTCCGACTCTTTCGCGGACTGCGGCATGCTCGGCGAGAACTCCAGCACCTGGATATTCGATGGGCATAAGCCATCCACCAAAATCAGCCATCTTCGCGTCAAGGGCTAGATGTTCAGTATGTAATGGTGAGTTTTTCACATAGACAACTTACACTTACACCGTAAAGTCAGGGTGCAAAATTAGGGAGCAATGTGAGCGCGATTAAGATTTCGGATGGCATTATCAAGGATGAGATTCTTGTAATAGGCGTAGCAACCAAATCTGGCAAAGGTGCGCTTCAACTTGAATCCGGTGAACTTGCCTTAGATAGCAAAGCGCTAATCTCCACCCTCAACGACCTTGGTGCCACCGGCAAGGCCGACGAAGTTACCTTGGTCCCAGGAACCTCAACTCGATTAATTGCTGTAACGGGTTTAGGCAAAGCATCAACTGTCTATAGCGATGAAACTTTGCGCAGAGCAGCCGGTGCCGCTGCACGTGCACTTGCGGGCAATTCAAGTGCTACCTTCTCACTTCCTGCAAAGCATGTAAGCGCAGTTAAAGCTATCGCTGAAGGGGCCGCACTTGGTAGCTATCTATTCGATCAATTCCGTAGCTCTACAAAAGCGGCTCAGAAGAGTCCTCTGAAAAACATCAATATCTACAGCTCCCAGATAAAGGGTGCTGACGCCAAAGTTTTAGCTGAAAGCGCGCAGACGATTTCAAAGTACACCACACTCGTGCGCGACCTCATCAATACTCCACCAAGCCATCTCACTCCTGATTCATTTTCAAAGATTATTACTGATGCAATCAAGGAGGCAGGAGGGGCTGCACTAGGTCTGAGAGTTACTGTTCTCAATGAAAGTCAGCTTCGTAGTAAAGGCTACGGAGGAATCATTGCTGTCGGGCAAGGCTCAGCCAATCCCCCAAGACTTGTTCATGTTAGCTACACACCCAAGGGCGCTAAAGCTCTCAAGAAATACGCCTTCGTCGGTAAGGGAATTACCTTTGATACTGGTGGATTAGCGCTCAAGCCAGCACAAGGTATGGAAGCGATGAAATCAGATATGAGCGGCGCTGCTGCTGTCTGTGCCGCAGCAATTGCAATTGCAGTTCTTAAGTTACCTGTTGCGATTGATGCCTGGGCTCCATTGGCAGAGAACATGGTCAGCGATAGCGCTACTCGTCCATCGGATATCATCACAATGTACGGTGGTAAAACAATCGAAGTTCTTAATCCTGATGCAGAAGGTCGACTCGTTTTGGGCGATGCACTTGTGAGAGCACAGGAGGAAGGCGACCTAGATGGGATCATCGATGTTGCCACATTAACTGGCGCACAAGTTGTTGCTCTAGGTAAACGGACAAGCGCTGTAATGACTAATGATGAGAATTTCTCTCAACACTTTTTAGCGATGGCAGAGCGTTCGGGCGAGTCATTCTGGCCAATGCCATTGCCGCAAGAGCTACGTGCATCACTTGATTCACCTGTTGCCGATATGGCCAATATTGGAGATCGCATGGGAGGCATGTTGGTTGCTGGCCTCTTTCTGAAAGAATTCATCGCCGACACCTTGCCGTGGCTCCACCTCGATATCGCTGGTCCTGCCTACAACGAAGGCGTAGCTCACGGCTACACCCCTGTCGGCGGCACGGGAATCGCCCTAAGAACCTTGGTAACGCTGGCAGAAGATGTGTCAGATTGAACAATTTCAGCTCACAGGGCTGAGTTAGTCATCTCCGCCTAAGGCTGGCAAGATATGACCTATAGAGGACCTTCATAAGCCAGTTGAGTGCCAGATGAATGTAAGGAGTAGCGCAATGTCGAACTTCGATCTACTTATTCTCGGTGGAGGTAGTGGCGGATATGCAGCTGCTCTCCGCGGAGCTCAACTGGGTTTATCAGTGGGGCTCATCGAGCAGGATAAGGTCGGAGGCACCTGTCTTCACAAGGGTTGTATCCCGACAAAAGCGCTCTTACATGCTGGCGAGGTAGCAGATAGCACCCGTGACGCCGCACATTTCGGAGTCAACGCAACTCTCAATTCAATTGATATCGCTGGAGTCAACACATATAAAGATGGAGTTATCGCAGGTCTCTATAAGGGCTTGCAAGGTTTAATCAAATCTCGCAATGTGACTTACATCGAAGGTACCGGAAAGCTAGTAAATCAGAACACTATTGAAGTCAACGGCGTTCAATACACCGGCAAGAACATCGTTCTTGCAACTGGTTCATATGCCAAGACGATTCCAGGGCTCGATATTGATGGAGTCCGCGTTATTACATCTGATCATGGAACAAAGATGGATTACATTCCAAAGAGCGCGATTGTTCTTGGTGGCGGAGTTATCGGGTGCGAGTTTGCATCCGTATGGAAATCTTTTGGCGTGGATGTCACGATTATCGAAGGACTCAACCACCTTGTGCCACTTGAAGATGAATCTTCAAGTAAGTTGCTAGAGCGCGCATATCGCAAGCGCGGAATCAATTTTGAACTTGGAATCAAATTTAAATCTCATCGAGTCAATCCGGATGGCGTCACAGTCACTCTTGAAGATGGGCGCGAGTTCACCGCTGAGATTCTTCTTGTCTCAATCGGTCGTGGGCCAGTTACTGATGGCATCGGCTATCAGGAAGCTGGGGTAGCTATGGATCGCGGCTATGTACTTGTAGATGATCACTGCCGCACAAATGTTCCTGGAATTTTTGCCGTGGGAGACATTATTCCTACTCTTCAACTTGCTCATGTTGGTTTCCAAGAGGGAATCTTGGTTGCCGAGACTGTTGCTGGGCTCAATCCTCGCCCAATCAACTATGACGGCGTACCTAGAGTTACTTACTCAGAGCCTGAGGTTGCATCAGTGGGACTTTCAACAAAGATTGCAAAAGAGCGCGGCTACGATGTAGTTGAAGTGGATTACAACTTAGCCGGTAACGGAAAAGCTCAAATTCTTAGGACCGCAGGATCGATCAAGTTGGTCGCTCAGAAAAATGGTCCTGTCTTAGGTATTCACATGGTCGGCTCTCGTGTCGGAGAACTTCTCGCCGAAGCTCAACTAATCTTTAACTGGGAGGCAACAGCAGATGATGTTGCGCCTCTCATCCATGCTCACCCAACAATGTCTGAGGCGATGGGTGAGGCTCACATGGCCTTGGCCGGCAAGCCTCTCCATGCCCACGGTTAAGTACACACGGTTAAGTTCACACGGTTAATTAAGAGAAGGATTACAGAGGAGAAAATCAGATGACATTTTCAGTAACCATGCCAGCTCTTGGAGAATCAGTGAGCGAAGGAACAGTTACTCGCTGGCTTAAAGCCGAGGGTGATCATGTTGCAGTTGATGAACCGCTCCTCGAAGTTTCAACAGATAAGGTCGATACCGAGATTCCTTCTCCTGTTGCCGGAATTTTGCAGAAGATTGTTGTTGCAGTTGATACGACCGTTCTCGTTGGTGCCGAACTAGCGATTATCGCTGATGGTGCTGCTGCTCCGGTTGCACCTCCTGTTGTTGCGGCTCCTGTTGCAACTCCAGCTCCAGTAGTTGCTGCTCCGGTTGCACCACCAGTTGCACCACCAGTTGCTGCTGCTCCATCTGCAGGTACCGTAATAACAATGCCCGCTCTTGGAGAATCTGTAAGCGAAGGCACCGTCACTCGCTGGCTTAAGAACGTCGGTGATTCAGTTGCTGTCGATGAAGCGCTCCTTGAAGTATCTACAGATAAAGTCGATACCGAGATTCCATCACCTGTAGCTGGAACACTTCTTGCAATTGATGTTCCCGTAGATACAACTGTCGCCGTTGGCGCGCGCCTGGCTCTTATTGGTTCATCAACAGGTGCCGCAGTTGCTGCGCCTGTAGTTGCTGCTCCAGTTGTTACTGCTCCAGTTGTTGCTGCTCCAGTTGTTGCTGCGCCAGTTGTTGCTGCGCCGATTGCGCAACCAAATGATGCTTATGTGACCCCAATCGTTCGCAAGCTAGCAAATGATCTTGGCGTTAATCTCGCAAATGTCTCAGGCACTGGTGTCGGTGGCCGTATTCGCCGTGAAGATGTCGAGGCGGCAGCACCGGCGAAAGCTGCCGCACCTGTTGCATCTGCCCCGGTCGCTGCTTCAGCTCCATCTGCAGCAAAGAGCGCGCCGGTGGTTGCAGCATCACCACTTCGTGGAACAACCGTCACAATGTCTCGACTGCGCAAAGTTATTGCCGCTCGTATGGTCGAATCTCTTCAAGTATCCGCTCAACTTACGACTGTTATCGAAGTTGATGTCACAAAGATTGCACGTTTGCGTGATCGTGCTAAGGCATCCTTTGAGGCTCGCGAGGGTGTCAAGCTCTCATTCTTGCCATTCTTTGCTGTTGCAACATGCGAAGCTCTCAAGCAGCATCCGGTTCTTAACTCATCAGTCGAAGGTGATCAAGTTATCTATCACGGAGCAGAACATCTTGGCGTTGCTGTTGATACAGAACGCGGTCTCTTGGTTCCAGTTATTCATAATGCAGGCGATCTCAATATGGGTGGCGTTGCTCGCAAGATTGCTGATCTTGCCGCGCGAACTCGTGATAACAAGGTAACTCCTGACGAACTTGGTGGTGGAACATTTACATTAACCAACACCGGTTCGCGAGGCGCCCTCTTTGACACTCCGATTATCAATCAGCCACAGGTAGCCATTCTTGGTCTTGGCGCAGTAGTTAAGCGGCCAATGGTTGTAAAGGGTGACGATGGTGGCGAATCAATTGCGATTCGTTCAATGGTTTATCTCGGTCTTTCATACGATCATCGCATCGTTGATGGTGCAGACGCTGCTCGTTTCTTAGTTACTCTCAAAGAGCGCCTTGAGGGTGGAGCTTTCGAAGCAGATTTGGGTCTCTAGTCCTTTGAGCACTCCACAGCGCATTGCGATAACAGGCTCATCAGGACTTATCGGAACCGCACTCGTTGGTTATCTTAAGAGCGAAGGTCATACCGTACAACGCCTTGTGCGGCGCGCACCTGTAGCGCCAGATGAAGTGCAATGGGATCCGAGAACTGGATTTGTTGACCTTGAACCTCTTCGTGGTGTCGATGCAATTATTCACTTAGCTGGCGTTGGAGTCGGCGACAAACGTTGGAACAAGAAATATAAAGCAGAGATCTTAAATTCAAGATTACTTGGTACTACCGCTATCGCTCATGCGGTTACCGAGCTCGCTCCTCAGGTCTTTATCTCTGCCAGTGCAATTGGTTGGTATGGCGAATCCGGAAATCGTGCTGTTGTCGAAAGTGACCGCGTTGGCGATGATTTCCTTGCAGCTGTATGTCGTGAATGGGAAGCCGCTGCTGATTTGGCGCAAGGTGTTCGTACTGTAAAACTTCGTACCGGGCTTGTGCTCGACCCAACAGGCGGAGCTTTAGGCAAAATGCTTCCGCTCTTTCGTTTTGGTCTCGGTGGAAAATTAGGAAATGGAAAACAGTGGTGGTCTTGGATTACCTTGCATGACTTAATTCGAGGTATTTCATTCTTACTTGAGAAGCCAATTTCTGGTCCAGTAAATCTCACTGGTCCGAACCCAGTTACTAATCAAGAGTTCACATCAGCATTAGCTCGTGCCCTGCATCGCCCAGCGCTCTTTCCGGCACCTGCGATAGGTCTCAAGATTGCTCTCGGCGGATTCTCTAGTGAGATCTTGGGGTCTAAGAAAGTAATACCTGCTGTCTTAAGCGAAGCCGGCTTCGAGTGGTATTACCCACATATCTCTAGTGCTTTATCTGCTCTTATCGAAGAGTAGTTCTTGGGCTGCTAAACGCCCTGAAAGTAGCGCACCATTCTGTGATGCAGCGGTCAAGTAATCCCCCGCTCGATAGATTCCTTCACCAACTTTTGCTGATAGCGCTCTGCCGGAATCCGTAGGAGAAAATATTGGTAGCGCATCCGTTATTTCATAGCGCTTAATTAGCCCGAAAAGTTCTGCATCAACAGACCAGAAACGCGAGAGTTGGTCCTTAATTGAATTCTCATCAATATCTTCAAGAGTAGTTGTAGAGATGAGAGTGCGATCGCCTGGCGCATAAGATGGCAATAAATTACTTAACGCAATTGAGTTAACGATTGGTGACTGGGTGCTTGTTACCCTCAATCGCTTTGAAGTAATCAACCCCGATGGAACACTGTGATACCAGGTAAAGCTGCAAGCAAAACGCGTGTGGGACTTCAATCCAAGAAGAGTTGATGAGGCGTGATAGTCAGTAGCCACGATGATCGGACGGCCTTTGAACTGTGCGAGATCAGCAATTGGTGCATTCAAATGAATATTTTCAATCCTGGCAGCAATTGCATCGGCTAAGACGCCAACGCCTGCAATTGGTAGTCCAGAATCTCCAACGATAAAACTTTTTATTATCTCTTGTCCGTAACTGGCATCAATCTGACTGGGGTCAACCAGAAAGACTCCCGTAAGGAAAGGCTTAAGCAGGTTGTGATAGAGATTTAGGGTGCCTTCTTGAAGTAGCGCCTCTTCAAGGTTTTTACCTTGCAACTTGCGAGAGCCCCTAAAGGTCAGAAAAGCTATCTTCTCTCGGAAAGATCCGAGCGGGCTTCGTAAACCCTGCAATAGATGTAATCGTGGATCTCCAATGGATTGGATTCCAAAAGGTGTTACAACATCAATTGTGCGATCTGATTTAACGAAATCAATTTCGGGGATTACCTCTAGACGTTTGATCTCTGGGTAACCAGAGTTGATTAGTTGAAATCCGCGATCGAGAATGAACCCGTCTAGATATTCTGATCGCATGCGCCCGCCAACGCCATTGGAAGCTTCGAAGAGCTCTACTTCCTCCCCAGCATCTTGCAGGGTCAATGCAGCGCTAAGCCCAGCTAATCCGCCACCAATGACAACTACACTCATTAGGTTTTTATCCGCGCTGAGCTAGTTTGGATGGCCACCAAATTTTTGGACCGATTTCATGAACTAGAGCTGGCACCAAGATGGAGCGAACAACAATTGTGTCGAGAAGGACTCCAAAGGCAACTGCAAATCCGAGTTCAGCGAGAGGAACAAGTGGAATCAGACCAAGGACAGCAAATGTTGCAGCGAGTACTACACCTGCAGATGTAATAACTCCACCGGTGACGGCAACACCCTTGATTACACCTTCACGAGTGCCTACCTTGGCAGACTCTTCACGGACGCGTGTCATAAGGAAGATGTTGTAATCAATACCCAACGCAACCAAGAAGATAAATGCAAAGAGCGGGAAGGCATTATCTCCGCCAGCGAATCCAAAGGCATGGTTAAAGACCAGTGCACAGACACCCAGAGTTGCGAAGTATGAGAGGACAACTGTTCCAAGCAAAACTATCGCGCTGATAATGCTGCGAAGTAAGAAACCAAGAATGATGGTAATTACCAAGAGAATGATTGGAATGATTGTTTTATTATCTCGATCGTTGGCTGTTCGAACGTCGAAATAAACCGCGCTCGTACCTCCAACAAGTGCGCTTGCATCAGCTGCCTTTGCAGCTTCACGAATCGCAGGAATGTAATTTCCAGCTTCCACACTGTCGGGCGCTTTATCTAGAGTCACATTAAGTATTGTTTTGCCACCTACAACGCGTCCTTGATTCGCAGGAACAACTTCGTCGACTCCGGGAGCCTTGCTTACAGCTTGGGTCACAGCTAGGGCTTTATCTGCGCTCACAACAATCTGAGTTGGATCGCCCTCTCCCCCAGGAAAATGCTTCTCTAAAAGAGATTGACCGACAACAGATTCAGGCTTTGATACAAATGTATCTACCGTTCCGATTCCGTCAGCGCGCAAAGTTGTTGAAAAGAATGCCAAGATAAGAAGTGCTGAGCCGGTGATAATCCAAGATTTTCTAGGGTTATTTGCTACTCGCTGGGCAATAGTTGACCAGAGACCGCCGGTCATGTGATCAATACCATCGCTCTTTGGGGTGCGTGGCCAAAAAATCCAACGTCCGAATATGAGAAGAAGCGCCGGCAATAAAGTTAAAATCGTAAAGACAGAGGCAGCGATACCAATTGCACCTATCGGGCCAAGTCCAGCAGAGTTTGATAGTTGACTAAAGAGCAACATCAGAAGCGAGATAGCAACTGTTGAGCCAGATGCCAGAATTGGTTCCCAGACACCTTTATAGGCAGCACGCATTGCATCAAATCTATCTTCGTGGTGATGAAGTTCTTCGCGATAACGGGAGATTAAGAGAAGTGCGTAATCTGTTGCAGCACCCACAACCAGAATTGAGAGAATTCCTTGAGATTGTCCATCAACATCAATAATGTCAGCCTTGGCCAGGAGATAAACAACTCCGCCTGCTAAGGAAAGCGCAAAGACCGCGGATAGCAAAGGGATAATCCACAGTATGGGCGAGCGGTAAACAAAAACTAATATAAATGCAACAACACCCAAGGTTGTTAAAAGCAAAGTCGTATCGATAGAACCAAAGGCTCCAAAGAGATCGCCTAGCAATCCACCGGGACCGGTCACGTACGGATCGAGATTAACCACTGTTGCAAATTCCTTCATATCTTCGCGTAGCGCTTCAATCAAGGCTGGTAAAACTGGTTCTTCATTCGGTAGCAACTTGCCGAGAGTTTCGCCATCTAATGGGATGTTTATCAGAATCGCGCTTTGGTCCTGTGAAGGGAAAGCCACGATTGGTTGATTCTTGAGAAGATAATCCCCCACTTTGGCCTGCGTATCGGCGAGAGTGAGAGAGCGCAGACTTTCTAAGTGTGCATTGACCTTGTTGAGCGCCTCAGGAGTGAGTTGACCTTCAAGCAGAATGAGGGTGGGGAAATTGAAAGCTGTTCCGGCAGAGAACTTGGCAATCTCATCAGAGGCCAAAGTGGCTTCTGCCCCCTTGGGCAAGAAGGAAGAATTATTGTTCTCTTGAACGGTCGATAGCTTGCCAAAGAGCGGGCCAAATACCCCGGTGATCATAAACCAGGCGATAACGACGAGAATTGAGAGGGCGAGCGGCTTCTTAGACTTGGTTAGCATGGAGCCCAGTCTACCTTTAGGCTGAGCGTGTGAATGTATCTGCAGCTTTGGCCCTGCAATTGGGAGGCCTAGTCGAATACGAAGAGGCTCTAGCCATTCAGAGACGTATTCACAGTGATGTCTCCTCGGGAGCCCGACCAAACACTTTACTTCTCCTCGAACATCCTGCCGTCTATACCGCTGGCAAAAGAACCCTCGATGCAGAACGTCCTCATAACGGCGCCCCTGTCATTGATGTTGATCGTGGGGGAAAAATAACCTGGCATGGCCCTGGTCAGTTGGTTGGTTATCCAATTGTCAGATTGCAAAATCCCCACGAACTCGTCGGCTTTGTTCGTGAAATTGAAGCTGGGCTAATCAATGTCTGTCAGGATTTCGGAATCAAAGGTCAGCGCATTGCAGGACGCTCTGGCGTCTGGGTCTGCGATGAGCAAGGCGAACGAAAAATCGCGGCGATTGGCATACGCGTGGCTTCGGGAACTTCAATGCATGGCTTTGCCCTCAACGTTGCCCCTGATCTCTCTGCATTTTCAGCGATAATTCCCTGCGGAATTGCCGATGCGCAAGTAACTTCTATGGAACGAGAACTAGGGCGAGCTATTACTATTGAGGATGTACAACCATCAGTAGAACGACATCTCTTTGATGCACTAGCAAAGGTGAGCGCATGACAATCGCACCAGAAGGCCGCAAGCTACTTCGCATCGAGGCTCGCAATGCCGAGACTCCTATTGAGCGAAAGCCCGAATGGATTAAAACTCGCGCCAACATGGGCCCTGAATACACACGCCTTCGTTCACTCGTAAAAACAGAATCACTGCACACTGTTTGCCAAGAAGCAGCATGTCCAAACATTTTTGAATGTTGGGAAGATAAAGAGGCGACCTTCCTTATTGGAGGCGAGCGTTGTACTCGTCGTTGCGATTTTTGCAATATCGATACCGGAAAACCTGAACCACTCGATCGTGATGAACCACGCCGCGTAGCCGAGTCGATTGCGACCATGGGTCTGCGATATGCCACGATCACAGGTGTTACTCGCGATGATCTAGAAGACCAAGGTGCTTGGCTCTATGCCGAAACAATTCGCAAGGTCCACGAACTCAATCCAGGCACCGGCGTCGAGATGCTCGCACCTGATTTTGGTGCGGTGCCAGAACTTCTTAACCAAGTATTTGAAACTCGCCCTGAAGTCTTCGCACATAATCTTGAGACAGTGCCAAGAATCTTTAAGCGTATTCGACCAGCATTTACTTACGAAAAATCTCTCAATGTCATTACTCAAGCTCGTGAATTTGGATTGATTACAAAATCAAATCTTATTCTTGGACTTGGCGAAGACACTAGCGAAATCATTCAAGCCCTTGAAGATTTACATAACGCCGGATGTGATTTGATCACAATTACTCAATACCTTCGTCCGACAAATAAGCACCATCCAGTCGAGCGCTGGGTAAAGCCAGATGAGTTTGTAGAGCTAGCAAAGCGAGCAGAAGATATTGGCTTCAGTGGTGTTATGTCTGGGCCGCTCGTTAGATCTTCATACCGCGCCGGACGCCTCTATAAGCAAGCGCTCGAAAAGCGTTCCCAGGTAGCTGCCGAAAATCATGGCTGACCTTGTCTATCCCCCAGTAATTGTCACACTCAAGACTTTCTGGAAGTACTTGGGGCTTCGCTTTGATTTTCGAGGCGTAGAAAATTTACCTGACAAAGATCACGGTGGGGCAATTCTTGCGATAAATCATGTGAGTTATTTAGATTTCGCACTCGCTGGAACTGCGGCCTTACCGATGAAACGTTATGTTCGTTTTATGGCGAAGAAAGAACTCTTCGATAACAAGATTGCCGGACCGCTTCTGCGAGGTATGCACCACATCAGCGTCGATCGCGCTAATGGTTCGGGATCTTTTGTGGCAGCTCTACGCGCGCTTCGTGATGGTGAGATCATCGGTATCTTTCCGGAAGGCACTATTTCAGTATCTTTTGAAGTGAAAGAGTTAAAGACCGGTGTTATTCGTCTCGCGCAAGGTGCGGGCGTTCCTGTAATTCCAACTGTAATCTGGGGATCACAGCGCATCTGGACCAAGAAAGTTAAACGTAACCTCAAGCGCAATAATTTCCCGATTAGCGTGACATTTGGAGAGCCACTCGTGTTTAAAAAGGGTGATGATATTGAGGCGGGTGAGGCGCAACTTCGCTCGATAATGCTCGAAATGCTGCATAAAGTGCAGAGTGAATACCCTGATTCTCACGACGGCCAGCGCTGGGCACCGACTCGTCTTGGTGGTACCGCGCCTGCTCCTCTAAAGTAGCGCCATGGCCCTAAAGATTCCCGGAAGAAAAAAGAAGTCCGAACCGAAGATCAAAAAACCTCGCTTTAAAGAGATTCGTGATGCCTATGCAGTTACGAAGAGCGTAAAGCCTTGGATCGGTGCCCTTCTCATTGGTAGCGCACTCGTCACAATGGCAGCGGCAGTCGGAATCGGCCTCATCTTCGGCAATCCTTTCTACGCAGCATTTATTGGAATTCCAGTTTCATTATTAGTTGCGATGCTTCTCTTTACTCGCATTGCGGGCGCTGCAGCATATGCATCGATTGAAGGACAGTTAGGTGCGGGAGCGAGTGTTCTCATGTCGATTCGCAAAGGTTGGGTTACAACTCCAGCTGTTGCAGTGAATAAAAACCAAGATATGGTCCACCGTTCTATTGGCCGCGCAGGAATTGTTCTTACTGCAGAAGGCGGCCATGGTGTTCGTCAAATGTTGCAAGATGAGCGGAAGAAATCTGAGCGATATGCGCCAGGTGCGCCAATTACAGAAATTATTGTTGGAGATGGTGAAGGTCAGGTTCCACTTCGTAAACTTCAAAAGCGTCTAGCAAAACTTCCAAAGAAGTTAACTGCTCACCAGATGCGCGAACTTCGCGCTCGTCTAAAAGCTGTTGGTGGAATGTCTCTTCCTATTCCGAAGGGTCCGATGCCAAAAGGCATCCGGATGAAGTAATTCTCTTTCGCTAAAGATTTAACGTTTAACCAGCACGGTATTTGAAAGACGCTCGTTAGGTGCGCGACCATTTTCGTCAAAGGTAATCGCTGCAACAATCGTCACAAGCAACAATGTGCGAATCAGTGCCTGCAGAATCGTTACCGGGCCTCCGTCGCTAAAGCGCAGAACCTTGAGGCCAACTATGCGGTGGCCAAATGATGACCCCGTCAGTGCTACCAAGATCAGGTACTCCAGGGTGAGCACCAAGAGAACGGTTCCTCCGACGCTTCTAGAACGTTCGAGGAACGAGCCAGATCCAGCGAAGAAGCCGAGGGTGACCGCATAGGCGGCTAGCCAATCGATGGTGATGCCGAGCATGCGCCGACCTTGGCTTATCCGTGGATACATGGCTCTAGAGTACTAATCACCGGGTCTTATCACAGGCCGGAAATCGAGGCCGAATTGAGGCCTGGGACCGCTGATTTGTTACATAGGCGTAACACTCAGATTCGCCCCCGTAACCCTGCGTGACTTACTGTTACGCCCAGAGAAAGGCTCAAAGCCGAGCCCCTAATCGACTAGCAGACTTATTGGGAGTCCTACCTATGTTTAAGAACTCAAGCGAAATCTTCGCCTATATAAAGAAGGAAGATGTAAAGCTCGTTGATGTGCGCTTTACCGATCTTCCTGGAATCCAACATCACTTTAATGTTCCTGTTGAATCATTTGATGAAGCAGTCTTCACCGATGGATTGATGTTCGATGGTTCATCTATCCGCGGCTTCCAATCAATTCACGAGTCCGATATGAAACTTCTTCCAGTTCCATCATCAGCATTCATTGATCCATTCCGTCTCGAGAAGACTCTCGTAATCATTTTCTCTGTTCACAATCCTTCTGATGACACTCCTTACTCACGTGACCCACGCGGCGTTGTGAAGAAGGCTGTTGATTTCTTGAAGTCAACCGGAATCGCAGATCAGGCATTCTTCGCACCAGAAGCAGAGTTCTACGTTTTCGATGCTGTTCGCTTTAAGACAGGCATCAACGAGGCTTACCACCACATCGATTCATATGAAGGTGCGTGGAA
>CAEZVG010000004.1_pt1 | contig 28733 bp, 21 predicted proteins | sample 7264681 | NCBI WGS metagenome assembly CAEZVG01 (sample SAMEA6813850, study PRJEB35770) | uncultured Candidatus Planktophila sp. | biome: Freshwater; feature: Freshwater reservoir; material: water | place: Czech Republic | collected 2017-05-23 | depth 0.5m m
GTTCCTAGTTCAACAAGCTTCTTATCTTCTACATCTGCCACGGTTCAAGCCAATGTGACGACTAGAACAGGAAGGCGCTAACAAAAAAGGCACCGGAACGACTGCGCATTGAGGTCTGTAGACTGCATGAGGGGCTAGCCCGACAGAATTGTTCAGATTCAGCCTGATTTTTGCTATGTGAGAGAATCTGGCATGCGCGCCCGTGATGAGAAAGAAATCGCATGGGATGAGCTCTACCAATTTAGTGGCGAGCCAGAATCTCCTGCTCGGTCACCGCGAAGAAACTCTCGGGCACTTCTGACCTTTGTGCTGCTGATGATTGGATCGACTTTCTTTCTCAAAGGCACACTTGCTGCAAATATTTCACTCGGATCGTCAAACTTTGAATTTGGTCAAGGCGTACAAGTCTTGACTGCGTGCTCTGGGGCGACCCCGCTTACCGTCACCCCGATAGCCGCATTTGCCAATGCAAGTGGAGCAGGTTCTTTCTATTTTAAATCTTTTAAAATCTCAAATATTCCAGCTGAGTGTGCTGGTAAATCCTTTACTTTAAATGCCTACGACAGTGCAACTGCGACCGCACTACCCACTTTTGACACCACCACGAGTGATGTTGTGATTTATAACGATAGTGGAAATTATGTGAGCGCTTCTGGAACAACCGTAACGCTTGTCACGCATTCAACATCTTCTTTCACTGCAACCTTTACTTCGCCAGCGGCTCTAGCATCACAAGTAGCAAGAATTACCCTACAAAGTACCAAAGGGACTCCTCCATATGATTACAACTCCGTTGCCTTCACGCCAAGCACGTATCTGACTCTATCACCAGGAATTTCACCCGGTACAAGTCCTTTCAGTATTGAAGCTTGGATTAAGACTGACTCGTCATTTAACGGTGGCAATATCCTTGGTAATGCTAACGAGAGTGGGGGTTTAAGTTTTATCTTAGATAGTCCGACGCTTGCCCACATAGACGGTTATAACATTGGTGCTTATAACTACACCTTGCCTTTTACCCTGCAACCAAACACTTGGTACCACATTGCGATAGCCCGAAATGGCTCTAATGCGCAAACGGTATGGGTCAATGGAACGCGATCTACCACTGGCGTGCAAACCGATAGTATTAATTATTACGGAAAGGCAACTGGTATTAACTGGGCACATTGCACCTGGTGTGTAGCAGGCAGTTCTAAATTCAATGGAGAACGTATAAGCAACTTGCGAGTAATCGTCGGTAGCACTCCATACGATCCCAATTCTGCAACAATTACCGTTCCTACAATGCCATTAGCAAATGTCACAAATACCAAACTGTTATTAAACTTTAATAACAGTTCTTCGATGCTAGTTGATTCATCCGGCACTCAAACTGTGACAAATAATGGCGTCACTTTCCAATCGGGCCAATAGCCTCAGCAAAAATTAGCTGTTAATCAAAATTCTGACCACTGTCAGGTTATTTTCGGGTGAGCGAGATATCGTCCAATCGCCATTGGATGCCTCTTGATAGATATTGAAGCCCAAGCCGCCTTGGGGATGGGGATCGAATTGTCCGTTATCTATACAGATTAAGACAAGAGTTCCATCAGCGGTTCGTTGAATAGAGAGCTTGATTGCGCTCGCTTTTCCATGGCGCACGGCATTTGAAATCATCTCTTCAACACAATCCATCACTTGGGTAATTGTCTGTGGAGAGAACTGATGCTCATCTATCTGTATCTCAGGATGAATATCTACCAATCCTTCCCACAGTGAAATTTTCTTAAGGACTTCAGCGTATAGATCATCTACATTTCGATTAAGTTCTAATTCGGGATTTTGTAACATATGGAGAATCTCATCGATAATTTCTTCAGTTCGTGCAGATTCACCGTTCTTGACAGCCTGCTTCAAACTTCCTGAAAGAGATACGAGTGAGCTTTGCAAATTACCGTGAATGTATTTGGCGCAGACACTAGTAATTCGAGCGATTTCATTATTGACAATTTTCTCTTTGTCGACGCCTTCTCGGTACTGGCTCTGAAGAGAATCCTCCATCTCCTGGAAGGTAATTTTGATGAGCAGTGCAACGTACCCAAGAAAAGACATCACTAAAGCAAGTATGAAATAGGAGAAGAAATAGTAGTTCGAACCTTGAAAACTTAATCCCAAAAATTGAGATCTATCAAGAATTTCGAGAAGGATAGGAGGAATCACTGCTGTAGACAGGACCGATGAGAGGGAGAGGAAACGAAGGTTAATCTCAGAATTCTTCGACAGGTAAGCGTGAGCTTTCAATACACCAAAATTTGAGATGAAGATTACTGAGACAATAATAATCGTCAGCGTTAAACCTGAATTCCTAGATATGTAACCGGCACAAAAAAGCGAAACGATAAGTGAATATGGAAAGGCTTCGAGGATTGGATTAAACCTAAGTGCGGATGGAAAACTGACAAACTTACGGAGTCGGCCCCAAAACGGAATAGCCTTCTCAATTTCTCCAAGATTCGCTGCGAAGCTCATATCATCCTTAATGGAGTGCGATAAGTCGCGAAAAGTCTTGGTCGCTATGTTGGAAACTAGTTCTGGAACCGCTTCCCTAGAAGAAGACTCGCTTAAATGTCGATCTAGAATCTCTCTCGCCTCGAGGGCCGTGACCGAGAGTTTCTGTTGGATTGATCGATAAAAAGAACTTGTTAGGAATTGAAAGACCATTGATTGTTTAAACTTAAGCTGATCCTGACTCAATAGCCTTGCCTTTATCTGCGATTCTTGCTCTTTAAACTTTCTAAGGCTGTTATTAGCTGTCGACATACTAGGAAGCCACAGCGCTCCGACAACAGATGCGCTGGCAATTCGACCAGCCAACGTCGCTTGATGTTCAAGGCTAAATACGGATGCGAGTTGGTGGACAACTAATCCCCCGATAGCGCCACCAGTGCCCCCAATTAAAATCAGGTCATATATTTTTGTGCGATAGCGATTTACAAGCAGGTACCTAAATGAGCTCCAATAGAGATAGGTAGTCAAGACTGCAATCGCTTTAGTTGCATACCAAAGAAGTGCCGATCTCAATGAAGAAATTGAATTTTTTTCAATGAGAACGGCCGGAATTGAGCCAATAAGGAAGAAAACCCCGAGGTAGCGCAGGTTAATTCGACATCGACTCTTTAAATAGTCGATGAACCTAAAACGTGCCTTTGGGATCAAGATATTTTTCCAGTTAATTCTTGATAGAACTTAGCGAGGAGAATTCTTTGGTTAATCTCATTGGAGTACTCGATATCAATTTTCTTGGATAAGCGACTTATGGCAGTCTCTACTGATTTTGGAGTGATTGATTTAATTTTTCCAATTTGTGAGTTGCTGTGGCCTTCCCAGACTAGGCGCAAAAGATTTATCTCAGAATCGGTGAGCTCGTGAGAATTTGATTTAGAGATCTCGGCTGAACCATCGTGGTGCTGTGATTGCAATAAACTCTGGATAAGAATTTCTGCATCTGTAACTTCAGATTTGATGAGGTACTGCGCATACTCTGGTAGCTCAGGGAGTTTGCGACCCGTGAGTCGAGGATCTTTATAAGAAGAAAGAATGACAAGACCAATCAGCGGGTTATGTCGACGAAGCCCCCACGCTAGATCTATTCCAGTTGGGCCATCACCAAGATCTAAATCAAGTAGGGCAACATTGGGATTGCAATCCTTATTGCGCGTGATTGCGTTCATCGCTTCTTTTGCAGAAGATGCTTCTAGCACAACTTCGATTCCGTGTAATTGACAGGTTGAAGCAAGGGAAATTCTGGTGAGGTTGTTATCTTCGACAATCAGAACGCGAAGGTTCGCAATCTCTTCGACAACTTCGCTCATGAATGAATTCTCTCTTAAAGAGGGCGTAATGTCTTTCGTCGGAATTAGCGCCTTTGCGGATGGGATATCCCCTCGAAACCCCCTATTTCCAAACCCCGACCGTGATTATTTCTACGCGTAAATCTAAGCTAACGAGATGAATCTGCGCCCATTTTTATCCAAGGCCACGAGCTCCTCGCTCTCATTCGCACTCTTTATAACTTTGCTTGCATTTATTCCGGTTTCAAAGGCGGCAGCTGCTCCACTTGATATCACAACCTATCCCCAACAAAGAGTTGGAGATCTGAGAGAAATTGAAACTCTTACGGCAGCTTCATATTCGAATCCCAACATTACCTTCACAACAGGAACCAAGAACCTCTTTTCTTTTGAAAAGGAGATCAGCGGAACTTGGGGCATGTATATTCAAATCACGGGAATGGTTAATTCTGGAGCAGGCTGTAACCGGACACAAAATTTAAATGATCCGGTTAAATACGACGGTTACAACACACCTATCGATTCAGTGACAATTACAAGTATTTCAGCATCGGCAGGAGTCGTCACCTATAACGTTGCACAAACGGGCGAGATACAAGTTGGTGAAGAAGTCACCATCACAGGAGCCGCGAACGCTGGTTTCAATGGCGTCTTCAGAGTCAATACAGTTACCCAGAATTCAAGATTTACAGTTATAAGCAGTGCCACCGGAACTTCCTCGACAGCGAACGTTAAGCATGTCCGGTGGGAAAAAATAATTAGCTCAACAGATACAACTGTTACAGTCGCACGTGATCCAGGAAGCGGTTGCACCGCCAGCACAACTGGTTCATCTCTTGCAGTTGGCCGTGAGAATGGTCCAAACATTAACGCGATGGAAAAATCTACGAATATGGCAGCTGATGCCTCTGGGTCTCTCATCTTCATGTCAACCGGTGCAAGTTGGCCGGCTGCCTATGACGCAAAAGGTTATCTGTACATCTCTCGAAATTCTGGGGTTTCTTGGAGCAAGGTCGACCTAGTTGATTCAACAGGTGCAAGCATTGGAAATACTGGGATTCAAAATCTTAGCCAAGATGTCGGTACTGCCCCTTATCAATTTACAACTTTGTACGGATGTCAGCGCAGAGCGTGTGCTTGGTCCTCAGTGAGCGTCTCGCACGATGGAATGACTCTTGCGGCCGCAAGTTTTAGAGGCGAGTTGGTCTTTTCTCAAGATGGCGGATACACATGGACCGAGGTTTTCCGCGAACACCAAAAGCGATGTAACCTCGATGGCGGTGGAATGAATTGGCAGGAGATTCGTGTAACTAAAGACGGTAAAAAAGTCATTGCCTATGACAACAATATGGGTAATTTAATGACTTTGGATTTAACACAGGCATACTCGATTAATTTGAGTGCGAAACCACCAACAAACTTGACGGCTGCTAACTACGGTGGACCTTATGCCCCTTGTGAACAGAGTTTTTACTCGACCACGACAAACCCATCTTTCTACAGTACTTTCTCCACTGATAGGGCAAGAATTCCAGCAGAATTTAGAGATCGCTCAAATCTTTACACCATGGCTATCGATAAAACTGGTAGCCGCATCATTATGTCCTTTGGCTTCAACTCAACCGTTGTATGTACTGGTTCTGGAAATCAGTGGACAAAATGCACGATTCCATCAGCGCCCACATACTCAGATGGTCAAACGATTTTGGGTAGCTTTGCGAATATCGACATACGAGCCTCCTTTATGTCGGCTAGCGGTAAATACATCACTCTCGCCGGTTATGCGAGCTACATATTGAGATCTACAGATTATGGTGCGACATTTCAAATAGTCTCTGATCAAACAAGAAACGCGAGTACGGGTAAGAACGCTCTTGCCTACGGATCCACTTCGACGAACCTTTCGGTCTGCGGTGACCCCACGGGTGCTGGTTCAATTGCAGGATCGGATGACGGCAAAGTTCAATATTTTGTTACTCGAAATACGACATATGCCACCTACTCAAATAGCTCCCCGGCCCTGACTCCTGGTATTTGTAAATCTACAAATTACGGAGCTAAGGGAAGTTGGTCCCCTGTTCCTGTGGCTTTATTTGCTGGTAGCACCGCGGATATTTCTAGAAAGCAACTATTCACGACTGTTGTTGTTGGATCGACCGGTTCTCCTGTCTATTTTGGTTCTACTGGAGTCAACCTGGCATATGGTCAATCTACGTGCTCAACTGATGCAACTTCATGTACTCCTAATTTTTGGTCGAACTTCGCAATCACGGGTCCGCCATCTATTGGAACACCTGTTGGCACACCGATTACTGCCCAGATTTATTCAACGGTTAACGCTCCATCAGGTGCAGCTGCAACTATTTCTTGGAGTATTGGGCGAACATCTAATGCCAGCTCTGTACCAGGGATAGCTATCTCTCAAAGTGGACTTGTGAGCGTCTCTTCTTCCGTTGCTGTTGGAAGCTACCCGATGACCATTACCGCAGTCGATAATGGAACTTCGACAACGCTGCAGATGTATATATATGTTTATAACGCAAGCAGACCAGCCCCCACATTTGATACTCCTGTCAGAACCGCAACTGGCTATACGGTAAATATAACTAACTACGACTCGGACTATGTTTACACGCCAACACCCGATACTGGAACAGTTGCCGTAGGAACTGCGAGTGGATCGACACTTCCACTGACACTTTCTGGATTATCAGAATCTACCTCTGCAACAATTTCTGTCGATTCGTATATGGGAACATTCGAGACAGATGTATTCGGGTTAAAAAATGCCACGGTCAGAGGAATCTCAAAATGGCCGCAAGCAACACTCACTTTTTCTAATTCGCCATTTGTGGGGGGTGGAGGAAGTAGAACACTGTCTACTTCTGGTGGATCAGGTACAGGCGCTGTCACCTACTCAGTTACGACGGCTGGAAATGCTCAATGTACGATAACGAGTGTTACGACGCTTAATGCAGCATCCACTACGGCAGGTAATACTTGCGGAATCACTGCAACAAAAGCAGGTGATGCAGATTATTTGGCAAAGTCAACGTCAAACACTACCTACACGATTAAGACTCTAGGAAGAGTTCCAACTTTCGGAACTCCGATAAGAACTTCTGGTGGATACCAAGTAGCAATCACTAACTACGATGCTTTATACACGTGGAATATCACGACTAGCCGAGGCACGTTATCAATCGGAACACCCGTTGGTAGTACCGAGACTCTGACGATTACATCATTGGGTGCAGGGGAATCTGCCACAATTACAGTCGGTACGACACGTACAAACTATTCAGATGAGACGGGAACCGTTCTCTCATATTCAGTTTCAAACCTAACAATTACCGCTTCCTCTGTCACGACTACGGTTGGAGTAACTCGCACCCAGAGTTATCAGATCTCTGGGCTGACAGGGACAGACTCGATAACGTCGGTCTCATATAGTTACTCTGGAATAAACGGAACTTCCTATGGTCCATCGGGTACGAGACCAACAGCTGCCGGTCAGTATTCAGTAACTCCATCGTCACCAGTCTTTGGCTCTGGATCAGCAGGGAATTACAGTATTAGTTACGTAGCCGGTAACTTCATCATCAATGACGCTCTGGTAGTCGGAGGTGGTTCGGATGTTTCGACAACCTTCCAGACTCCAGCGACTTCCTCTGCATTTACCGCGACCGGTGGTACCGGATCAATAGTCTTCACGATTACTGGGGCCCTATCTGGCGTGAGCATTGACTCAGTGACCGGAATCGTCACAGTCACAGCGAATACGCCTATTCGATCGATATCAGTAAATGTTGTGGCAACCGACGAGCTTGGGGCCAATGATTCTGAGCCTATAACTATTGAAGTGACTCTCGGATCTTCATCAATTGTCCTAACTTTCCCAACTGCAGGAAACTATCCAACGAAGAAAGCAACGACAGTTATCATTCGAGCAACTGTCGCTTCTGCTGGAAGGGTTTCTTTCACGGCGAATAAGCGAAAGATTGCCGGTTGCACAAATCTGCGAACGGTTAACTTTGTCGCTACCTGTAGCTGGAAACCAACAAGTCACGGCTACATCTTTGTGCTTGCCAACTTCGTGCCGGATGATTCAAATATCAGTCCTGCATCAGCGCAGATTTACACCACACCTACTCCGCGAACGACGCCTAGGTAGCTATGGCGAAGAAAAAATCCACCCTCGGAGAGTCATCATTTGATTCATATATGCCGTCAACGCGCGGTGGTAATGAATCTGATGACTTTTACTATGATGATTTTGTAGAAGAAGTCATTGAAAGACCGAGGAAACCTTTCAAGAGATATCTATTTCCAGCTGCTTTAGCTTTGGTTGCCACAGCAATGGCGGCAAATATATCTTTGGGTGACGAAAAATCAATTGAGTTCGGGCAGGGAATATTGGAACTCAAAGCATGCACCCCATCGTTAACACTCTCCCCTGTTGTGGGATTTGAAAATGATCAGGAAGCAAAATTTTTGCTTGAGGCAGTAGACATCACTGGTATTCCAGATTCGTGTATCGGGTACGATTTTTTAATTCGCGTCTATGACGAGAGCAATCAAGCACCTCTGATGATTACCGACTCTGCTGATGACGACACAATTCAAGTGGATTATGTAAAGTTTTCGATGCTCGCAGGACGAAATTTTGAAATAGTAGGATCTCCAAATGCCTATCTTGAAATCCTAGATACCTCCACCGCACTTGATAATCAGGTAGCTGTGGTCTATGACGCAGGTGGTGCAGCAGGAGATATCGAAGATTATGCCGATGCAAGAACGGCCTATCGAATCACTGTTGAAACTTTCCCTACTTTGACTGCCTCGCCATCTCCTTCACCCACAACAACATCTACAACCCCTTAGTTATTCAGCGCTCTAAGGGGCGAAATGATTCTTTTAACCAGATGAATTACCTGCTGAAGTAAGGATTAACCCGTATTTACCCTCGATTTTAGTTCTGCAGTAAACTGAAAGTATGAAACTGAGGGCCAGGCTCGCACTGACTTCTCTGATTCTCTCGTGCTTGCAATTAATCTCTGGCGTGGTGCCGACTGCGGCGAATGCCGCAATTTCATATCTAAGTTCGTCAACTTATTTTGCCTACGAGCTATATACATCTAATGGCTCCTGGAGTCGACCTTACGGAGTGACATCGGTCGATTACCTCGTAGTTGCAGGAGGTGGGCGAGGTGGTGGATCTCAACACTCAACTCATTACGCCGGCGGTGGAGGCGGTGGAGGCGGAGTTCGTTCTGGCACACTTTCAGTTGGTCAGAGTTCGTACACAATCACGGTTGGCAGTGGGCAGACAGCGACAGCGTGCAGCGCGGGTCGCGGAGGAAATTCATCGCTTGCAGGTACCGACATAACAACGATTAGCGCAACTGGTGGTGGATCCGGTTCTTGTAATACAAGTACTAGTGACGGTGCCGGCGGTATTGACGGCAATAGTGGTGGATCTGGTGGCGGTGGTGGCGCACAGGTTTATGCAAAAACTTTTGGCGCAGGAAATTTTGGTAACTACACCCCTACAGAAGGATTCGCAGGTGGAACCGCGATTCTCGATACAGGAAATGCCACCAACCAAGCAGGTGGCGGTGGCGGTGGTGCAACACAAGCTGGCGCTAATGCGACTACGGGATGTGGTGGAAAAGGTGGAAATGGATTCACTTCTTCAATTACCGGAAGTTCTTTAATCTACGGCGGAGGTGGCGGCGGCGGTACTCGTATGAATGCTTGCGGTGGTACTGCTGGAACTGGTGGTGGCGGAACCGGTGGAACAAATGGAGCACAAGGTACTTCTGGGAGTAATGGATTCGGTGGTGGTGGCGGTGGAACGAGTCTCGCAAATGGAAATGCCGGCGGTGGCGGAACTGTAATTATCCGATATGCGATAAGCAACCCTGATACTCCAGATCTTCCAGCAATATCTGATACCGGTGAATCCAACACTGACCATATTACAAATCAAACTTCTTTCTCTCTCACCGGATTTGCAACAGGTGGCGCCACAGTACAGATTTACAACGGAGCATCGACGATTGGATCTGCTTGCACGGCAAACATGACTACTGGAGCCTACAGTTGCGCACTCTCGGGCTTGTCGGCAGGAACATTTACATTCTCTGCACGAGCATCCTTTGGGGCTGGTGCAGCAATAGCCTCAACAAGTTCTTTAACAGTCATCGTCGATACAACGATGCCTGGAATTTCTCCGGCAGCTGCAATATCCCTCGCTGAGAACCAAAGTTCAATCACCACAATTTCTTGCAATGAGACCTGTACCTTAGTCATGACTGCGGGCGTTGACTCTGCCTCCGTTACCTTCACTCCTATTACCGGCGTTCTAGTCTTTAAGAACGCTCCCGACTTTGAAGCCCCCGGAGATGTTGGCTCAGATCGAACGTATGCATTAACAATTCGAGGTACCGATGTCGCTGGAAATATTACGACGGTAAATTACGTCGTAACCATCACCAACGTAAATGAAAATAGTGTTCTTGGAGCACCTAGTGTTGCTGGATCTACTATGAAGGGTGTTCGAACAGATTTGGTTGTCACCTCAAATGCCCCAGGTAAGGTTCGCTTTTTCGTAGATGGAAAGCGAATTGCAAACTGTCTTGCAATCACGACAACAGGAAGCTATCCAAATTACAGTGCAACGTGTAGGTGGAACCCAGCAGCAACGGGGCGTAGAACATTGGTCGCTAGCATCACGCCAAGTGATTCAAGTTTCTCGACCATCTCATCTCCTAGCTCAATTTTTTGGGTGCAGAAGCGTTCCTCCGCGCGTTAATTCTTAGCAAATCCGAGTATCACTTTGCCACCGGCATTAAGCCCAATAAACTCATCCCGTGTCAAGCAGAGCAAAGAACCTCACTAGAGTCCTCACGGCTCTAGCAGTTGGCCTATCTGCAACACTTTCATCTCTGCCTGTAGCTCAGGCGAACCCATTTACAATTTCGTACGACGCAAATGCAAACATTGTCGGAGCGGTAGCTCAAAAGGGAATCACAACAGGCAGCGTCCCGACCTCATCACCCCAGGCATCAGGCACAACTTATACAGTTCTTGGGCAGGGAACTCTTGCTCGGCAAGGATTTACATTCGCTGGATGGAACACATCAAGTACTGGAACCGGAACCACATACCAACCCGGTAGTACCTTTGCTATCGCTTCAAGTTTCACATTATTTGCGATCTGGACAGTACCTTCAGCTGCGCGCCTCATCGGAAACGGTGGCGCGATCATAAATGTGGCAAATACAAATAGCGTTACAAATGGAAGTTTCTGCCTGTCAGCCGGAATTCGAGGTATCACCTCCGATGGAACTGATATCTACTTTCGACCGAGCACAAATCCTGGATACATCTGCAGAACCACTCAAAATGGAGTTATAGTTTCGGTTCATCTTGTAACTGGACTAGCAGCAGTTCAATCAGATTCACTGGCTTTGGTCTTTGGTAATGGCTGTTTATATCTTCGCAAAGATTCAAGTACACTAAATTCGATTTACTGTATCGCTATATCTAATTGGTCTCTGAATTCAATTTCTTTACCTGCCGGCAATCCAATGCCGGCAGGTGGAGGATGGCTCAACGGAAACTTTATTCAATTTCCAGATGGGCGAATTGGTTCGGTTGGTACTTCAACCGCTGCAGCCTCATGGAGTGGTGGAACTGGTACCGGTGCCGGCCAATGTCCGACTTCGATGTTCTGTAAAACTCTACGTCTATACACACCCGCTGGCACGGGTGCATCGACAACGTTGACGTACTCAGCTGATTTTGTTCTTGCAGATGAAATTACAGGTTGGCCAAGTGATGATCACGGAATCGCCACCGATGGAACTTATCTCTATCAAATTAGACACGCTCGGGGCTATAAAGTCTGGGCACTACAAACAACTAGTCCATCTTTCCTTGTTTTTAATGGTGATGCCAACGGAATAGCTGATACGACTCCTGCTTGTGGTGCCACCACAGGTATCACTGCGACTTACTGCCTTATCTCGAACCCAGTAAATGGCGCGGTAACTACCCCTACAGCGTTGACTAACTCAACATACTTTGGTCGATCCCATGGGCTTGGTAAATACCTTGTTGGTGATTATGACGGAGCCTCGCGGTTCTGGCTATCAGAAGCTGCTACTCCCCCGCCTGGCCCTGGTAACCCTGATATCACTCCACCTTCATTTACCAACTCAGATACCTTTACGGTGACTGAAAACATTGCGACATCATTTAACGCGGCAACTATCACCATCAACGACTCTGCCACTTTAGTAATCGCAGCCGGCAACGATGGGTCGCTCTTTAACATCATCAAGTTAGATACGGCAACTGCTTATCTGCGATTTAAAGCATCTCCTGATTTTGAAGGACCAACCGATGTCGGTACAAATAATATTTACAACATCACAATTACGACCACTGACTCGGTAGGCAATGCCGCCTCTAGAGTATTTTTCATCATCGTTACAAATGCCAACGAAAGTTCAATTACTTCAGCACCAGTTGTGGTTGGAGATGTGTATAAAGGTACAGTTACCACAATTACTGTCACAGTTAATGCGCCAGGATCTGTGCGCTTTCTTTTAAAGGGAAAGAAAATTCCTGCATGTTTAGCAAGGCCAACATCTGGCAACTACCCAAATTACACCGCCACTTGCCAGTGGAAACCGCCAGTGACAGCGCTTCAGACACTCACCGCTGAACTGACACCTTCTGATTCCTCATTTGCCCGCAGCACCTCTGCTCCCAGCTCTTTCTGGGTGCTTAAGCGGTCGACAAGACGGTAGAAGCTGAAGATGACACTACGCAAGTTCCTGCATGGGCAGAGAATCCCGATCGCCCTTGTTATTGTCGCTGCTCTTGCTCTTCTCTCTCTGGAAATCTTTCGCGGTGGAGCCGGTACCGAGTTCAGTGAATTTGAAAGTGGTGCTGCTTACGATTCAAATTCAGATATTAAGCTCAACGCCGATCGTCCAGCGTCACTCTTCTTGCCTCTTGATTATTCATCTGAGAAAGCAGTTCCACTTCTTATAAATCTTCATGGTTATTCAGGCGAATCTATTGGACATAGTTCTTACACTTTCTTGCAGTTAGCTGCCAAGGAGAGAGGGCTTGCCTACATTGCGCCAGATGGCACCGTCGATTCATTGCGAAATCAGTTTTGGAACGCCTCAACAGCCTGCTGTAATTTCAATGATGTCGCGGTTGATGATGTTGCATACATCAAGAGTTTGATTGATGAGGCATCTCAGAAAGTCTCTATCGACCCGATGCGAATCTATCTCTTTGGTCATTCCAATGGACACTTCATGAGCTATAAGTTTGCGTGTTCGACCGAAGGTATTGTCGCTGCAGTCGCCGGATTAGCTGGCGCTACCGATGAACTCTGTGATGGTGGACCAACAAATATTCTGCATATTCATGGGACGGCAGATCAGACCATTCTCTATGGCGGCGGCGAACTTTTTGCAAAAAGATATCCGTCAGTTGATGAGACTCTCGCGCAATGGGCTGAAATCAATTCATGTTCATCTTCGACGGAGAGCGATTTCGAGCTAATGCAATCCACTGTTGGCGAAGAGACAACCAATCGCACTTACTCATGTTCAAAGGCAGATTTGGAGCTGTGGCGAATTAACGGTGGGGTCCACACGCCTACTCTCGATAAAGAGTTCGCCAATAAGGTCCTTGATTGGCTACTGGCTCGAAAGCTTTGAATCGTATAGGATTTCGCCTATTACGAGCGATATTAGATGAGGAATCTCGATGAAGAATGTAAAGCGCCAGCTCCCGAATCCGCGTGAACTCGCCCCGTTGCTCCGTTTTACACTTCCTAAACTTCCAACACGTAAGAACCGTTTAGCGAAAGCGCTCACCATTTGGGACCTTCGCACAATTGCCAAGCGACGCACCCCTACTGGTCCTTTTGATTACACCGATGGCAGCGCTGAATCAGAGGTAACTCTTGATCGCGCTCGTCGTTCTTATCTAGATATTGAATTCCGTCCCAATATTCTTCACAACGTTGCAAACGCAGATACCTCATGCGAAATCTTGGGCGAAAAATTTGCAATGCCATTTGGAATCGCCCCAACTGGATTTACTCGAATGATGCACACTGAAGGCGAAATTGCCGGAGCGCGTGCTGCTGAAAAGTTTGGTATTCCTTTTTCACTTTCAACTCTTGGTACTAGCACCATCGAAGATGTAGTCGCTGCTGCACCTAACGGCGTCAACTGGTTCCAGTTGTATATGTGGAAAGACCGCGAAGGAAGTATGGCGCTAGTTAAGCGAGCACAGGATGCCGGAGTAAAGCACCTTATGTTGACTGTCGATGTTCCGGCAGCTGGTGCACGTCTGCGTGATACACGCAATGGGTTGACTGTTCCTCCGCGCCTTACTATCAAAACGCTGCTTGATGCGGCCCCACGTCCAGAATGGTGGATGAACTTCTTGACGACTCCTGCGATTACTTTCGCATCAATGTCTAACTGGGAAGGCACCGTCGGCGAACTACTTGATTACATGTTCGATCCAACGATGACTTTTGAGGACCTCAAGTGGGTTCGCGAACAATGGGATGGCAAGTTATCTATTAAGGGTATTCAGACTGTAGAAGATGCCAAGCTTGCCGCCAAATATGGCGCAGATGCCATCATTCTTTCAAACCACGGTGGCCGCCAACTTGATCGCGCACCTGTACCGCTGCACCTCCTTGCTGATGTTAAGAAGGAGTTAAAGAACGATATGGAAATCCATATCGATACCGGAATCATGCATGGTGCAGATGTCCTGGCTGCTATCGCGCTAGGTGCTGACTTTGCCTATATCGGTCGCGCATATCTCTATGGCCTCATGGCTGGTGGCCAAGAGGGTGTAGAACGCGCACTTGAGATCATGCAGAAAGAGATGATTCGAACCATGAAGCTTCTCGGCGTTAACTCACTAAAAGAGCTTGAGCCAAAGCATGTAAAGATTCTCCAGACCCATGCTGGCCTTGGCCGCCTTCCGGAAGGAAAGTAAATGCGTATAGCTCGTATTGGAAATGTTGGCGAAGAGAAGCCAGTCGTAGTTAAGGGCGATCACTATGTGGTTGTTGATTCAATTGTCTCTGATTGGACACGTGAAACACTAGAAGCTGGTGCTTTTGAAAAAGTAGCTGCCGCAGACTTATCAGGTTTGCCTACAATCGCTAAAGGATCAGCGCGTATTGGTGCTCCAATCCATCGTCCAACTAAAGTTATCTGCATCGGTTTGAATTACTTGGGTCATATCAAAGAGACAAATGCTGATACACCGGCCGAGCCAGTTGCCTTTATGAAAGCCCCAGATAGCGTTGTTGGACCAAATGATGACATCATTATTCCGCCAAATAGCAATGCCACAGATTACGAAGTTGAGCTTGCGATTGTTATTGGTAAGCGTGCACTGTATTTGGATTCGCAAGATCAGGCACCTGCTCATATCTTGGGCTACACCATTGCTCAAGATGTCTCAGAACGTCACTGGCAGCTTGAACGATCTGGACAGTGGATGAAGGGTAAATCATTCCCAACATTTAATCCGATTGGTCCTGAAATCGTTACTGGCGATGAGATCAACCCAAGTAATTTGCGACTCTGGTGCAGCGTTAATGGTGTGATGAAGCAAGATTCAAATACAGATGACTTACTCTTTGGAATCAATCACATCGTCTGGTACTTAAGCCAATTTATGGAGCTCTTTCCTGGAGACGTTATTAATACCGGTACTCCTTTCGGAGTCGGACTTGGTTTCAAGCCCCCTGTTTATCTCAAAGTTGGCGACAAGATAAAGACGGGCATCGAAGGTATAGGCGAGATTTCCAATACCTGTGTTGCAACTTCTCGTTAATCTAGACTGGTTAATCGACGTGGAATACCTCTGGAATTGAGGCCCACCATTCGCCCTCTGCGCGAGATTCGATTGGACGCTGCAACGGCTCACAGATGCTCCACCACTCTTGTGTTTTAGGGTCTGCTGCCATCTTTGCCATATCTGCTGCGTAGTCAGTTCCTGTGTACTCGTAATACGAGAAGAGAACTTCACCGAAACGATAAATTGAGTAATTCTGGATATTGACCTCTTTAATCTTTGCAAGGATCTCTGGCCAAACAGCAGCGTGCAGTCGCTCATACTCTTCACGATTAGCAGCTGGCATTCCAATAACTGATGCGTAACGTTGCATTTCTTCCCCCTTGGAGTATTTGGTTAGAGATTGTAAACAGATTTAGCGGTCTTTGATTTGAGCCAAGCTTTCTGATCTGAACTTAACTTATCAATGACTTCGAGTTGGGCTTTCCAAACTTCGACATAGGTATTGCCAAGAACGATTACCGGCCAATCCCCACCCATCATGATTCTTTCGACACCGAAGGTTTCGACCATCAGATCTACATAGGGCTGCCAATCTGCAACGGTCCAGTTCTCTAGATCCGATGCAGTATTGAGACCTGAAAGCTTTGTATAAACATTTGGAAAGGCGGCTATCTCCTTCATCGAAGATGCCCACGGTTCGATCTCTTTGGCAGCAATTGGTGGCTTTGCAAAGTGATCGACAATAATCTTGAGTTTAGGAAACTTCTTAGCTAGCGTCACTACATTCTTGGTTTGCGCAGGGCTTACCGATACATAATCCATCGTTAAACCAGCTTTTTCGATATAGCTCAAAGTCTCAAGGACGGCAGGGCGGAGAATCCAAGCGTCGTCATTGTTGTATTTAGGATTAGAAAAATCGTGGCTCAGATTTCGGAAACCTTTAACCAGTGGATTCTTGGCGAAAATATCAATCGCGGCGCGTGCTTCATTAGGGCGATCAAATGGAACCCATGCAACGACTGCGCGGACAAAGTCTGAATGAGCTGCAACATCTAACATGTAAAAAGTATCTTCATATGAATCTGCAGCTTGCACCAGAATAGAACTTGTAACTCCTGATTCAGGAATCTCTGGCGCCAATCTTTCAGGTGTGAAATCATCAAATAAAGGGCCGTATGAAGGTTCTATCCAGCTGTATTCACGCTCGCTCATTACCCAGAGATGTTGATGCGAATCGATGAGCTCTTCTTTACTCATATCAATAACTTCCCTTCATTCGTATCTTCTGAATTAATGTGGTGAGATTTAGAGAATGCCGTAAGAGTTCCACACTTCACGGACGCTCTTTCCTGCCAATAAATCTTTTAGAACAGTCTTCTCTGCAATTGCTCGCGCATTAGCTAGTTCACTGACTTCATTGAGCAAAGCTTTAGGAACAACAACGACCCCATCTGAATCAGCAATGATTCCATCACCATTCGAGACTGTGACTCCCCCGCAAACAACTTCTTGACGTGATGATGTGAGCGCCATGCGACCCTTGTAGTCATATGGCCGTGAAGCTTTACCAAATGCTGGAAAACCAATTGAGATTATTTGTTCGGTATCGCGTAATGGGCCATCAGTGACCACACCATGAGCGCCTCTACCCTTTGCGGCAGCTGAAAAGAGTTCGCCCCAAAATGCAGAGAGCGCCTGGCCACCTGTTGCGATAACTGCAACTTCACCTTGTGCGAGAGTATCTAGATAATCAATTGCTGCACCGTATGGATCTTTTTGATCGTAATCAGATTGAGCAACAAATTGAGAGGTCGCTGCGATTCCGACGATTCTGATGCCAGGCTGTAGTGGTCTTACCGAAATATCCATTGCTTGATTGCGTACGCCCAAGGTGTCCAACGAATCAGAGACCATTGCACTTCGTACCCGATTATCTAGTTCCCACATCATTTTCACTTCCCTAAATTACTGAACGCTTGCAAGATCGGTCCATACCTGGCTGGAAATTGGTTTATTAAATTCGGTAATATTTGAGAGTACTTCCGCTTCACTGCGACATCCGACCAATACTGCCTTTACCGCTGGGTGCTGGAAAGGAAATTGCATCGCGGCTCCGGTTAATGAGACTCCGTGGCCGTCTAGGACTTCGCGGAAACGTACTGCGCGATTGATGAGTTCATCTGAGGCAGGCATATAGTCAAAGGTTGCACCCTTAACAGGATTAGCCAAAATGCCTGAGTTGAAGACTCCGGCAACGACAATATCTACACCGCGCTCGAGTGCTGCAGGCAGAAGATCAAGGGCTGCTTGTTGATCAAGAAGCGAATAGCGCCCAGCGATCAGCACCATATCAATATCAGTTTCTTTAACAAAACGCGTTGGAATCTCACATTGATTCATGCCGATGCCGATTGCTTTGATTATTCCCTCAGCGCGCATCTTTTCAAGTTCAGGATATGCCTCGCTAATCGCGATATCTGCATAATCATCGGGATCATGAATGTAGAGAATATCTACGCTATCTACCCCAAGTTTTACTAACGATTCTTCTAGCGATCTGCGCACTGCAGACGCCGAAAAATCCATCTTTCTCTCGACAGTGTTATCAGCATCTAAGAAGAAATCATCGAAATCAGTAGTTGATGGATTGAGTAAGCGGCCTATCTTTGTAGAAATCACCATTTTAGATCTATCTAGTCCTGCAATCGCGGTACCGATTCTGCGCTCTGATGTGCCTTTACCGTAATGAGGAGCGGTATCTAAATATGTGATTCCGTTGTTTAATGCGGTTTGTAAAGTGTCGGTGCATGCTTGGTCGGTTACAGATTTATAGAGACCACCAAAGGCAGCGGTTCCAAGAGCGATTCTCGAAACTTCTAGACCTGTGCGAAGTTTGATGCGGTCGTCATGTTTCATAAGAAATCCCCTAAGCGCTCGTTGTAGTTGAGAATTTACTTACTGCTGCACGGCCTGCCTCGAGGCGAGCCACTGGAACTCGAAATGGCGAGCAAGAGACATAATCCAAGCCAACATTGTGGAAGAAATCAATACTTCGTGGATCTCCACCGTGCTCACCACAGATGCCGAGTTTCATATCTGGTGCGACACCCCTGATTTCATCACAGGCAATCTTTACCAAGAGCCCTACGCCATCTTGATCAAGTGATTCAAAGGGGCTAAATGGAAGTAGCTCAAGGTCTAAATAGCGAGGCAAGAAAGAGGACTCCACATCATCACGACTAAATGCCCATGTTAATTGCGTTAAATCATTGGTTCCGAATGAGAAGAAGTCAGAGTAATCCGAGAGCTTTGCCGCAGTGATTGCTGCTCGCGGTGTCTCAATCATGCTGCCGATGCTGATGTGCATCTCTTTTCCTGCGTTCTTAAGAACTCTGGCGACTTCATCTTCTAGTGATGAACGGAAATAGAGTAGTTCACGCTGAGATGCGACAAGTGGAATCATGATTTCTGGTTGTGGGTCATAACCTTGATCGCGTACATGAAGCGCTGCACGAGTAAGGGCACGCACCTGCATCGAGAAGAGGTCAGGAATCAAAACACCTAAACGAACTCCACGTAGACCCATCATTGGGTTTGATTCATGAAGTCGATTTACGGCGCGATTGAGAGCAAGTTTTCTCTCATCTACGATTTCACCACGCTCTTGCAACAATGCAATTTCTACAGCCAAGCTGGCTTGATCGGTCAGGAATTCATGCAGTGGTGGATCAAGTAATCGCACTGTTACGGGCAGACCAGTCATGGCGCGGAGAATTCCAACGAAATCACTAAATTGAAGTTTCTCCATTTCGGCCAAAACTTCGGTGCGTTCTTCATCTGTTGTGGCAAGTACCAAAGTTTCAACCAGCACTCGGCGGTCACCTAAGAACATATGTTCTGTCCGAGTTAAACCGATTCCTTGCGCGCCCATACGGCGAGCTATTTCAGCATCTTCTGGAGTATCGGCATTTGCTCGAACAGACATCCGTCGCACTTTATCTGCATGCGTAATGATTTTATGAATACTGCGAATCAGCGCCGATGATGTGGCAGCTCCTGGATCAACGATTCCTTGCACATACTCGGTAACAACACTCGGTACGACTGCAACCTCTCCCAAGAAAACAGCGCCGGTTGTTCCGTCAATTGAGATGACATCCCCTTCAACGACTTTTGTATCACCGCATAAAAAATACTTCTCATCAACATTAACTTCGATGCTTTCTGTGCCGCACACTGCAGGACGGCCCATACCGCGCGCAACCACAGCTGCGTGAGAGGTTTTTCCGCCTCGAGCGGTCAGAATTCCTTGTGCTGCAACCATTCCTACTAAGTCATCAGGGTTTGTCTCGCGACGAACCAGAATTACTTTCTTGCCAGCAAGTGCTTGATCAGCAGCATCTCGTGGATCAAAGACAACTGCGCCGACTGCAGCTCCTGGAGATGCAGCGATTCCGCGGGTGAGTTCTCGCGGTGCGGAAGCCTTATCAAATTGCGGGAACATCAATTGAACTAATTGTTCTCCATCAACCCGAGTCAGCGCTTGATCCATAGTGATTGCACCTTCATCAACGAGCTGGGTAGCGATTCTGAAGGCTGCTTCGGCGGTGCGCTTACCGACGCGAGTTTGCAGAATCCATAGCTTGCCTTTTTCTACCGTAAATTCGATGTCGCACATATCGCGATAATGATTTTCGAGCAGCGCCATAATTTTCTGTAGCTCTGCATAGGCTTCAGGGTTAATCTCACCCAAATGCGTAAGTGGAAATGCGTTACGGATACCAGCAACAACATCTTCACCTTGTGCGCGCGGTAAATAATCACCGTAAGCGCCTTGTGCACCGCTACCAGGGTCACGTGTGAAGCAGACTCCGGTGCCAGAGGTATCTCCAATATTGCCGAATACCATCGCTTGCACATTGACCGCTGTTCCAAGGTCTGCACTTATTCTTTCACGTCGGCGGTAAAGCTGCGCTCTATCTGAGTTCCAAGAGTGAAAGACCGCTTCAATTGCTTGCAGCATCTGGCTACGTGCTTCAAAGGGAAATGGTGCGCCGGTATGTTTCTCGACAACCTTTACAAATGCATCGCCAACTTTCTCAAGGTCTGCACCACCGAGATCAGCCATCGTCTTACCACCGGCAGCGTCAATAATCGGTGCAGCAGTTTTAGTAAAGACATCACCCGGAATTTCGCAGACGGTCTTGCCAAACATTTCAATGAAGCGGCGGTATGAATCCCAGGCAAAACGATCATCACCTGTTTGCTTTGCAAGAGTGCTCGCCACTGATTTAGACATTCCAACATTAAGAACTGTCTCCATCATTCCGGGCATTGAGAACTTTGCGCCAGAACGAACGGATACGAGCAACGGATTGGTTGGATCTCCGAACGATTTTCCAATTTTCTTCTCTAGTGCAATGACCGCCGCATCGATATCTGCTAGAAGTGCGCTACCTAAGCCACCTGTACGTAGATATTCTTGGCAGACTTCGGTGGTTATGGTAAATCCATCTGGGACGGGAATCCCAAGAGATGCCATTTCAGCGAGATTGGCGCCTTTGCCTCCCAAGAGGTCGGACATAGTCCGATTGCCTTCGCTAAATGCATAGACTTTCTGGTCCATCACTGTCCTTGTCCCCAAGGCGCTCAGCCCTATTGTCGAAATCCTAGAGGTAGAATACTATTTCGTATAGTATTTTATATGCGGAGGTCTTGAATGAAAATTACCGCCGTTGAGGTGATTCTCGAAGACCGTCCTGGCATGCTACCCCCATTTGTCTGGCGCAAGAATCTGCCAGGCTCAGATGGACCTTCCACCGGCGCATGGCTTGCCATTGAGACCGATGCGGGCATCACTGGCTTTGCCTCTGCCCCGCGCGGAGTGATCTTTAAAGATTACGTTGACCGTAGATTCCGCGCTGAATTAATTGGCCAAGATCCGCTGCAGCGTGAGTACTTATGGGAGCGCGCATGGGAGCTCGATCGCATCGAAAGATTCGCCCCCAACATGGCGCACGTGGTTGATGTAGCACTTTGGGATATCGGCGCGAAGCAAGCGGGGCTGCCGGTCTATAAATTACTCGGTGGTTTCCGTGAATCCCTTCCGGCTTATGCCTCGACAGTTACATATTCAACTATCGAAGAGTTTTTAGATATTGCTGATCAAGCACTTGCGCTGGGATATCCCGCAATCAAATTGCATGCATTTGGCGATGCTAAAAAAGATGCACTGCTTGGACAGCGCCTGCGTGCCCATGTCGGCGACGACATTGATTTGATGTACGACGGTTCTGCCGGCTTTGATTTGATGGATGCTGTCTATCTGGGTCACGCACTCGATGACGCAGGCTTTGCTTGGTATGAAGAGCCAATGCGTGAATTCAGTATCACTGCATATAAGTGGTTAGGTGAGCGCGTCAGAATTCCTCTTCTACTTGGAGAAGTAACTGATGGTGCCCATATGAGTGCCGGAGATTTTGCAGCAACAGGAGTCGCATCAGCGCTACGGACAAGCACATTTTTGCGTGGTGGATTTACGGGAGCTATGCGCATTGCACATTTAGCTGATGCATATCACCTGCGCGCAGAGGTTCATGGCTTCGGCCTTGAGAGCGCGCACTTGTGCATGGCGATTAAAAATACAACATATTATGAGTCCCTCATCTGGGGTAATCCAATAAAAAGAGAAGCTTTAGTTGATGCAAATGGTCTCGTGCACGGTCCGCAAGGTCCAGGTGTGGGGTATGAATCGATTTGGGCACAATCAGGTGTTCCAGCTGGACTAGAGAGATATGTGAGTTAATGGCAACAATCACCGGTTTTGAAACATTTGATATCCGTTTCCCCACATCAAAGATGCTCGATGGCTCAGATGCCATGAACCAAGATCCTGACTATTCAGCTGGTTACCTTCGCCTTAACTGCGATGATAAATCACTTCACGGAGATTCTTTGGTCTTCACGATTGGTCGTGGAAATGATGTTCAGATTGCTGCAATAGAGATGTTGGCGCCAAAGGTTGTCGGCTTAACCGTTGATCAAGCATTTAAAGAGATCGGACGCATCACGCGCGAACTCAGCGCGGATTCTCAAATCAGATGGCTCGGCCCTGACTACGGCGTATTTCATATGGCCGCTGGCGCTGTCCTTAATGCACTCTGGGATCTCTTCGCAAAAGCTAAGGGCGTTCCCCTTTGGAAGTTGCTCTCTGATATGTCCCCCGAAGAAATCGTGGCAGCAATTGATTTCCGCTATATCTCCGATGCACTTACTCCAGCTGAAGCGCTAGAGATTCTAAAGAAAGCTGAATCAGCTAAGGCAGAGAATGAAAAGATTTTGCGCGCGAAAGGCCTGCCTGCATATACAACCTCTCCCGGATGGCTCGGCTATACAGATGAAAAGATGTTGGCACTTACTCAAGAAGCGCTCAATGATGGATTTGGTCTCATTAAATATAAGTGCGGCCAGTCAGTTGCAGATGATCGTCGTCGCCTTACCAAGGTGCGCGAACTCGTCGGCCCAACTTTCCCAATCGCAATCGATGCTAATCAGGTCTGGGATGTAGATGTTGCTATCTCGTGGATTAATGAACTCAAAGAGTTTGATTTGCATTGGGTAGAAGAGCCAACAAGTCCTAACGATGTATTAGGTCATGCTCGAATTGCTGCAGCTGTTGCGCCGACCAAGATTGCAACTGGCGAAATGGCGAGCTCTCGAATCATCTTCAAACAGCTACTTCAATCAAAGGGCTTCTCTATCATGCAAATTGATGCCACTCGAGTTGCAGGTGTTAATGAGAATCTGGCTAACATCTTGATGGCGGCAAAATTTGGTGTTCCGGTATGTCCTCACGCTGGTGGTGTCGGACTCTGCGAGATGGTCTCTCACCTTGCCATGTGGGATGCAGTCGCTGTCACGGGACATCATTCACGTCGTGTGGTCGAATTTGTCGATCACCTTCACCAACACTTTCTCGACCCAGTCAAGATTGAGGGCGGATGTTATATAGCCCCACTCGTACCTGGAGCGAGCGCGCAGATGCACCAAGCAAGTATCGATGAGTACGTTTTCCCAAGCGGCTCTTACTGGAAAAACGAGGCAAAATAATGAGCTCAGAATTTAAAGGTCTTATTGCGGTAGTAACTGGGGCGGGTTCTGGAATCGGCCTCGCAGTTGCAGAAAGCTTCCACGCTGCTGGTGCAACAGTCTTTGGGCTAGATATTGCAGAAGGTGCAATGGCTCCCTTCGCTACATTTATTAAGTGCGACATTGGTGATTCAGCGAGTGTAAAGAGCGCATTTGCCACACTTGCTGGAAAAACAGATCGAATCGATATTCTGGCAAATAATGCCGGTGTTGGAGCGACCGGTACAGTCGAAGATGCCACAGATGAAGATTGGCAACGGGTTCTCAATATCAATGTTGTCGGAACTTCTCGCGTTAGCGCTGCTGCGCTACCCCTCTTGCGAAAGAGCAAATCAGCATCGATCGTAAATACTTGTTCAATTGCAGCGACTGCTGGGTTGCCAAAGCGCGCAATCTATAGCGCGAGTAAAGGTGCCATCATGTCGCTGACTCTTGCGATGGCTGCCGACCATGTAAAAGAAGGTATTCGAGTCAACTGCGTAAATCCCGGAACAGCCGATACCCCCTGGGTGGCTCGGCTTCTATCCCAAGCGAGTGATCCAGCTGCCGAACGTGCTGCTTTGCAGGCTCGCCAGCCTATGGGCCGTCTCGTATCTGCTGATGAGGTCGCCAGCGCGATCAGCTACTTAGCGAGTCCCCGACAGGCTTCAACTACTGGCACAATTCTCGCAGTAGATGGTGGAATGCAAGGTTTGCGCCTGCCAAAGTAATTACTCTAAAGTAATTACTTTAATATTGATTAGAGATGGCAGAGTAAAGCATGGCTCCCAAGAAAGCGGCAGAACGCCCAGCTCGTAGAACTCCTCGTCGCTCTGTTCTCTCTGATGATGTCTACGAGATGATCAAGACCATGATTTTTGATCACGAAATTTCACCGGGATCAAGAGTAAATATCGATGCAATCTCATTACAGCTCGAAGTCTCTCAAACACCAGTACGCGAAGCGCTGGCTCGCCTTGAATCAGATGGCTTGATTGAGAAGGTGCCACTTAAGGGTTATCGCGCCACTGAGTTACTTACATTTAAAGAACTCAGCGATCTCTTTCAATTTAGATTGCTGATCGAGCCTTGGGCTGCAGAGCAGGCTGCTAAGTTGATTGATAACACTGGAAAGACAGCGCTCAAGGCTGAGATGCAGAGCGCAAAGACCGCCATTAAATTCGCGGGAGAAAATCAATTCCAAGCTCTATCTGAACATGACTCACGTTTTCATACTTTGGTTGCCAGCATCTCAGGAAACCAAACTGTCGCCGATTTCTACGGACGCACACATTGCCATCTTCATCTCTTCCGCTTGTATATGGCAAATAAACTACATCGCATTGATAGTGGCTCTCGTACCGACTTTGTTAAAGATCTCTTTGAACAGTATTACCAAAGCGGTTCTGGACAATTGGCTATTAAAGAGCATGATGCAATTGCAAATGCGATATTGGATCAAAATGCTAAAGCTGCGAAAATCGCAATGCATGCTCATATCGAATCTTCGCTCAAGCGTTTCTCTCCAGCGGCTCAAGCCGCGCAGAAATAATTTCAAAAAGCTCTTGTAGCTCTTCCGAAACTCCGCTAAATTATCCTATAGGATTCTAACGAAGAGGGACGGTAATGATTTCAAAGATTAAGAGCATTGAGATTCGCGCATGTCGAGGCGGAGATGAACTTAAAGAACTCGATTCAGTTGCTGCGGTAAAACTTCCTGGTGGCTCTCGCCCTGACTTCACGGTCGTCACAATTACCACTGAAGATGGAGTCCAAGGCACATCCTTTGGTTTCGGTGCACAAGATGCTAAAGCTGCTGCTGCAACTATGTCACAAGTAAAACCATTCTTTATTGGTCGCAGCGCACATGACTCAGCTAAAAATATAAAAGATTTTGAACTCTTTGATCGCCGCTGGAACCATGTTCCTATTTATTCGTATGCACCGTTTGATAACGCGTGCTGGGATATCGTCGGCAAGATGGCGCATCTACCTGTTTATAAGATTCTCGGAGCTGCCCGTGAGAAGGTTCCACTATATGTCTCATCTATGTTCTTGCCAGGTCCTGAAGATTATGCAAAGCAAGCGCTTGAGGTAAAAGCAAAAGGCTATAAGGGTTACAAGCTTCACCCACCGGGAGGTTTAGATCTCGATATAGCCTGTTATCGCGCTGTGCGTGCTGCTGTCGGCGACGATTTCACGTTGATGGCTGACCCTGTAATCATGGCTTCATACGAGGACGCGCTCAAAGCTGGTCGCGAACTAGAACGCCTGGGATATAAATGGCTGGAAGAGCCGCTACTTGATGTTGATCTCAATAGCTTAAAGAAGCTGCGTGAGAAGCTAGATATTCCAATTGTCGGCACTGAAGTTATTGCTGGCAATCAATACGCTGTCGCCCACTGCATCAAGGAAGGCATCGTCGATATCGTGCGCACAGATGTATCTTGGCGAGCAGGTATTACAGCTGTTATGAAGACCGCTCATGTTGCTGAAGCATTTGGAGTTAAATGCGAGCTTCACACCACTATCTATCACGGCCTAGAGCAAGTTCAATTGCATCCGTCGCTAGCCATTAGCAACTGTGAATATTTCGAGACTCTCTATCCATTCGATGATTTTGAATTTGGTACAAAATCCAAGCTCAATATTGTCGATGGTTATGTGATGGCCCCTACCGGTGAAGGTCTCTGCATCGATTATGACTGGGACTTCATCGAAAACCACACTGTCGCGATTCTCTAGCCTCTCATTTAAAAGAGTTTATTGAGCAACGATATGTAGTAATGGTTGCCCTGCTGCATACCTTGCTACTTGTTCTTCAACTAACTTTCGCCCGCGCGGAATAAAAGCCTGACTATCTCCCCCAACATGTGGGGTGATAATTACATTGGGAGTTTTCCATAACGGATGTCCATCCGGCAAAGGTTCTGGATCTGTGACATCGAGAGCTGCGGTGATACGCCCACTTTCTAACTCTTTAATGAGAGCTTCGGTATCAACGACAGGTCCTCTGGCGACGTTAACTAACGCTGCACTATCTTTCATCGCGCGCAATCTGGTGGCATTCATCAAGTGACGAGTGCCTGCATTGAGAGGCACAATCAAAATAATCACATCAAAAGTCGGTAGTAGAGAATCAAATTTATCCATCGCAAGCGAACCATCGCGACCTGAGTTAGAAAAGGACGTCACGCGCACATCAAAAGGTGCGAGCATCGAAGCAATCATCTTGCCAATATTTCCAAAACCAACGATTGCAATATTTGAATCAGTCAGTGAAGCTTTTCTCTCATGCACCCATTTACCGGCAACTTGATTGCGGGCAAAGTCGGCAAAACCTCTTCGGCTAGCAATGGATAGCGCAACTGCAAGTTCGGCAGTCGAGGCATCATGAACACCAGCTGCGTTGCAGAGTGTTACTCCCTTAGGCAGGATTGCTAACAGGTCATCAACGCCAGCATTGGGAGATTGAATTACCTTGAGCGATTTCATCTGGCCGATCATCGAGATTGCAGCTGGTCCACCCATGTATTTCGGGACAAAGAATTCAATAGACTCGAGGTCGTTCGCATGTGGTGCTAACCCATCAGTGGCCACATGAGTAATGCCCAGCGGGAGGTTGAGATCAGCCCATTGGCTCCACATAATCGTCTTATCTGGGGAAAGTGGCTCCATATTGAAACGGTATCGGTATTTCTGAGCTACCTCAAGCACCAAAAGGCCAAAAAGTGTTGGTATGTATATTGACCGCTAAATCCGTAAACTGAGCAGGTGCGAAACTTGCGAATTAAGTGGCTGGCAGTTGTAACTGTCCTGCTGTCGCATATTATTTTTATTCCAGACGCATCTGCAAATAATTGCTCGGTAACTTATGGCACAGTTTCAGGAACTACTCGCTCTGCTCAAATCACAACTGGTAGTGGATGTGTGTGGGCCGTTCCGGCGGGCGTTACTTCACTGAGTTATTTACTTGTCGGTGGTGGTGGCGGTGGTGGAGGTGCCCGCGCAAGTGCGAACGGAACCCTAGGCGGTGGCGGAGGTGGAGCCGGCGGTCGAGTCTTTGCATCTACTCTCTCTGTTGTTGCAGGTTCGCAAATAACAATTACGGTGGGAACCGGTGGTGCTGGTGGTGCTGCGAGCACCGATGGTGGAAACGGCTCAAGTACCTCAATTACCTACCTTGGATCGAATACCACAGTTGGAGCTGGCAACGGTGGTAAAGGTTCGAACTCAACTTTTGATCAGGCGAATCTCTCAGGTGATGGCGGAGCAAACAATTTGTATAGCGGAGGTGCCAGTGATTGGGATGGTGGAGGCGGAGGTGCCGGTGCTGGTGGTATTGGACCAAACGGTATCGACATTGGCGGTCAAGGCGGTACCGGTGGTGCTGGTGGTATCGGAGTTTCAAGTTCGATCCTAGGAACTGCGCGATTTTTTGGCGGTGGTGGTGGCGGTGGCGGAACACCATCAGCAAACGCAAATGAGACAGATGGCTTTGGTGGTGCAGGTGGAAGTGGTGTCGGTGGTTCGGGCGGTGGTGGCGCAGGTGTTGCTCCTACAGCAGGTGCAGCAAATACTGGATCAGGTGGTGGTGCTGGTGGTTGGCGAAATACAAGTACTGACGCGCAACGTGCTGGAGCTGCTGGTGCAAATGGAATCGTAGTTTTCACTTTTACAAAGGCAACGGCGGCAAGTATTTCAAGTATTGCAATTACATCAAGTGCTGGTGCTGATCGTACTTATTCGCTAGGCACAACTATCAACGTCACAGTGGGCTTTAGTGAAACCGTCACGGTTACAGGGACTCCCCTTATACCGATTGTCGGATTGTCATCTCGTAATCTCTCATACTCATCTGGGAGTGGCACTAGCACCTTAGTATTTGCATACACCGTGCAA
>CAEZVG010000006.1_pt1 | contig 27408 bp, 31 predicted proteins | sample 7264681 | NCBI WGS metagenome assembly CAEZVG01 (sample SAMEA6813850, study PRJEB35770) | uncultured Candidatus Planktophila sp. | biome: Freshwater; feature: Freshwater reservoir; material: water | place: Czech Republic | collected 2017-05-23 | depth 0.5m m
CGGGCAGGATAGGGATTTCAGCCTCGCGCAGCACATAACTCATGAAGGAGAAGATACAGGGGCATGAGAAGATTAGCCCGAACAATTCGAAGAATTTGGAGCAACAAACAAGTGGGACTCAAAGAGACACTTCACGAAGACCTTACCGCCGCAATTCGCAGCAGTAATAAGCTCGTGTCAGGAACAATCCGCATGGTTTTAACTGCCATTACAACTGAAGAGGTTGCAGGCAAAGAAGCCCGCAAGTTATCTGATGACGAGATCATCACTGTTCTCTCACGTGAGGCGAAGAAGCGCCGTGAAGCTGCAGAAGAATTTGCAAAAGCAGGCCGCGAAGATAGAGCAGCTGAAGAGAAAGCTGAAGGCGAAGTTATCGCCAAATATCTACCCGCTCAACTAAGCGAAGATGAGATTAAGAAGATTATTGCTGATGCTGTTGCATCAACAGGTGCTGCAGGCCCTGCCGATATGGGCAAAGTTATGGGCGCTATCAAGCCACTTATTGCCGGAAAAGCTGACGGATCTTTAGTTTCATCACTCGTTAAATCAACTCTCAACAAATAACAATTTAAAAGCAAAAATAGCCTGGAGGCACATAATGAAGTTTGAATACGCAACCGTTCCACTTTTGTCACATGCAACAAAGCAGATTTTAGATACTTGGGGTTCTGATGGTTGGGAACTCGTCACAGTAATTCCAGCACCAGGCGGCGAACAACTTGTTGCCTACCTAAAGCGAGAGGTTAAGTAAATGTCAGTTGATGTCCGCGCAAAGCTTTCCGAAAAAGGTTTAACACTTCCCGTTGCAACTAAGCCACTTGCCGCATATGTTCCAGCGGTACGTACTGGCAATATTGTTTTCACAGCTGGGCAGCTTCCCATGGTCGATGGCGCAATTGCCAAGACCGGCAAGGTCGGATCAGATGTCACAGTTGAAGAGGCTTATGAACTAGCGAAGATCTGTGCACTTAACGCACTTGCAGCGGTAGAACTAGTTGCGCCAGTTGATTCTGTTGTAAAGGTTGTCCGAATTGTTTGTTATGTAAACGGCGCCACAGGATTTACTAGCCATCCAGCTGTTGCAAACGGTGCTTCAGAGTTGTTTATGCATATTTGGGGCGATGCAGGAGTGGCAGCCCGCAGCGCAATTGGCGTTGCAGAACTGCCATTGAATTCACCTGTTGAGGTTGAGCTCACTGTAGAAGTGGCTTAGTTTTCAGATTTTGCCATGAAGAAGCCAGCAATTATTGGGGTTATTACCTTTTTAATTTCTGGCTTCTTTATTTCGCCAGCACAGGCTGTGCAAGTCGTGGCATCGAATGCTGATGCAAGTGGATTGTGCACTCAAGAAATCAACAGCTCTACAAGTGTTTCGATAACACGAATTGGCGCTGAATGTGTGATTCGGTTTGCACCAACAACCACAACAACATATACCTGGAACCGCCCTACAGGAATTACTAGTTTTCGTGTTTTGATTGTTGCCGGCGGTGGCGGTGGTGGTTCAAACTATGGTGGTGGTGGTGGTGCGGGTGGCTTTATTGATCAGTCAACGACGGCCAGTGCTTCAACAATTTCCATCACGGTGGGTGCTGGTGGTGCGGGGTCATTAAATGGAAACTCAACAGATGCATCAAATGGAAGTAACTCTTCATTTGTAGGAACTTCTACTCTGACTGCAATCGGAGGTGGTCGCGCAGGTTCGGTTGATCTCACAGCTGCAGGAGCTACGGGCGGTTCAGGTGGGGGCGGTGGAGCAATTTCAGGTGGGGGCGGTTCAGGAACAGGTGCTCAAGGATTTGCCGGTGGATTGTCACGATATTTTGGTACATCAGATTCTGTTGCTACAGGCGGCGGCGGCGGCGCGGGGGCAGTTGGAAGCGCTGGATCATTTTCATCGAGCGTTGCAGGTGGTGCTGGTGGAGTAGGGAAAAGTTCTGACATCACAGGTGCATCGCTATTTTATGCGGGTGGTGGCGGGGGAGGAACCCACACTGGTCACAGTGGAATTTGCACAGCAACTGCTGCAGGAGGAAATGGTGGTGGCGGATCTGCGGGAACTTGTAAATCCTCGGGTGACTCCACCGGAAATCCGGGCACCTCAGGAACAAACGGAACCGGTGGCGGTGGCGGTGGCGGTTCGGTTTTCTCTGGTCGCACTAATGCTGCTTTCGGAGGAAATGGTGGATCAGGCGTTGTAATTGTTAGATTTACTGCAGATATTGCGCCAATTATTACAGGCCCTAGTTCTGCAACCGGATCAACAAGTGCGATTTCAATTACTGAAAATACAACTACCGTCTTTACCTTCACTGCCAATGAAACTGTCACTTGGTCACTTACTGGCGTAGATTCTGCAACATTTTCAATTACTTCAGGCGGCGTACTTACGGTAGTGTCAAAAGACTTTGAGGCGCCAAACGATTCGGATCTCAACAATACCTATGTTGTGATTATCAGTGCTACGGATTCACTTTCTCTACTAACTTCACAAACTTTGACAGTCACAGTTACAAATCTTAATGAATCAGCTCAGATTACAAACGTTGCCTTTCCAGCTCTAATTTACAAAGGGACAACAACGACAATTTCTGTCTCACTCAAGACACCTGGCAGATTACGGTTTTTCGTTAATGGAAAGCGGATTACGAGTTGTTTATCAAGGGTAACAACGGGAAGCTATCCATCAGTGAGCGGTACTTGCTCTTGGAAACCAGCAGTAACAGGACGCAATTTTGTCACAGTACAAATAACGCCTACAGATAACACATTTGCTTCAGTAACTTCTAATCGTTTTGAAATATGGGTATTCAAACGAGCCGGTAATCGTTAACTACTTACCGCGCTTCTCTAATCTTTCGAGATCAGTAATCAATACAGCGCGACCATCGAGTTTGAGCCATCCGCGACCAGCAAAGTCGGCAAGTGCTTTATTAACAGTTTCGCGAGATGCACCAACGAGCTGAGCGAGCTCTTCTTGGGTGAGATCATGATGGACGAAGAGTCCTTCATCAGTTGTCTTACCAAAACGATCACCTAAATCAATGAGTGCTTTTGCCACACGACCTGGAACATCAGAGAAGACAAGATCTCCGACAGCTTCATTGGTGCGACGAAGGCGTTGTGCAAGTCGTGCTAAAAGTTGAAGTGAGACATCTGGGTTTTCGCGTAACCAAGGAATTAATTTTTCGTGGCTTAGTGAAAGAAGCTTGGCATCGGTAACTGCTGTGGCAGTTGAAGTGCGGGGTCCTGGATCAAAGAGTGAAAGCTCGCCGAACATTTCGCCGGGACCAAGGATTGAGAGCAAATTTTCGCGACCATCACCGCTTGAGGTTCCGAGCTTGAGCTTGCCATCGACGATGACATAGACATGTTCGCCACCATCGCCCTCTTTAAAGAGAATGCCACCTTTTGAGATCTTGACTGAATCCATCGAAGCGCGCAATGAGGCTGCGGCAGCATCGTCTAGGGCAGTAAAGAGCGGTGCTTTGCGAATAACTGCATCATCTTGGGGCACACGGGTACTTTACTCCTGTGGCGGGAGTTAGTGAAATTCAAAAAGATGCGAGAGCAATCTACCGAAGCCTGTCCAAGCGCTATCCAAATGTGCGATGCGAGCTGGACTTTAGAAATCCCTTAGAACTTATGGTTGCAGTTGTTTTATCGGCTCAATGCACCGACAAGCGGATCAATCAGATTACCCCCGCGTTATTTAAGAAATATCGTCGCCCAATTGATTATGCCAAAGCACCACTAGCTGAAATTGAAGAGTTCATTTTCTCTGCTGGGTTTTTTCATTCTAAAGCGCGGCACTTAAAGGGGTTAGGTAGAAAGTTAGTTGAGGATTACAACAGTGTTGTTCCATCAACTATTGAAGAGTTAATCACTCTTCCAGGAGTCGGACGTAAGACCGCAAATGTTGTACTCGGTCATGCATTTGGAATTCCAGGAATTACTGTCGATACACATTTTGGTCGCCTTTCTCGAAGATTTGAATGGACATCATCGATGGATCCAGTCAAAGTCGAACATGAAGTTGGCGAATTGATTCCGCAGAAAGAATGGACCAATCTTTCACAGCGGATGATTTGGCATGGACGCCGCGTCTGTCATTCGCGCAAACCTGCCTGCGGTGCTTGCCCACTTGCAAAGCTCTGCCCATCTTTTGGAATCGGTGAGATGGATCCCGTAAAGGCTTCGTTGCTATTAAAGAGTGATGAAGATTTTCGATGAAAAGATTATTTCTGGCATTGCCTTTAACGCTACTGCTGACTAGCTGTGCTGCGTCGACCCCTAATCTCGATGGTGAAGTCGTATCTTGTGCAGTGATCGAAATTTTGCAGAGCGAATCGAAATACGAAGCTTTAGATTGCCTCGATGGTTCCACTGGCGTCCCGGTTGATTTAATCAAAGGTCCGGCAATAATCAATGTCTGGGGCTCTTGGTGTGACCCATGTAGAGATGAGATTCCATATTTCCGTGAGTTTTATGCTCAAATGGATCAGTCAATCAAGCTGATTGGCGTCGATGTTGAAGAGCCTAACCCTCAAGCTGGTCGACAATTTGTTCGCGATTACGGAATTACCTGGCCTAATCTCTATGACAGTGATGGTTCTACCCGCAAATACTTTGGAATGGGCGTACCCGTCACATGGTTTATTGGTTCAGATGGCGAAACCATCTATAAACATATCGGTCCTATAAAATCTCTTACTGAGCTGAAAGAATTATCAATTAAGCACCTGGGAGTCTCATGATCTTCGACATTGTTGCAGTGATTGCACTAGTACTTGCAATTGTCAGTGGCTATCGAGATGGATTTATCAAATCATTGCTACGCAGCATTGGATATATCGCCGGTGCAATCGGCGGGCTTTATTTAGCACTTCAATACAATAAGAGCGCGTGGATAATTCTTGCGATTATCGCTGGGGCATCTATTGGCACTTGGTTAGGTTCTGTAGTTGCGAAAGCTTTAAAGATTACTATTGTCCGAGGACCACTGGCTTGGTTTAACTCATTAATCGGAGCGCTGTTAAATGGCGCAAAAGTAGTAATTGTTATTTATCTTGTGGGCACGGTTCTGCTGTGGGCACCTTGGTCGACTGGTCAAAATGTGGTTTCAGAGAGCAAGGTTTATCTCGAGATAAATACTTACGCCCCTTCAATTATCCAGGAGCTCAAGGAACAAATTGAAGTTAAATTCCAATCAGCGTGATGTGATTGTTTTCCTTGAGCTCAAGCAAATGAGCTTTCTTGCCTACAGATATTGAACCTACGTCATTAAGACCAAGAGTCTGTGCAGGTAGCGTGGATGCTGCATGAACCGCCTCAGCCAAAGATGAGCCGGAGTCAAGGAGATTTTTGAATGCTTTATCCATGGTCAGAGTGCTCCCGGCGAGAGATCCGTTTGAAACTAGCCGTGCAATGTTCTGCTCGACTTTTACTTCGAGGCTACCGATCTGATAGTCGCCATCATTGGAACCAGCAGCAGAGATGGCATCAGTGATCAAAATAATTCGGTTCTTTCCAGAACTCTTCACTGCTTCTAGGGTCGCATCAGACACATGCGTACCATCGAGAATTATCTCTAGTGGGATTTTGCCATCGGCAAGTGCGACTGCAGCAATCGTTCCGGCTGCGTCGATGAGCTTTGGCATTCCATTACTAAAGTGAGTTATCAGAGTGGCACCTGCGCTGATCGCTTCTTCGGTAATTGCCGCGCTAGCTTGGCTATGCCCGAGAGCAACTTTGACACCGCGTGAAATCAGGTATTTAACTGCTTCAATACCGCCAGGAAGTTCGGGTGCAAGGGTGACCATAACAATTGTGCCGAAACCAGAATCAATGAGCGCTGAAAGTTCATCAATGTCAGGATCCCTAAGAAGTTCGGGTTGGTGCGCCCCACATCTTGCCTCTGAAAGATATGGGCCTTCCAGATGAATTCCAGCGAATAACCCGCTCTGTACTAGTGGAACCAACCTTTGAATCTCTTCTTCAAGGACTCCGATAGGTTGAGTAACAAGTGAGGCGATGAGAGTGGTTGTTCCGCGCTCTTGATGCACCTGCCGTGCTTTCTCAATATTTGTAGCATCGGTATCAGAGAAATAGAAACCACTGCCTCCGTGACAGTGAATATCAACGAAACCGGGAATCAATGTGCCCGAAACTCTGCGGTCTGCGACTTCTGAACAGTCTGGAGTAATTGCTGAAATTAACCCCTGCGAAACTTTGATGCATATGTTTTTTCTGATTTCTCCATCAATCAGAGCTTGGGCTGCGTGGATATGAGTTTTCACAGCGCCTCATTGATGAGATCAAATGCCGCCATCGCACACCCGACAGTGCCGGCCGTTGATTCATAATGTGCAATTTTTAGCTCTGGTTTGCGTTGGAAAGTCAGTCGCTTATCGAGTGCATCCGAAATTGGATTAATCAACAACTCTCTAGATTTTGCGAGCCCTCCGCCAAAAATAATTGCCTCTGGTGAGAGGGTAGTAATCAATGTTTCGCAAGCACGGGCAAGTGCCAGCATTGCATCGTTCCAAACTTGGCTCGCTATTGGGTCGTCGTCACGTACTAGCTTTGCAATCTCTTCGGTACTTACGCCGCTCTTTCCAGCGGCCTTCTCATAGGCTGTACTGATTGCAAGGGCAGATGCTTCCGCTTCTAAACAACCTTTGCGACCGCAGACACACTGTGCATCTCCACCGACATCAAGATGGCCAATCTCTCCGGCATATCCATCAGCAGATCGAATCAATCCATCGATTACAAGCGATGCAGCAATTCCGGTACCAATCGCAATGAAAATAGAATTTGCGTATCCGGCTGCAGCGCCATTTCGCATCTCAGCGGTGCCAGCCGTGCGGATATCGTGACCGGCAACTACTGGGATAGCTAATTCTTGAGCTAAGAGTTCTTGCAGATGAACGTTTTTCCAATCCAAATTACCGGACCAGATGCAGATTCCATTGATATCGTCAAAGACTCCGCAGACACAGACACCGAGCGCAGAAACGGTGTAACCCTTTGATAATTCATTCACGATCTCTTTTATCGTGGCAATTGTTTTAACTGCAGCGCTATCTAACTTAGGAGTTGGTCGCAGTGAAGAGGAGATAATTTCGAGGTTCTCATTGACGAGCGCAGCTTTAATATCTGTGCCACCGATGTCTATCGCTACTACATACCTCACAGAGGAAGTGTATTTACTTATGCAGAATAATCGAGCGAGTCAGCCCACGCGGATAATCTGCGTCAAGGTTTCGAGCTTTGGCAATTTCGACCGCTAAACGTTGAGCGCGGATGAGGTGAGCCATTGGATCAAGGGTGCTTGTTTCGAGGATTGCACCAGTGCCTTGTATATCTTGAGCAAGGTCATCTGGAAGCTCTCCAAATGCCCAGACAGCACGGCCTGGCTGTGAGACAGATAATGGACCATGTCGGTATTCCAGATGTGGATATGCCTCAGCCCAGAATTGGCCAGCTTCACGAGTTTTAAGAGCTGCTTCGTGGGCAAGTCCGATTGTCCAGCCTGAACCAAGGAAAGTTATTTGATCGACCTTAGCAAATTTACTGAGATCACTAGCAAGAGCCGCTTCTGCATCTTTGACGATTGAGTTTAAATCAAATCCCAATGATGCACGAAGGAGTCCGAGCGCAGCAGTTGCCCAACGAGTTTGAATAATTGAATTTTCATCAGCAAAATCCATCACGATTGCATCGCTCGCTAATTCAGCAAAGCGTGAGCCGTGAATTGAAGTAAGGGCAACAGATGGCGTCTTTAATGTCGCTAAGAGATCGAGAATTTCAGTCGTTGTGCCAGAGCGAGAAATCAGAACGATTCGATCGTAGTCACGGCCGTGGTTGTACTGCGATCCCGCATAAACATCGGTATGTCCATGGCCCGCCTTTTCGCGAAGGGCGGCATAGGCCATCGCCATAAACCAAGAAGTTCCACATCCAACAACAGCCACCTTTTCGCCAGGTTGTGGCAGGCGGTGGATTACGTCAGGAGCGTATTGAGCAACTTGGCGCCAGATATCAGGCTGGGATGCAATTTCCAGCTCTGTGTTGATTGAATCGGACATGTCGCGAACTATAGGTAGAAAAAAAGGGTGAGTCAAGAAATTTTGCATTATTTTGGTTTTAATATTAAGTTTGCGAGCATATTCGAGCATTTTTCCCACTATATGGGATGGCAAATAAACAATTTATGAGAGATTTAGTGGATGTTTTGGTCGAATTCTCGACTAGATTCGCCATAAGGAGAGCGGAGGGTCTTTGATGAATAAGCAAGATCGCCTGAGCAAAATCCTTGAGCTCGCCATTGAGCGTAGCAGCCTCGAGGTCGAAGAAGTTGCCCTCTTATTGGATGTCTCTCCCGCCACAGTACGCAGAGATTTTGATGCACTTGCAAAGCGCCAATTACTCTCGCGCACACATGGTGGCGCCGTTGCATCAGGTGGATCAATTGCCTTACCTCTCAACTATAAAGTTGCCAGGGGTGATGAAGCGAAAGAACGCATTGCACGCGCTGCTGCAGAGTTGGTACAAAGATACGCAATCATCGGAATCAATGGTGGCACCACAACTACAGCGGTAGCGAGAGCGCTCGCAGCTCGCCCTGAATTTGCACCCGGAGAATTATCGGATTCCCAGCCAGCTCTCACAGTAGTCACAAATGCGGTTAATATTGCAGCAGAACTAACTGTGCGCCACCAAATAAAAATAGTCGTTACTGGAGGCGTCGCTCGTCCGCAATCATACGAACTCACTGGCCCATTCGCAGAAGAAGTTTTAAAGGAAGTAAATATCGATATCGCTTTCATCGGCGTCGATGCAATCGATATTGCAACAGGAGCATCTGCAGATCATGAAGATGAGGCAAGAGTAAATCGCCAAGTCGTCGATCGCGCTCGCAAATTAGTTGTAGTGACCGATAGTTCTAAATTCACAAAGCGCGCTTTTGCAACCATTAGCCCCATTAGCGAGATAGATACCCTGATTACAGATGATGGAGTTTCACCAGAGACAGTTAAAAAATTTAGAGCTCTCGGCGTAGAAGTGATTGTTGTGTAAATCAGAGAATGTCACGAACAACATCTGGAAAATTAGTTGCTGAAAAAGCCAATAGCAGCACTGCTATTGGCGCCTTTAATGTCATTCTGCTCGAACATGCAGAAGCACTTGTGATGGGTGCAGAGAAATCGAAGCTCCCTTTGATTCTACAAATCAGCGAAAATTGCGTTAAATACCACGGCGCGCTTAAGCCAATATCAGTAGCTACGATTGCAATAGCTGAAGCCTCAACCCTGCCGATCTCTGTTCACCTTGATCATGCCGAGAGTGAAGAGCTTGTAAAGCAGGCACTTGATCTAGGTTATGACTCGGTTATGTTTGATGGCTCAAAGTTGGGCTATAAAGAGAATGTCCAAGCTAGCCAACGTATGCGCGCCCTCTGTGATTCCTATGGTGCAACCCTTGAGGTTGAAATCGGCGAAGTTGGCGGAAAAGATGGAGTTCATGCGCCAGGAATCAGAACCAAGCCAGCAGAGGCGAGAGATTTTGCAAATGAAACCGGTGCTAATTTGATTGCGGTAGCTGTTGGTTCTTCGCACGCTATGTCTACTCGCGACGCTTCTCTGGATTTTGAGTTGATTCGAGATATTGCAGCAGAAGTTAAAATCCCATTAGTGCTTCATGGATCTTCTGGCGTCAGCGATGCAGATTTAGAAGAAGCGGTGCGAGCAGGTATGCGCAAGGTAAATATCGCCACTCATCTCAACGGTATCTTTACAGATCGCGTGAGAGCAGAACTTGATAAAAACCCATCACTCACTGATCCCAGAAAATATATAGGGCTCAGTCGAGATGATGTCAGTGACGAAGTTGCTAGATTGCTCAAGCTCTTAAACTTGAATTAATCCTCGTCTTTAGCGCTCTTTAGCCCCTCAGAAATCAACTTCATAACATTTGGGTCCGCCAAAGTAGTTGCATCGCCGACAACGCGATTTTCTGCAACATCCTTTAATAGCCGTCGCATAATCTTGCCACTGCGTGTCTTTGGTAGCTCATTAACCACCATAATCTGACGAGGTTTAGCGATAGCGCCGATTTCCTTTGCAACATGCTCGCGCAACATCTTGATTAGCGCATCACCTTCAAGGTGCTCTACGCCACCACGAAGAATTACGAATGCAACAATTCCTTGACCGGTCATCGGATCCGCAGCACCTACTACGGCAGCTTCGGCAACACTTTCGTGTGAAACCAAAGCAGATTCAACTTCTGTTGTAGAGATGCGGTGTCCTGAAACATTCATGACATCATCAACGCGCCCCATCAACCAGATAGCCCCGTCGTCATCTAATTTTGCACCGTCTCCGGCAAAATAGATTCCAGGAAATCTTGACCAGTAAGTTTCTTTGAAGCGTTCTTCTTCGCCCCACACTCCCCGCAACATTGATGGCCAAGGTTGGTCAAGTACGAGAAGACCACCATGTCCATTTGCAACTGGATTACCTGCATCATCAACAACTTTTGCACTGATTCCTGGGATTGCGCTCATTGCTGAACCAGGTTTTGTTGCAGTAATTCCAGGAAGCGGCGAGATCATGATTGCGCCAGTCTCGGTCTGCCACCAAGTATCAACAATCGGACATTTATTTCCACCAATTACATGGCGGTACCAGATCCATGCCTCTGGATTAATGGGTTCACCGACTGAACCTAGTAAACGTAGCGATGAGAGATTGAATTTATTGGGATGCTCTTCTCCCCACTTCATCCATGTTCGAATAAGAGTGGGTGCGGTGTAGAGAATTGTTACTCCATATTTTTCAACGATTTCAAAGATACGCCCTTTATGTGGCGTATCTGGGGTTCCCTCATACATCACCTGAGTAGCACCATTAATAAGTGGGCCATAAACCATATAAGAATGGCCGGTAATCCAACCTACATCGGCAGTGCACCAATAGATATCGCTCTTTGGCTTGAGGTCAAAGACGACTTTATGCGTGTAGGCAACTTGAGTGAGATAGCCACCTGTTGTGTGAAAAATTCCTTTTGGTTTTGCTGTTGTGCCTGATGTGTACAAAATAAAGAGCGGATGCTCGCTATCAAAGAATTGCGGGGTGTGAGTCGATGATTGGCGATCCACTAAATCGTGCCACCAGATGTCACGACCTTCAACCCACTCAGTCGCTTGCCCCGTACGTTTTACAACGAGAACGCGCTCGACATTGGTTGCGCCCTTAAGTGCTTCATCAACAGCGGGCTTTAAAGCAAATGCTGCACCTTTTCGAAATCCACCATCTGAAGTAATTACCAACTTTGCATCAGCATCTTGAATTCGAGAGAGTAAAGCATCTGCTGAAAAACCACCGAAGACAACAGAATGAATCGCGCCAATTCGCGCGCAGGCCAACATTGCTACAGCTGCTTCAGGAATAAGTGGCATATAAATTGCAACGCGATCTCCGGCAGCGATTCCTAATTCTGTAAGTGCATTTGCAGCTTTGCTAACGTCGGTCAACAACTGCGCATAAGAAATTGTGCGAGTATCGCCAGGTTCTCCTTCAAAGTGAAATGCGATTCGACCGCCGTGACCATCTGCAACGTGGCGATCAAGGGCGTTAACTGAGGCATTGATTCGTCCGCCGATAAACCATTTGGCGTGCGGAGCTTTCCATTCGAGGGCGGTATCCCATTTGCGATCCCATGTAAGAGCCTCTGCTTGTTGCTCCCAGAAAGCGACTCCGTCGGCCTTTGCCTTTTCGTAAATACCGGGCTGTGCATTGGCCGCGGCAGAGAATTCAGGTGTAGGGGTAAATGAACGATTCTCAGTGGAGAGATTTTCTAGGGATTCAGAGCTCATTTACTCAGAGTACAAGCCTGCCCACATTTGAGAAAGAGCTTGAAATATCCACAGCGAGCGCTCACCGAGAGCGCTACCTCTTAAGCCTTCGCCGAGGATTGCCCCATGACACTCATTACCTTCCTCTCATACCTCCTGAAATTCCTCAGCAATCCAGCCCTTCTCGCAGCTCTCATCTCGATGATTCAGAAAATTCTCCGTCTTGGGGGGCTGTAGTGGGGTGGCGATTTTCCCTTACGTGGGGGTAGGTGGTTGGATTAGCCGTAAGCCTCGAGCAGACCCAATGGTGCGTCAAGTGAGGGTTTACACCCACTGATCAATCTATTGGAGCCACAATGCCAATTGCTACCCCTGAAGTTTATGCAGCGATGTTAGATCGCGCGAAGGCAGGAAAGTTCGCCTATCCAGCAATCAACGTTTCATCATCACAGACAGTTATCGGAGCCATCCGCGGATTCGCAGAAGCCGGCTCTGATGGAATCATTCAATTTTCATGGGGTGGAGCTGAATACGCTTCAGGCTCTACCGTAAAAAACCAGGTCGATGGCGCAGTAGCGCTCGCTGAGTTCGCACACGTTGTTGCAAAGAACTACAACGTCAATATCGGAATTCATACCGATCACTGTCCAAAAGAGAAGCTCGATACTTTCATGCGCCCGCTCCTTGAGATTGGCGCCCAACGAGTCAAAGATGGTCTTCAACCACTCTTCTCATCACATATGTGGGACGGCTCAGCAGTTGATATGAAAGAGAACATGATTATCGCTAAGGAACTTTTAGCTAAATCAGTTGCAGCTCGCACAATTCTTGAAATCGAAATCGGTGTAGTCGGCGGCGAAGAAGATGGCGTTGAGGCAAAACATGATGCCAAGCTTTACTCAACTCCTGAAGATGCCCTCATGACAATCGAAACCTTGGGCGATGGATCACAAGGCCGCTATATGGTTGCTGCAACATTCGGAAACGTGCATGGTGTTTACAAGCCAGGAAACGTCGTTCTTCAACCGAAAATTCTTGACACTCTGCAAGATGCAGTAGCTGCCAAGCTTGGTCTGGCAGATGGCAGCAAGCCAATGGATTTGGTCTTCCACGGTGGCTCTGGCTCACTACTTTCAGAGATTCGTGACTCACTTGATTTTGGTGTTATCAAGATGAATATCGATACTGATACTCAGTATGCATTTACACGCCCAGTCGTTGATCACGTCATGAAGAATTACGATGGCGTTCTCAAGGTTGATGGCGAAATCGGCAACAAGAAGGCTTATGACCCACGTGCCTGGGGCAAGGCCGCTGAAGCAGGACTCGCTGCACGTGTGGCGCTCGCCTGTGAAGATTTACGTTCAACCGGCACATCACTTCTTAAGTAATTACTAACACCTACGAGTCGGAAAGGCTTTACCAATGCCTGCATTAGTTCTACTGGGAGCACAGTGGGGTGATGAGGGTAAGGGTAAAGCTACCGACTTGCTCGGAGATCGCGTCGATTATGTTGTCCGTTATCAAGGTGGCAACAATGCAGGACATACAGTTGTTATCGGTGATCAAAAGTATGCGCTCCACCTCTTGCCCTCAGGAATCCTTTCACCGAATGTAGTTCCAGTTATTGCGAATGGCGTTGTCATTGATCCAGCTGTTCTATTACAAGAAATTGCTGGTTTAACCGAACGCGGTATTGATTGCAGCAAGTTAGTGATTTCAACTAATGCACATTTGATTACTCCGTATCACCGAACTATCGATAAAGTCTCTGAGCGCTTCTTGGGTAAATCAAAGATTGGTACAACTGGCCGTGGAATCGGTCCAGCGTATGCAGATAAAATCAATCGAATCGGTATCCGTGTTCAAGATCTCTTTGATCCATCAATTCTTCGCCAAAAACTTGAAGGCGCACTCCGCGACAAGAATCAGATTCTCATCAAGGTTTTCAATCGTAAAGAGATGAGCGTTGACGATGTGCTAGCTGAATACCTTGGCTATGCCGAAATTCTGCGGCCATATGTTGCTGATACTGTTTTACTTCTCGACCAGGCACTTAAAGCTGGTAAGCGTGTTCTTCTCGAAGGTTCACAAGGAACGCTTCTCGATGTCGATCACGGCACCTATCCATTCGTAACTTCCTCTAACCCAACTGCTGGCGGCGCCTGCACTGGTTCAGGAATCGGGCCTACAAAGATTGAACGTGTAATCGGAATCGTGAAGGCATATACAACTCGCGTTGGATCAGGGCCTTTCCCAACCGAACTCTTCGATGAAGATGGTGAAAAGCTGCGCACAATCGGTGGAGAAGTTGGTGTCACAACAGGACGCGCACGTCGTTGCGGTTGGTATGACGCACCAATCGCTCGCTACGCAGTGCGGGTTAATGGCTTGACCGATTTCTTCCTTACAAAACTCGATGTTTTAACTGGCTGGGATCAAATTCCTGTCTGCGTTGCATACGAGATTGATGGCAAGCGAGTAGAAGAACTGCCTTCATCGCAATCGGATTTTCATCATGCCAAGCCAATTTATGAATATCTACCGGGCTGGAAAGAAGATATCTCTGGAGCTCGCACAATTGCAGAACTTCCAAAGAACGCGCAGGATTACATAACCTTCCTAGAAAAGATTTCTGGCGCTCCCATGAGTGCAGTCGGAGTCGGTCCTGGGCGCGATCAAACAATTGTCGTAAAGGATTTCATCTAAGCCATGAAAATCCTCCTAGTCGGAAGCGGTGGTCGCGAACACGCACTCGCACTAGGACTCAAGGCAGATTCAGCTTGTACCGAACTTCATGTCGCTCCCGGCAACCCAGGTATTGCAGATATAGCAACCATTCATCCGCTTGATGTGACCGATAACAGTGCAATAGCAAAATTAGTTCACGAGCTCAAAGTGGACTTTGTTGTTATTGGTCCAGAAGTTCCTTTAGTAAATGGTGCTGCCGATGTTGTGCGCGCTTTAGGAATTCCTGTCTTTGGACCATCGAAGGCGGCAGCTCAGCTTGAAGGTTCAAAAGATTTTGCTAAAGGTGTTATGCGAGATGCTGGAGTTCCTACTGCACATAGTTTTACTTGCGAAAGCGAGAAAGAGATTGTTGCTGCACTTGCGAAATTTGGTGCACCATATGTTGTCAAAGATGATGGTTTAGCAGCGGGCAAAGGCGTTGTCGTAACAGATGATTATCAAGTTGCGCTAAGCCATGCACTCTCATGTAAACGCGTCGTTATCGAAGAGTATCTAGATGGTCCCGAGATTTCACTCTTCGGAATCTCGGATGGTCGCAATATTCTCGCAATGGAACCAGCTCAAGACTTTAAGAGAGTTGGCGATAATGATGAGGGCGCAAATACCGGAGGAATGGGTGCATATTCGCCACTTCCGTGGGCACCTTCAGACATTGTTGAAGAAACTTATGAAAAAGTTCTTGCACCTATGATTGCTGAGATGGCAGCTCGCGGAACCCCTTTCGTAGGCTTGTTATATGCAGGGTTGGCTCTGACAAAAAATGGCATCCGTGTCATCGAATTCAATGCGCGTTTTGGCGATCCAGAGACACAAGTTTTGATTCCTCGTTTAGCAACGCCGTTGGCTACCTTGCTCTATAAAGCAGCTACCGACGATCTCGATGATGTTGTGTTGCACTGGAGAGAGCTAAGCGCCGTAACCGTAGTCTTGGCCTCTGAAGGTTATCCAGAGTCACCAAAAATTGGTGTCGAAATATCCATACCGCCACAAACAGATGCCACAGTCTTTCACGCTGGAACTTCGCTCTCAGCCTCTAAACTTCTCTCAAGTGGTGGACGAGTACTCACAATTACTGGAGTTGGTCGAGGTCTTGCTGAGGCAAGAGATATGGCTTACCGAACCATTACAAAGATAGTTTTGAACAACTCATTTTTCAGATCAGATATCGCACTAAAAGCATCACTGCAAGAACAAGGCACGGGGGAGTAAAAGATGAGCGTTCTAGCCAATCGTTATGCATCTGCTGAGATGAAGAAAATCTTTGCGCCTGAAGAAAAAATCATTGCAGAACGCAGATTGTGGATTGCTGTTGCTCGGGCACAAGCAAAGCTTGGACACGCGATAGCCGACTCTGTAATTGCAGATTACGAAAAAGTAATCAGCAAAGTAGATCTAGCCTCAATCGATGCCCGAGAGAAAATCACTCGCCACGATGTAAAGGCCCGTATCGAAGAATTTAACGCTCTTGCCGGACATGAAGCAATTCATGCTGGTATGACCAGTCGTGACCTCACTGAAAATATTGAGGCGTTACAAATTCGCGACGGTTTAGAGATTGTGCGAGATAAAGTTGTAGCACTACTTGCTGCACTTGCTGCAAAAGCGGCGTTATATATCGATCAGCCCATTGCGGGTCGCTCTCACAATGTCCCGGCGCAGATCACTACTCTCGGAAAAAGATTTGCCTCTTCTGCCGAAGAACTTCTCTACGCTTTTGAGCGTTTAGAGTCCCTGCAAAGCCGTTATCCCATGCGTGGAATCAAGGGGCCTGTCGGCACCGCCCAAGATTCGATAGATCTTCTTGGAGAGACCAAGGCACATCAAAAGCTTGAAGCCGAAATTGCAGCAGAGCTTGGTTTCTCTAGAGTTTTATCGTCAACCGGCCAGGTTTATCCACGCTCACTTGATTATGAAGTTCTCACAACGCTTGTGCAAATTGCTGCTTCACCTTCATCACTCGCGACTTCAATTCGGTTGATGGCTGGCGCAGAACTTGTGACTGAAGGGTTTAAAGCTGGGCAAGTAGGCTCTTCAGCAATGCCACATAAAATGAATACTCGCTCATGTGAGAGAGTAAATGGCTTAACAGTTGTTCTACGTGGATATGCATCGATGGTTTCAGAGCTTGCAGGTAATCAATGGAACGAAGGTGATGTTTCTTGTAGCGTTGTAAGACGTGTTGCTATTGCCGATGCTTTCTATGCAATCGATGGGCTTCTCGAAACAATGCTGACTGTTCTTAATGAGTTTGGTGCATTTCCTGCAGTCATTGAGGCAGAGCTAGAACGCTATCTGCCTTTCTTAGCCACTACAAAAATATTAATGGCAGCGGTAAAAGCTGGAGTAGGTCGCGAGGTTGCCCATGAAGCAATTAAGGAACATGCAGTATCGGCGGCGCTGGGAATGCGTGAAGGGCGCGCAAATAATGTGCTCGAAGCACTTGCGGCAGATACTCGAATTCCATTTGATCTTGCGCAACTAAAAGCGCTTATTGGCGACCCACTTGATTTCACTGGTGATGCGCACTCACAAGTTTCACAAGTCTGCAGTCGCATAGAAGAAATCGCTCGCAAATTTCCTACAGCTGCAGCGCTTAAGCCAGGTGCTATTCGATGAGTGGATTTGGGGCAACGGGCGCACCTGTTGCGCCAGTTATTGATGGATGGACACATATACGCACGGGAAAAGTCCGCGATCTCTATAGCAATGGTGATGGAGAAATTCTCCTTGTCGCGTCAGATCGCATCTCAGCCTTTGATTGGGTCTTACCTACCGAAATCCCCAATAAGGGCGCTATTTTGACGCAACTTTCACTCTTCTGGTTTGAACTTCTAGGTGACATCGTTCCCAATCACATCGTTAGTGATAATACTCCAGACTCTGTTATTGATCGCGCAGTGATTGTTCAACCACTTGAGATGTATCAAATTGAATGTGTGGCCAGGGGATATCTCACTGGAAGTGGTTTAGCTGAATACAAATCTGATGGCGCTGTTTGTGGAAACACTCTTCCAGAGGGATTAGTTGATGGTTCGAAGCTTGACGAGGCGATATTTACCCCCGCGACTAAAGCTGAAATCGGAGATCACGATATAAATATTGATTTTGATAAATCCGCGCAAATTGTAGGTCGAGATACTGCTGAAGAGCTAAGAGAACTATCTTTGAAGCTCTACGAAACAGCTGCAGATTATGCGATTACTCGCGGAATAATCCTAGCCGATACAAAATTTGAATTTGGGGCCAATAGCGAAGGTTCGATTATCTGGGGAGATGAAGCCCTGACTCCAGATTCATCACGCTTCTGGGAACTTGAAAGTTGGTCGCCAGGTAAATCTCAACCATCTTTTGATAAACAATATCTGCGGGATTGGTTGACATCTACAGGTTGGGATAAGAAATCTCCACCACCAGATTTACCGGATGAAATAATCGAAAAGACGGCAGCTCGCTATGAAGAGGCATTTGAACGTATTACTGGCCAGAAGTTTTAAAAGATCAACTAAGGGAGAAAAAGATGGCGAAGATAGTGGTGGATGTAATGTTGAAGCCAGAGATTCTCGACCCACAAGGCAAAGCAGTAGCCGCTGCTCTGCCTCGATTGGGTTTTTCTTTTGCAACTGATGTGCGCCAAGGCAAGCGCTTTGAAATTACAATCGATGGCGAACCAACTGCAGCGCAGTTGGCGGAAGTTGAAACGGCGGCGGAGAAATTACTCTCAAACCCAGTAATCGAAAACTTTACCGTTCGAGTGGAGAAGTAGTGTCGATGAAAATTGGAGTCGTTACTTTCCCTGGCACTCTCGATGATCGTGATGCTGCGCGGGCCGTCCGGTATGCCGGCGGTGAGGCTGTTTCGCTCTGGCATGATGATGCCGACCTCAAAGGTGTAGATGCAGTAATTCTTCCAGGTGGCTTTTCATACGGTGATTACCTGCGATGTGGGGCAATTTCACGATTTTCACCGGTGATGGAGCCTCTCATTGCTGCAGCGCAAGGAGGAATGCCCCTTCTCGGGATATGTAACGGTTTTCAGGTGCTAGCTGAAGCGCATCTTTTGCCGGGGGCGCTGACGCGCAATCACGAACTCCATTTTCTCTGCAGAGACCAGAAGCTAACTATTGAGAAGACCGATACAGCCTGGACTTCTTCTTTTAGCAAAGGGCAAGAAATTCTAATACCACTAAAAAATGGCGAAGGTGCTTATATGTGTGATGACCAGACCCTTGCAATGCTTGAGGGAGAAGGTCGAATAATCGCCCGCTATGTTGGCGAAAACCCAAATGGTTCACGCAATTTGATTGCCGGTATTACAAATGAGCGCGGAAATATTGTTGGCTTAATGCCTCACCCGGAACACGCTATTGACTCTTTGACAGGACCGTCAGCAGATGGAATCGGCTTCTTTACATCAGTATTGAAAGCCATGGTGAAGTAAAGATGGCACTCGATACTGTATTAATTGCCCAAGCAAATCCAGATGCCGCACAACCTTTTGCTGAACTAGGTCTAAAGCCTGATGAGTATGCCCGAATAAAAGAGATTTTAGGTCGCAGACCAACTTCATCAGAGCTGGCGATGTATTCAGTAATGTGGTCAGAGCACTGCTCATATAAATCTTCCAAGATTCACCTTAAGCAATTTGGCGAAAAGGCTGTTAAGTCCGATGCACTTCTTGTAGGTATAGGTGAAAATGCTGGTGTGGTAGATGTCGGCCAAGGTTATGCAGTTACATTTAAAATTGAATCGCATAATCACCCCTCTTTCATCGAGCCGTATCAAGGCGCTGCTACCGGAGTCGGTGGAATAGTCCGCGATATTCTGACAATGGGCGCACGTCCAATTGCAATTATGGATCCACTTCGCTTTGGTCCGGCAGATGCTCCAGATACTCGTCGTGTATTGCCAGGAGTAATCGCAGGTGTTGGTGGTTACGGAAATTGTTTAGGACTTCCTAATATCGGCGGAGAAGTTGTCTTTGATCAGACTTATCTTGGTAACCCACTCGTAAATGCCCTCTGTGTTGGTGTGATGAAACATAGCGATATCAAGCTAGCCAAGGCTGCCGGAGCAGGAAACTTGGTTGTTTTATACGGAGCAAAGACCGGTGGCGACGGCATTGGTGGCGTATCAGTTTTGGCCTCAGAAACCTTCGAATCGAAAGGTCCTGCAAAGCGACCTGCTGTACAAGTGGGCGATCCATTTGTTGAAAAAGTTCTTATTGAATGTTCGTTAGAAATATTTGCAGAAGACCTTGTCGTTGGAATTCAAGATTTGGGTGGCGCGGGACTTTCATGTGCGACATCAGAACTGGCTTCTGGTGGATCAGGTGGCATGAAAGTGCAGCTGGATAAAGTTCCACTGCGTGATCCATCGTTATCGCCGGAAGAAATCTTGATGTCAGAATCTCAAGAACGAATGTGCGCAATCGTTGCACCAGAAAATGTGGCGCGTTTTCTTGAGATATGCGCTAAATGGGATGTCACTGCAACCGTGATTGGAGAAGTCACAGATGGAAACCATCTAGAGATTACCTTTAACGGCGAGCTCATTGTTGATGTGCCACCTCGTACCGTTGCTCATGATGGCCCTGTTTATAACCGACCACTCGCAAAGCCTGCTTATATTGATGAGGCGGCTCAACAGGTTGTAAATCCACCTTTGCCAGTAACCGCTGCAGAGATTCGAGAAACAATCCTGACTGTCGCATCTACTCCGAACTTAGCCGATAAGTCTTGGGTGACCGATCAATATGATCGCTATGTACAGGGAAACACCATTCAATCCCAACCAGATGATTCCGGAATGGTTCGAATTGATGAAAAATCACATCTAGGGGTTGCAGTTGCTACCGATGCCAACGCTAATTGGTCTTATCTCAATCCTTACGAAGGAGCAAAGCTTGCACTCGCCGAAGCAGCAAGAAATATCGCAACTGCTGGCGCGAAACCTTTAGCTGTAACTAATTGCCTTAACTTTGGTTCACCTGAAGATCCTGGAGTGATGTGGCAGTTTGCAGAGACAGTTCGTGGTTTGGCAGATGGCGCACTCGAGATGGGTTTGCCGATAACCGGAGGCAATGTCTCTTTCTATAACCAAACAGGAGATGTTGCCATCTTGCCGACACCTGTCATCGGAGTTCTTGGAGTAATTCAAGATGTTCGCACTAGGACCCCAATGTCCTTTAAAGAGGCGGGTTTAGAGCTCTATTTACTAGGTGCTACAGATAGCAATTTATCTGGCACCGAATGGGCGTATCTACACAATATGCGCGGTGGTACTGCGCCAATTGCAGATCTAGCAAAAGAGATGCGACTGATTGATTTGTTATTAGAAGCCCGCCCACTTTTCGGCGCTGCACATGATTTGAGTCAAGGTGGGTTAGCGTCCACTCTGATTGAAATGGTTCTGCGTTTCAACGTTGGTGCAAAAATTGAAATTGCGAATCCGGGTATATCTCTTTTGAGTGAAACACCGGGACGAGTTCTTATTGCAATCAAATCTGGTGAAGTGGCTCAACTACTGGCTCTTGCTGCTAAGTATAAAATTGAAGCTGCAAAGATTGGTATCACTGGTGGTTCAGCCCTGGATATCAATGATTCATCTATTGGGCTCGACGAACTTCGCAAATCTCATACCGAAACCTTCAAGAAATTATTTGGATAAATGGCACGCGATCCTCAACTTCTCAATCAAGTAAAAGAGACCCTTGCCCTTTTAGCAGAGCGCTATCCCGGAAAAGCTATTGAGGTGCGAGTTCCGCCGTATGCCGCGATCCAATGTGGCGATGGACCGAAACACACGAGAGGCACACCCCCAAATGTAATTGAGATGGATGCTGATACTTGGCTTGATTTAGCTGATGGACGACGAACCTGGGCTGATGCTTATCAAGCAGGGCTAATCAATGCATCAGGTGTCCGAGCAGATTTAACAGACCTACTACCGTTACGGAGTTCATGATGAGTCGTAGAGGAGATGGAAATCTCAACCACCACTTACTTGATGCCGATAAAGGTCCGCAAGATGCTTGCGGAGTCTTCGGTGTTTATGCACCCGATGAAGAGGTAGCAAAACTTACGTTCTATGGTCTCTATGCACTGCAACATCGCGGACAAGAGTCCGCAGGTATTGCAACTTCTGATGGAGAGCGCATTGTAATTTTCAAAGATATGGGTCTAGTTTCTCAAGTCTTTACCGAAAGCGATCTCGCATCACTTAAGGGTGAAATCGCAATTGGCCATTGTCGCTACAGCACAACAGGTTCGAGCACCTGGGTTAATGCTCAGCCAACATTGCGCCCAACTAAGTACGGCACAATAGCTTTAGGACATAACGGCAACTTAACCAATACCGCTGAGCTCTTTGACTTAGTTAGTAAGCTCGAACCAGAGCAACCAAAACTTGGTCGCGGGGCTACTACAGATACCGAAATCATGACTGCACTTATTGGTCTGCAGGATCACGAGACTATTGAAGAGAATATCGTCGCTGTTCTCCCATTATTGCAAGGTGCTTTCTCGCTAGTAATTATGGATGAAACCACTTTATATGCTGCCCGTGATCTCAATGGTGTGCGCCCATTAGTACTAGGAAAATTAGAGAAAGGCTGGGCGGTAGCTTCAGAGACAGCAGCCCTTGATATTGTTGGAGCAACTTTTGTGCGCGAAATCGAACCCGGAGAATTTATTGCAATAGATGGTGATGGAGTCCGTTCGCAGATGTGGGGCGTTCCAAATCCCAAAGGTTGTATCTTCGAATACGTTTATCTTGCTCGCCCTGATACAACAATTGCAGGACAAGGTATCCATGCAGTCCGTGGCGCAATAGGTCGACGCTTGGCCGTTGAAGCTCCAGTTAATGCTGATCTTGTTATTCCTGTTCCTGAATCTGGAACACCTGCTGCAATTGGGTTTGCGAAAGAGTCTGGCATCGCTTTTGGGCTAGGTCTTGTAAAAAACTCATATGTGGGGCGTACATTTATTCAGCCATCACAGACTATTCGCCAGTTAGGTATTCGCTTAAAACTCAATCCGCTCAAAGAAATTATCGAAGGAAAGAGAATCGTTGTAGTTGATGACTCTATCGTTCGCGGCAACACACAACGTGCGATTGTGAAAATGCTCCGTGAGGCAGGCGCTCTTGAGATACATGTGCGAATCTCTTCACCACCGGTTCAGTGGCCATGTTTCTACGGAATCGATTTTGCAACACGTGCCGAACTCATCGGCGCAGAGATGACAATCGAAGAGATTCGTCAATCAATTGGTGCAGATTCTCTAGGCTTTGTATCTGAAGCTGGTTTGATTGAGGCAACCAAAGTTCCAGAAGATAAGCTCTGCACAGCCTGTTTTTCAGGGAAATATCCAATTCCTATTCCAGCAGATTTGTCAGAGGGTAAAACTCGCTTAGAAATCACAGAGGTATCAAAGTAATGGCCACATATAAGGATTCGGGCGTCGATATAGATGCTGGAGATCGTGCTGTTGAGTTGATGAAAGCCTCGATAGCGAAGGCATCGCGCCCTGAAGTCATTGGTGGCATCGGTGGATTTGCTGGTTTATTTGATGCATCTGCCGTAAAAAATATGAAACGCCCGCTTCTTGCAACCTCAACAGATGGCGTAGGAACCAAGACTGAGATTGCTCGCCAGATGGGTATTTATGACACCATCGGTGAAGACCTAGTGGCAATGGTTGTTGATGATTTGGTTGTATGTGGTGCCGAGCCCTTATTTATGACAGATTACATCGCTGTCGGAAAAGTAATTCCAGAGCGCATCGCAGCAATTGTCGCTGGTATTGCTAGAGGTTGTACAAAAGCTGGCACCGCGCTTATCGGTGGAGAAACAGCAGAGCACCCTGGACTCTTGAAAGAAGATGAGTTTGATATCGCCGGCGCTGCAACAGGAGTTGTTGATGCTCATCTGCAGTTAGGTGCAGATCGCGTAAAGAGTGGCGATGTAATTATTGCCATGCCAGCCAGCGGTATTCATGCAAACGGGTTTTCGCTAGTTCGCCATATTTTAGCTACACAAGAACTAGACATCACTCGTAACTATGATTTTGATAAATCCCTAGGCGAAGTCTTGCTAACACCGACTGAGATTTACACTCTTGATTGTCTAGCACTCATCAAAGCTCAACATGAAAACATTCGTACCTTCAGCCACATCACAGGTGGAGGTTTGGCTGATAACACTGCACGCGTAGTACCTCAAGGTTTGGTTGCAATCTATGATCGATCCACGTGGGCCTTGCCGCAAGAGATGAAATTTTTGGCAGATGTGGCTGGAGTTCCGCGAGAGGATATGGAGCGCACCTGGAACTGTGGAATCGGAATGAGTGCAATCGTCGCTCCAGAGGCTGCTGAGCTAATTATTCGCTCGCTGGCAGCTCGAGGAATGAAGGCCTGGGTTGCCGGAACCGTCGAGAAAAGCGATGCCGCCGCCTCTCCTCGCTCGTACCTCACCTCTGATTTCCAGTAAAAATCGCTTGGGAGGCTGAAGAAGCGAGTCCTGAGCGCAAACTTTGCCCCCTCTGGGCGGGGGCGATAAACTACCGCTCTGACAGATGCAAAGATGATTAGGAGGTCACGCCCATGGGTCGCGGCCGTGCAAAAGCAAAGCAGACTAAAGTCGCTCGTGATTTGAAGTACAACTCCCAAGAGATGGATATTGATCGCCTCTCCAAGGAACTTCACGGCGAAGCCCCTCTCCAGCAAGATCGCGATGAAGACGATCCTTTTGCTGAGGGCAATTACATTCCACGCGCATAACGCGCGCAGATAAGTAACTCCTTAATGAAGTTCTTAACTCCTTATGTCGCATCCTTGCGAATCTTTGAGCCCATCTCCGCCTTTCCACCAGCAGATAGATTGCGCTGGGAAAGCATTGATGTAACAACTGATTCTCGTCGCGCAGAACAAGCGCTCGCTCTACAGCGATTAATCTCGCCAGAGCCGCCTGCGCTACGTCCCGACGGTGCCCACTTCCTAGAGATTGAAGGAGTGCGTTATGTCGCACCCTGGGCAACAGCAACGCGGTGTGCCAATGCTCTCGAAGATTTCAAGGAATCAATTCCATCCACTGCTCTCGAATTCTTTATACCTCAAGCAGTTGAAGAAGTTATCACTTCAGGTATGGATACGATTGAAGATCGAATCCCACATATAATCACCGAAACATGGATGGTGCCTCCACGTTGGTTAGCTCTTTTTGAACCTACAGATAGAACTCGCGGATATATCGATTCAGTTGCCTTCTCATATTCGCGAACAACTATTGCTAAGGCGATCGCACGAAGTCAGAATTCCCATGCGATTGTTCTTCAATCTTTTGGCGAAGGAGTGGTCGCGCAAGAGATTGAAGTCCTCATTGAATGGTTACAGCTTTTTCATCCACTTTCCTACGTTGAGCTTGATTACGGAGGACTTGCGGGGTATCTGGATTCGACCCTGAAAGAGGAGGGCTTGCGCGGTATTGAAGATGACGGCTCAATCGAAGATGTCATCTTTAGCCTTGCTGGATTAGCTGCCGGAGATGGCGCGATTGCTGGCGAAGGTTATGAGCGTTTGGTGCGTCGTTGGAGGCCAGTCCAAGCTCTCGAATCAGCTTTTTAACGCCTTTGTAATTAATATTTACATTCGCCGTATTGCCAAGTCACCCCTTTCTCCCCGATACTTCCCGACATAACGAGCAATTCGGACAACTTTTTAACTGTTGAAGAGATTTGAGGTGAGTATTGATGAATCGCGTTCCTGATGCTGAAGTTCTCCTCACCCCCCGCGAAGTTGCAGACCTCTTTGGCGTAGATCCAAAGACTGTCACACGATGGGCTAAGGCAGGAAAGTTAACGTCAATCCGCACTCTTGGTGGCCATCGCAGATACCGTAAATCTGAGGTTGATGATCTGCGCCAAAATTATTTTAAGAGCCAGGGTTAATATCTTTCTTTATGAATTATTCAATTGCTGAATTTGCCCTGCTGGGATTTCTTACCTTCGCTCTAGTCGGAATCATCACACCGCAAATACGTAAAATTGCTATTCGTTTTGACGCCGTCGATGCTCCAAATTTAGAGCGTAAAGTTCAGAAGGAACCAGTTCCATATCTCGGTGGAGTCGCAATCGCGATTGGAGTTTTAGCAGCCTCATATGGATCTTTAATGGCTGTAGATTTTTCAATAGAAACACTTAAGTTGGCTAGCACCGTCTTAGTTCCAGCGATTGCAATTTCGTTGATGGGTTTATGGGATGACCTTCGTGGTCTTCAGCCATGGCCGCGATTAATCGCGCAGACTTTTACAGGAATCCTGGTTTCAAGCATTCTTATTGCAACTGACACCATCGGCACAGCCTTCGGAAATACGCTTCTCAACTACATCGTTACAACTATCTGGATAGTTGGAGTATGCAACTCAATCAACTTCTTTGATAATCACGATGGGGGAGCAGCCGGGACAGTGGCTGTAATTACCTTCTTTCTCTTCTTTATCGCCTACGACCGCCAACAGATTTTGGTTAGCGCCCTTGCCGTAGTAACCGCTGGTGCTACTGCCGGCTTTCTTATTTGGAACCGCCATCCTGCAAAGATTTATATGGGCGATGCCGGATCTCTCTTCCTGGGAATCATTATCTCTGTATTAACAATTCGTCTAAGTCCCGGAGTGGTTCCAACCTATATGTCACTGGCTATTCCAGTGATTTTGATGGCAACTCCAATTTTGGATACAAGCGTTGCGGTTATCTCTCGACTTTATCGAGGAATCTCACCTTTCCAAGGTGGACGCGATCACTTATCGCATCGTTTGATGCGATTAGGTTTTAATCGCAAAGTTACTGCAATCATCCTTTGGGCGATGGCTGCGCTCTTCGGAGCACTTGCTCTCATTCTCTATACCTGGCCTGATTCTTATGGTCGCCAAGTCTTAACGGTTGCTGCACTCACATGGGTGGCTCAGCTGGTATTTTTCCTACGAATCCCTTCTGAGGGGTAAACTCACACCATGTCTAATACCCCAGCAGATGATGTCAAAGCGAAGATGCTTGCCGCCCTTGAAGCAAAGAAGAATAAGAAGGGCGCCCCAGGCACTCAGACCCATGCAGAGGGTGGATCAAAGATTAAAGGTGGTCAGCGTTCTGGAGGTGCTCCGCAAGTTCAACGTAAAGCTGGCCCATCTGGTTCAGGCTCTGCTGGCTAGATCTTCTCACTGTGTCTTTTCTGCTTGAGATACGAGTACGACCAAATTCTTCACGCAACATGGTAGGGGGCGCTGTTGGCGAACCCCCGCGGTTAGTTGTTGCAGTGCAGGCACCAGCAGTTGATGGCAAAGCCAATCAAGCCGTGATTAAACAATTGGCAGATGCATTTAGCCTTCGAGCCCGAGATTTCTCTATAGTCTTTGGTGAGTTAGGCCGCGATAAGCGAATTGTTATTAATGGCCAAAGCCCAGAGAATAAAAAAACTCTCCAAGTAAAGCTTGAAGAGTTAATGGGTGTTGCTCCCACTTTGATGTAAGAGATTTCTTAATTCAAGAAGAGTGGCTCGGGACAGGATCGAACTGTCGACCTCACGATTTTCAGTCGCGCGCTCGTACCAACTGAGCTACCGAGCCATATTTAATTTTCAACTTATTTGATATTAAGTTTTTAACAAAAGGTAGAGAGCGTGTGGACACTCCCTACCTTTAGCGACCCGGACGGGACTTGAACCCGCGACCTCCGCCGTGACAGGGCGGCGCGCTAACCAACTGCGCTACCGGGCCTTGATAAATCAAAGCCTTTACAACTTGAACTA
>CAEZVG010000007.1_pt1 | contig 27270 bp, 25 predicted proteins | sample 7264681 | NCBI WGS metagenome assembly CAEZVG01 (sample SAMEA6813850, study PRJEB35770) | uncultured Candidatus Planktophila sp. | biome: Freshwater; feature: Freshwater reservoir; material: water | place: Czech Republic | collected 2017-05-23 | depth 0.5m m
CCAAAGTCAAAGAGAGCCACCGTCGATAGAGCAACCGCTGCGCCGATTAGCGTGCCAACGATCTGGCCAAATGCTTCTCGGAGAGATTTATGTAGAGAAATTCGAATACTTAGTGTGCAGACAATTGCTGCAACAAGGCCTCCCCCATCGACTAGGAAATCTCCTAGAACCCAGGCAAATGCACCTGCAATCGCCGCAACTGAAATCTGCCGTATCCAGTACCGACGTAAGTACATTGCGCGCCAAAGCTTTTTAAACATTACTTCTCTTCAAGAATAAGTGATACTGAGTTAATGCACCAACGTTGATCTGTCGGTACGTCGTAGCCTTCGCCCTCAAAAACATGGCCAAGGTGGGAATCACATTTTCCACAACGAACTTCAGTGCGCACGCGCATGCCAAGTGAGCGATCCTCTAGTAGTCGAACGGAATCTTCTGCCTTTGGCGCATAGAATGATGGCCAGCCACATCCTGAATGAAACTTTGTCTCTGATTTAAAGAGCTCGTTGCCGCAAGCTTTGCAACGGTAAGAACCGACTTTGTCGCTATCGGTGTATTCGCCAGTAAAGGGACGTTCGGTAGCGCCTTTGCGAAGCACCTCGTAAGAAAGCGGATCGAGAGATGCTTTAAGTTGTGCTTCATCTAGATTTGCTGGATTTGTAATATCTGACATTGAAATTCCATCTCACTCTTTTTTGAGTCCTATTAATCATTCGAAAGTCTACTCAATTGAATGTAATTGGGCGCGATAGGGGTCGCTAGAAGTATTATGTGCAGGTATTTATCCGCATAATTAAGAACAGTAGAGGGGTCGCTAGATTGCCCATAATCACCCACCTCTTTACTCAAGATATAAAGCGCCCTGCTCTGGTTCTGGTTCATGGCCTGGGTTCTGCTGGCACTATCTGGAAGAGCCTAATTCCAAAGTTAACTGATCACTTCAGTGTTATTGCCGTTGATCTGCCCGGCCATGGCATCGCAGAACTTCATGAAGATGAATCTGTAGACCCAAAATCCTTAGCTCGAGCTATCGTTGAAACAGTTTCTCAAACTCATGACATCTCTCAAATGCACGTTGCCGGTAATTCATTAGGCGGATGGATTGCACTAGAGATGGCCGCTGTGGCGCCAGATAAAGTCAAGAGCGTTACTGCGCTGGCACCTGCCGGACTTTGGCACCATGTGCCAACATCGAAGCTGCCACCAAGTTTTTTTGATGCTCGTCTACTGGCAAAAGTTTCGCAACACTTTATGAAACTTGCTTACAACTTACCTGTGCTTAAAGCAATCGGTTACAAGAAGATAACTCACCTATGGCGTGAACTCAGCTTTGAATCTTGCCGAGATTCCGTATTGGCGATGGCTAATTCAAAAGGGTATTTACCGCTCTGGCGCGGATTACGTGGAAGAAAGTTTGAATCTAATATTCCTGAAAACGTAAACGTCTCTATCGTCTTCGGTGATTACGACTTAACTCTGCCAGAAGAGATTGCGCAAGAGAAGAACGTTGCCCCTAAACATTCAAATTGGGTAGTCGTAGATAATTGCGCACACGTGATTATGTGGAATTACCCAGATTTAACTGTCGACTTTATTAAGCGAACTGCACGAGTTGCGGGTTAACTGATCTAGAGACGCCCTGCTTGATGCACACGCTTCAAGAATTCCTGAGTCTTCGGATTCTGCGGGTTATGTAACACCTCTTGGGCGCTGCCTCGTTCTAGGACTCTGCCTGATTCGAGAAAACAAACTTCATCAGCAACTTGTGTGGCGAAGCCCATCTCATGGGTAGCAAGAACCATCGTCATTCCATCCGATTTCAGTTCGCGGACAGCGCTCAATACTTCGTTTACAAGAACTGGGTCGAGCGCTGAGGTAACTTCATCGAGTAAAAGTAATCGTGGATTAACAGCTAATGAGCGAATAATGGCGACTCGTTGTTGCTGTCCCCCGCTGAGACGATCTGGATATTGATCTGCCTTATCAGCTAAACCGAAGCGATTAAGCAGCTGAAGCGCCTGCTCGTTCGCTTCATCACGGCTCTTACCATGAACCTTAATTGGCGAAAGGGTGATGTTTTCTAGAACTGTTTTGTGAGGAAAGAGATTGAATGATTGAAAGACCATACCTAGCTTGCGGCGTACTTCATCAAAGTTAATTTTTGGATCAGAAATCTCTTGACCATCCAGGCGAATTTCGCCGTCATCAATTGTCTCTAGCAAGTTGATGCAGCGAAGCAATGTGGATTTACCTGAACCAGAAGCACCGATTAATACAGTGGCGCTATGTTCTGGAACAACGAGTGATAAATCTTCAATTACAAGTTCGGCTCCAAAAGATTTACGGATATGGGAAAGCTCAAGCACATTAGTCATTAGATGGCGCCCTCCGAATTCTGGGCATCAGTGCGCTTTCGGATTGCTCTATCGGTATAACGCGTCATTGGAATGGTTATAAGCAAGAACAATATTGCCGCGACTACATAAGGCGTGTAATTAAAGGTACGGCTTGCATTAATTTGAGCGGCGCGAACGGCATCGGTAACACCAAGAATAGATACGAGGCCTGTGTCTTTTAACAGTGAGACAAAATCATTGAGCAGTGGTGGAACCACTCGACGAATTGCTTGCGGCAGAACGACAAAGCGCATTGTCTGTCCTGAGGTCAATCCCAATGATCGTGCAGCTGCTCGTTGGCTGGGATGAATTGAGAGAATTCCGCTTCGAATAACTTCAGCAACATAGGCTGAATAAGTTAAGACAACTGCGACGGTTCCGAGAAAAATCACATTGTTTGAAACCCCTGATAAACCAAGAGCTGGAACGCCGAAACCGACAAGAAGGATTATGAGAATCAATGGAGCACCACGGAAGATATCTACATATGCGGTGGCAAGAAATCGAAATGGAGTCAGCGTTGGTGACTTGGTGGTACGTAAAAGAGCAAGACCTAAAGCGATTGCACCAATTGCAGCTCCACCAATAAATGTGAGTTGTAAGTTGATCCAAAGGCCTTTTGCAACGAGTGGGAGAATTTCTTGGCCGTATCCGACATCAAAGAAAGTCTTTTTAACGCTCTCCCAGCCCGGGCTGGTTACTAGAACAACCGCTAATGTGCCGAGTACTAGCACCGAAGAGAAGATGGCAATTAACGCCTGCTTGCGCTTTATTTCACGGCGAGATTTCTGGCGTTCTAGCTCGCGTGAGCTTGGCGACCAGGCAGAGTTAACTCGCTCTGCCATGGTCGCCAAACTACCGCTTCTACTTTTATTTCTTCTTATGGCTTCAAGACAGGAGCACCGGCGCCTGATGCAAGCCACTGATCAGTGATTGCAGCGAGTGTTCCATCAGCTGTGATCGCATCAACTGCTGCAGATACACAACCAGTGATAGGGCTTCCCTTAGTCATAAGTAATCCGAATGAATCACCAGCACCAGTAGATGGAAGCTGTCCAACAATCAGACCGTTTGGAACCTCAACGCCAGAGAGATAGAAAGCAGTTGGTAGGTCTACAACGAGACCATCAATCTGCTTGTTTATTAGCGCTGAAACAGCTGCAGCATTGTCATTAAATACCTGCGGTGTTGAGCCAATCTGAGTCTCGATTGCATCGAGTGAAGTTGTACCGACTGCAGCACCTAGCTTGGCTGACTTGAGAGCTTCGATTGTTGTTGCTCCCTCAATCTTGCTTCCCTTGAAGGAAACAATTGCTTGTGGTGCTGTGTAGTAAGGAGATGAGAAATCAACTGCTGCTTTACGCTCTTCAGTGATTGAGAACTGCTGAAGGTTAAAGTCAAAGTTCTTCTCACCTGGTGTGACTGCAGAATCAAATGTTGTGCGAACCCAAGTTACATCTGCTGCATCAAAGCCGAGCTGTGTGGCAACTGCATAAGCAACTGCTCCTTCAAAACCTTCACCGCTCTCTGGCTTATCATCGATAACCCATGGATAGTAAGCAGGTTCACCGGTTGCGATTGTGAGCTTGCCTTCGGTTACTGTCTGAAGATCAGCACGCTCGCATGATGCGGATTCAGTGCTGGCTGAATCAGATGATGAACAACCTGTAAGCGAGAGCGCTACAGCTGCAGCGAGTGCTGCAAAAATTCCAAGTTTCTTACTCATGAATGCTCCTTAGTGATGGCTATAAATTGATGGCTACGAGGAAGGGCGGTCAGTACCCGCAAAGGTTATTGAATCAATTGGCACCTGTCGACTTGCAAGCCAAATGCAGATAGAAATCTTTGGTAGTTAAGCCTTTGAGCGTGATTCTGGCTACTTTACTTCGAATTCTCCATGAAGTTCTGCCGCACTAGAGCCACCCACCCAGATGTCAAAGTGGGTTGAATCATTAACCCAGCCTTTTACTGCCGCATTCCAGTAGCGAAGTTCGCGTGGGGTAAGTACAAAAGAAACATTCGCTGATTCGCCAGCTTTAATGTGAAGTCGTTTAAAGCCCTTCATTTCGCGGATTGGCCGGATAGCTGTGCCATAACGCTGATGGATATATAGCTGCACAACTTCATCTGAATCGCGATTTCCGGTATTTGTCACAACGACATCGACATTAAGGGAATCAGTTTTCGACAACGCCTTTTTGTCGAGCGAGAGATCTGAGTATGCAAAGTTTGTATAGCTCAAGCCATGACCGAAGATATAGAGAGGCGACCCCGGCTCATTCCAATATCGGTTATCGCTGTTATGTGGTTCATGCGAAACATGACGAGAGTAAATCATCGGAACTTGACCAACAGAGCGCACCCAAGTAATTGGTAAACGACCAGCAGGAGAGATATCTCCGAAGAGAGTGTTCGCAATTGCCGCACCACCAGATGTACCGGGATACCAAATACTCATGATTGCAGGAATGTTTTCGGATGCCCAATTGAGATCGAGCGGACGTCCACTTTGCATAAGCAGCACGACTTTGGTGCCGGTAGCTGCCACTGCCTTCAAAAGTTCGAGCTGACGACCTGGAAGTTCAAAGGTACTGCGCGCTGCTTGCTCACCGATTTGGGCCTGTTGTTCACCGAGAACCATGACTACAACATCAGAAATCTTTGCCAAAGCCACTGCCTTTGCAAACTCAACTTCTTCATTGAAATCTGCAGGATCATTGACGTGATTATTAGGATCACCATCAAAAATAGATGGATGAATACGACGTTCATGTGCAACGCCCTGTGCATATTCAACTTTCACACCTGCGCCGACTCTGCTCTTTATTCCATCCAATATTGAGATAGTTTCATTGACATCAAAGGCAAAGGACCACGGTCCAAGGAGATCGCGTTTGTTATCTCCAAACGGCCCAATAACTGCGATTGACTTCAGGTTCGCGGCATCGAGGGGAAGCGCATTTTTCTCATTCTTCAAAAGAACAAAGGTCTTTTCAGCTGATTCACGGGCTGCAATGCGGTGGGCTGGATCATTGAGGACTTTTTGCGATCTTTCGACATCGACGTATGGATTATCTAGAAGTCCTAGCTTCGCTTTCGCTGTTAACACGCGTCGGACAGCATCATCAATTATCTCAATTGAGACTTCATTATTAGCCACAGCTTCAGGAATCCCGGCATAGCCTGATTCAATCATCGCCATTTCCATATCCAGGCCGGCGTTGAGAGCGGCGGCAGAAGCTGCAGCCTTATCTTTTGCAAATTTGTGGGTAATCAAATTGAAGACTGCATTGGCATCCGAGACGAGGAATCCCTTGAATCCCCATTCATTTCGCAAAACATCAGTAATCAAATATTTATTTGCAGTTGCTGGAATTCCATTGACTCCCATGTAGGCAGTCATAAAGTTTTCAGCACCAGCTTTCACGGCAGCCTCAAACGGCGGCAAATAAACATTGTGAAGTTCTGAATCCGAAACATTAACTTCGTCATAATCGCGACCACCAAGTGATGCGCCATAGGCAGCAAAGTGCTTTGGGCCGGCAAGAACATTCTCACCTGCTGCGAGATCACTTCCTTGAAAGCCACGTACTTGTGCCGCGGCCATTGCAGCACCAAGGTATGGATCTTCACCAGCGCCTTCAATAATTCGACCCCAACGTGGATCTCTCGCAATGTCGACCATCGGTGCAAAGGTCCAATGAATACCAATTGAGCGCGCTTCTTTAGCTGCAATTGATTGGCCACGTTCTGCTATAGCAGGCTCGAAAGATGCAGCGACAGCTAGCGGCATTGGGAAAATAGTTTTAAATCCGTGGATTACGTCATAGCCAACTAGAAGTGGAATTCCTAAGCGATGACCCTCGACCGTTAATTTCTGCAATCTATTGAGCTCTGCGGCATCTCGCACAAAAAGTACTGAACCGACTCCACCAATTTTTGCTTGCGCTTCAACATAAGCGCGCATCTTGGACGGAACTACATGGATCTCGGTTCCGGGTTCTGGATCAGGAAGACCCCCAAAGTAAAAGTACTGGGTCAGCTGGCCAGCCTTCTCTTCGATAGTCATTTCAGCGAGGAGGGCCTCGACTCGGTCAGAAATTGTCTTTGAGCTCATAATCGAACCTAATCATATTTTCGATTTGTTGAAAGACCACACGCCAAGTGCTGCAACGGGTATCGCTGCGAAGAGACAGAGCCAGCCATAACCCAGCGTTCCGATTACTACACCCGCAAGGGCGCCACCAGATGCCCCCATGAGATTCATCAAGAGATCACTCGCCCCTTGTGATGATGGACGAAGTTCAGTCGAGACTGCTTCAGAGAGCGCCGTTGAGCCACCGATTAAGGTGCAGGACCAACCTAGTCCAAGGAGGAAGAGCCCGATACCGAGAGCAAAAGAGTCATGCGCATTTGCAGTTCCTGAAATCAAGCATGAGAGCAACAAAATCGCAACGCCAATTTGAATAATTCTTTTACGCCCAAGTCGATCACTCAAGCTGCCGATTATTGGTGAGAATGCGTACATACCTAAAATATGAATACTAATAACTAAACCAATGATGTTAAGACTGACATCAACATGAGCCATATGAACCGGTGTCATAACCATCACCGAGACCATAGCCACATGACCGATTCCGATTGCAGCGATTGCAAATAAGGCTTGTGAATTCTTTGCGATAATCTTTAGCGTTTCACGAGCTGACATAATTACATGAGATTCATTATTTTCTTTACGAATCTTACTTGCAGTCAAATAAGGATCTGGATTTAAAAACAATCGAATAACGAGCGCACCCAAACCAAGTGTGACGACCGCCAAGATGTATGGCCCTACCAACTTTGGCAGTCCAAGCGATGTAGCCAGTGCACCTGTTGGTGCCATGAGATTTGGCCCCGCTACAGCTCCAACGGTTGAACCCCAAACTACAAAAGATAATTGCCTTGAGCGATGTTCATCTTGAGCTAAATCGATTGCAGCAAAACGTGCTTGATAACCAGAGGCAGATGCTGCTCCGACTAAGAAAGTACCTATTAACATGGCAAGCAGATTTCGCTGTGAACCGCCGAAGATTGCAAAGACTGCACCAATTACACCAACGAAATAGCCAGTAGATAACCCGAGGCGGCGTCCACCTCTTTGAGTTAATTTCGAAAGCGGAATAGCCATTGCAGCCGCACCAAGGACTGATGTTGTCTGAGCAAGCCCCGCTAAAGTTTCAGAGTTAGATATTGATGCAACAAGTAACGATCCAGTAGCTACGGTTCCGGCTACTCCGACCCCGCTGAGAACCTGAGTCGTTGCCAGAACTTTAATCGTTTTTTTCTGTAGGTTCTGTGTAGCAATGGAGTCCATAGAGAGAGCGTAATGCCTTAATCAATGTTCTTGAGAAACTTCTAGCGCTGCGGATTTACGCCAAATCAACAATCACCTTGCCAACTTGATAGGCAGCGACCGGATGGACGAACGCCATTGGCTCGTCTTGATCGACATGAATTAACTTCAAATTCGGAAAAGCCTGAAGTAATTGCATTATTCCTTCTTTGATTTCTATGCGTGCTACTTGTTGCCCCAAACAACCATGAATTCCATGTCCAAACCCTAAATGACCAAATGCGTCACGAGTTAAATCAATACGGTCTGGATCCAGATACTGTCTCTCATCATGATTTGCAGCTACTGCTGATACCGATACTGATTGACCACACGCGATTTTAATCCCACCAATTTCAACATCTTCCATCGCTGTTCGAGGAAACATTGTTAAAAAGACTGCGCTTACACGTAGCAATTCTTCAATCCCTGCATCAATTAACGTTGGGTCATCTCGGAGTGCCTGGAGTTGATCAGGATGCCTTAGGAGAGCCACAATGCCAGTGGAAATCATGTAAGCAACGTTATCTCTTCCTGAAAGCATCAACGAGTAAGTCAATCCTTCTATTTCACTCTTTGATAGTTCTGATTTCAATAAATCGCTCAAGAGGTCATCAGCAAGAGACTCTTTCTTAAGAGCTAGAACTTTTCTCAAATACTCAATTTTTTCGCTCTCGTCAGATTCACCAACAAATAATTTTGTAAAGTCAGCGTGCAGCATTTCAGGGATTCCTAGAATGCGAGCATGGCCGGCTGCTGAAATCGGTTGCGCATAGTGTTCGTCTAGGTCAACTGGTGAGCCTTGGGCGACTAAATTTTTAATCTGTTTGGAAACTATTGCTTTGATATCAGATTCATATCCCTTAGCGGATCGAATTGAAAAACGACTGGTGACCGCTCGCCTAATCTTTAGATGCTGTTCGCCATCTAAAAAGAGTAAGTTCCCTGGGTCTAGGTCGCTCTCTGTTGCAAGCTCACCATCGATTATGCCGAAATCAGCGCTGGACTCTTTACCGCTAATCTGATGAAGAGGGATTCTGATTGGTTTTTGGCTAAAGCGTTTATCCTCCAAGATGAGTTTGGCTAATTCGTACCGATTGATAATTAGACCCTGATGTCCATCCCCATACTCCAATGGAGTTGCGGCACCTTCTTCACGCCATTGAGCAAGGGTGGCAGAAGGAGTAAGGGGAGTTCCATCAATCGGTAATTTACGAATCTGATGGATTGGACATTTACCGGCGTCGCTATCCGATATAGGTTCGCTCATTTTTAAATCTTATAGTCAACACTTTAGCTTGGCTATATTGGAGGCAAAGAACTGGTGGCGGGTGAAGGATTTGAACCTTCGAAGGCAGAGCCGGGGGATTTACAGTCCCCTCCCATTGGCCGCTCGGGCAACCCGCCAGGGTCAAAGTGTTGCGGCACTTTGGTAGTACGAGCGGAAAGGATACCTTAGCCCCGTAAGGATGAAAAATCGCCTTCTTTTCTAATGAGTGAAAGGGCCGAAATCAATGGCTGACAGCAGTTTCGATGTAGTTTCAAAGATAGATCGTATGGAGCTTGATAATGCAATTAATCAAGCAATTCGCGAGATTGATACACGCTTCGATTTCAAGAACACTGGCACATCTGTAGAGCTCAGCGGCGAGACAATTAAAATTGAAGCTGGGACAGAAGAGCGAGCAAAGGCTGCTCTGGAAGTTGTAAAAGAGAAGATGATTAAGCGCGGGGTATCGCTCAAGCATCTAGATTCTGGTGAGCCGCAACTATCTGGCAAGATTTACAAGATTGGTTGTACATTAAAAGAAGGAATCTCAACTGAGAACGCAAAGAAGATTGCGAAGTTCTTACGTGATGAGGGACCCAAGACGATCAAAACACAGATTCAGGGTGATGAACTTCGGGTCTCTTCGAAATCTCGCGATGATCTGCAAGATGCCATTACACAGATAAAAGAAGGTCCATTTGACTTCGCTGTGCAATTTACTAATTACCGCTAATTAAGATTTATCTGTGAGTAGCGTAAGAAGTGAGAAATCACTCGGGTTAATTTTTGGCCTCTCAGCCTATATTTTTTGGGGACTTTTCCCACTCTTCTGGCCCCTGCTCAAACCTGCTACTCCTTATGAAATTGTGGCCCACCGTGCGCTCTGGACTTTCATCTTCTGCATGATCGTTCTGGCCTTTAGCAAGAAGTTGCGCGCAATGTTTGCGCGATTGCGTGATATAAAGATTCTTCTAGGACTGACATTAACTTCTGTTCTTGTCTCGATTAACTGGATTGTCTACATCTGGGCAACAAATAATGGACACGTTGTTGAAGCATCGCTGGGTTACTACATCAATCCGTTGGTGATGATTGCCTTCGGGGTAATTCTGCTTAAAGAGAAGATGCGACGGGGCCAGTGGATAGCTGTTGCTATCGCCACAGTTGGCGTGGCAGTCCTCACCATTGACTATGGTCGTCTTCCGTGGGTTGCACTTGGTTTAGCTTTTTCTTGGGGAAGTTACGGTGTCGTTAAGAAAGTCCTTGATTTAGGCGCTCTTGAGGGGCTCACCATCGAAACAATGATTTCGCTTCTCCCCTATGTAACCTTCTTACTCATCCTTGAAAATAGCGGCAAGGCTCAATTTGGAAAAGATCTAGGCCTCACGCTTCTCTTGATTAGCGCCGGGATCGTCACAGCTGTTCCGTTATTGCTTTTTAACGGATCAACAACAAGATTGCCTTACACCGTGATTGGCTTATTGCAATACATCACTCCGACTATTCAATTTGCAATCGGGGTATGGATTAACCACGAAGCGATGTCTACCGCCCGCTGGATTGGTTTCTTGATTATCTGGTGTGCGTTAGTGACTTTAGCTTTTGATTTACTGCGCTCAAGCAGAGCGGTCGATAATCGCATCACACAAGAGATATAGCGCACCTGTCACATCATTTACTGGCAATGGGCCAAGTGCGGCACGGGCTTCTCTCGCATATTGCAACATCTGCTCACGCGCCAGGGCTAGCGCAGGATGACTACGTAGTGTTGCCAAGACTTCGGCAACAATCGCCTCATCCTTAATTGGACCGCGTAAATGCTCGATTAATTCACGATCTTCAGGGCGATTCATGGTGATTACATTTAAGGTCACTAGCGTTGGAACGCCCTCGCGCAAATCAGTACCTGGAGTTTTTCCCGATTCGAGAGAATCGCTTGCAATATCAATAACATCATCAGCTAATTGAAAAGTGATGCCAATCTTCTCACCAAAGACTGTGAGTGTTTCCTTTATCTCTTCCGGTGCGCCAGAGACCATTGCACCAAATCGAGCTGATGCTGAAATTAGAGATCCAGTCTTATCTGCAACAACGCCCAAATAATGTGTAAGTGGATCCACGCCTGCAGCTGGTCCTTGGGTCTCCATAATCTGACCAATAACTAATCTTTCAAAGGTATGTGCCTGCAAACGAACTGCCTCAGGTCCAATATCGGCAAGGAGCGCTGAAACTTTTGCGAAGAGATAATCTCCGGTAAGAATTGCAACGGTATTGCCCCAGCGATTATTGGCGCTCTCTACCCCACGTCGTAGTGGAGCTTCATCCATAACATCATCGTGATAAAGCGTCGCTACATGCGTCAGTTCGCAGACAGCTGCTGATTCGATGATGCCTGCTTTGGTTTTATCCCCATAATGAGATGCCAAGAGAGTTAGTAACGGACGAAGGCGCTTGCCACCGGCTGAAACTAAATGCCGAGATGCCTCTTCTACAAGTGGATATTTACCTTGAATGTGGCTTAGTAGAAGTGTTTCCACTTCCTTCATGCCGATAGAGAGTTCGGCCTCAAGGGCAGGTGCCATTCCTGGGATTCCGATTGTAGAAATGGCTTTAGGTGACATCAGCGCAAGAATGAAGCGGTAGATGCGATGAAGTCAACGAGTGGAGCTGGGAAGACTCCAAGGATCAGTGTAATCAGAGCTGAAATGGTAATCGTAATTGTTGTAAGTGCTGAAGGAATCACAACGCTTGTTCCATCTTCAACTGGATCCTTAAAGAACATAAGCACAATTACGCGAATATAGAAGAAGGCGGCAATTGCAGATGAGAGAACACCGGCAATCAAAATTGCAAGGCTGCCTGATTCGTAGGCCGCAGAGAAGATAGAGAATTTTCCGATAAATCCGCTTGTTAATGGAATGCCAGCAAAGGCCAGTAAGAAGAAGGCGAATGTTGAAGCAACGATTGGTGAGCGCTTACCGAGTCCGCTCCAGCGATTAAGATCTGTTACTTCACCGCTGGAATCACGAATTAATGTAACTATCGCAAATCCGCCCACCGTTGCTACACCGTATGCAAAGAGATAGAAAATAGATGCATCAAGTCCAGATTTGCTCAATGCATATACGCCTGAGAGCAAGAAGCCTGCGTGAGCGATAGAAGAGTAAGCGAGCATGCGCTTTACATCGCGTTGAGCGATAGCCACCAAAGAACCAAAGAGCATTGTGGCGATAGCAATCAGAACGAGAGCTGGACGCCATTGCCATTCTGCATTTGCAAACGAAACATAGAAGATACGAAGAATCGCACCAAATGCAGCGACCTTTGTGGCAGCGGCCATAAATGCTGTGATGGCAGTTGGTGAACCTTGATAAACATCAGGTGACCAGGCATGGAAAGGAAATGCACCAATTTTAAAGAGTAGACCCACGGAGATAAAGGCGAGTCCGATAAGTAAGAAGACATCGTTTCCAGCATTGCCAAGAACTGCCTGCTGAATGCCAGCAAAAGTCAGTGATGACGAATATCCATAGAGGAATGCCGCACCGAATAGGAAGAAGGCAGATGAAAAAGCACCGAGAAGAAAGTACTTGAGCGCCGCTTCTTGTGAAGCCAAGCGACGATATCGAGCAAGACCAGCCATGAGATAGAGCGGAAGTGAAAGTACTTCAAGGGCAACAAAGAGCGTGATCAAATCTGTTGCGACCGGAAATAGCATCATTCCACCGACTGCAAAGAGAGTGAGTGGAAATACTTCCGTAGTCTGGCTTTGTGCCTGATGAGCTTCGCGTTCTTCTGTAGATCCCGGAACTGTCGCAGCTGCTGCTGTGAAGTTATCTTGGTCTGCAATTAAGAAAATCGAGAGCAGCGCAATTACTAATATCGATGCTTGGAATAAGAATCCAGCTCCATCAAAAGATAGAGATGCCATTGCCGGAGTGGTCGATGATTGACCCTTAATTCGGAATAAGAGAAGCAGGGAGGTAATGATTGCCATGACCGATACAAAGAGTTGAGCTGGTGCGCGTAGTCGACCTGGCAAGAATGCCTCGACGAGAACTCCGATTATGGCGCCACCGAAAATCGCAAGCATTGGCGCAAGCAGTGCATATTCAAGAACGGGGGCTGTAAATGTCATTTACTTACCTGCTATCTCGGTCGGTGCGGGATCTGTAAATCCAGCTGACTCAACAATATGAGCAGCGATTGGATTGATGATGTTTAGAACGGGTGCAGGATAAATACCGAGTGCAATGATGACCGCAACAACGGGGGCAATCGCAATTTTTTCACGGAGATTCAGATCAGGTAGCTCTTCATTACCCGGAGTTGTTGGTCCATGCAGGGCCTTCTGTACTGGGATCAGAATGTAGAGCGCAGCGAGAACTATTCCGAATGTCGCAATTACTGCGGCTACTGGATAGCGAGTGTACGTACCGACCAAAACTAAGAATTCGCTTACGAAGCTCGATAGGCCAGGTAGCGCTAGTGATGAGAGACCGGCGATAAAGAACATCCAGGCCATAACCGGTGTCACGCGCTGCAGCCCACCAAAGTCAGCGATAGTAGATGAGCGACGGCGAGCAATCATCCAGCCGCCAACAATAAAGAGTGCAGCGGTTGAGAATCCGTGGTTAAACATATAGAGAATGGCGCCAGATTGTGCCTGTGATGTCATCGCGAAGATTCCCATGATGATAAATCCGAAGTGAGAGATAGATGTATATGCAATCAGGCGCTTGAGATCGCGAGCACCAATAGCCAAGAATGCGCCGTAAAGAATAGAGATTACGGCGAGAACGATAATCACTGGAGTAAATGTCTTGCTTGCATCTGGAAAGAGTGAGATACAGAAGCGAATCATTCCAAACGTTCCGACTTTATCGAGTACTCCAAGGAGCAGAACAGATGTACCTGGGGTTCCGGCCTTAGCTGCATCTGGAAGCCATGTATGTAGCGGCCAGAGTGGAGCTTTAATTGCGAAGGCGATGAAGAATCCAAGGAAGAGAAGGTTCTGTGTGGTTGGGCTAATGAACTTATGAAGTTCTGTTAGCGCTGTGATATCGAATGTTGGGGCGCCCAAGTATTGGCGGGATGTTACATAAATCCCGATGATTGAGGCGAGCATTAAGAGGCCACCGAAGAGGCTGTAGATCAAGAACTTCACCGCGGCCGCTGCTCGTTCTCCTGAACCATACCCACCAATAAGGAAGTAGACTGGAATCAACATTGCCTCGAAGATGACATAGAAGAGGAATACATCGGTAGCAATAAAGACACCGATCATCATTGTTTCGAGAATAAGGATAAGAATGTAGAAGACCTTGGCTGACCAACGACCGCCTTCGGATTCATTCCAGCAAGCAAGAACCACAATTGGCACAAGCAGCACCGACATGAGGATTAGTACAAGAGAGAGGCCATCGATTCCTACTGAGTAATTGATTCCAAAGGCAGGAATCCACTCGTGAGTTTCAGTAAATTGGAAATCGGTATTTGAGGTTACGAATTGGGTTGCAATGAAGATTGCCAAGGCTGCCACTGCAGTGGTGATACCTAAGGCAAGTTGCTTGATTCGGAGCGAATTCTCTGAAGGTACGAGTGCAACAAGAAGTGCACCAAGTACCGGCAAGAGTGCAAGTGCGGTTATTGAACTCATTGTGTGACCACCCAGATTCCGGCGATCATAAGAATCGCGCCAATAAGAATGAATGCTGCATAGCTGCGAGCAAATCCACTCTGTGATTTGCGAAGTACTGCTCCAGAACCAATCGCCATACGGCCGATTCCACGAACAGCTCCATCAATAACCTTGTCATCGCTCTTGACTAGTACATCGGTAAGGACTTGACCAGGGCGCATAAAGAGAGTCTCGTTGATCGCATCTTGACCAAAATCTCTACGCGCTAAGCGAGTGAAAATTGAGACGTTAGCAGGTGCTATGCGATCAATTTCATTTCGCTGATATTTGATGATTGCGATGCTGACACCGATTGAGACAGATAAAAGTGCAAGCGCTGAGACAACAAGAGGTGGAATCAAATGTTCCTTGGAGTGTCCCCCGTGCTCGCCAAAGACTGGGCTTAGCCAATTTTCAAGAGAGTCACCACGAGTAAAGAGATAGCCGGTACTCACTGAACCAATTGCCAAGATGACCATTGGTAGCCACATCAAAATTGGGGATTCGTGTGGGTGAGTATCTTCATCCCAACGCGCCTTACTTGTGAAGGTAAGAATCATTACGCGAGTCATATAGAAGGCGGTAATTGCTGCACCAATCAAAGTAATCGTTCCGAGAAGTGGACCTTGTAATCCGCCTGAATCAAAGGCAGTTTCAATGATGAGATCCTTTGAGTAAAACCCAGCAAACGGTGGAACACCCAGAATGGCGAGATATCCCAATCCAAAAGTAACAAAAGTGATCGGCATGAATTTACGTAGCCCACCAAATTTACGCATATCTACTTCATCGTTCATTCCATGCATTACTGAGCCGGCACCGAGGAACATTCCGGCCTTAAAGAATCCGTGAGTAAGCAAGTGCATGATTGCAAATGCATATCCAGCTGGGCCGAGGCCTGCACCAAGAATCATGTAACCAATCTGCGACATAGTCGAAGCTGCAAGTGCTTTCTTGATGTCATCTTTTGCAGTACCGATAAAGGCACCAAGCAAAAGTGTTATCGCACCAACAATGACGACGAGTAACTGCGCGGTTGGGGCTGCATCAAATACAAAGTTAGAGCGAACGATTAGATAGACACCGGCGGTAACCATTGTTGCGGCGTGGATAAGCGCAGATACCGGAGTTGGTCCTGCCATCGCATCGCCAAGCCAAGCTTGCAATGGGAACTGAGCTGATTTACCAACGGCTGCAATTAAGAGCATGATGCCAATGGCAGTCATCGCTGCCTCTGAAGCATGGTGAGCATGCTCTGAAACTCCAGCAAAGGTAGTGGTGCCAAGCGTTGCAAATGCAATCATGATTGCAAGTGAGAGACCCATATCTCCAACACGGTTCATCACAAATGCCTTCTTGGAAGCTGTGGCATATGCCGGCTTCTTATTCCAGAAACCGATCAAGAGGTATGAGGCAAGACCAACGCCTTCCCAGCCAACGTAAAGATTGAGGTAAGAATCACCTAGTACCAGCAATAACATCGCTGCGATAAAGAGATTGAGATAGGCGAAGAAACGGCGACGATCTGGATCTTCGGCCATATATGAAATTGAGTAGATATGGATCAGAGTACCCACGCCGCTAATCAGGAGCACGAAGCAGATTGAGAGCTGATCGAGTAGAAGTGACGCATCTACATTGAAATCACCGACAGAGATCCAGGTAAAGAGTTTCTGGGTGATTGCGCGATCTTCGGTAGCGCGATCAAGCATCAAAGAGAGTTGATAGAGACCAACCACAAAAGAGCCAGCAGACATAGAAGTCGCGAGCAGATGGCCCCATTTATTTGTGCGGCGGCCTCCGAGAAGCAAAGCTGCGGCGCCAAAGAGCGGCAGGGCGATGAGATAAACGATTGAAGTTGAAGTAGCCATGGTTATCGCTTCAACAAACTAGCATCATCGACAGATGCTGACCGACGTGAGCGATAAATCGCAACGATAATTGCAAGACCTACTACTACTTCACACGCTGCAACAACCATCGTAAAGAATGCGGTGACTTGACCGTCGAGGGTTCCGTTGATGCGCGAGAAGGTAACGAAAGCTAGGTTTGCAGCATTGAGCATCAGCTCGACGCACATAAAGATCACAATTGCATTGCGGCGAACCACAACACCAATAGCGCCGATAGTAAAGAGGAGTCCCGCGAGATAGAGATAGTTATATGGATTCATTACTTCTCCTCCACAACTGTCGTATCAACAACATCTAATTGGAATTGAGAAGATTCCAACATATCTCCGCGAGCCTTGAGCGTTGCAGAAATTGATGTTGGTGCAGGAGTTCCATCTGGAAGCAGAGCTGGAACATCTACCGCGTTGTGACGTGCGTAAACACCTGGGCCAGGTAAACCTGCCGCGCTGGCAAGTGACCCAGAGCGAAAACGAGCAATTGCGCTTTCACGTTGTGTTGGACGAGCCACGGTGCGCTGGTGGTGGGCCAGAACCATTGCGCCTAAAGCAGCGGTAATCAATAGCGCTGAGACAATTTCAAATGGCCATACATACTTTGAGAAGAGAAGACCGGCGATGCCTTGAACGTTTCCATCGACGTTTGCAATCTCTAACCCAACAGGTTGACGACCCACAGTCGCGCGACCAATAAGAGAGGTGAGAAGTCCACCGAAACCAATAGCTGCAGTAATTGCGATGGGGCGAAGACCGCGAATTGTTTCAGTTAATGAATCTGAAGAGTCAACTCCGACCAACATCAGGATAAATAGGAAGAGCATCATGACTGCCCCGGTATAGACAACAATCTGGACGATTCCTAGGAATACGGCATCTTGGGCGATGTAGAAAATTGCAAGTGTGATCATCACCCAGGCAAGTAATAGCGCAGAGTGAACTGCTTTCTTGACCAATAACATTCCAAGAGCAGCAAGTACAGCCACAGGTGCAAGCACCCAGAACATCACCGCTTCAGGGGTTTGGATAACCAATTACTTTACCTCCCCGGATTTTTTTGCACTCTGATTTGCCTTGTCAGCAGATGTAGCTTGTGAAGGATGAGCTGAAGTTACTTCACCGCGATAATAATTATTTTCATCCATCTCTGGATACATTGGATGAGGAGGCATAATCATTCCAGCACGCAATGGCGCAAGCAGATCTTCTTTCTCAAAAATTAACTTTTCGCGAGATTCGTCAGCCAACTCATATTCATTTGTCATTGTGAGGGCGCGAGTTGGACAAGCCTCAACACATAGACCGCAGAATATGCAGCGCAGGTAATTAATTTGATAGACAGCGCCGTGACGTTCACCTGGAGATACTTGGTTCTCAGGGGTGTTATCGCCGCCCTCTACATAAATCGCATCTGCTGGGCATGCCCATGCACATAGTTCGCAACCAATACATTTTTCTAATCCATCAGGGTGGCGATTGAGTTGATGGCGACCATGGAAACGTTCTTCGGTTGGCGCTTTTACATCTGGATATTGCACAGTCTGGTTCTTCTTAAACATTGCTTGAAAAGTGACCCAGAATCCCTTTGATTGCTTTGCTAATGAGCCCGGACCAGGTTGATCAACTTCTCGATAGGAGACATCGTTGACGCTCTTTGCCAAGCCAGAGCTAAGCGGCGCTGACTTTTCTGGCTCGAGTGAATTACTCATTCTTCTCTCCTGTGTGGCTCTGGGTTGATGCATTAAACGATGTAACTCCGGGAAGTGACGGGATTGGGAAATCTGGCGCCTCTCCTTGTGGAAGTGGACGACGTGCCTTCTCTTTAGAACGTTCGAAGAGTGAGCTAATCGCAATTACAACTAGGACGATGCCCATGATTACGGCGATTGAAACGGTGCGCGATACACCCTCTTGTTGAACAACTCGAAGTGAGGCAACAATCATGATCCAAAGGAGTGAGACCGGAATAAGTACCTTCCAGCCAAATTTCATAAACTGGTCGTAACGAAGACGCGGCAATGATGCACGGAGCCACATAAAGATAAAGAAGAAGAGATTTACCTTGAGGAAGAACCAGACAATTGTGAACCAACCACCAAGCCAGCCTTCAGTAATACCAAGTCCTGGAGGTGCGTGATAACCACCAAGGAAGAGCGTTGTTGCTAGCGCTGAAACGGCGATGATATTTACATATTCAGCTAAGAAGAAGAGTGCGAACTTGAGTGATGAGTACTCGGTGTGGAAACCACCGACGAGTTCACCTTCTGCTTCTGCCAAGTCAAAAGGTGCACGGTTTGTTTCACCAACCATTGAGATTACGTAAATTACAAAAGATGGAAAGAGAACAATGACGTTCCAAATGCTTCCGTGCTGTGAATCAACAATATCTGACGTTGACATTGATCCCGCATAGATAAAGACAGCTACGAGCGAGAGCCCCATTGCAACTTCATAAGAAATTACCTGCGCACTTGAACGCAATCCACCTAGAAGTGGATATGTGGAACCAGAAGACCATCCTGCCAATACAACGCCGTACACACCGATTGAAGTCACGGCCAAGATATAGAGAACTCCCACTGGTAGATCAGTAAGTTGCATCGCTGTTTCGCGACCGAAGATATTGACGACGCCAGTCATCGGAATCACTGCAAAGGACATAAAACACATTGCGGCAGCGATAATTGGAGCTGCGATAAAGACGATTTTATCGGCGGCTGCAGGAATGATGTCTTCTTTGAGGGCTAGTTTTACGCCATCAGAGAGAGATTGCAGAAGACCAAAGGGACCAACTCGGTTTGGACCGGTACGTAATTGCATCTTGGCAAGCACGCGGCGCTCTGTCCATACAGCCATCAAGGTAGATACAACGCAGATTGCGAAGACTAATACCGCTTTAAGCGCTACCAACCATGCTGGATCTTGTCCAAGGAGCTCTGCTGTTGTCATGCTTTCACCACCGTAACGAGTTGACCATGGACAGCATTGAGATCTGTCAAAGGTTGTGAACCAAATGAATTACGCGGAAGCCAGACAGCATCATCATGAATATCCTCAACAAGAGCTGGAAGCGTAATCGCGCCAGTTGCATTGGAAACCCTTAGCAAGTCACCTGTTACAACACCGAGAGAAGCAGCGCGCTTTTCAGAAATCACAGCAACTGTTTGGCGGCGTGTGCCAGCCAAATTATCTTCACCGCGTTGCAATGTACCCATATCGAGCAAGCGACGCCATGAAGCGATGATTGCTTGATCGCCGCTTGGTGAAGCAGGATTAACTGGAGCCACCGGAGTAAATGGAACACGAGCGCCATCCCATTTGCCTAATTGAGAAATTTCGCGAGCGGTTGCTGAAACGGTTCCCAACATAATTGATGTACCCATCGCATCAGCTAAAGCTGAAAGAATGCGAACATCGCTGCGATTTAGTGATTCAGCAACAGCAGAATCAAAGGCACGTGGGCGTCCCTCCCAATTGAGGAAGCTTCCTGACTTCTCAGTTATTGCAGCAACTGGAAGAACTACATCGGCTACCTCTGTTACAGAAGATGGTGCAATCTCAAGTGAAACTACAAAAGACTTTTTAAGTGCAGCAATTGCATCGACGCTGTTGTACATATCGCGAAGATCTACACCACCGACAACAACCGCATCGAGTTCACCTGCCGCAAGGCTGGCAATGATTTGAGAAGTTGAGCGACCAGAATTCGTTGGAAGAGAATCGACTCCCCATGCTGCCGCGATATCTACCCGGGCCGCTGAATCTGCTACTGGGCGGCCACCTGGAAGTAATGTTCCGAGAGCACCCGCATCGAGAGCGCCACGCTCGCCGGCACGACGAGGAATCCACGCCAACTTTGCTCCAGTTTTATCTGCAAGAGCAACTGCGGCAGAAATCAATCCAGCCGATTCAGAGGCGCGCTCTCCCAGAAGAATTACAGATTTTGCCGTAAGTGCAATAGCTGCGACTGCGGCACCTTCTGCACCAGGTGCAACTCTGATGAATTCTGCGTTGAGCTTATCCATCGCAATAGATTGCTTCGTTGCAATAGATGTGACTTTTAGGTTGCGCTTTTTAACATTCTTGTTGAGACGCAAGAAAACAATTGGTGACTCTTCTTCTGGTTCAAAAGCAAGAAGCAGTGCATGGTCAGCTTTATCAATATCGCTGTAATTAACAGCAGATGTTGCCACGTGAGATGCCAAGAAGTTTCCTTCTTCATCACTTGTAATGCGAGCACGGAAATCAATATCGTTTGTGCTGAGTGCGATTCGTGCAAATTTCGAATATCCGTATGCATCTTCAACAGTTGCACGACCACCAACGAGAACAGCAGCACGTGCGCCCTTTAAACCAGCTGCTGCAGCAGCTAGAGCTTCAGGCCAAGAAGCTGCCACTAATTCTCCATCTGCATTGCGAACCAATGGTTGTGTAAGGCGATCTATGGCAGTGACATATTTAAATGCCCAACGGCCCTTATCGCAGTTCCACTCTTCGTTAACGGCAGCATCATCACCAGCAAGGCGGCGCAGTGTCTTGCCACGACGTACATCGGTACGCATATCGCAGCCAGATGCACAGTGCTCGCATGCTGATGGTGTTGAGACTAGATCAAATGGACGTGCGCGGAAACGGTAAGAAGCACCGGTCAGCGCACCGACAGGACAGATTTGAATTGTGTTGCCTGAGAAGTAAGAGTTGAATGGATCGTTCTCGTAGATTCCTACTTGCTGCAAAGCTCCACGATGATTAAGAGTGATAAATGGATCAGATGCGATTTCTTCGGAGAAGCGCGTGCAACGAGCGCAGAGCACACAGCGTTCGCGGTCTAGAAGAACCTGTGAAGAAATATTGATTGGCTTCTCGAATGTGCGCTTTGTGCCATCGAGTCGGCTCTCTGCATTGCCATTGCTCATTGCCTGATTCTGCAATGGGCACTCTCCACCCTTATCGCAGACTGGACAATCAAGTGGGTGGTTTCCAAGAAGAAGTTCCATCACACCACGTTGCGCCTTTTCAGCAACAGGCGAAGTGAGTTGTGTCTTCACAATCATATTTGGCTCTACCGGAATGGTGCATGAAGCCTGTGGCTTTGGAAAAGCACGACCGTTGATTTCAACATCAACGAGACATTGACGGCAAGCACCAACGGGAGAGAGAAGTGGGTGATCGCAGAAACGCGGAATTTGGATTCCGAGCTTTTCGGCGGCGCGAATAATTAGCGTGCCTTTAGGGACTGTTACTTCAAAGCCATCGATAACAACTGTAATCATTTCAACTTCAGTAATTTGCGGCGCGCTCTCTTGAGTTGTCATTAGCGAAGCACCTCCTCAAATAAAGTTGATTTTGCAGCATCAAAAGGACAGCCACCATTGGTGAGGTGAGAGATGTACTCATCGCGGAAATATTTGATTGAAGATGTGATTGGGCTTGTTGCGCCATCACCTAGGGCGCAGAATGAACGGCCCATAATGTTGTCGCAGAGATCGAGTAACTTCTGTAAATCAGCTTCAGTGCCTTTGCCATTTTCAAGATCACGAAGAATCTGTACCAACCACCAAGTGCCTTCGCGACATGGAGTGCACTTTCCGCAAGACTCGTGCTTGTAGAACTCAGTCCAACGAAGTACTGCGCGAACTACGCAGGTTGTCTCATCAAATATCTGGAGCGCCTTTGTGCCAAGCATCGAACCGGCCGCTGAAACACCTTCGTAATCCAGTGGAACATCAAGATGTTCGTCGGTAAAGAGTGGTGTTGAAGATCCACCTGGAGTCCAGAACTTTAACTTGTGTCCGTTGCGAACGCCGCCAGCGAGTTCAAGAATCTGACGAAGAGTTATGCCAAGTGGTGCTTCAAATTGACCTGGGTTATTTACATGGCCAGAAAGTGAGTAGAGAGTTGCGCCTTTTGACTTCTCTGTACCCATTGATTGATACCACTCTGCGCCATTAGCGATAATTGCCGGTACTGAAGCGATTGACTCAACATTGTTGACCACTGTTGGGCGGGCATAGAGTCCAGCGATAGCAGGAAATGGCGGGCGAAGACGAGGTTGTCCGCGGAATCCTTCGAGTGAATCGAGAAGGGCTGTCTCTTCACCACAGATATATGCACCTGCTCCGATATGTAAGACAAGCTCTAAATCATTTCCGGTTCCGAAAATATTTTTGCCAAGGTATCCGGCTTTGTAAGCATCGGTGATTGCTTGGTTCACGCGACGCACAACATGGGTCACTTCACCGCGAATATAGATAAATGCATGCTTTGCACGAATTGCATATGCAGCGATGATGACACCTTCAACAAGTACATGTGGGTTTGCCATAAGAAGTGGCATATCTTTACAAGTACCTGGTTCTGATTCATCGGCGTTAACAACGAGGTAGTGATCTTTATTATCGCCTTGCGGAATAAATCCCCACTTCATTCCAGTAGGAAAGCCTGCTCCCCCGCGGCCACGAAGGCCTGAATCTTTAACCATCTGAATTACAGCATCAGGATCCATCGCAAGCGCTTTTGCCGCAGCGTTATATCCACCATGACGCTTATAGCCTTCGATGGTAAATGAATCTTTTTCATCCCAGTGAGCTGAGAGGACAGGAGTGAGTTGAGACATTACTTTCCTTCCTTTGAAAGCTTTAATCCAAGAAGGGTTGGTTCGCCTGCTTGTGTACCTTCATTAGCAAGTCCGTCATCAAGTCCAGCTAAAACTAAAGAAGCTTCCTTGAAAGTTACAAGTTTGCTTGGGCCACGTGTTGGTGCTGGAGGATTTCCAGCACGTGCACCATCAACTAAATCTTTTGCAGATGAGACGCTCTGATTGTCGTAGAACTCCCAGTTGGCCATAACAACTGGCGCATAATCACATGCTGCATTGCACTCGATATGTTCGAGTGAAACTTTGCCATCTGCTGTAACACCATCGTTTTCGATTCCGAGATGATCTTTAAGTGCCTCCATAATTACGTCGCCACCCATGATTGCGCAGAGCGTATTTGTGCAGACGCCAATGTGATATTCACCCACTGGCTTGCGCTTGTACTGGGTATAGAAAGTTGCGACTGCTGAGACCTCAGCAGTTTCAATCTCTAGAATCTCTGAGATTTTTTCAATCCCATCATTGGTGACATATCCAGAGATTGCTTGCACGTAGTGAAGTAGCGGCATGATTGCAGAACGTTTACGTGGATATCGAGCCACAATAGAATTCATTACATCAATGTTGAGATTCTGGTTTGTAGTTGTCATTATCGGTCAACTCCTCCCATAACAGGATCGATTGATGCAACGGCTCCGATGATGTCGGCAACCATTCCACCTTCGCTCATCGCGGATGTTGATTGAAGATTGTTAAAGGAAGGTTCACGGAAATGTGCGCGGTAGGGGCGAGTGCCTCCATCAGAGACGATGTGAGCAGCAAGTTCTCCGCGTGGTGATTCAACCGCTGCATAGACCTGACCTGCAGGGACTCGGAAGCCCTCGGTAACAAGTTTGAAGTGGTGAATAAGTGATTCCATAGATGTGCCCATGATTTCGCGGATGTGATCTAGAGAATTTCCGAGTCCATCTGCCCCAAGTGCTAACTGTGCCGGCCAAGCAATTTTCTTATCTGCCACCATAACTGGCTGGCCATGTGTTGCATCAAGCTTTGTAATTGCTTGTTCGATGATGCGAAGAGATTGCTCGAGCTCTGCCATGCGTATTAAGAATCGACCGTAAACATCACAAGTATCTGCAGTGATTACATCAAATTCATAATTCTCATAACCGCAATACGGTTGCATCTTACGAAGGTCCCAAGGTAATCCTGTTGAACGCAGAACCGGGCCTGTGATTCCAAGTGTTGTGCAACCTGCGAGATCGAGATATCCGATTCCTTCGGTGCGCTTCATCCAGATTGTGTTACCAACCAAGAGACGTTCATTATCTTTAAAGTTCTTACGAAGAGTTGTGACGAGTTCACGAAGGCGAACTGTCATTCCCTCAGGCAAATCTTGAGCCACACCACCAGGGCGCACATATGCCATATTCATACGAAGACCTGTAATCGCTTCGAAAGTATCGAGAACAAGTTCGCGTTCGCGGAAGGCAAAGAACATTGGACCCATTGCACCAAGTTCGAGGGCACCAGTACCGAGCGCGACCATATGAGATGAGATGCGATTGAGCTCCATCATGAGTACGCGAATTATTGATGCGCGCTCAGGAACCTGGTCTGTAATTCCCAACAATTTTTCTACTGCAAGGCAGTAAGCGGTCTCATTAAAGACTGGTGCTAAATAATCCATACGTGTTGCAAATGTTGTCCCTTGTGTCCAGCTGCGGTACTCCATATTTTTTTCAATACCGGTGTGTAGGTATCCGATTCCGGGGCGAACTTCAGTAACAGTCTCACCTTCGAGCTCTAGAACTAAGCGAAGTACACCGTGCGTTGATGGATGTTGTGGACCCATATTCACGATGATGCGCTCTTCTTTCGCCTCACCGATTTCTGAGACGAGTGAATCCCAGTCGCCACCGGTTACCGAATAGACAGTGCCTTCAGTGGTCTCACGTGAAGATGCATATGGATCGAAGGTAGTGCTCTTCTCGCTCACTTGTATGACCTCCGATTTGATGGAGCAGGTGTTGTTGCACCTTTGTATTCAACTGCGATTCCACCGAGTGGATAATCTTTTCTTTGCGGATGACCATCCCAATCATCGGGCATCAAAATTCGAGTAAGTCCAGGATGACCATCAAAGACGATGCCGAACATGTCAAAAGTTTCACGTTCGTGCCAATTGTTTCCGCCCCATACTTCAACGAGTGATGGGATGTGTGCATCGAGTTCAGATGTTGCAACTTCAAGGCGAATGCGTTGGTTCTTTGTCATTGAAAGGAGCGGGTAGACGGCTACGAGTTCAGCGCCCTTGCGATCTGGATAGTGAACACCAGAGACACCCATGCACTGTTCGAAGAGCAACTTATCGCGAAGAATTTGTGCGACTTCTACGAGACGTTCTTTCTTGATATGCAAAGTGAGTTCACCACGATCAACAACGACCTTGGTGATTGCATCAGAAAAATCTGGGTATGCGCGCTCAAGATCATCAGCAAGTTGGTCAAAGTAGCCACCATATGGACGTTCTGTTGACCCAGGATTTACTGAGGCATGGACTAAGCCACCGTAGCCAGATGTATCTCCAGTACCTGCGGCGCCGAACATTCCTTGTTGTTCAGACATTAGGCGCGCAACCCTTCATGAGGAAGGTTTCCTAGTTGAATAGTTGGCTTTGCATTCATGGCAGCAAGTTCGACTTCTCTAATAATTGCTTCGCGGTTTGGACCAAGTTTTGTATCTGAAATCTGTTGGTGGAGCTTGATAATTGCATCCATAAGTTGTTCTGGACGTGGTGGACATCCTGGAAGATAAATATCTACAGGGACAACGTGATCAACGCCCTGAACGATTGCGTAGTTATTAAACATTCCACCAGATGATGAACATGCGCCCATTGCGATAACCCATTTAGGTGCTGTCATTTGATCGTAGATCTGTCGAAGAACTGGCGCCATCTTCTGTGAAACTCGACCAGCAACAATCATGAGATCTGCCTGACGTGGTGATGCGCTAAAGCGTTCCATTCCAAAACGAGAAATATCATGCTTCGGCGCTGAACCAAGTGCCATCATCTCAATCGCGCAACATGCGAGTCCAAATGTTGCGGGCCAGAGTGAACTCTTGCGCATATAACCAGCAAGGCCTTCGACTGTAGAAAGTAGAACGCCGCTCGGTAATTTATCTTCTAGGCCCACGAATTAATCCCATTCCAATCCGCCACGTCGCCAGACGTAAGCAAAGGCAACGAAGACCGTTGCAATAAAAATTCCCATTTCAACCAATCCAAATAAACCGAGTTGATCAAAGGCGACAGCCCATGGATAAAGGAAGACGATTTCAATATCAAAGACAATGAAGAGCATTGCGGTAAGAAAGTACTTAACTGGAAAACGTCCACCTTCGAGGGCTTGCGGTGATGGTTCGATTCCGCATTCATAGGCCTCTTGCTTCGCGCGGTTATATCGCTTTGGTCCGGTAACGGCTGCGATTCCGACAGAGAAGGCGGCAAAGCCAAAGCCAATAGCAAAGAGAATAATTATTGGCAGATATGGATTAGCGCTCACGGTGCGTAAGTCTAGGCGTTAACCCCAGTAGGCAAAATCGGAACACTGTAAGGCACGTCACCTATGCAGAGTGCTAGCTCTTTGTTGCGCTGTGGATAGCGACTATTCCGCCCGTCAGATTTGTGACCTCAACATCGCTCCATCCGGAAGCCTCTATGATTTCAGCGAGCGCCGCTTGATCGGGCCAGGCCTTGATCGATTCTGCGAGATAGATATAGGCATCTGGGTTTGATGAGCTCTTTCGAGCTACCCAGGGCAGGGCGCTCATGAGGTAATTGGTATAAATGGTGCGAAATGGACCAAAAGTTGGGGCTGAGAATTCAACAACAACGAGGCGACCGCCTGGGCGGACTACTCGCAACGCCTCTTTGAGAGCCTTCTCGGTGTTTTGGGTATTTCGAAGGCCGAAGGAGATCGTGTAGAGATCGAATGAGTTATCCCCAAAAGGAAGGGCAAGGGCATCAGCCCATTGAA
>CAEZVG010000008.1_pt1 | contig 26008 bp, 23 predicted proteins | sample 7264681 | NCBI WGS metagenome assembly CAEZVG01 (sample SAMEA6813850, study PRJEB35770) | uncultured Candidatus Planktophila sp. | biome: Freshwater; feature: Freshwater reservoir; material: water | place: Czech Republic | collected 2017-05-23 | depth 0.5m m
CCAATCAAAACTGAGTCATCAATTAGTGTTGGGTAAGGGGAATTGCGCTTACGTATAAAGGCTTCTGCGTTAACTAAATTATCACGAGTCAAGATTCCTACGAAGTTTACCTCTGGATAGATTTGCGTTAACGCTGCCAAAGTTGGTTCTTCAGCGCGACATGGAGAACACCATGAGGCCCAAACATTAACGACGGCTATTTCATTACTGGGCAATTGATATGAGGTTCCGAGTAGCGTCATTCCGCCAAGTTTTGGCGCAGCAATTCGATCAGAAGGTGCTACATATGTTGTCGCGCCATCGCCCGCCACAAAGTTTTCAGCTGCGTTAGTCGATCCCCCACCGCCACAAGCAGTCAAGGTTGTCAGAGAAATCACTAGTGCTGAGAACACAGGGAAGAAGCGGCGCATGATTAAAAGATTTATTTCTTAGGTAAGAGATGTCGTGCGGGCTCAGAGTAAGAAGTGCCTGAAATCAATCCTTCATCATCAAAATGCACACTTGTCACCGAAGCTAATGTGCATTCGCGTTTACGTGGATCGTGTATGAGGCGACGATTTTCAATTGCGCTTCGCAAAATCCAAATCGGCAGTTGGTGCGAGACAACAATTGCATCTTTATCACCAGCAGCATTCTTTGCTGCAAAAACCGCGGCTAGCATTCGGTTGATCTGTTCTTCGTAAGGTTCACCCCACGAAGGTTTCCAGGGATTGTAGAGATGCCTCCACGCAGATGGATGGCGCAGAACCCCGTCACCGATTCCAAATGGCTTTCCCTCAAAAATATTAGCGGCTTCAATTAATCTCTCATCGGTATGTATTTCGATGGAATGCGCCTTTGCAATTGGTGCTGCAGTCTCTTGTGCTCGTTGCAGAGGCGAGACATGAAGGGCGCCAAGATTAATTGATTTTGACCAATCTCCTAAAGCCTCTGCCATCTCTTGCCCGCGTTGAGATAATCGCCATCCTGGTTGACGGCCATAAAGAATCTTCTGCGGGTTTTCGACTTCGCCGTGGCGCAGTACATGGACTGTTGAACTCATGGGGCAATCATAAAGCGAGAATGTAACAACCATAAGGCGAGAATTGACCTGCCAATGACTAAGGTTGTGACATGGCGCTCATCCCCAACCGTGCAGCCTTCTTTGATGTTGATAACACCCTGGTTCGGGGATCAACTCTCTATTTTCTCGGGCGCGGCATGTATCAACGGGGCTTCTTTACCAAGGCAGATATTTCACGATTTGTTGTAGCTAATCTCCGCTTCCGAATGACAGGTGTTGAGAAGCAAGACGTCATTGAACGTTATCAAAAAGCTGCAACGGATTTTGTTGGCGGCCATAAAGTAGAGGACATTCTCAAACTTGGTGAAGAAATCTATGATGAGTATGTTTCACCAAAACTTTGGCAAGGAACTTACAAAATCGCACATGAGCATCTCAATAAAGGTGAAGATGTTTGGCTCGTAACAGCTGCTCCACAAGATATGGCAAATATCATCGCGCAACGTCTTGGATTTACCGGAGCGCTCGGGAGCAAAGTAATTGTGCGGGATGGAATCTATACTGGAGAACTTGATGGAAAAATCCTGCATGGCGGTGAGAAAGCTGCCGCAATTACAACTCTTGCACATGAGCGCGGGTATTACTTGCCAGAGTGTTTTTCATACTCAGATAGCCACAACGATCTCCCTTTATTGAATGCGGTAGGAAATCCTTCTGCAATTAATCCTGATGCAATTCTTAGAATTAAAGCTCTTGCCGAGGGATGGCCGATCCATGACTTCCGTCGCGTCCGTGTGCTTAATCAAATTTTGGGACCAGCGGTCAGCAGGTTGGCGGCAATGATGGCCTGGCTGATGCCACGCAAGCGCAGATAAGCAAATTCGACCAAGGGTGCTCAACCCCGCTAATGTTGGCAGGTTATGGAAATTCGATCATTTGCCGAATACCTGCGTTCACTCGATGATTTATCGCTGACCGCTCTCTTTCAGACGCGCCCCGAACTTATCTCGCCGGTTCCAGCAGATATCGCCAACTTGGCGCTGCGCGCATCTTCGATTCCAAGTTTGGTTAGAGCAGTTGACTCACTTAATAAATGGCAGCTACAACTTTTAGAAGCTGCTGCTGTTCTGAATGAACCGTTCACTGAGAAAGAACTTCTGGCAGTTACTGATAAAAGTGCAAAATTTGCATTACCAGCACTCATTGAACGCGCATTGGTTTATGAAGGAGGAGATGGATTCCGTCTTCCCGGAAATCTCCGCGAAGTTTTAGGAACCGAAATTGCAGGCCTTGGTCCAATCTCGCAGAAAAAATTGAATCTTAAGGAGCTTGCAGAAGCACCAGATGCATCGAAGAAGGTACTTGATGCAATGGTCTGGGGTCCACCTCGTGGATCGGTCGCAGATGTAAGGAAACCAAATCCTGGTCTCGCTTGGTTACTCGAACGAGGTTTTATCTCGCCCGTAAGTCAGCAGAGCGTTGTGCTCCATCGCGAAGTTGCTATCGCACTACGTGGAAAGAAAATTCATAAAGAGCTAGAGATTACACCTCCAGAAATAACTGGAAAAGAAGTGAAAGCTAAGGCAATTCAAGCAACAGCAATTTCAAATATCACAACGTTCTTACGTTGGAGCGAAGAGGTACTTAACTTCTGGGCGTTACAACCTCCAACTGCACTCAAGGCAGGTGGTGTAGGAGTTCGCGATTTGCGTGATCTTGCATTGCACCTTGGTCTCAGTGAAGAGTGCACCGCATTTGTAATTGAGGTAAATTACCTTGCCGGCTTGCTTACGATTGATCCCGATGATCGCATATTGCCAACCCATCAATTCGATCTCTGGCTCAGTTATTCGGCCTCCCGAAAGTGGGAAATGCTCGTTTCACCATGGTTAATCACTTCTCGTTTGAGTGGTTTGGTAAATCGCGATGGCAGTAAGAGCGTTACTCCAATGGGCCCAGAGCTAGATAGAAGTAGCGCCGCATCTATTAGAACTCTGGTACTCGACATCCTGCAAGAGAATCAAGAAATAACTCCTGATCTTCAATCTCTCATCGCTCATGCACAGTGGCAAAGACCTTATCGACGTACAGGTGGAATCCCAGCTGAATATATTGAGTGGGTTGCCCGAGAAGCAGAGTGGCTAGGCCTTACAGGACAAGGTTCCCTATCTTCATACGGAATGGCACTCCTTACCGGTGCTGACCTCGATCAAGTAGATTCTGACTTACCAAAGCCAGTTGATCACATACTTATTCAATCTGACAACACAGCGATTGCTCCTGGGCCACTCGAACATGAGGTAGCGCAAGAGCTAGATCTGATTGCAGATATTGAATCACGGGGGGCTGCCACCGTTTTCCGTTTCACCGAAAATTCACTTCGACGTGGACTCGACTATGGCCGCACAGGTGAAGAGATTCTGAGATTTTTGAAGAAGAGCTCAAAAACACCCGTGCCTCAACCTCTTGAGTACATGATTGGAGATATTTCCAAGAAACACGGAAAGCTTCGAGTCGGTAATACATCGTCATTTATTCGTTGTGAAGATAACGCCCTTATCACTCAAATAATGAAAGATAAGAAGGTTGACGCGTTAGGTCTGCGAAGGATTGCTCCAGAAGTTTTAATTTCCTCTCATGATGCATCTGACGTCATTAATATTTTGCGTGCCGCTAATTACTTACCGGCTGCTGAAGATTCGCAGGGTATTTTGCTGAGTGGTCCCAGAATCGCGCGAGCGCAAAGCAAAGCGCGTCCACCACGAATCATTGGTGAGTTCGAAAAGCCTGATGAAATTCTCCTTGAGACTGCCCTGCGCACGATTCGCACCGGCGAAAAATCAACTGCTAAGCAGAGCACTCTGCGCAATCTCTCAGCTAACGAACTAGGTGCGCTCCCCAGATCAACAGCAAATGAGACACTCGATTTATTGACTAAACATATTCTTGAAACTCCTAATAAATCACTCTCAATCGGTTATGCCGATAACAACGGCATGGTCTCTCACCGCATTATTGATCCGCTACGCATATCTGCTGGCTCGCTGCAAGCACGAGATCACGCAACTGGTGAGGTTCTTACCTTTAGAATCCCGCGAATCACCGGCGTAGCGAGATTATGATGAGCACGAATACCTCTGAATACGGCAGACTTGACCCCATGTCTGGTAGTCCGATGTTGGAATCACTTGAGGCGCTAGTTCGAGCCGAATCACCGAGTAATGATCTCGCCGCCTGCCGACGAGTTCTCGAGGTCGCTATCGATATAGCAGCGCGCGAATTAGATGCACCGGCAAGAGTTGAAGAGATTGAAGGGCGCCCGGTTTTCTGGTGGGGCAGCAAGAATCCTCGCATCATTATCTTGGCACATCTCGATACTGTCTGGCCGATTGGTGGATACCAACCAATATGGAACGTTGAAGGCGATGTAATTAGAGGTCCCGGAGTCTTCGATATGAAAGCCGGTTTTATTCAAGCTCTCTATGCCCTCAAGAATCTTCCAGGTGGATCGGAGAATGTTGCATTGATTGCAACGACCGATGAAGAGACCGGCAGTGCAACTTCAAAGAATTTCATCAAGGAGATTTCGGCGAAAGCTGAGGCTGTTCTCGTGCTCGAAGCATCACTTGATGGCAAGGTAAAGACTGGCCGTAAAGGCACCGCCATGTACCAAGTGGTTGTAAAAGGTCTCGCCTCTCATGCAGGTTTAGAACCTGAAAAGGGAATCAACGCAACGACAGAGGTGGCGCATATCGTGCTGGCCATGCTTGCTCTTGAAAATCCCGAACACGGAACCACCGTTGTTCCAACAACTATGCAATCAGGCACATCCACAAACTCCGTACCTGATTCTGCAAAGCTTGATATCGATGTCCGATCGTTCTCAACAAATGATCTACAGAGAATCGATACAGCTGTGCGATCACTCAAGCCAACAATTTCTGGAGCAACCCTTGAGATAACAGGCTCAATCAATCGACCTCCGCTGCAACCTGAATCAACGCAAGAGCTTTATCTCATCGCTGAAAAAGTGGCTGCTGATATTGGCATTCCACCACTAGGTTCTGCAATTGTTGGTGGCGCTAGCGACGGAAATTTCGCAGCGGCTGCCGGAGCGCGAGTTCTTGATGGTTTAGGTGCAGTAGGTGGTGGTGCTCATGCATCACACGAATGGGTAAGTCTGAAGACACTTCAACCACGTAGTGATTTTCTCAACGCACTTCTAAAGGAACTCATTAAATGAGCGATGGACCACTGATTGTCCAGAGTGATAAAACGCTACTTCTTGATATAGATCACCCGCTATCAACTGAGTGTCGACGCGCAATCGCACCATTTGCTGAACTTGAACGCGCTCCTGAACATATGCATACCTATCGCCTCACCAATTTGGGTCTCTGGAATGCAAGAGCAGCTGGACATGATGCTGAACTCGTAATAGATACCCTCATCAAATATTCACGCTATGCCGTTCCACACGCACTTCTGATTGATGTTGCCGAGCAGATGTCTCGCTATGGCCGACTTCGCTTAGAGGCAGATCCGGTACATGGATTGATTCTTGTTACAACAGATACTGCAGTTCTTGAAGAAGTGATTCGCGCTAAGAAGATTGCGCCACTTCTTGGAATCCGAATTGATCAAGAAACAATCGCTGTACATCCAAGCCAGCGAGGTGCCATAAAGCAATCACTCCTTCGTTTGGGTTGGCCTGCAGAAGATTTCGCTGGCTATGTTGATGGACAAGCCCATCCGATTTTCCTAAAGCAAGAAGGTTGGAAAATTCGTGAGTATCAAGAGCATGCTGCTGAAGGTTTTTGGCATGGTGGCTCTGGTGTGGTCGTCCTTCCGTGCGGCGCTGGAAAAACAATTGTCGGTGCTGCGGCTATGGCACACGCACAAGCGACAACGCTCATTCTTGTTACCAACACCGTTGCCGCTCGTCAATGGCGAGATGAACTAATTAAGCGCACGACGCTAACAGAGGATGAGATTGGCGAATATTCTGGATCAAAGAAAGAGATTCGCCCAGTTACGATTGCCACTTATCAAGTGATGACAAAGAAGAAGAACGGCGTTTACTCTCACCTCGATCTCTTTGATAGCCATGACTGGGGTTTAATTATTTATGACGAGGTCCACTTGCTTCCGGCGCCAATCTTTCGATTTACCGCTGATATCCAATCACGACGCCGCTTAGGTCTTACCGCAACTCTTGTCCGTGAAGATGGCATGGAGGGTGAGGTTTTCTCATTAATCGGACCTAAGCGATTCGATGTCCCCTGGAAAGAGATTGAAGCACAGGGCTATATCGCGCCAGCTGAATGTATTGAAGTGCGCGTTAATCTCACTGAAGCAGAGCGACTTGCTTACGCCACAGCAGAGCCAGAGGAGCGCTATCGCTATTGCGCAACAACTCGCACAAAACGTGATGTTGTACAAGAGTTGGTAAGTCTTCATGCAAAAGAGCAGATTCTAGTTATCGGTCAGTATCTCGATCAGCTAGATGATCTCGGTGAAACTTTAGGAGCCCCTGTTATTCAAGGTTCAACACCGCAGCGCGAACGTGAAGAACTTTTCCAGGCATTTAGAACCGGGGAGATTTCTTGCTTAGTGGTTTCAAAAGTTGCTAACTTCTCAATCGATCTTCCTGAAGCAACAATTGCTATTCAAGTATCAGGTGCCTTTGGGTCACGACAGGAAGAAGCGCAACGCTTAGGTAGAGTTTTGCGTCCTAAGGCAGATGGTCGTGGTGCGCGCTTCTACTCAGTTGTTTCGCGCGACACTATTGATCAAGATTTTGCCCAGAATCGTCAACGTTTTCTTGCAGAGCAAGGATATAGCTACACAATTATTGACTCTGACGATGTCTTTCAAGGGAAGATCTAAATCGGTCGGGGTCTACTCGCCAAAAATCATGATGTTCGCCCCCAATATGGGTGACTGGAACTTGCTCTCCATAGAGTTTCTCTAACTTTTCATCGCCATCGATATAGATAATCTCGAACTCAAAATTGAGCTCCGCCTGGAGAGACTCGAGAGTCTCGATTGCACTCTCGCAGAGATGGCATCCATGTCGCGAGTAGATAGTGACCATAGTCTTATTCTCCCACCCTGATACCGTTACCCGCTATGAGGGGTCGAAAATTCACTATCCGAGCGCTCTCTCTGCTCATTATCTCCTCTCTTCTCTCTTCTCTCGCGATCGCAGTAGAAGCGCAGGCAGTCACTCCATTTTTACAACGGCCAGCTACGCATTGGGGTCATACCCTTGCCGGTCCTGCTGCAACAAGTGAACAGTTGCCCCGCCAAAAAGTCGCCCATCTTGAGGCGAAATCTAAATTTGTAATCAACTACAAGAATTTTCCGACGTGGGCAAAACGCGACTTTCAGGCAGCGGCAGATGTATGGGCATCACACTTTGCATCTTCTGCACCAGTAACAATCGATGCTAGTTGGGTTCAAATTGGAGCAGTAAATGTCTTGGGTAGCGCGCGTCCTGGAAGTTACTTCATTGGATTCGAAGGGGCCCCAGATTCAACACTTTGGTATCCCTCGGCTTTAGCAAATGCACTTGCAGGAAAAGATCTCGATAAGAAGCAAGCAGAGATAATAATTCAGGTGAATTCAGATGCTAACTGGAATACTCGCAATGATGGCCTTTCTTACTCACAAGAGTACGACTTGCAATCTGTCTTTCTTCACGAGATGGCGCACGGTCTCGGTTTTCTCTCTACCGATTCATTTGACCCCAACTTTGGTTTTGGGCGCATTGAAGAGCCAACTCCATTCGATGCTTACGCGCTAGTTGAAGATGGAAGGCGTCTATCAGATTTGCCATCACCATCAATCGAACTCGGTATTGCTCTACGTTCGCCACTTGTTTGGAGCGGAGCCCTTGGAGTTGCAGCTAACGGCGGAGTCAAACCCCTTTTATTCACACCAAAAGAGTATGAAGAAGGTTCTTCAGTAAGTCATCTTGATGAAGATACTTTTGCCGCTTCTGGCGAAAATGCAGTTATGACACCTAATCTCGAAGCCGGTGAAATTTTTCATAAACCTGGGCCTCTATTGCTGGCAATGATGGAAGATATGCGCCGTAAGCCACCTGCTGGAAAATCAACAGGTGTTCCACTGCCTGTAAGAAATGTGGAGGCGCTGATTTCAGATGGTGAAGCGATAATCTCCTTCGATCCACCAGCGAATGCCCGCACTGCACAAATCAGCACATACACCGTTCGAAATAATGTTACCAATCAAGTTAAGAACTCGATAAAATCTCCCGTAAAATTCACCGGACTTAAGAATGGCTCGGCGTACTCATTTACTGTAATCGCCACAAATATCAATGGGTCTTCTGAACCAGTCGCAACCGAACAAGTTGTGCCAGCGCCTAGTTGGACGCGCTTTGTAATTGATGCCAAAAGTGATGCAAAGTTGCTTTCTAGCGCCACCTTTAATGGTGAACCTGCACTTGTCTATGCCGATTCAAAATCAGGGGATCTGCGAATAGCTCAATGGAATTCAAAGGCATGGATCAAGCGCACCGTCGATGGCGCGGGAGGATCACAGGGAAGAACAAACCTTCCAATCACGGGGGCGCTCTCTACCTGCGTAAATGGCACTGGGAAAAAGCAGACTCTCCATATCTTTTATGCTAATGAGGTTGATAAGGATTTAAGGTATGCAAAATATGATGGCAAGAATTTCACATACGAAATTGTAGATGGAAACGGACCTCAGGTTAATTCCTATGACTCTCCACTTCGAGTGCGAACAGCATCTGATGTAAATGTTTCGAGTGCCTGCATTGCATCTGCGGGCGGAGTGCAAGTTTTTTACCGCGATGAAAGTCAAGGAATTCTTCTCGGCGCCGTGAAGAGTAAATCTGCAAAGAACTGGGTATACGAGCTAGTTGATGGGGATCGGAAGACCGATGGAAGAACTACAGGAGATGTTGCATTTTCACTGAAGGCGATTTTCGATGGAAGAACCAGTTACCTTATCTACGATGCAGTTCTTGATATCAATCAGAAGGAGCAACCAACCGCGAGCGAGATTCGTTTAGCAACTCGTACAAATTTCTCCTCCAGCGGTTGGTCTTACCGAATATTAGAGAGCTCTACACCTACAAACCCAGTCTCGGGATTTGCGATTGCTATTGGAAAATCAATTAGTGGAATCTTTGCCACTTGGTTGGGTGGTGATTCTTTATCGCTACCTGAAGCAAAATCAGTTCGATGGATATCACTTTCACAGAATTCGACAGCGAGCTCGATCATCCCCGAAGGCCTTGGTACACCAAGTCGATATCTATCAACTGATACATCACTTATTGCCTTTAACTGCGAGAGGCGACTCTGTGCAGTCGATAAGAGTAAAACGATTCCAAAGAAAATGTTTCTCTCTCCATACGAAAACCCAGATGGAATTGAATCCGCCTGGGTTAACGTAAATCGCGCGAAGTATCTTGTAGCTGGTATTTATGGCCAGCTTGTAATGCTCCGCCCTTAAAATCTACTTCTACTACTTAGCGTTTCTGCGCTGAATACGAGTCTTCTTGAGAAGTTTTTTATGCTTCTTCTTTGCCATACGCTTGCGACGCTTCTTGATTACGGAACCCATAAGTGATGCTCTTCCTAGTAGTAGTGCTGCGAAACTTCGATGGCAAAGGTTACCGCGATACTAGGGTAAAAATCGAAATCGTTCCATCGCTCGAACTAGCCAGGCCAACGACCCCTCGTTCTCGGCTAAATTGTAGATTTATTGGCGTTACTAGCCCGGGGAATGCATGTGCTGCCTTAATTACTCCCTTGCCATCAAAAGTGAGGACGAGAAGAGATGGGGTGGTCGGCTTCCAAAGATTGATGCCGGGTATTGCAGATCGTGTTGTAAATGCAAGATAAGAGTTAGCGCCATTCGTGACGACAATGGAAGAACCGGTCCCTGGAAAACGAGCTGTCCAGCTAGGTGCAAAGTTGTTACTAAATTTCGTGATTGCGACTTCGCTGGTTTTACCTGCAATTACCTGACCGCTCAACAAATTACTTGGAGTGGCAGAGTTCCAACTCCGTACTGCGCCATTGGCAGAGCTACGTACAACAGTTGTTATCGCACCACTCTTCGATAACTTGATGAGAATTCCGTCTCGCTTCCCAGCAACTTTCTTGCCACCTAGTGTCTCCGCGCTAGAGCCGAATAGGAATGATGAGCCATCGCTCTGTCTCACCACAGAATTTATGGTTGTTTTTGAAGTTCCGACATTCACTACTTTTGAAAAAGTCCCGGTATTACTCATATTCATTAAGAATGGCTTTGAATCCAAAGATCCCACAATTGATATCCCTGAAGTTGTTGCAGAGATTGCAGAGATTGTCGGCACTTTAACCATCGGATATATGTATGTTGCGAGCAGCTCACCAGTTGGGGATACATTCCAGATTGTCAGCTGATTGAGATCAGCTCGAATTTCACTGATATCTTCTAAGCTCACGCCATCGGGGTTATCGGCACCAAGAATTACGGTTGAACTTTCTACCATCAATATTGGCGCTGAATTTCCGCCAATCCAAAAATTCCCTAGAGTATCTAGAGTAAAAGTAGTCGCTACTTCATTATTACCCGAATCAATAGTCCGTTCCCAGGAGATTGATCCGGTGATATCAATGGCTTGGAGCGAAATATCTAAAGTTTGATTTACGGTATTGCTGAGAAAAACTGCATTTTTACCCGATTGCAAAAAGCTCTCTGCACTAATTGGAGCAGGCAGAACTGAACCAGTTTGAAGAGTAATTTTCTTGGGCGCTGCATAAGAAGTGCCAGAGCTCAACAAAAAGAGAGTAACTACAATCGCAACTACAGACTTACTTCTTTTCATCTTATCCAAGCTCTTGGGATCTTTTAGCCGCCGCTTGCATCGCCTTGGCTACTACCTCTGATAGTTCTGATTGCGAGAAGGATGCCAGCGCAGCCGCCGTTGTCCCGTTAGGGCTTGTCACTTTCTCTCGTAGAGTTTTCGGTGAATCTCCCGATTGACCAAGGAGGGCAGCTGCTCCAGTAATTGTCTGAATTGTTAGCTGCGTTGCATCTTCTCTGGCTAATCCCAGCGCAACCGCTCCATCGACCATCGCCTCAACGAAGGCGAAGAAATATGCAGGACCTGATCCACTAGTTGCCGTTACGGCATCTTGAAGATTTTCGGGAACCTCAATTGCAACACCTGTGGCTGCCAAGAATGTTCGCAGAAAGCTCTTCTGATCCTCATCTACACCGGGACCAAATGAATAACCAGAAGCTCCTAGCCCAATGAGAGCCGGTGTATTTGGCATCACTCTAACGATTGGGTGATTTCCTTCTAATTCATCGGCTATAGATTTAATTGTTTTACCAGCCGCAAAGGAGATTAGTAAGGTTTTCTGGTCACAACGACCATCCATCTCACGCAACGTTGCCTGCATATCTTGAGGCTTAACCACAAGCAGAATTGTTGTTGCCTTTGAAAGTAGTTCTTGCAGAGATAGGTGTGAGATCGAATATCGCGCTTCAAGCTCTTGCGCTCTTTCAGCTCGCTTTTCAGTGAAAGAGATATCGGTTGTATTTACTCCACTGCGAATAAGGGCGGCAATTAGAGCCTCACCCATTACTCCGGCACCGATTACTCCAACATGATTAGCCATGGGCTAAGAGTACGCGTAGGCTCACCCACTATGTCCGAGGTTAAAGCAGGTTTCGCACGCGACTGGATTGAGTTTGCAGTCCCCAATAGCGAAGATGAGATTTATAAGTGTGATCTCACTTGGCTAACCTCTAATTGGACCTGCATATATGGTGATGGTTGCAAAGGAGTTTTTGCCAACCGACCAAATGATGGTTGCTGCACAGAAGGCGCTATGTACTCAGATGCCGCTGATGAAGAGCGCACACTTCGCGCTGCTGAATTTCTTACTCCAGATATGTGGCAGTTCTATCAAGAAGCTAGGCCAAAAAAAGCTGGTGGAAAATTAAGAATTACTGATACAGACGAAGATGATGAACGTAAAACTCGCACCGTTGATGATGCCTGTATCTTTCTGAATCGCAAAGGTCATGAGGCTCCAGGATTTACTGGATCATACGGTTGTGTACTTCACCATCTTGCACAGAAACGCGATATGCACTTTTCGGATACGAAACCAGATGTGTGTTGGCAACTACCTTTGCGTCGAAGCTATGAAACTCGCGAAGTCGGCGAACGCGAATACTCCATTATTGTTTTGGGCGAGTACGAAAGACTCGCTTGGGGCGATGGTGGTGAAGATTTCGATTGGTACTGCACAAGCAATACCGAAGCTCATGTCGGAAAAGAGCCGGTTTATATCTCCAATAAAGCGGAGCTCCTGAAGTTAATGGGAGAAGAGGCATATGCCATTCTCGCCGAGCATTGCGATCGCCGTATTGAAGGTATCAAATTAGCTCAATCACGCTCTCTGCCGCTCTATGTTATTCAGCATCCAGCAACACTTGGTGCTGCAAAGTAACCTTGCATTATGGCCAAGGTAGAGAAGGATCCGTTCCGCTGTAATGAATGCGGTTGGACCTCGCAAAAATGGGTAGGTCGCTGTGGCGAGTGCCAGGCATGGGGTAGCGTCGAAGAACTCGGTGCGCCAAAGAAATTATCTTTACAAGCTGGACCAATATCAGCAAAAGCGATGGCTATCGGAGATGTAGATCTCTCTGCAGCGCATGCGCGCCCAACTGGAGTAACTGAACTCGATCGCGTACTTGGTGGCGGACTTGTTCCAGGAGCTGCAATTTTGCTAGCTGGTGAACCAGGCGTTGGTAAATCAACTCTTCTTCTCTCTGTAGCAGCAGAGAGCGCGCGCAAATCTATTCCTGTTCTCTATGTCAGTGGCGAAGAATCTGCTTCGCAAGTACGTTTACGTGCCGAAAGAATCAAAGCAATCGACCCCAATCTATTCTTAGCATCTGAAACAGATTTAGGTGCCGTTATTTCACATATCGATACTGTGAAGCCAGATTTGTTGATAATCGATTCGATTCAAACAATTGGTTCATCTACCGCAGAAGGAACTCCCGGCGGAGTCACCCAGGTACGAGAAGTCGCTGGTGCTCTGATTCGAATCTGCAAAGATCGCGATATCACTCTTCTCTTAGTTGGCCATGTAACAAAAGATGGATCTATCGCAGGCCCGCGCCTGCTCGAACATATCGTTGATGTAGTTCTGCAATTTGAAGGCGAACGTCATTCACGCCTGCGTTTAATCCGTGCTATCAAAAACCGATTTGGTGCCAGCGATGAAGTTGGTTGCTTTGACCTTAGCGATACGGGCATTGAGAGCGTTTTAGATCCGACAGGTCTCTTTACATCTCGTCACGCAGAACCGGTGCCTGGAACTTGTGTAACCGTTACGCTCGAAGGTCGTCGCCCACTTCTGGCAGAGATTCAAGCGCTGGTTAGCGCTGGACGTGAAAATGACTTCGGAAATGCCCGCCGGGTTACAAGTGGCCTTGATTCTGCCCGTACTTCAATGACTTTAGCGGTGCTTGAACTCCGCGCTCATGTAAAAGTGGGAGGGCGAGATGTTTACGCCGCAACTGTTGGTGGAATGAAGATGTCTGAACCGGCTGCCGATCTGGCCTTAGCACTTGCTGTTGCATCTGCAGCTAAAGGATTGGCGCTACCGTCAGATCTAGTTGCAATCGGTGAAGTTGGATTGGCCGGAGAGATTCGTAAGGTAAGTGGTGTTTCACGTCGCCTTGCCGAAGCCCATCGTTTAGGTTTTAAGAGAGCACTTGTGCCGCTGGGCTCTGATGTTGTGATTGCAGGGATGGAGATTGTTGAGGTTGGTCGATTGGATCAAGCCCTCACTCGTGTAAAAATCAACGGTGAATAATGTACGAGAAAGAAATCACTACCTGGTTTAAAGAGAATAAACGAGATTTACCGTGGCGCAAGAGTGATGCGTGGGGGGTATTAGTTTCAGAAATTATGTTGCAGCAGACTCCAGTGCAACGTGTTTTACCTGTCTATCAAGAATGGATGAAGCGGTGGCCTACTCCCGCCGACTTAGCAAAAGCAACACCAGCAGAGGTGATTACGGCGTGGGGGCGTCTCGGCTATCCACGCAGAGCTCTTCGGCTACATCAATGCGCAAAGATTCTCTCGACAGAATTAGATAATCAATTACCGCGCACAGAATCAGAGTTACGCAAACTTCCCGGAATAGGTGAATACACAGCGGCTGCAATTGTTGCCTTTGCATTTAACGAAAGCTCACTTGTCTTGGATATCAATATCCGTAGACTTTTTTCACGACTTTATCGAGGTGAAGAATCGCCGACAAGCGCACCAACAAAAGCAGAGCGCACTGAATACGCGACTTATATGCCGGCAAAGAACGCACATCTTTGGGCAGCTGCAACCATGGAACTTGGGGCCTTAATTTGTACTGCGAAGAAACCTTTATGCGGTCGTTGCCCGGTTGCAGATAAATGCCAGTGGCGGAGCCTGGATTATCCATCTTCTGAGCGTGTAAAGCGCACCCAGAGTTGGCATGGAACAGATCGACAATGTCGCGGAACAATCGTGCAAGCACTCCGTGATAATCCAAAGCTAAGCAAGCGAGAACTCAATTTATTATGGGATGTTCCATCACAGGTTGAGAAAGCAATATTGACCTTGCTTGATGATGGACTTATTGAGGAGCAGCGTAAAGGTATCTTCTCACTACCCCAATAAGTTAAGCGGTTGGTGCTTCAGCTAAATCTTCTGGTGAATCTGGCATCGTCACCTTAGGTGAACCCGTAAAGGTGAAGGTCGCCTCAGCATCGACTCCCTCAACATCTACCACGATGATTTCGCCAGCTTTAAGTTCACCGAACAAGATGCGCTCTGAGAGTGAATCTTCAATCTCACGCTGAATTACGCGACGCAATGGTCGTGCACCAAGAAGTGGGTCATATCCACGAGCAGCAAGGAGATCTCTCGCTGCTTGAGTGAGTTCGATACCCATATCTTTTGCCTTAAGGCGATCATCAAGATTTGCGATCATCAAATCAACAATGTGGTGGATCTGTTCCTTGTTGAGCTGGTGGAAGACAATGACATCATCGATGCGGTTAAGGAACTCAGGACGGAAGTGATTCTTGAGCTCGTCGGTGACCTTACCCTTCATGCGATCGTAATTTGTGAGGTCATCATCGGTATTGGAGAATCCCAGGCCAAGAGATTTTGAAATATCGCGAGTGCCAAGGTTGGTTGTCATGATAATGATGGTGTTCTTAAAGTCGACGGTACGACCTTGTGAATCAGTAAGACGACCATCTTCGAGAACCTGAAGAAGAGAGTTGAAGATATCTGGGTGTGCCTTTTCGATTTCATCGAAGAGAACCACTGAGAATGGTCTACGACGCACCTTTTCAGTGAGCTGTCCACCTTCGTCATAGCCAACGTATCCTGGAGGAGATCCGAAGAGACGTGAGGCGGTATGGCGCTCTGAATATTCAGACATATCTAATTGAATGAGGGCGCTTTCATCTCCAAAGAGGAATGAAGCAAGGGTGCGAGAGAGTTCGGTCTTACCGACACCAGAAGGGCCAGCGAAGATAAATGATCCACCGGGACGCTTTGGATCTTTAAGACCTGCGCGGGTACGGCGAATCGCTTGAGAGAGCGCCTTGATTGCTTGATCTTGTCCGATAACGCGGCGGTGAAGTTCATCTTCCATACGAAGTAGACGCGCTGTCTCTTCTTCGGTGAGCTTAAAGACTGGGATACCAGTTGATGCTGAAAGTACTTGAGCGATGAGTTCTTCATCGACTTCAGTGACTTTATCAAGATCGGTCGCTTTCCAATTCTTCTCTGCTTCAGCGCGCTCTTGTATCAAGTTCTTTTCTTGATCACGGAAAGCTGCTGCACCTTCAAAATCTTGTCCGTCAATCGCTGACTCTTTTGCCTTACGTGCATCAGCAATCTTGACATCGAATTCACGAAGTTCTGCTGGGGCTGTCATACGCTTAATCCGAAGACGTGATCCGGCTTCATCGATAAGGTCAATTGCTTTATCTGGAAGGAAGCGATCAGAGATATAGCGATCTGCCATATTTGCAGCGGCAGCTAAAGCACCGTCGGTGATGGATACGCGGTGATGTGTTTCGTAGCGATCACGAAGACCCTTAAGAATTTCGATGGTGTGAGCAACTGAAGGCTCTTTCACCTGAATTGGCTGGAATCGACGCTCAAGAGCAGCATCTTTCTCAATATGTTTGCGGTACTCATCGAGAGTCGTTGCACCAATTGTCTGGAGCTCACCACGAGCAAGCATCGGCTTTAAGATGCTCGCCGCATCGATTGCACCTTCTGCAGCGCCGGCGCCTACTAGTGTGTGAATTTCATCGATAAAGATAATAATGTCGCCACGAGATTTAATCTCTTTCAAGACTTTCTTAAGGCGCTCTTCGAAATCTCCACGATAACGTGAACCAGCAACGAGCGCGCCGAGATCTAGTGAGTAAACCTGCTTATCCTTCAGAGTCTCTGGGACATCATTCTTCGCAATTGCTTGCGCAAGTCCTTCTACGACTGCAGTTTTTCCAACACCTGGTTCACCGATAAGAACAGGGTTGTTCTTTGTGCGGCGAGAGAGAATCTGCATCACTCTTTCAATTTCAGGTTCGCGACCGATTACAGGGTCTAACTTACCTTCGCGAGCAGCAACTGTGAGGTTACGTCCAAATTGATCAAGGACTGTTGAAGTCGAGGCAGTACCTTCTGCTGGTCCACCTTGCGAGACTGCCTCTTTGCCCTGATAACCAGAGAGAAGTTGGATAACAGTTGAGCGAACACGATTAAGGTCTGCGCCTAGCTTTACAAGAACTTGAGCTGCAACTCCTTCGCCTTCGCGAATTAGCCCAAGAAGAATATGTTCTGTGCCGATGTAGTTATGTCCTAATTGAAGCGCTTCACGAAGTGAGAGCTCAAGGACTTTCTTGGCACGTGGGGTAAATGGAATATGGCCACTTGGCGCTTGCTGTCCTTGGCCGATGATCTCTTCTACCTGAGCGCGTACAGCATCGAGTGAGATACCCATCGATTCGAGAGCTTTGGCGGCGACGCCTTCACCTTCATGGATGAGTCCGAGGAGAATGTGTTCGGTGCCGATGTAATTGTGGTTGAGCATGCGTGCTTCTTCTTGAGCCAATACGACCACTCGTCGGGCTCTATCTGTAAAGCGCTCAAACATCGATGTACTCCTTCATCTCGCAGCAACTGCGTCAGATAGCAAGCCTATCGCCCGAATTAGGGTGGGCGCGAGGCGAGTTATTTAGCCTATAAAACCCCATATTTAGGGGGAATATTCCCGCCGAGCCCTAAATGGCTGACTAGTTTTGGAGGGTGAGCAGCATTCTGGTGTTGCCTAGGGTATTGGGCTTTACAGACTCAAGATCGAGGAACTCTGCAACACCGGCATCGTATGAACGAAGTAATTCTGTGTAAACCTCAGGGGCGACTGGAGTGCCTTCTATCTCAATAAAGCCATGACGGCTAAAGAATTGCGTCTCGAAGGTAAGGCAGAAAAGGCGCTCGACACCGACAGCTTTAGCGCGATCAATAATTGCGCCAAGAATTCTATGTCCTACCCCTGATCCATGAAGTTCTTCTGCAACTGCGACAGTACGCACCTCTGCTAAATCTTCCCAGAGAATATGTAGTGCACCGCAGCCAACAACTTTTTCGCCATCGACTGCAACTATAAACTCTTGCACAGATTCATAAAGCGTCACTGTCTCTTTATTGAGTAAGCGACCGTTCAAAGCAAAAGTATCAATCAGTGCGCGAATGCCTTTGATATCAGAGGTGCGAGCAGGACGAATCTCGAGCATTATGAATCGATTTCAGGTTTCACTAATGGGAAGAGAATTGTTTCTCTAATTCCGAGCCCGGTAAGGGCCATCAATAAACGATCGACTCCCATTCCCATTCCACCCATTGGTGGCATTCCAAATTCCATAGCGCGCAAGAAATCTTCATCGACTTGCATCGCTTCTAGATCGCCCTTTGCTCCAAGCTGAGCTTGTTCGACAAGTCTTTCACGTTGAACAACCGGGTCAATAAGTTCGGAATATCCTGTCGCTAATTCAAATCCATCTACATAGAGATCCCACTTCTCTACAACTCCAGGCACAGTGCGATGAGCACGTACAAGTGGAGATGTATCAATCGGGTATCCCATAACGAAAGTTGGTTCGATTAACTTATCTTGTGCGACATGCTCAAAAATTTCTTCAGCGAGCTTGCCTGTTACCCACTTAGGGTCGATTTTCATGCCAAGTTTTTCAGCATGCTTCTTTAGAATATCAATCGATGTAAGTGCTGTTACTTCTTCACCAACACCCTCAGAGATAGCGTCGTATAAGTTGATTTCTCGCCACTGACCACCGAGGTCTTTTTGAGAACCATCAGCGTGAGTAACGATATGTGATCCCGATACGGCCATTGCGGCGTTCTGAATAAGAGAACGAGTTACATCTGCAATAGAACGCCAATCGCCATACGACATATAAGACTCGACCATCGCAAACTCAGGTGAGTGTGATGAATCGGCACCCTCGTTGCGGAAGTTACGGTTGATTTCAAAGACTCGTTCGATGCCGCCTACTACGCAACGCTTTAGAAAGAGTTCGGGCGCGATACGCATATAGAGATCCATATCGTATGCATTACTAAAGGTCTTAAATGGGCGAGCTGCTGCTCCGCCATGCATAACTTGCAACATCGGTGTTTCAACTTCAATGAAATCAAAACCATTAAAGGTATCTCGCAATGACCGCATTACCTGTGGGCGCATGCGAGCAGCTGCGCGTGCTTCGGGGCGGACAATCAAATCTACATAACGCATCCGTACGCGAGTCTCTTCAGACATTGGCTTGTGATCATTGGGTAGCGGGCGCAGTGACTTTGAAGCGAGTTGCCACGTTGTTGCGAGAATTGAAAGCTCACCCCGCTTTGAGGTAATGATTTCTCCGGTGATGCTGACAATATCTCCAAGATCAATATCGCTCTTCCAGGCATCGAGGGCATCTTGGCCGACCTTGTCGAGTGAGAGCATCGCTTGAAGTTCTGTTCCGTCTCCTTCGCGAAGAGTTGCAAAGCAAAGTTTGCCAGTATCGCGTTTGAAAATAATTCGGCCTGTAAGTGATTCGATATCGCCAGTGGCAACATCTATCTCAAGTCCTACATACTTTTCGCGAATCGCCTTGAGCGACGTTGTCCGCTCTACTGAAACTGGGTAGGGCTCGACGCCACGCTCAATAAGGCCAGCTCGCTTTTCGCGCCGGATCCGAAGTTGTTCAGGGAGATCATCTTCAGTTACCGGCGTATTTTCATTGGTCATAATGAGCGGAGTCTACCTTTCGCAGGTGGTTCAACGGTTCTTCTCGTGAATCAAGCGAAGCCCAATAAGGGTTAAATCAGGCTCATATTGATCAATAGTCTCAGAGACCCCAATAATCAATGGCGCAAGACCTCCAGTAGCGATAACTGTCGGAACTTCGTCATAATCCTTTGCAAGTTCAGCGGTAATTCGATCTACCAGTCCATCAACTTGGCCCGCAAATCCGAAAATTGTTCCGGATTGAAGCGCTTCTACCGTGTTCTTGCCAATTACATTCTTCGGTTTGACTAATTCGACTTTGCGAAGCTGTGCTGCGCGAGATGCAAGTGCATCAACCGAAATTTCGATTCCGGGTGCAAGCGATCCTCCTAGAAATTCTCCCTTAGGCGATACAACATCAAGGTTGGTTGATGTTCCAAAATCTACAACAATCGCCGGACCGCCATAAAGTGTATGAGCAGCCAATGTATTAACAATTCGATCTGCGCCAATCTCTTTTGGATTATCAACTAAAAGCTGGACCCCAGTCTTTGTCCCAGGTTCAACAATTGTTGTGGGCAGATCGCTCAAATAAGTTGAAATCATAGTTCGAAGTTCGCGAAGCGCTGCTGGGACAGTCGAACATATTGAAAGACCTGTGAGTGTGTATCCACTTGTCAAAGCAGAAAATTGCAACCACATCTCATCAGCAGTTGTTCTTGTATCAGTCTTTACACGCCAGGACTTTTCAAGGTGATCGCCATCAAAGATGCCAAGCACCGTGTTGGTATTTCCTACATCTACAGTTAATAACATTTTCTACTCCATTCTCAAATCAAGACCAATATCAAGGACAGATGCGCTGTGAGTCAAAGCTCCTATTGCTATGTAATCAACTCCACAATCTGCATAAGCCTTTGCATTTTCTAGGGTAATTCCCCCCGATGCTTCACTCTTTGATTTGCCGTTGATGATCGAAACAGCTTCTCGGCAGAGCGCTGGAGACATATTGTCGAGAAGAATCAGATCAGGATTGAGCGGCAGAATCTCGTGCAATTGGTCTAAGTTGTCCACTTCAATTTCGATTGGAGAGTCTGGAAAAGCATTGCGCACTGCTGAGAATGCTTTACTTGCATTACCAGCGGCGACGATGTGATTATCTTTAATGAGGGCAGCGTCCGAGAGAGACATTCTGTGGTTTGTGCCACCGCCCATTCGCACTGCGTACTTCTCTAATTGGCGATAACCAGGTGTGGTCTTACGTGTATCTCTCACAAGACATTGTGTCGTTGAAATTGCTGAGACCCATTTTGCGGTTTCGCTTGCAATGCCACTGAGGTGGCCTAGAAAATTAAGGGCAGTGCGCTCAGCCAAAAGTATGGCCCTTGTATTTCCACTTACCGTCAGCAGAAGTTCGCCTTGCGCAATCACTTGGCCATCTTCTTTAACTACGGTGATATCGGTGAGGCCAACTTCTTGTAATACTGCTTTTGCCATATTGATTCCGGCAAGCACGCCTGATTTGCGCGCAACAAAGTCTGCGGTGCTTACTGAGCTTTCTGGAATGGTCGCCACAGAGGTGATATCTACGCCTCCAGCTAAATCCTCAGCGAGTGCCTTTTTTATTAATTCGAGATCTATCATCAATCGCTAACCCCCTGGTAGCCAGTACTCCACGCACCACTTTGATCCATCTGCTGGATGATTCTCTTACGCCAAAGATCACTTGTCTGCGGAAAATCTTCGCGCCAATGAGAACCTCGTGTCTCTTGGCGAATAAGAGCCGCTTTAAGAATTGCTTGTGCCAGTTGGAATAAGTTGGTCGCCTCCCACGCTTCGACGCATGGTTGCTTGCTTACTCGATCTTCGATGCGAGTGAGTTCAGCGCTAGTTTTTAATAAAGAATCTGATGAACGAAGCACTCCCGCGCCACGACTCATATTTTTCTGTATATCTAAACGAACAGATGGATCGAGCAAGATTGCATCCGAAGAGTTTTCAATTGGATCACCAGGTTCTGGGGTGTGCATTGCAATATCTGCGGCAATCCGTGCACTAAAGACCAGGCCTTCTAATAGCGAATTCGAGGCTAAGCGATTTGCCCCATGAACGCCAGAACAAGCGGTTTCTCCGCATGCATAGAGCCCATTTACGCTGGTGCGACCGTTGAGATCTACCCGGACCCCACCTGAGGCGTAGTGCGAAGCTGGAGCAACTGGAATCAAATCTTGCATTGGATTTATTCCGTGCGCGATACATGATGCATAGATAGTTGGGAAGCGTTTTTCGAAGCCATCGAGATGTCGAACATCCAGCCAGACATGGTGTTCGCCGCTCTCATTCATAATTCGCATACTTGCAATGGCCACCACATCTCGTGGTGCAAGTTCTGCTAATGGATGAACATCTTGCATAAACCGTCTGCCATTCCCATCGAGAAGATATCCACCTTCGCCGCGGACAGCTTCGCTGATGAGCGGTTGCTGACCTTGTGAATTATCACCCAGCCATAAAACTGTTGGGTGGAATTGAATGAATTCAACATCGGCAACTTTGGCGCCAGCGCGAAGCGCCAGTGCCACTCCATCTCCAGTGGAGACAGAAGGGTTTGTGGTTTGCGCGAAAACTTGACCCAAGCCACCAGTTGCTAGAACAACAGCTTTTGCAAGTGCGCGACCAACTCCATCACGACTGCCGGCACCAATAACGTGAAGTGTGACGCCGCAGATATCTCCATCAGCATCTTTGAGCGCATCAAGAACCAAAGCGTGTTCGACTACTTCGATTTCTGGATCTTCAGTGACTGCAGCTAGTAGCGCGCGGGATACTTCTGCTCCAGTTGCATCACCACCGGCATGAATAATTCGATTGCGATGATGACCACCCTCGCGAGTCAGTGATATTTCACCAGAATCTTCTCTATCAAAGATTGCCCCGCGTTCAATAAGCTTACGAACCGCCTCTGGTCCTTCTGTTACGAGAACTCGAACCGCATCAACATCACAGAGACCTGCACCAGCTTCGAGCGTATCGCGCAGGTGATCATCGGGTGAATCTCCATCTCCCAATGCAGCTGCAATACCTCCCTGTGCCCATTTAGTAGAGCCTTCATCGACGCGTGCCTTTGTGACTAAGAGAACCGATAATCCATATGTACGACATTGCAATGCAGTGGTTAAACCCGCAATGCCTGAGCCCACAACAATTACATCAGCTTGCGCTGTCCACCCTGGCGCCGGTGCGAGTAATTTCATTTCAAGCTCTCGATTCTCACTGCCATATTGTCAATCAACCGCACCTGATTTATCCAGCCCGCGACAATCACCCGCACATTGACGCTCATATTTGTTGGAGCAGCGAAGGTCTCATCATCTATAGCTTCAAGGTAATCGAGGGTAAAGAGTGGTTCACTAGCCAAAATCTCACGCATCCCTTGAAGAGATTTACCGCTCTGCAACGCCTTGTAGATTATCGATGCTGCTTCTCTTTCGTCAGGAGCTAACCGAGCATTGCGAGATGACATCGCTAAGCCATCATTTTCACGAATTGTCGGCGCAGAGATGATCTCTACCGATCCTGCAATCGAACGTATGAGAGTGAGCTGCTGAAAATCTTTCTCTCCAAAAATCGCAAATTTTGGTTTAACAAGATCAAGCAATCTTCTCACTACAGTAACTACGCCATCAAAATGACCGGGGCGTGATGCACCTTCATAAATAGTGCCCAAGTTACCTGCGCTTAGGGTCTTATATCCTGCTGGGTATATCTCTTTTTGTGTTGGTAACCAGAGATGGGTTACTCCAAATTTCTCAGCTAAATCAATATCGCGATCGGGGGTACGCGGATACTTCTCTAAATCCTCGCTCTTCTCAAATTGCAATGGATTAACGAAGATACTTGCCACAACGTTTTCTGCGCGAGTTTTCCCAATTGCAAAAAGTGAGCCGTGGCCTTCGTGAAGTGCGCCCATCGTTGGAATAAATGCGCAGCCCGCTGGAAGCTCTTGAGAGTTTGTAACGATCTTCATGGCTCCAGTCCTTTCAGGTACCGGGCTTGCAAGGTCTTAAGTCTAAAGCTCTATGGAAGTTGTGACAAAAGTTCAGAAATTCTGCCGTGTGTCAGCAGGATTGCATCAGGCTCGATTTCACACCATGGTTCTAGAACAAAGCGGCGTTCATGGGCGCGCGGATGGGGCAGAGTCAGCTCATCAGCTGAGCTGAGAATCGTTCCATATTGAATAAGGTCTAGATCGATTGTTCGCGGACCCCATTGTTCTTCTCGCACTCGACCTAAGCTCTTTTCAATTCCATGCAGGAGAGCCAGTAAATCTGCCGCCGGCAAATCACTTTCTGCAATGCAGACTGCATTTAAATAATCTGGTTGCGCCGGACCACCAACTGGCGCTGTTGTAATTACTGTCGAGATCGCGATTACATCTAGCGATTCACGCAACAGTGCAATAGCTATAGCCATCTGCTCTTTGGGATCGCCAATATTGGCACCTAGCGCGATTACAGCTTTCATGGGCGAATGATGGTGACAGCGATATCAGTGACATCCTCACTGACTGGCGCAGATGGCTTATGTACGGTTACGGATATAGAAATAGCCTGAGAAAATTGCAACAAGATTCGATCAGCAATTTTGCCGGCAAGGTGTTCAATCAAATTAACCGGCTCTCCTTCAATCTCTTCACGGGCAATTGTGGTGAGTAATCCATAATCAATTGAGTCTTGCAAATCATCGCTTATGCTAGCTTTTTGAAGGTTAAGTGAAATTTCTATATCAACAAAGAAATTTTGTCCGTCTCGTCTTTCAAAATCAAAGACTCCGTGATAACCAAAGCCCTTGATACCCTTTATTGAAATCAAATCGCTCATTGCTTCACCAATTCCACATGTGGGGCAACGCTATGAACGCGTACCGCCCAGATACCTTTTCCAACAAGAGATTTTGAGATGGCGAGAGTACCTTCTTCTCTATCATCAGGAGTTTCTCCCCCGATAAATCGTTTTCGCGAATGTCCGATAAGTACTGGATAACCGAGCGAAATAAACTCATCAATCCGATTGAGAATCTCCCAATTGTGTTCGGGTGCTTTAGCAAAACCAAGACCTGGATCCAGAATAATATTTTCGCGTGCGATACCCGCAGCGAGTGCTTTATCGAGTTGTATTGAAATCTCGTCAATCACCTCGGTCATAACATCACCGTACTGAGCTTGTGAATCCATATCTTTCGAGTAGCCACGCCAATGCATCAAGGTGTATTTACACTTTAGTTGAGCAACTGTAGAAAACATATTGGGATCTGCTTGGCCCCCACTAACGTCGTTGACAATTGTGGCGCCTGCTGCGACGGCTTTCTTTGCGATAGAGGCGCGCATCGTATCTACGCTTATTTCAACTCCACGACCTGCTAATCCGGCAATTACAGGTATAACTCTGCGTTCTTCTTCCTCTTCGCTGACTCGTTCTGCACCGGGCCGCGTTGATTCACCGCCAACATCGATGATATCTACGCTGTCATCAATCATTGATAAACCATGTGCCATTGCATGCTCAAAGGTGTAATGCTTACCGCCATCGGCAAAAGAATCAGGTGTTACATTGAGAATTCCCATTACCAACATAGTGATTACCGATTGGTTATAAGACTAATTGCTTCGGCGCGAGTAGTTGCATCGCGCAATGCACCACGAACAGCAGAGGTTGTTGTGCGAGCTTGAGATTTGCGTACGCCTCTCATGGACATACATAGATGTTCGCAATCAATAATCACGATTACTCCAAGAGGATTGAGAATTTCGACCATTGCATCAGCTATCTGAGTTGTTAGTCGCTCTTGCACTTGTGGCCTACGTGCATAGAGATCAACCAGGCGAGCAACTTTGGATAGTCCGGTAATTTTGCCACGAGGGATATAACCAACATGAGCAACGCCATGAAATGGAGTCAAGTGATGCTCGCAGTGAGAAAAGACTTCGATATCGCGAATAATCACTAGCTCTTCATGTCCGATATCAAAAGTTGTTGTGAGGACTTCTTCGGGACGCTTCCAGAGTCCTTCGAAGTTCTCTTTGAATGCGCGGGCAACTCGAGCTGGTGTCTCTTGTAGCCCTTCACGATCAGGATTTTCTCCAAGGGCTAATAAAAGTTCGCGCACAGCACGCTCTGCACGGTCTTGATCGAAAGGCGCATTCGCACACCCATCATCTGGACCCATAGAAACAGAGGCGATATCACTCACTGTCGGTTGCTTTCTTTACCCGTCGTGCACGCTTAGGCTTATCTGTTTCGTCCTCAACCGGAGCTGAGATAACTCTTTCGCGTGTTGCAACCGGAGGAAGTTCAGATGGAATGCGGGTGAGAGATCCGGTCCACTTGGGGCGGCCCGGCCAATCGATAACATTGGCAAAAATCTCTGCAATCTCTTCTTTATTGAGAGTCTCTTTCTCGAGCAGAACAACAACCATTGCATCGAGAGTTTCGCGATTTGCCACAAGAATGTCGAATGCCTCTTGGTGTGCATTCTCAATCAGTTTGCGAATCTCGGTATCAATCGTTGCAGCAACTGATTCAGAGTAATCGCGTTGGTGACCATATTCACGACCCACAAATGGCTGGGAAGAATC
>CAEZVG010000009.1_pt1 | contig 25503 bp, 21 predicted proteins | sample 7264681 | NCBI WGS metagenome assembly CAEZVG01 (sample SAMEA6813850, study PRJEB35770) | uncultured Candidatus Planktophila sp. | biome: Freshwater; feature: Freshwater reservoir; material: water | place: Czech Republic | collected 2017-05-23 | depth 0.5m m
CAACTGATGGAGATATTGAAATTTTCGGTGGAGGTCTATCCCTTAAGCAAGCTCTCTTGCAGGTTATTGAGTCCACCTCAACCGATGGTTACATCGCGATTATGGCTTACCTGGACCGAGGAGCTGATAGTAAGTTGGCTGAGCTTCGGGAAATAATTTCGACTAAAGCAGGACGCCCAGTAACTTTTGGATGGGGTCCAAGGTTCTTGCATTCAACCGGTCAATTTCATAAAGCTGGTCAACCTAACGGTTCATTCTTACAAATCACAGGTGACTTTGAGATTGATTACGAAATCGCTGGGAATGATTTCGGTTTTGCAACGCTAATAACAGCGCAAGCACTCGGTGACGGTCGCGCGCTGATGCAAAGAAAATACCCGCTTCTGCGACTTAATTGCTTAAATCGTAAGGCGGGTATTAACCAAATTCTTGCAGCTGCACGTTCTCTTTAATTCTGAATATTTTTATTCGTCGTCTTCTCCACGAAGTTTACGTAGCGCATCTTCGAGTATCTTCTTACCTTCAGCATCTGTGCGACGCTCTTTCACGTAAGCAAGGTGTGTCTTGTACGGAACGTTAACGACAGCATTTGGTGTGTTGTTGCGATCGCGACCGGCTGGCAGACCGCACTTTGGGCAATCCCATTGATCAGGAATAACAACTGATTCTTCAACTGCAAATGAAACAGGGGTTTCATGTCCTTTGCCGCACCAATAGAGAACTACTGAACGCTCGATTTGATCGCCGCGCTCGGCTTCACCCATAGGTCCTGCACCAACGCGACTGCCACGTATTGCACTAGCCATTTATTTAGCCCTTCAATACGAGTGATAGACCAATGACGCCTGAGAACCAGAGGCCACCCACAACGATTGTGATGCGATCAAGATTCTTTTCAACTACTGATGAGCCGCCATAGTTAGATGAGATACCGCCACCGAACATATCTGAAAGGCCTGACCCCTTGCCCTTATGGAGCAAGACAAGCAGAATCATCAAGATACTTGTGATGACAAGAAAGATGGATAGTCCTATTTTCACTGAAAAACTCCTCGAACGGCTAGGGGGTAAGGATAGCGAATCTTCGCAGGCTCGACTTACTCTGACTGAGCGTGGAACTTCACAATTTTTGCTAGCTCTTCTGGGTCCAGGCTCGCTCCCCCGATGAGTGCGCCATCAACATCAGACTGCTTCATAATTTCCGAGATATTTGAGGATTTAACTGAACCCCCGTAGAGAATGCGCATATTAGCCGCTATTTCGGAGGATCCAATTTGTTCAACTTCTTCACGGATAGCAGAACATACTTCTTGAGCATCCTCAGGTGTTGCCGTCTTGCCGGTACCGATAGCCCACACTGGCTCGTAGGCAATGACAATTTTCTTTAGCTCTGGCTTTGTAAAACCTTCTAGGCCCGCGCGAACCTGGCGGATGACGTGTGAAACATGTGCCCCTGATTCGCGGATAGGCAGTTCTTCACCGACGCAGAAGATTGGAGTTAATTCATTAGCCAGAGCTGCCTTTATCTTTCGATTTATCAGGGCATCGTCTTCGTTATGAATAGCTCTGCGCTCTGAATGTCCAATGACAACAAAGGTACATCCAAGTTTTGCCAGCATAGATCCCGAAATATCACCGGTAAATGCGCCCGAAGATTCTGGTGAGAGATCTTGTGCGCCGTACTGCAGACGCAACCGATCTCCATCAACCATCGTCTGAATCGATCTGATATCGGTAAAGGGAGGAATAATTGCCAGATCAACTGCGTCGTAATCCTTATCATCGAGTGAGTAAACCAACTTTTGAGCAACAGCTATCGCCTCGAGGTGGTTGAGGTTCATCTTCCAGTTACCTGCCATTAGCGGCTTACGCATTTTTACTCCTCGGTGCTCTCGTTAGTTTGGTGAGAAATTTAAGAAATCTAATTATAAATCTAGCGCTTTTAAACCTGGAAGTTCTTTGCCTTCAAGATATTCAAGTGATGCGCCTCCACCCGTTGAGATATACCCAAATTGATCATCGCTAAATCCTAGAGCGCGGACAGCAGCAGCTGAGTCGCCTCCACCTACAACTGAGATACCTGATACCTCGGTGAGAGCTTGCGCCACAACTTTTGTACCTGCAGCAAATGCCGGAAATTCGAAGACGCCCATTGGTCCATTCCAGAATACGGTCTGGCATCCACGGATAGCAGCTGCAAATGCTTCTGCTGAAACTGGGCCGATATCGAGTCCCATCTGATCTGATGGAATTGCATCGACAGTTACAACAGTGGGCGTTGCATCGGCTGAGAAAGTTGGAGCTACAACAATATCTGTAGGAAGAATGAGTTGAACGCCTTTCTCTTTAGCTTCTGCAATAAGAGCGCGCACGGTGTCGAGCATTTCGGCCTCAACTAAAGATGTACCAATCTCTTTACCTTGCGCAGCGAGAAAGGTGAAGACCATTCCGCCGCCGATAGCCATCACATCTACCTTGCCAAGAAGATTAGAGATGACACCCAACTTATCCGAAACTTTTGAGCCGCCCAAGATAACGCCGAAAGGGCGAGCGGGATTATTGGTTAACTTCTTCAGTACCTCTACCTCTGCCGAAACCAAAGTTCCAGCGGCATGAGGAAGAAGCTTTGGAAGATCATAGACAGATGCATGCTTGCGATGAACGGCTCCGAAACCATCGCCGACATAGAAGTCAGCAAGGGCAGCCAATTCGTTAGCGAAGAGCGCGCGTTCTGATTCATCTTTCGATGTTTCTGCCCCACTGAAGCGAATGTTTTCGAGAAGGAGAATCTCCCCCGACTTTAGATTTGCCGCAGCACCGGAGGTAGCTGGACCCGTGATATCGCCAGAAAATTGCACTGGTTTGCCCAGAAGTTCAGAGAGCCTGGCAGCTATAGGTGCAAGTGATAACTCAGCTTTGGCTTCACCCTTTGGGCGACCTAGATGTGCAGCAATAATTAACGAGGCTCCCTTTTCAAGAAGCGCGCTAATTGTAGGAAGGGAAGCGCGAATTCTTCCATCATCTGTAATTACTCCACCTTTGAGTGGAACATTTAAATCACATCGAAGGAAAACTCGCTTGCCTTGTACATCTAGGTCACCAAATGAGCTCATTAAATTAGAGGCTCTTTCCAACGTAGCCGACGAGATCAACGAGGCGGTTTGAATAACCCCACTCATTGTCATACCAGCCAACAACCTTGACGGTTGTACCGATTGCTTTAGTGAGTTGCGCATCGAAGATGCAAGATGATGGATCGGTGACAATATCTGAAGAAACAATTGGATCTTCAGTGTATGAAAGGAATCCCTTGAGTGGACCTTCTGCAGCTTTCTTCATCGCTGCATTGATCTGCTCAGCTGTTGCTTCTTTAGCAAGCTCGACAGTGAGGTCAGTTGCTGAGCCAGTTGGTACTGGTACGCGCATTGCAAAACCATCAAGCTTGCCCTTGAGTTGTGGCAGAACGAGAGAGATCGCCTTAGCGGCTCCAGTTGAGCTTGGAATGATATTTGTTGCAGCCGCACGTGCACGACGGAGGTCCTTGTGTGGGAAATCTAGGATGACCTGGTCATTGGTATATGCGTGAATCGTTGTCATCAAACCACGGACGATTCCGAATTCTTCATCAAGTACCTTAGCCATTGGTGCTAAGCAGTTAGTTGTACATGACGCATTTGAGATTACGTGGTGATTAGCTGGGTCATACTTCTCGTGGTTGACGCCCATTACAACAGTTATATCTTCATCAGTTGCAGGTGCTGAGATAATGACCTTCTTCGCTCCTGCTGTGATGTGCTTCTTAGCATCAGCTGCCTTCGTGAAGTGGCCAGTTGATTCGATAACGATATCTGCGCCAACGCTCGCCCATGCAAGGTTTGCTGGATCGCGATCTGCAAAGACCTTAAAGGTCTTACCTGCAACTGTAATTGAGTCTTCTGTGTGTGAGACCTCTAGGCCAAGACGACCGAGAATTGAGTCGTACTTGAGTAAGTGAACAAGCGTTGCATTATCGGTTAGGTCGTTAATCGCAACAATATTAATATTTGGGTTGGTCAACGCGGCGCGAAAGAAGTTGCGGCCAATACGTCCAAAACCATTGATTCCGACATTAATCATTTTCAATCCTCATCTATCTCAAATTTCTTTGATTTGGGCTATGCAGGGGTAGCTTAAGAAATAATCGAAGCCCTACAAGGTAGCTTTACTTGCGCCACAACATTGGGGAACGAGCTGAGGATACCAGCCCTGACGCTTACTCTCCGAGCAAATCAGGCGAGAGGCCAGCCTCAGTATCAGGAATTCCAAGCTCGCCAGCACGTTTATCAGCCATAGCGAGCAATCGGCGGATACGACCTGCGATTGCATCTTTAGTCATTGGCGGTGAAGCGAGAGAACCCAGTTCTTCCAGGCTTGCTTGACCATGAGCGATACGGAGTTCGCCAGCTTCTTTGAGGTGATCGGGAACAGTTGGACCGAGGATTTCCATCGCACGCTGAACACGAGCAGCCGCTGCAACTGCTGCTCGTGCAGAGCGACGTAAATTTGCATCATCAAAGTTTGCTAGGCGATTTGCTGTGGCGCGAACTTCGCGTCGCATGCGACGTTCTTCCCAAGCCAAGACGCTCTCATGTGCGCCAAGTCGAGTGAGCAAGTTACCGATTGCATCGCCATCTCGAATGACTACACGATCTATACCTCGAACTTCGCGAGCCTTGGCCGCGATATTCAATCTTCTCGCAGCACCCACGAGTGCAAGTGCGGCTTCTGGTCCAGGACATGTAATCTCGAGTGAAGAAGATCTCCCTGGTTCGGTCAATGAACCATGTGCCATAAAGGCTCCACGCCAAGCTGCTTCTGCATCGCAGACATTTGCAGCAACTACCTGAGGTGGAAGTCCGCGGATGGGGCGTCCATGTGAATCGATGAGTCCGGTTTGGCGCGCAAGAGCTTCACCGGCTTCGATAACTCTCACAACATATCGAGATCCCTTACGCAGGCCACTCGAAGTCAGTACTGCGAGATCGCTATCGTGACCATATATATCTGCAATATCCTTCTTAAGACGCCTCGCAGATTGAGATGTATCAAGTTCAACCTCGATTACGACCTTACCCGATGCTATATGCAGACCACCTGCAAAACGCAGTAGTGATGAAACTTCAGCTTTACGGCAGCAAGGTTTAGTAATGGTGAGTCTGCTGAGCTCATCCTTTACCGCTGCTGTCATTGCCATGGGGATATCAAACCAGTATTTCGCGGGCTATGTGAGTGAAAGCTGAAGTTAATTTCCGCTCATTATGGTGGTAATGCGCTGATGGCTCGCGTAGATCTCCCTCGAAGAAGGCGGTGGCATTCTCCTCAAGTAGTTCTCGAAGCCCGCTCATATCACCTTGGTTCGAATCAGCGATGACCACGTCAAAGTGAAGATCAGGGGCATATTGAAAGAGAATTTCACAATGTTCGCGGGGTGAGTAACCTGCAAACTCTCCTCCACCTGATTCTTTCTTATCTGTATCGAGATTAAGTAAAAGAATTTTCTTCGCTCTAGAAGATGTAATTGCATCTCGAAGCTCGGGAACTAAGAGATGCGGCAGAACGCTTGAGAACCATGAACCTGGTCCCATAGTTATCCAATCGGCCTCAGCAATTGCAACGATTACTTCCTCTCGAACCTCAGGATTTGTTGGTGAAAGGCGGAGAGATTGAAGTCGGCCCCTTGTTGTTGCGACTGCGACTTGACCCTGCGCTTCGATTAATTCACCTCGATTATCAAAGGTGGCGTCAATCGATAGAGGTTCGGCAGTCATAGGTAGAACTCGTCCGACAACTTTTAACAGCGCTCCAACTTGATCTAACCCAGCAACAACATCTTCATCTCTATCCCAGAGTGCGGCGAGGAGAAGGTTTCCCACAGCATGCCCATCTAGTGGTCCATCGCTAGTAAACCGGTACTGCATTATCTGAGCCCAATTGCGGCCCCAATCATCATCTGCACATAGCGCTGCCAGCGCCATTCGTAAATCTCCGGGAGGAACTATGGGAAATTCTTCGCGCAAACGTCCACTAGAGCCACCATTATCGGCAACTGTCACAATTGCGGTGATATTACTTGTAATTGCTCGAAGTGCTTTGAGAGTTGCCGCTAAACCGTGACCACCACCAAGTGCTGCAACTTTTAAATCTGAAGTCATTCTCTTCCCACGTCGCGATGTGTTGCATGTGCGGAGATTGCGATTTCTCCTTCTGCAGAATTGAGTTGATTAGATATTTCACGTGCAATCGATACAGAGCGATGTTTTCCACCAGTGCATCCAATTGCGATGGTCACATACTTCTTTCCCTCGCGAAGATATCCAGGAATCATTTTTTCGATAACCGCGACATAGGATGCCACAAAATCAGATACACCTTCACTACTTAAAACATAGTTAAAAACTTTGTCATCGAGACCGGATAGAGGGCGAAGTTCTGGAACCCAATGTGGATTCGGAATAAATCGACAGTCGAGAACAATGTCAGCATCTACTGGAATCCCGTATTTATAGCCGAATGAAAGTACATTGATTCTTAACGCTTGCGCCATTCCTGCTGCAAAGATCTCACCGGTTCTCTTCTCCAATTGATGAACGTTGAGATTTGATGTGTCGATTACTACATCCGCTTGAGACCTAAGTTCTTCGAGTTTCAAACGTTCGCGCGAGATGCCATCGACAATTCGATCACTTGATTGAAGAGGGTGTGGTCGCCGGGTTGATTCAAAGCGCTGGACCAGGGCCTGATCCGTGGCATCTAAAAAGAGAAGGCGATAATCAATCGCGGCGCTCTTAAGATTAACCAAAGCCGAGCTGAGAGCATCGAAGAATTTGCCGCCACGAACATCTACAACAACAGCAACTGAAGCTTCGCTCTTGGACATCTCGGATGCGAGTTCGGGCAGCAGTGATGGTGGCAAGTTATCAACTACATGCCAACCTAGATCTTCTAGCGCGTGAGCCACCGTCGAACGGCCCGCACCTGACATGCCGGTCAGAATTAGGAATTCGCGGGTGCTCATAGCCCTATTCTGCCCTAAAGGCTAACTTTGTGAAATCTCTCCTGTTTGCATATCGACCGATATTCCCGCTGAAGTGGTGCCCGTCAGGGATGAGAGGTGAGAGTAGATAATTGCTCCAATAGTTGTTCCGATGCCTGGAGTTGTCGTCAGTTCATCAAGTGAAGCTTTTCGAATTGCAGTCACACTACCAAAACGATCCAGAAGCGCTTTACGCCTGCTCTCCCCCAGCTGAGGAATCTCATCGAGCAAAGATTCCAGCATTATCTTGGAACGTTTAGACCTATGGAAAGTTATTGCAAATCGATGTGCCTCATCACGAATTCGTTGGAGTAAATACATACCTTCGCTCGATCTCGGTAAAATTAATGGGTCACTGCTATGCGGAGTCCACACTTCTTCCAACCTTTTAGCTAATCCAACGAGAGCAATGTCTGTAATTCCAAGCTCGTCAAGAGCTCGTTGCGCAGCTGCAACTTGTGGTGCACCGCCATCTACGACGATGAGTTGTGGCGGATAGGCGAACTTGGAAATACGTCCGCCGGTTTCGGCAACTTCACTATGATTGACTTGCTTATCAGCCAGCAAACGTTTCATTCTTCTAGTGATAACTTGATGCATAGCACGCGTGTCATCTGTCGCCGTTTCCGTATCAATGGCGAAACGACGGTACTCAGATTTTTTCGCTAGGCCATCTTCAAAAACAACCATTGATGCCACGACAGATGTTCCCGAAATATTTGAAATGTCATAGCACTCGATTCGTAACGGCGTTCTAGCTAGCTCTAAAGCTTCTTCTAGCTCGATAAGGGCCTTTCCAGATACAGCAGCATCAGTCGCCCGTTTACTCATAAACTGAACAAGGGCGTAATGTGCGTTTCTCTCAACGGTCGTCAGCAATTCAACTTTATCGCCACGCTGCGGAACTTTGAGTGAAACCTTAAATCCAGCTAATGACGTCAACCAATCTGCCAGCGCCTCGCGATCGGCGGGCTCTTGGTTGATATGAATTGCCGATGGAATATCTAAGGTGCCATCTCCATAGATTGAGAAGAGCAAGGAAGACCATTGATCATCTCCTTCCAGGGTTCTAGCTTGATCGACAATCCAAGATCGTGAACCTTTAATTGATCCGCGACGAACGGTAAATATTGATCCCGCTGCATGCAAGCCCTCTTCATGGATAGCGATGAAATCACCATCAATTTCATCTGAGAGATTGCCTTGTGTGGAACGCTGCGCCTTTTCAAAAGATTCGATTTGATCTCGGATGCGCGCAGCTCGTTCAAACTCTTCGCGCTCAGATGCCAATGACATTTCATCCCGCAAAGTGGGGAGGATATCTTCCATGCCTGCCTCCATGAAGGCATCGAGCTTTACTGCAATCGCGCGATGTTCCTCTTTGCTTACCCATCCAACGCAGGGAGCAGCGCATTTTCCAATGTCACCTAGTAGGCATTGGCGCTTGGATCGAACAGCCCTTTGAAAATTTCCGGCGGAGCAAGAGCGAACGGGATAAACCTTGAGCAAAACTTCATATGTATTGCGCAGCGCCCAAGCATTTGTATAAGGTCCAAAATACTTTAAGCCGGGTCGTTTCTCTTTACGGGTTATAAAAATCCGTGGATATTCATCATCCATCGAAATCGCTAGATACGGGTATGACTTGTCATCCTTAAATTGCACGTTATATGTCGGGTGAAATTGCTTAATCCACGAGAATTCAAGGGCAAGTGCCTCGAGCTCGGTATTGACGATGGTCCAATCAACTCTTACAGCCTCATGGACCATGCGATATGTTTTTTGTGCCAAGTTTGCTTGAAAATACGAACTCAAACGGTTCTTCAGATTCTTCGCCTTGCCGACATAAATGACTTTGTCGCTCTTATTAAAGAAGCGATATACACCAGGTTCTTCTGGAATTTCTTGAGGTCGATATGAGGCCGGGTCTGCCATTGCTACTTCTTTTTTACAGCCGTCTTCTTCTTGACTGGAGATTCTTTCTTCTCAATTTTACGATTGCTCTCGAGAATCTCTGCCAAGAATCGACCGGTATAGCTCGCACTTACCTTTGCAACTTCCTCTGGAGTTCCTTCTGCCACGACGAGGCCACCACGGAAACCACCTTCAGGGCCCATATCGATAACCCAATCAGATGATTTGATGACATCGAGATTATGCTCAATCACAATTACGGTATTACCGCTTTCGACCAAGCGCTTGAGAACACCTAGCAATTTATTGACATCTTCGAAGTGCAAGCCCGTAGTTGGTTCATCAAGAACATAAATTGTGCGCCCAGTTGATCGGCGCTGAAGTTCGGTCGCTAACTTAACGCGTTGAGCTTCGCCACCTGAGAGCGTTGGAGCAGATTGACCAAGGCGCACATAACCCAAGCCCACATCACAAAGAGTCTTGAGATAGCGAGCGATTGTTGGAACAGATTCAAAGAAGGTATGAGCCTGCTCGATTGGCATATCTAAAACTTGAGCAATTGTCTTTCCCTTGTAGTGAACCTCTAGCGTCTCACGGTTGTAGCGAGCACCATGGCAGACTTCGCAGGGAACATAGACGTCGGGTAAGAAGTTCATCTCAATCGTAATAGTTCCATCGCCAGAGCAGTTCTCGCAGCGTCCGCCCTTTACATTGAACGAGAAACGTCCCTGCAGGTATCCGCGCACCTTCGCCTCGGAAGTCTCTGCGAAAAGTGCGCGAACCTTATCGAAAACACCAGTGTAGGTTGCCGGGTTTGAACGCGGTGTTCGACCAATTGGTGATTGATCGACATGAACAACTTTATCTAGTTGATCGATACCGGTAACGGTGCGATGTCGACCAGGTACCAACCGCGAACCATTGAGCTTATTTGCCAGAGTTGTATAGAGAATGTCATTAACGAGAGTTGACTTTCCTGAGCCCGAAACGCCAGTGACAGATACAAAGAGACCTAATGGAATCTCAACTTCAATATCTTTTAGGTTATTCTCTTTTGCACCCTTAATGACGAGTTTTCGTTTTGGATCCACTGGGCGACGCTGTGAAGGAATCTCGATTGATTTGCGGCCAGATAGATATGCGCCGGTGATTGATTCTTCAGATGCAATGAGCTCTTCATATGAACCGGAGACAACAACTTTGCCTCCGTGTTCGCCGGCCCCTGGTCCAATATCGACAACCCAATCTGCGGTACGTATTGTCTCTTCATCATGCTCAACAACAATTAACGTATTTCCTAAGTTGCGAAGTCTGGTCAAGGTATCAATCAGCCGTCGGTTATCTCTCTGGTGGAGACCAATACTTGGCTCATCAAGAACATAGAGAACCCCAACAAGGCCAGAGCCAATCTGTGTCGCTAAACGAATTCGTTGTGCCTCTCCCCCGGAGAGCGTTGCTGCTGGGCGATCAAGTGAGAGGTAATCAAGGCCAACATCAAGTAAGAAACCAAGTCGCGCATTGACCTCTTTCAAGACGCGCTCTGCGATTTGTGCCTCTCGCGCGTTCAATTGAATTCCCCTGAGGAAGCTAGCGCAATCATCTATCGAAAGTAAACATACTTCAGCGATTGATTTTTCTCCGATAGTCACAGCTAAAACTTCTGGCTTGAGACGAGCTCCTTTACATACATTGCAAGGTGTCTCGCGCATATACGCTTCATATTTCTCACGGCTATAGTCGCTATCTGTCTCAGAGTGGCGACGATGAATAAATGGAACAACGCCTTCGAATCCGGTTGAGTAATTTCGGACGCGCCCATAACGGTTCTTGTATTTGACGTGAACTTCATAATCGAAGCCATTAATCACAGCTTCCTTCGCTTTGACCGAAAGCTTCTTCCAGGGCGTATCGAGGGAAAACTTCATCTCTTTTGCAAGCGCCTCAAGAAGACGCAAGAAATACTCTGAGGACTGTCCTCCTGCCCACGGTGCTATCGCTCCATCGTTAATTGATATCTGATCATCAGGGATGATGAGCTCTTCATCAACTTCTAGCTTTGTTCCGATACCGGAACATTCAGGGCAAGCTCCGAACGGAGAGTTAAAGGAGAAAGAACGCGGTTCGAGCTCTTCAAAAGATAGATTGCAATCGTGGCAGGCAAGGTGCTCACTGAAAGTTCGTTCTTTATCCGCGCCTTTTGCATCTACAAAATCGAGAATCACTAAACCGCTAGCCAGCTTTAGCGCCGTCTCAATTGAGTCGGTGAGGCGAGATTTGCTCTCAGCTTTAGCGGTCAAGCGGTCAACGACAACTTCGATCGTGTGTTTCTCTTGCTTCTTAAGCTTCGGTGGCTCAGAGAGTGAAATGGTTTCACCATCTACTCTTGCGCGTGAATATCCCTGAGTAACTAAATCTGAGAAGAGTTCTACAAATTCACCTTTACGCTCACGAATAACTGGAGCTAAAACTTGAAACTTTGTGGTCGCTGGCATCGTGAGGATCTGATCAACAATCTGCTGCGGAGATTGGCGAGATACAGCCTTGCTGCAATTGGGGCAATGAGGTCGTCCTGCTCGTGCGTAGAGAAGGCGCAAATAGTCATAGACCTCAGTAATTGTGCCGACAGTAGATCGAGGATTTCGGTTGGTAGATTTCTGATCAATCGATACTGCTGGAGAGAGACCTTCAATGAAATCAACATCGGGTTTATCCATCTGACCCAAAAATTGGCGGGCATAGGCCGAGAGCGATTCAACATATCGACGCTGACCTTCAGCAAAGATTGTGTCAAAGGCGAGTGAAGATTTTCCTGAGCCAGAGAGACCGGTAAAAACAATGAGGGCATCGCGAGGTAGTTCGAGCGAAACATTCTTGAGATTGTGTTCGCGAGCACCCCGAATAACTAACTTGTCGATACTCACTTAATGTCCTGCCTCATCCATAGATCGAAGTTCGCGCTTTAGCTCTTTAATCTCATCACGCAGTCGACCTGCGAGTTCGAATTGGAGCTCATCCGCGGCTCCCCGCATCTGCTCGGTGAGGGAGCCTATCAACGCAGCTAGTTCTTGGCGCGCTAGAGAACCCTTGCCGCGCTCGACGAAAGGCAGACCAGACTTTGCGCCCTTAATTCCAGCAATGAGCTCATCGGTGTCATCGCTCTCACGCGCAATCATGTCGGTGATATCGGCAATCTTCTTTCGAAGCGGTTGCGGATCTACCCCTCGCTCCAGGTTGTAGGCAACCTGCTTAGCGCGGCGACGATTGGTCTCATCTATCGCTTTCTCCATCGATGCTGTGATGTTATCGGCGTACATATGGACCTCACCGGAAACATTTCGAGCAGCTCGACCAATAGTCTGAATAAGGGAGGTTGCAGATCGCAAGAAGCCCTCTTTATCTGCATCAAGTATTGCAACAAGTGAAACTTCAGGAAGATCGAGTCCTTCACGGAGAAGATTGATACCAATGAGAACGTCATACTCACCAGAGCGAAGCTCACGTAAAAGCTCGACTCGACGCAAGGTATCTACCTCTGAATGCAAGTAACGAACTCGTACTCCGCGCTCTTGCAGATAGTCGGTCAGATCCTCTGACATCTTCTTTGTAAGAGTAGTAACTAGCACTCGTTCGTTGCGTTCAGCGCGGAGATTTATCTCTTCAAGTAAATCATCAATCTGCCCCTTAATCGGCTTGATAACAATCTTCGGATCAATTAGACCTGTTGGGCGAATAACCTGTTCGACTACATCGCCATTTACCTTTGCCATCTCATATTTTCCAGGGGTAGCTGAGAGATAGACGGTCTGACCCACTCGCTCTTGAAACTCGGGCCACTTAAGCGGTCGATTATCTAGGGCGCTGGGCAAACGAAAACCGTGTTCGACCAAGGTGCGCTTTCGAGATGCGTCTCCTTCATACATTGCACCAATCTGCGGCACAGTCACGTGGCTCTCATCGATTACACATAAGAAATCTTCTGGAAAATAATCCAAAAGACAATTTGGAGCAGAACCAGGTTCGCGACCATCAAGATGTCGTGAGTAATTCTCAATACCAGAGCAGAATCCGAGCTGCTCCATCATCTCTAAATCAAATGTTGTGCGCATGCGTAAACGTTGCTCTTCTAGCAACTTGTTCTGCTTGGTAAAAGTATTAAGTTGAATTTGTAGCTCATCTTGAATATCACTCATAGCGCGTTTCATTGTCTCTGGTCCTGCGGCGTAGTGAGTTGCCGGGAAGATATACATCTCTTCTTCATCGTGGACAATCTCTCCAGTCAGGGGATTCAAAGTCATAATCTTTTCAATCTCATCTCCGAACATCTCTATTCGGATAGCAAGCTCTTCATACATCGGAATGATTTCGACGGTATCGCCGCGAACTCGAAAGGTTCCTCTTTCGAAAGCGACATCGTTTCGTTTGTACTGAACATCTACAAAGCGCCGCAAGAGAGCATTGCGCTCAATCTCATCGCCAACCTTGAGATGAATCATCCGATCGATGTACTCCTGTGGAGTGCCAAGGCCATAGATGCAAGAAACCGTTGCAACCACAATCACATCTCTTCGTGTGAGAAGCGAGTTTGTTGCAGAATGACGCAAGCGTTCTACCTCATCATTAACACTAGAATCTTTCTCAATAAAGGTATCGGTCTGAGGTACGTATGCCTCTGGTTGGTAGTAGTCGTAATATGAAACAAAGTACTCGACCGCATTATTAGGTAGAAGCTCGCGAAACTCATTTGCAAGCTGGGCGGCTAAGGTCTTATTTGGAGCAAGGACCAAGGTAGGGCGCTGTAATTTTTCAATTAACCAAGCCGTAGTTGCTGATTTTCCCGTTCCGGTAGCACCGAGAAGAACTACATCTTTTTCGCCGGCATTGATACGTCGTGTAATTTCCGCAATCGCTGCTGGTTGGTCTCCTGCTGGAACGTAATCACTTATTACTTGAAAGGGCGCAACCTTTCGCTGTACCTCACTGACGGGGCGCATTGAGTTCAGCTTCCCAAATTCGGGCGCACTCAGCGAAGAGGTCAGCTCGAACGCCATCATTAATAATTACGCGATTTGCAACTGCTTCGCGTTGGGCAGGAGTGGCTTGCGCAGCTATACGTCGCTCAGCCTCATCTTCATCTAAACCACGTTCAAATAATCTATCTAGACGATTTTCGATATCGCTTTCAACTGTGATGATGTAATCAAACCTATCTGCCGCACCAGATTCAACGAGCAGTGGAATTTCGTAAATCAGGATATCTCCCGGGCTAAGTGTCTTGATTTTTGCAGCTAGAGCTTCCTGGACTCGTGGGTGCACAATCGCTTCCAATTGCTTTCGCTTGGCAGCATCTTTAAAGACAATCTTGCCTAGTTTCTGGCGATCAATATCTCCGTCAGCCACAATTTCCTCACCAAAAGCTGCAACAACTTCATCGAATCCGGAACTGCCTGGCTCGATAGCTTGGCGAGCCAATTGATCAGCATCTATTGTGAGAGCGCCCAGCTGAGCGAACATATTGGCAACCGTGCTCTTACCAGCACCGATTCCCCCAGTAAGCCCCACGATCAACATAGACGGAACTCTACCCATATGACAGCAAAATCATTAGTTGGAAGGCGATGTTAAGAATCGGTGCACTACGTTAGGTGGCACTTTGTCCGCACATCGCCGTATCTAATGTTTGCTGTCGTTAAATAGAAAAACCCCCGACCTGTGTGGTCGAGGGTCCTTCTGGTGAAGATTATTCAGCCGGAGTTGAAGCAGCTTCTGCTGCCTGAGCTTCTGCCTTCTGCTTCTTATGTGCAAGGAAGCGAGTCTGAGCTTCAGCGTACTGACGCTCCCACTCTTCGCGTTGAGTTTCAAATCCTGGCTTCCACTCTTGAGAATCAGGATCGAATCCTTCTGGATAGATGAAGTTTCCATCAGCATCGTAGCGAGCAGACATTCCGTACTGTGTTGGATCGAATGCTTCAACCTCAACATCTTGTCCTTCATTTGCTTGCTTAAGTGAAAGTGAGATTCGACGACGCTCGAGATCGATATCGATGATTTTTACAAAGAGTTCATCGTCAACAGCTACAACCTGCTCTGGAATCTCAACGTGGCGCTCTGCGAGCTCTGAGATGTGAACAAGTCCTTCGATGCCTTCGTGAACACGAATAAATGCTCCGAATGGAACAAGCTTAGTAACTACACCTGGGACAACCTGATTGATTGTGTGGGTGCGAGCAAATGCTTGCCATGGATCTTCTTGTGTTGCCTTGAGTGAAAGTGAAACACGCTCGCGCTCAAAATCAACTTCAAGAACTTCAACAGTTACTTCGTCGCCAACTTCGACAACCTCAGCAGGATGATCAATATGCTTCCATGAGAGCTCTGAAACGTGAACAAGTCCATCTACTCCACCGAGGTCAACGAATGCACCGAAGTTAACGATAGATGAGACAACGCCTGAGCGAACCTGACCCTTTTGGAGCTGGTTAAGGAATTCAGTGCGTGATTGTGATTGTGTTTGCTCGAGGAATGCACGACGTGAAAGCACGACGTTATTGCGGTTCTTATCGAGCTCGATGATGCGGGCTTCAACCTGCTTGCCAATGTAAGGAGTGAGATCGCGGACGCGACGCATTTCAACGAGAGATGCTGGAAGGAATCCGCGTAGACCGATATCTACGATCAAGCCACCCTTAACAACTTCAATAACGGTTCCGATGACAACTTCGTCACGTTCCTTCTTGCCTTCAATCTCTCCCCATGCTCGCTCGTATTGAGCACGCTTCTTAGAAAGGATGAGACGACCTTCTTTATCTTCTTTCTGAAGAACAAGAGCTTCGACTTTATCGCCGACTTTAACAATGTCATTTGGATCTGCATCGTGGCGGATTGAGAGTTCACGAGAAGGAATTACACCTTCTGTTTTATAACCGACGTCAAGAAGAACTTCTTCGCGGTCAATCTGTACAACGGTACCGATAACGAGATCGCCGTCAGAAAAATTTCGGATAGTGCCTTCGATGGCTGCTAAGAAATCTGCAGCGGATCCAATGTCATTAATTGCAATTTGTGTAGTCAAGATGCTCCGTAGGGATAGAAAGTAGTAGGGATAGGACAGTCTGCGCACAAATATTGCTATTCGATTGCAGGCGCCAAGATTACGGCTCGACCACGAGGCGGGGCAAATCCCGTAAATCTCACGCTCATATCTGGGGAAGAACCCATCGAGTCAGGCGTACGATGTAGGACTGATGGGGAGGTCTTGTGAATAGATATAGGCAGTTGTTCGCATTTCCAAATGCCTGGCTTCTCGTTATTACTTCTTTTCCCGCTCGAATCGCATACGGGATGGTTGGTCTCGGCATCTTCTTTAAAGTTGAAAGCGAATTAGAGTCGGTTGCTATTGCTGGCCTTGCTGTGGGCATCAATGCTGCAGCCGGAGCCGCAACAGCCGGTGTTCGAGGAATGATTATCGATCGTTACGGCATGCGGTGGCCTTTACGGATCCAAGTTCCGGCTTACTCCTTCATGTTACTGGTGCTAAACGCCACAAGTGATAAAAATCTTCTCCTCTTATTTGCACTTCTTCTTGGGTTAACCGCTCCCCCAATAAATCTCTCTGTTCGCCCACTTTGGAGAGATGTTGTCAGCGATGATTGGTTACGTACTGCATATGCAGTTGATACCGCAGCGATGAGTGCAGCTGGAGTGGTTGGCCCAGTTATTGTCACTACTTTAGCTGTTTCGGCTTATTCTGAGAGTGCACTCGTTGTTGCCTCATTTTTAATGGCGCTTGGTGGTGGCTCTCTTGCCATGACGAAGATTGCGCGCAAATGGATTCCAGAAGCAAAACCTGAAGTAAAAATCTCTATGTGGCGGCATAGACCACTTCAACTTCTTGTTGTGGAAGGTTGCTTCATTGGTTTTGGTTGGGGAGTATTTGATGTTGCCGTTCCCGCATATGCCACGTTAGAAAATGTTCCTCATCGAACTGCTTGGATCTTTGCAGCACTAGGAGTTGCAAATATCATCGGCGGGCTACTTGGCGGATTAGTTTCAAAACGTACAACTCCACTTGGTGCACTTCGCAAGACATATTTGGCGTGGTTTCTCATCTCGCTTCCACTCGCATTTACATACCCGGACTGGTCGATGGTCATTGGAGCTGCATTCTTAGGGCTCGTGGGTGGGGCGATTCAAGTTTTCTATTGGGAAGTCATGGAAGCGGTAAGGCCACAAGGTTCGCCTACAGGGATGATGGGTTGGCTCTGGTCAATTGAAGGCGTCATGATGGCTATTGGTTCGGCATCTGGTGGATGGATCTCAGAGGCACACTCACCTCACATTGCTTTAGGAATAACAACTATATGTATTGGTTTCGGTTACATCATCCTAACCATCGGTCGGGCGCGACTAGCTGATGCAAATAAATTGCCTACCGATGAAGAAGATTTAGCGGCAATGAAAGACAACTCACCTACACATCAGTGAGCTGCAATATTCCAATTCTTGCCAACGCCTATTCCGACATTTAGGGGTGCAAGTAAAGGGAACGCTGATCCCATTTCGCGTTTTACAAGCTCTGTAACTTCGCTCTCTTCGGATGTGACTATCTCAAGAATAAGTTCGTCATGTACCTGCAACAGGAGTCTAGATTTGAGATTCTCTTTTACTAACGCGCTCTGGACATTGAGCATCGCCAATTTGATGATGTCGGCTGCAGACCCTTGGATAGGTGCATTAAGAGCCATTCGCTCTGCTACTTCTCTGCGTTGGCGGTTATCACTCATTAAATCTGGAAGGTACCGACGTCGCCCCATAACTGTTTCGGTGTATCCGACTTTGCGAGCTTCATCTACGACAGTTTTGAGATAGTCACGGATTCCACCGAAGCGTTCGAAATATCGATCCATGAGTTCTTGCGCTGCTGGTGGAGTTAAATCCAACTGAGCTGCAAGACCATATGAGCTCAAGCCGTAGGCAAGACCATATGACATCGCCTTTATCTGGCGGCGCATCTCTGGATCAACATCGCCTGGCTTTACTCCAAATACTTCTCCGGCGATGGATGCATGAAGATCTTCACCTGACTCAAAAGCCTTAATCAAATTTGCATCGTGTGAAAGATGGGCCATGATGCGCATCTCAATCTGGCTGTAGTCGGCCGTTAATAGTGCGTCGTACCCAGAGCCCGCGATAAAGGTTGCGCGAATCTTTCTGCCATCTTCAGTTCGGACAGGAATGTTTTGCAGGTTTGGGCCGACCGATGAAAGGCGACCAGTTGCTGCAACGGTTTGTGCAAAGTGGGTGTGAATCCGGCCATCAGATGCAATCTCTGCAATTAGCCCATCGATAGTTGTCGCCAACTTCTTTACTTCACGTATGCGAAGAAGAGAGGCAAGAACAGGGTGGCCAGTCTTTTCAAAGAGCCAATTAAGTGCATCTGCATCTGTTGTGAATCCGGTCTTTATCTTCTTAGTTTTAGGTAATCCAAGTTCTTCAAAGAGAACAACTTGCAGTTGCTTTGGTGAGGCTACGTTAAATTCATGACCAACCGCTGCGTGCGCAGAAGCTGTTTCTTCTGAAACTTCTTTCTCAAATAACTCGAGCAGTCGCTGCAATTCTTTCTTATCAACTGCTACTCCACGATTTTCCATTATTGCTAGCAGCTCTGCAACTGGCTGTTCTAACTTATCTAGGAGATCGAGAAGATTGCGAGATTTCAAATCTGCTTCAAGATTTGTTCTCATTGCAAACTGTCCAGCAGCTTGTGAAGAAAGTAGGTTAGTCGGTGATGAAAGATCGAGCGGTAATCCCCATTTGTCCGCTATATCTGAGATCGAGGTAGCTCTTGCTCCCGGATTAATTAAATATGAAGCAAGATCAATGTCGAAGATAACTCCAGCCAATCCATTGATGCGAGAGAGTGATTTCCCATCGTAGGCAATTTTGGGAACTTCAGGATTTGTGGCCCACTCCCCCATCTCGCCACCATCAACGAAGTACGTTTCATTTTCGTTGAATGCAACAGCGTATGAAATGAGTTTCTCGTCGAAGGATTCGTCGCTGAGTTGGAAGGCGAGAGATACAACGCCAAAATGTGCTGCGATTTTCTTTGTGAGCTCTTTGGCTGTTATAACTGTAGATTTCGTTGGAACGCCAAATAAATCACCTTGACCGCTGCTCACTGTCTTATCTTTTGCGCTGGCTTTTTCACTTTCGGCTGATGCAATAACGCGGAAGCGCTCTTTCAAAGATTTGAACTCTAGCTTTTCAAGGAGCGGATCGAGAGCGGCGAGAGATACACCGTTCCACTGCATCTCAGATAGATCAAAGGCAAAGGGGGCATCGTGGAGAAGCTGTGTGAGCTCACGATTACGAATGACGTTATCAATGTTATCTCGCAGGGATTGACCAACCTTGCCGCCAACTCGATCTACCTGAGAAAGTAAATCTTTAAGTGACCCGTATTCGACAATCCATTTCGCGGCGGTCTTTTCGCCCACACCCGGAATCGATGGCAAGTTATCACTGGGATCACCGCGCAGAGCAGCAAAATCTGGATACTGCTCGGGAGTCATTCCGTATTTCGCAATAACGGCAGATGGAGTCATTCGAGCTAACTCACTTACACCGCGCTTTGGATAGAGGACTGTAGTTTTATCGTTTACCAACTGGAAGCTATCGCGGTCACCGGTACAAATCAGAACATCGAAACCTTGACCTTCGGCTTTCTTTGAAATTGTTGCGATGAGATCATCGGCTTCGTATCCTTCGAGTTGAAAATGTTTAATACCGCAACTATCAATGAGCTCATGAAGATATGACATCTGCGAACGAAACTCATCGGGGGTCGATGCGCGATTAGCTTTGTACTCAGGGAAAATTTCAGATCTAAAGGTTTTTCGAGATACATCAAAAGCGACGGCGACATGCGTCGGCTTCTCCTCTTTGATAAGGGAGATGATCATCGTCGCAAATCCGTAAATTGCATTGGTGTGCTGACCCAAGGCGGTCGTGAAATTCTCGGCAGGAAGAGCGAAGAATGCGCGATAGGCCATTGAGTGGCCATCGATAAGCAAAAGCTTCTTTTCCGCGCTCATGCGGCACATCTTAGGTATAAACACTCGCTAGGTATAAACACCTCTAAGGGATAAACTTTGGAACTATGACGGAACCTGATTATCTTCAAATTCTTCGTGACCGTGGCTCTGGACTTCTTGATCAAAAAATGGGAATCGAAATTCTTGAAGCGACCCCGCAACGCCTCGTGGCTCAAATGCCAGTTGAAGGAAATACGCAACCATTCGGCCTTCTCCATGGCGGCGCAAATGTTGTCTTAGCAGAGTCACTAGGTTCGATTGGCACCTCACTTCATGCCGGACCTGATCGCATGATTGTTGGAGTCGATATCAACGCCACCCATCACAAATCAGCAAGAAGCGGCCATGTGACCGCGGTGGCCACTGCAATATCACTGGGAAAGACCCTCTGCTCATACGAGGTAGTCATTACCAACGAGGTTGGCGAGAGAAGCTGTACCGCCAGGATTACCTGCCTCATCCTTGCCCAAAGATAACCCCTTCGTTAAGGTTGCGCTCTGGGTTACTCGCGAGGAACCCCAAAAAAGTTGCATGCAGAGAATGAAATGGAATGGGAGCGCACCTTGTCTCAGGTTTTAAAGACCGAAGGTTTGAAGGGTTCAAATAAAGTGGCGAGTGGGCGAATTCTTGGAGTCCGTACCCTCCGTTTCGCCTCACTCTTACTTCTCTCCTTATTTGCAGCGACATCTTCCGTTGCGCTTTCATCTTCTGCATCAGCTGCAGATACTCCAACCAAGCTCTACGGAATCCTCACCGATAAAGATGGCGGCGCACTTTCTGGTGTCAGAATCTCCATCGCCGGTCCTGCCGGTTTCGCAGCTGAGGTAACCACAGGTGCAGATGGTTCATGGGAAGTTCCGATTACAACTAAGGGAACCTTCGCCGCCACCATCAATGAAGGCGATCTTCCCGAAGGGCAGGCTCTTACCGATCCTACGAAGGTAACAATTAAGGCGAATGTCTTTATGCTCGGCGTCGATTTACGACTTCTCTTTCCAATAGGTCCCGGAGTTGAGAAAGCATCACTACTTGTTCGCTCAGCACAGTTGACTGTAGATGGCATTATTCTCGGACTCATCATTGGCTTAGCTGCCCTTGGCCTCAACCTGATTTTCGGAACAACCGGCCTCACCAACTTTGCCCACGGTGAGATTCTGACCTTTGCGGGTCTACTGACCTATTACTTAAGCGCGATAGTAAAACTTCCTGTTCTCGCAGCCGCCCCACTTGCCGTGATCTTAAGCGCCTTTATAGCCGGCTATTTGCAAGATAGATTCCTCTGGAAACCACTCCGTAAGCGCGGAACCGGTCTCATCGCAATGCTAGTTGTCTCTATTGGTTTCGCAATCTTCTTACGCTACTTCTTCCTCTTTATATTCGGTGGCGATACTCGTCAGCTTCCACAATATGCGGGGCAGGCAGGTCTTGAACTCGGACCAGTCAACATCACCCCTAAATCAATTTTGACTACAATCTTTGGAATCATCTTTATTATCGTGGCTACCCTCTGGCTACTTCGTACTCGTATGGGTAAAGCCAGCCGCGCGGTTGCCGATAACCCAGCGTTGGCATCTGCCTCTGGAATCGATGTCCAGAAGGTAATTCTTGCTGTCTGGGTCCTTGGTGCAGCACTTGCTGGTTATGCCGGCGTTATCGTCACTATCAATCAGGGCGTCAGCTTCTTAATGGGTCAAGATATGTTGTTACTTATCTTCGCTGCTGTGACTTTAGGTGGCCTCGGGACCGCAAATGGAGCTTTGGTCGGATCTTTAATTATCGGGCTCTTTGTTCAGCTATCAACGCTCTTTATTCCTACTGAACTTAAATATGTCGGCGCTTTGATTGTCCTTATCTTGATTTTGATTGTGCGTCCGCAAGGAATATTGGGAAGAAAAGAGAGGATCGGATAAATGGATTTTCTATTTATTATTCAGCAGACTCTAGGTGCGACTATTGGAGTCAACACGATCATCTTCGCACTCGCAGCTATTGGCCTCAATATGCACTTCGGATATACGGGACTGCTTAACTTTGGCCAGGCGGGATTCTTAGCGATAGGTGCTTATAGCGTCGCGGTTCCAGTTATCTCCTTCGGCGTTCCGCTCTGGGTGGCTTTCATCATCGGTATCGGAAACTCAATCCTCTTTGCACTCCTTCTTGGTGTTCCCACTCTTCGCCTACGTGCCGACTATCTAGCTATCGTCACCATCGCTGCCGCAGAAATTGTCCGCCAGATTGCTCGCTCTGCAACCTTTAATGAATGGCTTGGCGGATCAGATGGAATCACCGGAAAATTCGGTAAAGATTTCTTTGATCTCAACCCATTTAAGGAAGGTTTAGAGACTCCAATCCTTCGCTTTAATGCTAACGACCTATGGGTTGTCATCACCGGATGGATTCTTGTTGCAATCATCATCTTTGTGATGTGGCTGATGGTTAATTCACCGTGGGGTCGCCTAATGCGTGCAATCCGAGAAGATGAAGATGCCGTGAGATCGCTCGGTAAGAACGTATACCTTTACAAGATGCAATCACTCATTATCGGTGGCGTTATCGGTTCAATTGGTGGTTTTGTATATGCTCTTTCACGCCAATCCGTTCAACCTGATAATTACGGAACCGCCCTCACCTTCTTCGCATATACCGTATTGATTTTGGGTGGAGCTGCTCGCGTCTTCTCCCCTATCGTCGGAGCAATGATTTTCTGGTTCCTGATTGTCTTTATCGAACAAGTCCTTCGTGAGGCTGTTACCAATAATGTCATTCCTGACTGGCTCATCGGAGTCAATCAGGTCGGTCAAATTAGATTTATGTTGATGGGAATCGGCCTTATGTGCTTGATGATATTTAGACCACAAGGAATCTTCGGAGATAAGAAGGAGTTGGCCCTTGATGCAAAAGCGTAATGATGGGGGTGCAAGCTTTGCAGCCACCACTCCAATGCAGCCTGGTTCGGCTAAGCCTGACCCAATCTTGATTGCCGATCAAATCACTCGACAGTTTGGCGGCTTAACTGCTGTCAACGTTGATCACCTGGAGATTCAACGTGGTTCAATCACTGCGCTCATCGGTCCTAATGGCGCAGGTAAGACAACTTTCTTCAACTTGCTCACGGGTTACGATGCGCCAAACTCTGGCACCTGGAGTTTCAATGGCTTGCCTCTCAATGGAATCCCTCCACATAAGGTCGCACGTCTTGGAATGGTCCGCACTTTCCAGCTCACTAAAGCGCTCTACCGCTTGACCGTAATTGAAAATATGGCCCTCGGTGCTCGCGGCCAGAAAGGCGAATCAGTTCTTAAGTCTGTATTTCCTTGGATCTGGCGCGCGCAGGAGGCTGAGATTCGCATTAAGGCGACCTCAATCTTGAAGAACTTCAAGCTTCTCGAAAAACAAGATGACTTTGCCGCCGCACTTTCTGGCGGACAACGCAAGCTACTCGAGATGGCGCGCGCTCTTATGGTTGAGCCTGAGATGGTGATGCTCGATGAACCTATGGCTGGCGTCAACCCGGCTCTCAAGCAATCTCTCCTTGAGCACATCAAAGAGCTGCGTACCGAGGGCAAGACAGTTCTCTTCGTCGAGCACGATATGGATATGGTCCATGAAATTAGCGATTGGGTCATTGTTATGGCTCAAGGCGAAATCATTGCCGAAGGCACACCTGCATCAGTAATGGGCAACCAGCAGGTTATTGAGGCTTACCTCGGTGCGCACCATGATTTAGATCTATCTGAAAAGGAAGGCGCATAAATATGAGCACCAATAAAGATGACGCTCTCGTTGATGCCCGCGACCTAGTTGCTGGATATCTCCCTGGAATCAATATCCTCAATGGATGCAATCTCTATGCCAATAAGGGCGAACTTGTCGGAATCATCGGACCGAATGGCGCTGGTAAATCAACACTCCTGAAAGCGCTCTTTGGTCTGGTGAAGATTCGCGAAGGTGCTGTAAAGCTCAAGGGTGAAGAGATCACCAATATGCGCGCGGACCAGCTGGTCGAACGCGGTATCGGCTTTGTTCCTCAGAGCAATAACGTCTTCCCATCTCTGACTATCGAAGAGAATCTACAGATGGGCGCATTCCAAGCTCCTAACCAATTCTCTGAGCGCTTTGATTTTGTAACTAATCTCTTCCCAACACTTGGAACTCGTCGCAAGCAACGTGCCGGTTCACTCTCGGGTGGAGAACGTCAGATGGTAGCGATGGGTCGAGCCTTAATGATGAACCCATCTGTTCTTCTTCTTGATGAGCCAAGTGCTGGCCTATCCCCTGCCTTGCAAGATGAGGTCTTTGTTCGCGTGCGCGAAATCAACAAGATTGGCGTTACCGTCATCATGGTTGAGCAGAATGCTCGTCGTTGCCTTCAAATTGTCGATCGTGGTTATGTATTAGACCAAGGTACAAATGCATACGAAGGAACTGGAAAATCTCTCTCCACCGATCCTAAAGTTATTGAGCTCTATCTCGGAACTCTCGCTAAGTAAGAGCAAAAAAGATTTGTGGCAAGAAGAAAGGCCCGCCGATTTCTCGGCGGGCCTTTCTTCTTACTCTTTGCTAATTACTCAGCAGCTGGGACATCACCAGAGATGAACTCTGCTGGTAGTGCCACGTACTTGTCGTTAGCTGTGTACTCGTAGATACCCATTGTTGCGTATGAAGGATCTCCATTGTCCGCAAATTCAACTGGGCCAGATACGCCATCGTAATCGATGTCTGTACCGTCAGCGATGAGAGCCTTGCACTCAGCAAAGGTTGTGCACTTTGTGCCACCCTTTGAAACAGAGACGAGGTTGTCACGGATGGTTGCACCATCTGTAGCTCCACCCTGCTCTGCAGCAAGTGCGATAAGGATTACTGCATCGTATGACTCAGCTGAGTATGAGAAGTCAGTAAGTGCTGGATCTACAGCAAGTAGGCGCTTCTGGAAAGCATCATCTGCGAAGACACCAGGAAGAGTCGCCTTAACGCCCTTCATGATTCCTGCAGGTAGATCTGCATAAGCACCGCTTGAGAGGTTACCGTCCACGAGGTATGTCTTGACCTTATCTGGTCCGATACCCTGCTTGATAAGTTCTGTGAAGATCTTTGCAGTCTCATCGAAACCGATGATTGCGATTGCATCTGGCTTTGCAGCCTTTGCCTTTGCAACATCAGCTGAGAACTCAGCAGCCTGTGGGTTGTAAACAATATTTGTTGATGTACCGGTGAATGCAGCCATTGCGTACTTAGCAAGACCGTTTCCGTATGCATCGTCAAGGTTAAGAACTACAACGTTCTTAGCGCCTTCCTTAGCCATCAACTGTCCCAAGACTGCGCCCTGGAAAGTATCTGATGGAGCGGTACGGAAGTAGAATCCTTCGTCCGCATATGAAGAGAAGTCAGGTGATGTGTTCGCTGGTGAGAAGTGAACAATTCCAG
>CAEZVG010000012.1_pt1 | contig 20831 bp, 20 predicted proteins | sample 7264681 | NCBI WGS metagenome assembly CAEZVG01 (sample SAMEA6813850, study PRJEB35770) | uncultured Candidatus Planktophila sp. | biome: Freshwater; feature: Freshwater reservoir; material: water | place: Czech Republic | collected 2017-05-23 | depth 0.5m m
AATCTTGATGGCATGCGCAGAGCTGTAAATGGCTTATCGGTTACCCCGCAATATGTTTTGACTGATGGTTACGCCATCGAAGGTTTAGTTGTGCCAAATATTGCGGTGTGGAAAGGTGATCAAGTTGTCACTGCAATAAGCGCCGCATCGATTATTGCGAAAGTAACTCGTGATCGAATCATGCGTGAGGCTGATTTAACTTATCCCGGATATGGATTTGCTGGGCATAAGGGATATATCACTGCTGCACACACTGCTGCATTACTTGAGAAAGGCGTCACTCCAATTCATCGCCGCTCTTTCTCAAATATTGCCGCACTACTTTAAGTATCTAACCTTGTTGATAATTTCATTAATAACTTCTGAGAGTATTCACTTCCTGAACTGTGTATAAATCGTGAAAATAGTTTTCGTTTAATTTAAGTCTCTCCCAAATAGCTTTCCTCTACCAAGGCAAATAGCTCTGGTAGAGGAGAACAATGAGAAGATTTCAACCAAGAAAATTAATCTATGTTTTATTATTAAATTCGTTATTCATTCTTTCCAGTAATCATGCAGCGATTGCAGTGATGCCAAGTGCATATCCAATCTGGAATCCTCAAGTGGGCACACCGCATCCGATGCCATCACCTTCACCAGGACCTTCACCAACGCCCCCAATAATGGGAGAGAAAATTCACTTCATTTCTCCAGCAGATTTTGTAAAGCCTCTTGTAGGGGTCCTTCAAGTCTCGATTGCGAATCGGGCCACTGGAACCCCAGGTCTCTTGGAAGGACCGAGACTCGCGGTAGCCAATATTGGTGGTTACGGCCAAATTGCACCGACAGTTACAACTATTGTAAGGAATAGCCTTCCGACGGTAGCTTTAGTGTTGCGAGGTTTGCTTCAGTTTGGAGCTTCTAGTTAAATGAAAATTATGGAGCAAAAAATGAGGAGAGCGCTTAAGAGTATTTGGAATTGGATTTGTTGGATGGTTAATCCATAACATTTCTAAGCTGATTAGATATCCACAGAGTGAGCTAGCGGCAAGCGTTCACAGTTGCCGTTAGCTCTACTTTGCCTCAATGGCGGCTAAGAAAAATAGAAATCAAATCCTCGGAAAATTCGGCGAAAGTCAGGTCTCACAATTCTGTCTAGATAGAGGTGATGAAGTCCTTGATCGCAATTGGAGGGTCCGAGAAGGAGAGATAGATCTAGTATCATTGGATAACGCCGGAATATTTCACTTTATAGAAGTAAAGAGTCGAAGTTCGCTTGCATTCGGACATCCTTTTGAGGCAATCACTCCAATCAAACTACTGCGAATGCAGAGGCTTGCCATGGGGTGGTTGGTTACTCACGGTTGCTTTGGATCAGAGTTTCAAATTGATATTGCATCAGTACTTATCAATCCCGACGGCACGCATTCCCTCGAATACCGTGGGGGAGTCCTATGACTCTTGGGCGCACCAAGGGAGTGTCGCTACAAGGACTCTTAGGTTCGGTTATTGATATCGAAGTCGATATTGCAGATGGAATTCCGATTTACTCATTGTTGGGGTTGCCAGATACTTCACTGCAAGAATCTCGTGATCGCGTTCGTGCTGCGCTCATCAATACTGGGCAGAAGTGGCCAAATAAGAAAGTAACGGTCTCACTCTCGCCCGCTTGGTTGCCAAAGAGTGGTCCTGGGTTTGATTGTGCGATTGCTTTAGCAATCTTGGTTGCAGATGGAACTCTTGCGCAAGAGCCACTACGGGATACCGTGATTCTGGGAGAACTTGCACTGGATGGCTCAATCCGTTCTGTGCGGGGTGTTTTGCCATCACTGATTGCTGCCTACAAATCTGGAATCCGGCGCGCCATTGTTCCGCGTGCAAATCACAGCGAAGCTGAGCTCATTACAACCATGGAGATTTTAAGTTTTGATTCTTTATCCGAGATTTATCGTTGGATATCAAGTGGCGAATATCCAATTTCCGAAAAACTAGATATCGCAATCGAGCAAGAAGATGAAGCGCTGGATTTTGCAGATGTAGCGGGGCAATCGCGGGCGCGTTTTGCAGCAGAAGTTGCAGCAGTGGGTGGGCATCATCTTTTATTGGTTGGCCCTCCAGGTGCTGGCAAAACAATGATTGCTTCACGAATTCCATCAATTCTCCCCGAACTCAGCGTTGAAGAAGCGCTCGAAGTTACTGCTATTCATTCGATTGCAGGTGGGCTCACTAATCGCTCGCCGATGTCGCGATATGCACCGATTATCGCGCCACACCACAGCGCTTCACGGGCTGCCATCGTTGGGGGAGGCAACAGATCTATCACTCCAGGTGCAATCAGTTTGGCGCATCGGGGCGTGCTCTTTATCGATGAAGCACCCGAATGTGCGGTGGGAATATTAGATGCGCTGCGACAACCACTTGAAACCGGAACTGTCACAATTTCGCGTTCAGTTGGTTCAGTAAGTTTTCCAGCTCAATTTCTCTTAGTGCTTGCTGCAAATCCCTGTCCTTGCGGAAAATTTAGCGGTAAAGGCCATGGTTGCACTTGTTCATCTTTGCAAGTGCGTCGCTATCTCGGAAAGTTATCAGGCCCATTACTCGATCGCATTGATATCAGAGTTGAAGTCGAACCAGTGGGCAGAGTAGATCTTGATTCTTCAACAACGGCAGAAAGTTCACAGAGCATTCGCCAACGTGTTGCTAGATCTAGGGCAAAGGCGGCAAAGAGATTTATTGGGTTGGGTTATTCACTTAACTCAGAGATTCCCGCTAAATCGCTACGTACCGATTTCCGCCCCGAGAGGCAGGGCATGAACTTTTTACATGACCAACTGGATAAAGAGTTAATTACTGCGCGCGGTCTGCATAAAGTAATTCGCCTCTCATGGACCTTGGCAGATTTAGCAGATCACTCACTGCCGACCCTGCATGATGTTCAAGGCGCATACCAATTAAGAAATGGAGGGTATCTATGAATACCCGTCAGATGAGATTAGCAATCGCAGCACATCACGAACCGGGTGCTCCTTTAGTGGCACGTGAAATCGCAGAGCATGGACTTCAATATGTCTTTGACGCGATTCCCGAAGCTGTGCGCATCAATCCAGAATCTATCTTGACGAAAATAACAGAGTGCGGTGCACATTTGATTACTCCTGAAGATAGCTCTTGGCCCGATGCGCTCGATGATCTGCAATCACCACCAATTGTGCTCGTTGTTAAAGGCGATGCTGAGGTACTGAAAGTGAAATCGCTAGCGATTGTCGGAACACGCAACCCAACCCCATATGGCATACGTATTGCATCTGAATTCGCTGCGGGTTTTGTAGATCGCGAGTGGGCAATAGTAAGTGGCGGAGCATATGGCATTGATTCAGCAGCTCATAAAGGAGCGCTCATCGCCGAAGGCGCCACAATTGCTGTCACAGCATCTGGGATAGATAGCCCTTACCCAGCAGGCAATCAGCGTTTATTCGATGAGATTCTAGAGAGCGGTGCAATCATCACAGAATATTTGCCAGGAGTTAGCGCGCGCCCGCATCGCTTTCTTGTTCGCAATCGAATCATCGCTGCGCTCTCTCGTGGCACGCTCGTTGTAGAAGCTGCCTTTCGAAGCGGGTCACTTCGAACAGCACGAGATGCCGCAGAGCTCATGAGGCCAGTGCTCGCGATACCTGGTCCAATCACAGCACCGACATCAGAGGGCTGCCATCGCTTAATTGGCGAACGAAGCGCTGAACTAGTGACATCGGTCGCCGATGCAATCGAACTCATGCAACCACTCACTTGATTGAACATGCTTGATGGGCTACGAATATTTCTGGTGAAGATGAGAGCTAAGTGATGAGAGAATAGGGGTATGAGTGATTTCCGTTCGGGCTTCGTTGCCATTGTCGGCCGCCCCAACACCGGAAAATCAACTCTTATCAATGCTCTAGTCGGAAGCAAGATTGCGATTACATCGCATCATCCAAATACCACCCGACATGCTATTCGTGGAATCATCAACGGGTCTGACTTTCAGGCAGTCCTCGTCGATACTCCTGGGGTACATAAACCACGCACACTTCTTGGTCATCGCCTCAATGCGGTAGTGAATGAAAGTATGGATTCAGTCGATGTCATCATGATGTGCTTGCCTGCAAATGAAGCTGCAGGTGCGGGCGATCAATTCATTGCAGCCGAACTTGCAAAACACCCTCGCGCTAAGAAATTTGCTCTCATCACCAAGACAGATACCGTCAATAAGAAGACTCTCGCTGATCGCTTGATGACAATCAATGAATTAGCTGTTGGCTTTACCTGGGATGAAATAATTCCGGTCTCTGCCGTGATTCATGATCAAATCGAACTTCTTGCAAAGATTATTGGCGATACCTTGCCACAAGGTCCGGCCTTCTATCCAGCTGACCAGAAGAGCGATCAAGGCCGCGAAAAGCTCATATGCGAACTCATTCGCGAAGCAGCGATGCGCGATGCGCTACAAGAGCTACCGCACTCAATCATGGTTACCATCGATGAGATGTCAGAGCGAGAAGAGAAAGGCTCACGCCCTTTCTTTGATATCCATGCAACTATCCATGTAGAAAGAGATTCACAGACCGGAATCATTTTGGGTCATCAAGGGCAGCGACTTAAAGATATTGGAATGCGCGCGCGCAAAGATATCGAGCGCGAGCTCGATGCCCGCATCTATCTTGGCTTGCACGTAAAAGTTTCAAAAGAGTGGCAGCGAGACCCAAAGCTTCTTGAGCGTCTTGGATTTACCGAACGCAAGTAGTTTAGAGTCGATGCAGCTGCTTACAGTTTCCGCCGAGAACTCTTTCAGAGATATAGAGAGCCTCTTCAATATCAAGAAAATTTCGCTCTACTTTCTCACTTAGAACATCAATCAAGATACTTCGAGTGAGTGCAATTCCACCCGCATACTCTTCCAAAGAAATTGAATCTATCGAAGAGAAGATACGGTCTGCTGGGACCATGCCAATGTATTCCTTGAGCGCAATCTGCAAAATTTCAGGCGATTGCAACACTAGCCAAGAGGTATCTACCCAAACATTTGGATTAGTTCTGGCTAAGTAAGTCGCTTCCGAAATAAATGGATATGCATGCAGGATAACGAAAGCAATATTTCGATATTGCTGGATCATCGACTCTAGCTGTCCAGGATTTGATTGGGATAAAATCGTCATCCCAGTATGAATTTGATAAGGCAAGGAGCGCGTGTTCGCCTCTTCTAGGATCCTACGCAGGATGTAATTTTGAACAATAAGAGCCTCGTCACGATATTTTGCAAGAGCCCCAGCTCCGCGTGCAGCAAGTAAAACTTCTAGCGCTTTAGACATTTCTTCTCTAGTGCAATCGGAAACAGAGATTGGGCGAGAGTAAGCCTGAAGTTGCTTCAGGGAACAAACTTGAAATTTGTCACATATTTCAAAGAACCAAGAAATCATCTCATCCAGATTTAAAGAATTCTTGATTTCAAATCCAGCTGCCCGTTCTACACCTGCAAAATCTAGAATCTTCTCATCATGTTGGAAGCCGACCAATGAGTCGACTCTCATGATCGGAAGAGAGTATTTCAATTCTCCAGCACCTTTTTTAAAAGAATTATCAATGAAGTATTCTGGATGTACGGGTTTTAGAATCGAATCTGTGCCTGTTTTCTCCATTACTTCATTGAACCATTGGAAGTAATCGGAGTACTTATCTTTAATACTGGCATTCAATTTCAGTAGTAGCTCTCCATTTGGACTTGAAAGAGCTTCGTTCAAGCCAATACCGTGAAGAATTTTAAGCCCGCGATCAAGGCAGACCAAAACTCCAATACCGCTATTAGATTTAATGATCGGGCGGAGAATTTTCATTTCGTTTAGGAAAGCCTCATCCTCTTTAAAAGCACCTTCAGGCGGATAACTAGCGCCCATTGCTGTTAGTTGAGGCGTTGTGTAAGGAGAGAATAATAAGTCAAGTAGTGTCGTAGCTGACGAAGGAGGCAATGCAGGTTTGATATCTACAGGAAACCATGGACTTGAATTTTTGCCGAATGAATCGATAGAGCTGATGTGCTCATGTGAAGAGTAGATGCGGGTTTTTGAAACATGTGAAGCGATTGTCTCTCTTATCTGCGAAGTACCCATAAAGCATTACCTTACTTGCCAAGCAAGAACGAATCAATAGCATTTCCAGCCAGCTGTAACTTAAGCTGTGATTAGACCAGTCGATAGAGCAATGAGTAGCGCGGTACCAAGCACGATTCGGTAGATAACAAATGGCGTAAATGATTTAGTTGAGATGTAACGCATCAACCAAGCGATTACGGCATATCCCACTAAGAAAGCGACAAAAGTTGCAACGAGAGTTTCGGGTAATGTGAAGACCGCATCACCAGGATTATCGATAGCCTTCTTCAATTGATAGAAACCACTTCCGAATACCGCTGGTAACGCTAAAAGAAATGAATAACGCAGCGCTGATTCACGTCGATATCCGAGAGCGCGTCCCATTGCAATTGTTGCACCAGATCGCGAAACACCTGGAATCAGCGCTAAAGCTTGGGCGAGACCATAAAGCAACCCATGGCCCACGGTGAGATTATCTAAGGTGCGTTCATTGCGCCCCATGAAATCAAGGAAGCCGAGGATTAAACCAAAGATGATCAGAGTAGCTGCAATAACCCAGAGGCTACGTAACTCGTTCTCGATGTAATCCTGTCCGAGGTAACCGAGGGCGACAATAGGAAGAGTTCCAACACCGATGAGCCATGCAAGTTTGGCATCGCTGCGCTGATGGCGGGTCAAATGAGCTTTTGGTTTGAGCGATTGAAACCATGCGCCGACAATGGTGGCGATATCTTTACGGAAATAAAGAAGCACAGCGAGTTCAGTACCAATCTGAGTGATGGCAACAAATGCAGCCCCTGGATCTTCAGCTGATGGCATCAACCGACCAATAATCGCAAGGTGGGCATTGGAAGAGATTGGCAAGAACTCAGTAAGGCCTTGAATCAACCCAAGAAATATTGCACTAAGCATTTATCTTCGCCTCACTCTTTCTACTTGCCAAGTACGAACCAAAGAGAACCAAAGGAAGACCAATGATGATTCCCGTTGTAATTGGTTCGCCCAGAATGATGACTCCCAAAACTACAGCAAATGCAGTGTTGAGATAAGTCACTAGTGATGCACGAGCCACACCAATAATATCTACAAGGGTGAAGAAGATGGCGAAGGCTATGCCGGATGAGAAGATTCCCAGTGCAACTACTGACCAGATTGCTGATTGGTCAATGTGATGGCTGGGCCATTGAGCCACGGTGAATGGAAGGTAGAAGATCGCGGTAATAAGCATTGCAACGCCATTAATAGCTACACCCGAAACTCCCGGCAGGCCGCTCTGCACAAACATCACGGCATAGGCATATGCAATCGAAGCGACTAGAACCATAAGAATTGAGAGCGGATCTGAACCACCCTTGATACTTTCGATACCAACAACTAAGACTAGGCCGACAAAGCCAATTGCAATTCCGAATAAACGTTTGCGTTGCCAAACTGTTTTATCTCCCTTAAGAGATGCAAAAATTGTGGCCCAAATTGGTACGGATGCGACAAGCAGGCCTGCGAGTCCAGAGGAAATCTTTTGTTCAGCAGTACCGATTAATATCCATGGCCCAATCATTTCAAGAACTGCATAGGGAGCTACATATCTAATACCGCGAATTGCATCGCCGAGTGTTTTTTGACGAATCGCCCATGGAAGCAAGATTGCTGCACCGATTGCAGTTCGCAGACAAACAACAATTGCTGGAGAGAATCCGCCATCAGGATCAACGGCAACCTTGATAAAGAGATATGGAATTCCCCAAAGGAGTCCGGTCATGAAGAAGAGCAACCAGCCGCGACGCGACATTAAATCTCCGATGTTTAAGGAAAGAGCGCTAGCGCTGATTCGCAAATGATTGAATTACAAATCGATAGAGTTCAATTGTACGTGCTGCAACTGCTTCCCAGCCAAACTCAGCAATTGCTCGCTTTCGCCCGGCGATACCGTATTGAGTTAAGAGCTCAGGTTGACTCATTAATCGGGTAATTGATGAGGTCAATGATTCTTCAAAGCCTGAAATATCACCCTCGCTGTAATCAACGAGCTCACCCGTGACGCCATGATCGACAACTTCTGGAATTCCTCCAACACGAGATGCAAGAACAGCGGTCTGACAAGCCATCGCCTCTAAATTTACGATTCCGAGTGGCTCGTAAACTGAAGGACATAAGAAGAGATCAGCATGTGTAAGTGCTGCAGTTAATTTCTCGTGGGGGAGCATCTCTTTTATCCACCAGATATTTTTGCGTGTTTTCTGAAGCTCTGCGATGAGATCTGCAACCTCAGCACCAATACCTGGTTCGTCAGGGCTACCTGCAGCAAGTACTAAACCAAAATCTTCGGGAACATTGCGCCAAGCCCGTAAGAGATGAGCTAATCCCTTCTGCCGCGTAATGCGTCCAACAAAGATTGCGTATCGACCTGTGATGCCAAATTCTTTGAGCACGGCAGTATCGGTATTGGGAGTGAATTTTTCTGTATCTACGCCATTTCGAATGGTGACAACTTTGGAAGGTTCGATTTTTGGATATGCTTTTAAAACATCTGCACGCATGCCATCACTGACAGCAATTACTGCAGCAGCGCTTTCGTAGGCTGTTTTTTCTGCCCACGATGAAATTTTATATCCGCCCCCGAGTTGTTCAGCTTTCCATGGACGTAAAGGCTCAAGTGAGTGAGCGCTTACGATGTGGGGGATTCCGTGCAAAAGCGATGCGCTATGTCCCGCCATATTCGCATACCAAGTATGCGAATGGACTAGGTCAACAGAAGAGAGCTGATCTGCAATAGCTAGATCAGTAGCAAGGGCTGCGATGGCAGGGTTTGCTTCCTTGAATTCAGCTGGAGTCTCATAACCAAAAGCACCATCGGTGCGCGCACCTCCAAAGCAATGAACATCCACTGTGACATTACTAGAAGTGCGAAGAGCCTCAGTGAGTTGGACTACATGAACGCCAGCACCGCCATAAACAGCAGGTGGCCATTCTTTCGTAACGATTCCAACGCGAATCGACTCTGGGATAGTCATGGAGAAAGAATAGTCCTGGCTATGGCATCTATGTGCCCAGCTCGGTAGCCTTACCCCATGGGGCGCTTCGATCAAGTTCTGGGAATCGTCCTTGCGGGCGGTGAAGGAAAGCGATTAATGCCGCTGACTGCAGATCGCGCAAAACCAGCAGTTCCATTCGGAGGCTCATATCGCCTCATTGATTTTGTTCTCTCTAATCTTGTAAATGCAGGAATGCGCAAAATTGCGGTTTTGACTCAATACAAATCACACTCACTTGACCGTCACATCACAACGACGTGGCGCATGTCTACTTTGCTCGGCAATTACATTACGCCGGTGCCAGCTCAACAACGTCTCGGCCCTCGTTGGTATACAGGCTCCGCCGACGCAATTTTGCAGAATTTTAATTTGATTGCCGATGAAGACCCTGATCACATACTTGTCTTCGGAGCCGACCACGTTTATCGCATGGATCCAAGTCAAATGTTTGAGCAACACGAAAAATCTGGGGCGGGAGTCACTGTGGCAGCGATTCGCATGCTTCGCTCTGAAGCCCATGACTTTGGCGTGATTGAACTCGCAGAAGACGGAATCACCATTAAGCAATTCCATGAGAAGCCATCAGATCCTCCTGCGATGCCAGGGCATCCCGATCTTGCACTTGTATCAATGGGAAATTACATCTTCAAGCGTGACGTTATGGAAGATGCGCTCATCCTTGATTCTGAAGATTTAGAGTCACGCCATGACATTGGCGGAAATATCATTCCTGCGCTAACGGCAGCTGGTCAGGCAAAGGTTTATGACTTTGCAGATAATGTTGTTCCTGGCGAAACAGATCGCGATAAAGGTTATTGGCGCGATGTAGGTTCAATCGATGCTTATTACGATGCCCATATGGATTTGGTATCTATCCATCCAATATTTAATCTCTACAATCGTGAGTGGCCATTGCTCACCAATCCACCATCAATGCCGCCTGCGAAATTTAGCGCTAACGGGATTGCGCAAGATTCAATCGTTGGTGCGGGTTCTATCGTTGCCGGCGGTCACCTCAATCGCACGGTAGCTTCTTATGATGTTCATATCGGGGCAGGGGCATTTGTTGATAGCTCGGTGCTTATGCCTGAAGTAAAAATTGGCGATGGCGCTGTAATCCGTAAAGCGATTCTTGATAAGGGTGTTGTCGTTGAACCTGGAGCACAAATAGGTGTTGACCTCGAGCGAGATCGCCAGAGATTTACTGTGACAGATTCTGGAATCGTTGTTGTGGGCAAAGGCGTGCGAGTTTCCGCCTAGTTAGAGCTAATTACGCTGGCGGTGTGGGCTAAAAGTTCGGTGAGAGCGGGTTAGAATTAACCCTGTCAACGTTGACCTTCTTGCCTATAAATAGGCGCTTAACTTTGGAGTTTTAAGATGCGTTTTGGTGTTCTCACAGGCGGCGGCGATTGCCCAGGTCTCAATGGTGTTATTCGTGGCGTTGTAACAAAGGGAATCAAAGAGTACGGATACGAGTTCGTTGGATTCCGTGATGGCTGGAAAGGTCCTTTAGAAGGATTAACCATGCCTTTAGATCTCGCCACAGTAAAGCCAATCTTGGCTAAAGGCGGAACCATTCTTGGGTCATCACGTACCAACCCATTTAAAATCGATGGTGGAGTAGAGCGCATCAAGGCCAATCTCGAAGCAGCGGGCGTCGATGCCCTTATTGCGATCGGTGGCGAAGACACTCTCGGCGTTGCTACAAAGTTGCATGCTCTTGGCGTCAAAGTAATTGGCGTACCAAAGACAATCGATAACGATCTCAGCAACACTGATTACACATTTGGATTCGATACAGCAGTTAATATCTCAATGGAGGCAATCGACCGCCTACATACAACTGCAGAATCTCACCACCGTCCACTTATCGTTGAGGTTATGGGGCGCCATGCTGGTTGGATCGCACTACATTCAGGAATATCAGGAGATGCAGCTTGCATCTTGATTCCAGAAGTTAAGTTCTCAGTCGATAAGGTCTGCGAATACGTGAAGTCACGTTTCGCCACAGGAACTGCCCCAATTATCGTTATTGCAGAAGGTGCCATCCCGCAAGATGGCGACATGATTGTTAAAGATCAAGAGCTCGATGCATTCGGACACGTAAAGCTTTCAGGTATCGGTGAGTGGTTGGCACAAGAGATCGAGAGCAAGACTGGTTACGAAACTCGTTGCACAGTCCTTGGCCATATCCAGCGCGGTGGAACACCAACAGCTTTCGACCGTGTTCTTTCATCTCGCTTTGGCCTTGAGGCAATCACTGCAGCTCACCAAGGTGACTGGGGAACAATGATGGCTCTTCATGGAACCACAATTGCTCACGTCCCATTGGCTTCTGCAACAGATGTCTTGAAGACTGTTCCGTACGAGCGCTATGAAGAGGTCACATCGTTCTTTGGCTAATTCTCGAGGTAATTACCCGTCACCAAATCCCTACTATCTTTTAGGCTAATCACATGACATCAATTGATACGCTCTTTGATTCCACACTAGTTGCGGCACAACAACCCAACTGGCCTGGTGGTCCACAAGGTGCGCCACTGGCAGCAGCAGTAGCAGAGCTAAAAGCTTTGCCACCACTTGTTTTTGCTGGTGAATGTGACAACTTAAAGGCGCGTATTGCAGATGCTGCAGCAGGAAGAGCATTCTGGTTACAAGGTGGAGATTGCGCAGAGACTTTTGAATCTGCAACAGCTGACTCAATTCGCAATCGCATCAAGACAATCTTGCAGATGGCTGCAGTTTTGCAATATTCATCATCACTTCCGGTCATCAAAGTTGGTCGCATGGCGGGTCAATTCGCTAAGCCTCGTTCGAGTGATACAGAGACCCGTGGAGATGTAACTTTGCCGGCTTACCGTGGCGATGCCGTCAACGGAATCGACTTCACCCCTGAATCACGAATTCCAGATCCACAGAGATTGGTAAAGGTTTACAACACCTCTGCCTCAACGCTCAATCTGGTTCGCGCATTCACGCAGGGCGGTTTTGCAGACCTGCGTCGTGTCCACGAATGGAACAAGGGATTTATTCGCGATTCAACTTTTGGCGAGAAGTACGAGAAGGTGGCATCTGAGATCGGCCGCGCTCTTGCATTTATGGAATCTGCCGGAGTAGATCCAGAACAGTTTAAAGCGGTTGATTTCTACGCCAGCCACGAAGCTCTCATCATCGAATACGAGAAGGCACTTACTCGTATCGATTCACGTACCGAGCTTCCTTACGATGTTTCAGGTCACTTCATTTGGATTGGCGAACGTACTCGCCAGCTTGATGGAGCACATGTTGATTTTGCAGCCAAGGTGCGCAACCCGATCGGTGTAAAACTTGGACCTAAATCGACTGTTGAAGATGCGCTAGCTCTTATTGAGAAGCTAGACCCAACGCGCGAACCAGGTCGTCTTACCTTCATCACTCGCATGGGTGCAGGAAAGATTCGCGAAGCTTTGCCAGCACTTGTTGAAGGTGTCACTAAGAGCGGTGCACAGGTTCTTTGGGTCTGCGATCCGATGCATGGAAACACTTTTGAATCAGCAAATGGGTATAAAACTCGTCAATTCGATGATGTGCTTGATGAAGTTCGTGGATTCTTTGAGGTCCATAAAGCCCTCGGCACTCATCCTGGTGGAATCCATATAGAGCTTACCGGTGATGATGTCACTGAATGTCTAGGTGGCGGCAACCAGATCTCTGAGAAGGATCTCGAATCTCGCTACGAGACAGCTTGCGATCCGCGCCTCAATCATTCGCAATCACTTGAGTTGGCTTTTCTTGTGGCAGAGATGCTCCGTACTCGCTAAATTCCATGACAGCTTTACTCTCGCGGACACTTTCTTCCCCGATAGGAAAGCTTTATTTAGTAACACGCGATGACGTTGTTCTCGGCCTTAATCTCTCAGGTATCGATGAAATAGTTGCAACCCTCGACGCTGATATTCAGGAATTAAAGCTCACCAAAGAAGTTCGTCCATCGCTAGCCACACAAGCGCTCATTGATTACTTTGATGGAGATTTGCAAGCTATTAACTCAATCAAAGTTCGCCAAAGTGGTGGCGATTTTTCACAAGCGGCTTGGTCGGGGATGCGCAAGATAAAGGCCGGCAAAACAGAATCCTATGCGCAGCTTGCTAATCGAGCAGGAAGTCCTGCCGCGGTAAGAGCAGCTGGAAGTGCATGTGCTAAAAATAAGATTGTCATCATTGTTGCTTGCCATCGCATCATTAATAGCAATGGATCTATAGGTGCATATGGTCCGGGAGCCGAAAAGAAGTTGTGGCTGCTGCGCCACGAAGGGGCGCTACCTTAAAGATTTAATCAGGGCCGATATCGCCTGATCGCATTGGGCGTCATCGATATCTAGATGCGTGACCAACCGGGCGTAAGTTTTGCCTAGTGCGCTAATCAAGACGCCTGAATCTCCAGCACGCTTTGCAAACTCAGCTGCGGTGATGCCGCACTGAGATAAATCCAATCCAACGATATTTGTATCAACGGTATCTGGGTTGATAAGCGAAGCATCATGAGCAGCAAGGGCTCGCGCAATTTTCTTAGCTCGCGTGTGATCTTCAGCCAGGCGCTCAATATTGTTATCGAGTGCGTAATGTCCAGCAGCGGCGAGTAAGCCAACCTGGCGCATTCCAGCTCCATAGCGTTTACGCCAGATTCGAGCCTTTGCAATAAGTTCTTTACTACCAAGTGCAATCGAACCTACCGGGGCGCCTAACCCTTTTGAAAGACAGACGCTTATGGTGTCGAAGTGATTACCGAATTCATGAAGGGGAGTGCCTGTTGCAATATGGGCATTCCAGATACGTGCTCCATCTAAATGCATTGCTATTCCGCGAGCACGCGCTTCTTTACTTAGCTTTGCAATCTCATTTATTGGCTGAACGGTTCCGCCACCAAAATTATGGGTGTTCTCAACTGCAATAGCAGCGGTTGAAACAAGGTACGGACCCGCATTCTCGTGAGCAAGAGCAAGTGGTACATCTGCGTTAAGCAAACCACGATCTGAGTGCCAGGTACGAGTTGTGATTCCGCTAAAGACAGCACCGGCTCCGAGTTCGGCTCGAACAATGTGAGCTCGCTCTTCGGTAAGAAGTTCTTCTCCAGGATTTACTAATTGGCGAATCAATAATTGGTTAGCAAGTGAGCCCGTAGGACAGAAGAGCCCAGCCTCTTTTCCAAAGAGTGCGGCAACGCGTTCTTCAAGTGAATTAACGGTGGGATCATCACCATAGACATCATCGCCCACAGTTGCCGATGCGATTGCCTGACGCATTCCTTGTGATGGAGCAGTGACTGTGTCAGAGCGTAGATCTATCGCCACTACTTCGCCTGCCTATCAATCTCTGCGTTATTAACGCCGGGATCTTCTTTCATGACAATGGCAAGCATGGAGATCAAGATTAGAACGCCACCAAGCGTCTTCTGTAGATTTAGAGTTTCATCAGTGAAGATCAACGCGAAGAGTGCTGCAAAGACAACTTCCATTGTGAGAATCACAGCAACTTTTGTGGGGGAGATGTGTGCTTGTGACCAAGTTTGAATCACGAATGCAACTGCAGTACTAAATATCGCTGTGTAGATAACGACAGCCCAGCCCGAGAGATTTACAGGGGCTTTATATCCTTGACCAATAGAGATAGCTCCGGTTAGTAAGGCGCACGTTGCAAGTTGCACAACAGTCATTGCGTAGGCATCTAAGCCATTACTCCACTGGCCAAGCGCAACTATATGAGCTGCAAAGGCGATGGCACTAACTAAAACAAGAAGCTCACCAGCACCGACTTCCCAACCATTGAGAGAGAGGAGTGCCAGACCAACAGTTGCCAGCGCAACACAAAGCCATGTGTAGATGGTTATGCGATGGCGCAGAACAATCCACGCAATCAGGGGAGTAGCAACTACATACAGACCAGTTACGAAGCCGGTGATTGCTGCTCCTACGAGCTTAAGTCCGAATGTTTGAAAGATGTAGCCACCTCCCAAGAAGAGCCCGGCAAAGAAGCCTTTGATCAGCATTTCGCGAGTGATCTGCGATAGCACTCTTGGGCGAATAGCAATCATGACAAGGACAGCTAATACGAATCGAGTAGCGAGGAAGCTATTTACATTCTGTTTCTCAATCGGATCTTTCATAATTACAAAAGCCAAACCCCATGAAGCTGATACCGCTAAGAGCGCCCACGGCGCAATCTTCATTTTGGTTTCGTGTGTAGCCATTAGCCACGCAACTTCTTTAAAAGAGCTATCTCTTTTCCGTGTTCGGGTTCCATTCCAGGAGTCTCGAGGATAAGAGGGGCGTTAGCCACAGCAGGGTGTTTAAGAAGTTCTTTAAATGGATCAACACCGATAAAACCATCACCGATATTCTGATGGCGATCCTTCAGTGCGCCGCAAACATCCATTGAATCATTGGCGTGAATTAATTGAATTCGCTCGATACCAGCGACCTCAACTAGAAGGTCGAGCGTCTCTTTCATTCCACCCTTCTTGGCAATGTCGTGTCCTGCCGCAAAGACATGGCAGGTATCTAAACAGATTCCAACTTTTGGGTGGTATTCGAGAGCCTTCAAGTATTTTTCAAGATCTTCTAAGCGCTTAACAAGAGATTGTCCTTGCCCTGCAGTTGGTTCGAGCAGCAACATTGGAGATTCATCGGTGAGCTTTTCAAGGATAGGCATCATGCCTTTATTGATTTGTTTCCAAGCTTTCTCAACAAAATCTTCTTTCACTGCCGATCCGGTATGCACTACAACTCCCAGTGCGCCAATCTCTTGACCACGCTTGAGTGAGTAAGCAGTAGATGCGAGTGAGTTCTTATAGGTATCTTCAGTCGGTGATCCGAGATTTATCAAAAATGGAGCATGTACATAGGTTTCTAGATCAAGGGCTTCGGCCTTTTCGCGAAAGAGTGCATCTGCTTCGTGGTTTGTCTCTGGCATTGCCCAGCCACGAGGATTAGATGTGAATACTTGAATTGCTTCCGCGCCCGTTAGCTCGGCATATGCAATAGAGCGTTTAGCCATTCCACCTGAAGTTGGGGTGTGGGCTCCGATACGAGGGCGAGTGGATGTTGGCACGGGGTTACCCTACTGTGATGGTTACCGTACTGCCACGTTTAACCTTGCTACCTACCTTCGGGCTCATATTTGTAACTTTCTTCACTGCCTTACGGCCCATTATTTTTACCGTTACACGTAGGCCTAAATCTTGAAGCGCTTTGACCGCCTTCGATTGCTCGATCGAGAAGAGATTTGGAATATAAGAAAACTCGCTGCCTTTAGAAATCACAATTGCAACTGCGCTGCCCTTATCAATTGCTGCGCCACCTGCGGGATTCTGTAAAATTACCTCACCGGCAAGTCTTACTTCGCTGAATGCGTAAGTAGATGTCACGTTAAATCCTGCTTCGGTAAGTTCGGTAAGTGCCTGTTCGCCATTCTTTCCGACATATGAAGCATATGAAACTTGCTCTTTGCCCTTGCTTACAGTAATTGTTACAAGTGAACCACGCTTAACTTTCGTTCCTGTAGCAGGCTTTGATGAGATAACAAAACCTTTTGGAACTTCTGAATTAAAGACTTCAATGATGGGAGCTAGTTTGAGTGGGGACTTTGCAATCAAATTCTTAGCAGCTGTGGGAGTTAAACCAACCAGCATAGGTATTGCATAACGCTCTGGACCCTTGGAGAGAACTATCTTTACCGTTCCGCCCTGATCGATCTTCTCGCCGCCAGTGGGAGAGGATTCAATGACCCTGCCACTTTCAATCATTTCGCTATAGCGCTCTTCGACGACTACATATTGCAGGCCGAGAGGTGAGAGAGCTGCGGCAATCTCGTTTGTATCGGCACCCACGGTCGATGGAACTACAACGCGACTACCTGGACCTACGAGTACATACCAGCCAGATATTCCTACGATGACCGCCATGACCAGAGCTATATAGCGATTACGGCGAACTCGCTTACTTACCTTCTTGCGCTTAGCTATTTGAGCAGTTGATTCGGCAATCTTAGACTTTTCAATTTGCACACTCTCTTCAACAGGCTTACGCGAAACTGCTTGAGTTGCCTCTCGATCTATCGGAGTGGTGAGTTCGCGCATCTTCTTTCGGAATGAACGCTTCTCTTTTACCGGGCGCATGGGTTGGATCGGGATATCGAGTTCAAGGCTAAGTTGGTTCTCTTTTGGATTGAGCTGGTGATTCACCTGCGAAAGGATGCGATGAAATTCTGAGGCATCGCGCGGTCTTTCATCCGGGTCACTCGATGTGGCGCGATAGATAAGCTCATCAAGCTCTGTTGGAACATCAGATAGAAGAGAACTCAGGCGAGGAACTCGCTCGTTGACATGTTTGTAGGCGATTTGAATCGGAATATCTCCACCGTAAGGCTTATCTCCAGAGAACATTTCAAACGCTGTGATTCCAACCGAGTAGACATCACTTCGCGCATCAGCGATTCCACGCTGTACCTGTTCGGGGGATAGGTACGAGACACTTCCTAATATGACGCTAGATTCTGCCGTCATAGTTGAGCCAAGCAATGGACCCTTAGCTAATCCAAAATCGGCAATCTTGATTCGACCTTCGCGAGATATCAATATGTTTTCAGGTTTGATATCCCTATGGATGATGCCAATTTTATGAGCCGCGGCCAACGCACTAAGGACAGGTAAGAGAAACTTAACCCCATCGCGTATTGAGAGTTTGCCTTGTTCATTTAGGTACTCTCGTAGAGTGTGACCCTCAACAAGTTCCATAACGATAAAAACAGCAGGGGTGCCACTCTGGTTCCACCCTTGATCTTGCACAGCAACAATATTGGGGTGAGAGAGCGAAGCAGCAGCTTTAGCTTCACGAATAAAGCGCTCAACGAATTGCTCATCCTGAGCTAGATGAGGGTGCATGATTTTTACGGCAACCTTGCGATCTAATCGAGTATCGAAACCTTCATAGATGCTGGCCATTCCACCGGTCGCAACCTGGCGAATGAGCTGGTAGCGCCCATCAATAATTTCGCCGGTGAGATCAGACATGTGGGGATTCTAGTTGAACAACTTTAGAGAACTGAGTTATTACCTCAAGTGGTGAGTGCGAAATCGGCTGATTCTGCGCTCTTCTCCGCAGTAAAGAAAGTTTCCTGTGTCTTAAGCCACTGCTGCATCTCGGTTGCAATAGAAGTTCCATCTCGCGTTAAAACCCTTTGTAAACCAACTTCAGGTTTTATATCTATCCAGATACTTGCACTGACAACGTCTCGTATCTGTGAAGTACTTGACCCGACGCCTTCGAGAATGAGTAATTGAGCCGGCTGGAAAGTCTTTGCAGGACCATAAGCCCCAACTGACCAGTCGTATTGAGGGATTGCACACGCTATTTTTTTGGCATGAGCCTCTGTAATAGTTATGAGAGCATCAACAAAGGGTTCTCCGAAAGGATCATCCCAACCGTTATAGAGATCATCCATATGAATAACCAGAGTAGGAATCTTTGAATTGAAGGTATGGGCTATGTGATTAGCAAGAGTAGTTTTTCCAGCCCCAGCTGGACCATCAATCGTAATTATTGGATGTGGATTTAATGCACAGTAATCAAAGACTGCGTCTATAAGATCCATACCAAGCCTTCCAACCGATTGCAGCCATGACTGTGAAAGCTATGTAGAGCACGGTTGTGAAGAGCAAGCCTTGTGAGGCATAGAGAGCGACATAACCGGCATCAACTGCGAGCCAAAGAGGCCAGGTATCAAATTTCTCATAAACCATCAACAGCTGCGCTGCCATGCTTCCCAATAAAAGCAAAGTATCCGGATAAGCAGCAGCTGCACCGAGGTCAGAAAGAATTGGGGCGACTAAAATTGAAAGGATAAGAATTGTTGCGATGGTGGCAACTCTAAGTCGGAGAGAGAGTGGAGCAGGTTTGGCTCCAGCAGGACTCCAGCCAAACCAGCCACCAATGGCCGCGGCGATAAAAACTAGCTGAAGAGCGGCACTGGCATAGAGGTCATATTGTAGAAAGAAGATTCCGTAGAGCGCGCTACTTGCACCCCACCAAGGCCAAGTGATGCGTTTGCCTGTGATTCCTAGTCCAACGCCAATAAAGGAGACGATGGATGCTACAAATTCAAGATAGGAAACTTCATATCCCCATAAGGTGAAGAAGGTTGTCATCATGGTGCGACCTCTTACATTCTCAATCCGCATTACCGGACTGGTCAAACGGTCGATCTCCTAAAAGAAGATCCTCTCAGCCACCTTGGCTCCCGTGTAGAAAAGATTAGCGCATACGGGCAAATAATGTCTGTATGTAAGCAGCGCTTGCCACTCGTAATCTTCGAGCGGTCGAAGTAGTCGCACGGTGCGTGAATACGTCGTAGTTGTTTGCCTCAACTTCATCGACGATGCCACAGTAAAGCTCGCTCGCAGCTCTGATGCACGGGCGCGAAATTGGGTCAAGATACTGGATGCCTGCCTCAGCTTCGGCTTGTAGCGCGCGCACTCGATCGATTTGATATTTGATTGCTTGCGTAATTTCTGGGGTCATCTTTCGCTTTAGCAGCGCTTCTTCGGAGACTCCAAACTTAGCTAAATCATCGAGCGGCATATAGATGCGCCCGCGGTCTATATCTTCGCCTATGTCACGAATGAAGTTGGCTAATTGAAATGCGGTACCGAGCGCCGTTGCTGCCGAAATTGCACGTTCGTCTTTGTAACCAAGAATTGGCAACATCTCAAGTCCGATAACAACTGCCGATCCGTAAACGTACTCCATAAGGTCGTCGTAAGTTTTATATCGAGTAACAGTGAGGTCCATCTCCATTGATTTCATAAATGCTTCAAAGTATCCCAGTGGAATATTGAATTTCTTCACAGTATCGACAAGTGCCATACCAATGAGATCGCGGCTCTCACCACTACGGAGATCAGCAATTACTTTTGCGCCCCAGTTTTTGAGCTCAGTGGCTTTCTCCTCTGGTGTTAGCGTCGAAGCAAGGTCATCAACAATTTCGTCAGCGAATCGTGCAAATCCGTAGAGCGCGTGTACATGTGGTCTTTTCTTGGCGGGCAAAAGTAGCGTTGCTAGATAGTAGGTTTTGCCGTGTAGCGCATTGAGACGCTTGCACTCTTCGTAGGACTGCGTAAGTAGATCAGACATCGCAACAGTTACTTAACTGGCCCGACAATTCGTTCTGCAGCCAATCGCCCTGAGATCAAAACCATCGGTACGCCGACGCCTGGTTGTGTTCCACTTCCGGCGAATACGACATTTTCAAAGCCCGCTGCAATATTGCGTGGGCGGAAAGGTCCAGTCTGGAAGAAGGTATGCGCGCTTGCAAATGGTGCACCGCGCTCCATTCCTTGAGCCTGCCAATCCAATGGTGTTGTTATTTGTTCGACTTCAATAGCATCGCCAAAGCCATCGTATCCACGCGATTCGAGAGTGCGAATCATTTCATCGCGATAGCGTGACTTTTCAATAGTCCAATCAATATCTGCATCAAGGTTAGGAGTCGGGAAAAGAACGTAATAAGACTCTTTATCAGGAGGTGCCAGTGTTGGGTCGTCATGGGTAGGTACGGTGACGAGAACTGAAGGATCAGACATCAAGGTCTTCTTCTTAATGAGCTCATCAAAGACGCCGTCCCACGATTCTCCGAAGTGAATGTTGTGATGGGCGATATGGTCATAT
>CAEZVG010000015.1_pt1 | contig 19456 bp, 18 predicted proteins | sample 7264681 | NCBI WGS metagenome assembly CAEZVG01 (sample SAMEA6813850, study PRJEB35770) | uncultured Candidatus Planktophila sp. | biome: Freshwater; feature: Freshwater reservoir; material: water | place: Czech Republic | collected 2017-05-23 | depth 0.5m m
ACTACATCTTCGATAATTTCGATGCCCAGACCAGGTTTATCTGATGGGGGATAAACCCAACCATCTTTATGGGTAAATGGCTCAGTAATAAGCTCATTTTGCATCGGGTTAACGAGTGGCTTAAATTCAAAGAGCTTAAATGCTGCGCTGCTAAATGAAACAGCAAGGCTTGCTGCAGAGACAATTGCAGAAGACCATGCATGAGCATTGGCTTGGCGGCGATGTGATTCGATGCGAGCTACTGCTTTAGCAAAGCCAGTGATTCCCTCTGCGCGACCTGGATCGATGCCGAAGACATCACATGTACCAGTAGCAAGAATCTGATCGAAACCATCAACGTTCCACTCGCGCTCTCCGTAAGCAATAAGACATTTACTCTTATCGCGAAGTGTGCGGTAGCCCTCTGGATCCCAAGCGCCTAGTGGCTCTTCGATCCAATCGATGTTGTACTCATCAAATGCCTGTACGCGCTTTACCGCGGTTGCAACATCCCACTTGATGGCATAGCCCATGTCAATCATTAACTTTTTATCGGGACCAATTGCTTGACGCATGCTGCGCACGTATTCAACATCGCGATCATGTTCGTAGCCAAGGTTTGCATTTCCGCGCTTGCCAAAACCAACCTTCATGCCTTGCATTCCAGTACTTAGCCAACCCTGAGCTTGCTCAGCCATCTTCGGAATTGATTCGTCATGGGCATGCCCGGATGCGATTACAGGAAGGCGTTCGTGTACGGCACCACCTAGCAGATTGAGCACGCTGGTATTAAGAGCTTTTCCTTTTATATCCCAGAGGGCAATATCAATTGCAGAGAGTGCGTAGGCTGCAAGCCCACCGCGATAGCCATACCACCAGTAGCGTTCTTTAATCGCGCGCCAGATTGCGCCGTTTTCAAGTGGATCTTTCCCAACAACAAATTCTGATAGTCCATTTATGAGAGCTGCAACGGCAGCATTTGCCTCTTTAAATTGGGTAATTGATTCGCCCCAACCAACAATGCCATCATCGGTTGTTATCTTTACGAGACAGAGATAGCGCTCAGCGTTAAAGTCATTTGGCTCTGGATAAGCAACTGGAATTGGTTCAATCTTAACAATGCGCAATTTCTTCTCCCATGTTTTCGAAACAACAACGTTGTGAACTGCAATGAATTCTAGCCGTAATTATCCTTATACGAAAGGTCTTTTGGGAGTTCTAAATGTTCTTGAGTATCAATTCAAGCGGTTTGCGAACAGCAAAAATCTCGGCATATTTAATTTCCGGTGTGAGTACTTCAAAACTCGAAAGTCGTTGTAAAAGCTGCTTTAGTGCGACTTTTGCTTCGAGCCGAGCAAGCGGAGCCCCAATACAGAAGTGAATTCCATGTCCAAAGCTGAGATGCCCCTGATCAGAGCGTGTTACATCAAAGCCATCTGGATTTGTAAAACGATTCGGATCTCGATTTGCCGCGGCAATCATAAAGTGGATGTAGTCACCCTTCTTGATTGATTCGCCACCAATGCTGGTATCTACTGATGCAACCCGTGACTGTTTAAGAATTGATGAGTCATATCGCAGCGCTTCTTCAACAGTGTTCTCGATGAGATCTGGATTGTTACGAAGCTTGGCCGCTTCTTCTGGATTTCGTGCCAGCGCCAAAACCATATTGCCAATAAGACCTTCAGTCGTTTCAAAGCCTGCGAAGAAGAGCTGAATACTCATTCCGACGAGTTCATCATCTGTTAAGCGATTTGCTTCATCTTCAACTAGTAAAAGCTTTGAAAGAAGATTCTCACCAGGGTTCTTGCGAATCTCCGCAAATAAAGAGAAGAGGTACTCCTTAGCTTCGATAGCCATTGCATTGGCATGAGCAGCTTGCTCTGAAGTAACACGTGCATTTGCGCTAAAGCCAGCAACTCCATCAGCCCAGCGCTTGAGGTCGGCCTTCATCTCGAGTGGAATACCTAAAAGTAAGCAGATTACCGCTGCTGGAAGATGAAATGAGAATTGGCTTACTAGATCAAAACTCTCATTCTCTTGTGCGTTATCAAGAAGGTCGGTGACGAGCTTTTCAATTTCTGGTTCAAGCAAGGCAACGGTCCGTGGAGTAAATGATTTACTAATCAAACGACGAAGTCGCGTGTGATTTGGTGGATCTTGAAAAACTATCCAATTATTCAGAACAGTAATAATCTCAGAGTATTGCTTGCGTTCTTCAGTAGAAAAATGTGAAGCCGCAACAGTCATGCGTTCTCCAGCGTTCAATTGATCTGAATGCAGACCTTCTTCTACTAAATCATATGCAGTTACTAGCCAAGAGTTAATTTCTTTCTTAAAAACTATTCCTGAATGATTCTGCATTTCGCGCAGCGTTGGGTAAGGATTTAAATAATATTGCGGAGAAAGGAAAGTGGCTGCTTCACTCATTTGCTAAGCCTATATGGGAAGATTGTCACATGGCAATCATTTTTGCACTCGGATCTGCGCTATCGATTGCTCTTGGAACTTTTCTTACTAAATCCGTAACTATTCGACTTCCAGGGTTTTCTTCCGTCGGTGTACTTTTTTATCTCAACGCTGTTGTTATTGGATTCGCATCTTTCTTTATGCCGGTATGGAATCCAATGGATGCAAGTGACATTGCACGCGCAACACTTGGGGGATTCACAACCGCATTAGGTGCTTATCTAATTTTTCTGATTGTTTCGCGAAGCTCAGCATCTGCAGCAGGTATTGGCGCATCCTTAAGCCCTGGTGCTATCTTGATTCTCTCACCACTTCTCTTGCAGAGTTCAGTGTCGGTAGTGCAAGTGGCCTTGGTTCTACTCATTATCTTTGCGGCGTTAATCCCATTGCGTACCGCCATTGAATCGACATCATCGCTGGCATCATTTGCACTCCTTGGCGCAATTGGTTTATGTACAGGTCTGACAACGATCCTGATTTCACTGCAGCTTTCGAATGATATGGAGCTAGTTCAGATTCTTCTCATTCAGCAATTTGTTGCAGGAACCCTCTTCGTCACGCTCTATCCACCGAAGGGGTTTACTGCAAGCGACTATCTAGCGCTCTCGCGACGTTCGGTTTTTATGGGCTTAGGTTGGATTTTAACTGTTGCAGCACTGACTACAGGAAGTGCGATTCTTGTGCAGAGCACGCTTGCAACTGTTCCGATTTGGATTCTGATTATGGAGACTATCTCTCAACGCAAAAGACCAGCTGCAAATGTGATTGTCAGTGCACTTCTTGCGAGTACAGGAATTATCTTGCTATCAACAGTTTTTGCTTAAGAGTTAATACATCAACTGTCCGCCGGAGACATTTAACACTGTCCCGGTCATGTATTGCGATGCAGATGATGCAAGAAAGAGAACAGCGCCAGTCATCTCTGCCGGTTCTGCAGTGCGTCCCATCGGGATCATTGAGATAAAACTCTTCATTGCTTCATCAGATTGACCATCACGCAACATTGAAGTTTCAACTCCACCAGGAGATACGGCGTTGACTCGGACACCGGCAGGTGCAAATGATCGTGCAAGACCGCGCGTCATTGAGACTATGCCGCCTTTACTTGCCGCGTAGACGACTGAGCCACCGAACCCACCAGTCCACCAACCTTGTGATGCGAAATTAACGATTGATCCATGGCGGTTATGGCCCTTGAGCGCAAGATACGCTGCTCGGTTAAGGAAGAAAGTTGCCTTCAAGTTGATATCAATCTGAAAGTCCCAATCTTCTTCAGTGATTTCTTCAACGCTGGCGCGACGACGCAGCACAGCGGCGCAGTGTGCAAGTGCGACAAACGGTGCCAATTCTTCTGCGCGTTCAAAGATTTTTGTGTGTTGTGATAAATCAGCAAGATCAGCTTCAAGAATTGCATGGCCACTGCCTGGCAGGCGACCGAGCGCTTCGGCAAGCTTGGAACCCGGAATATCTACGAGTAGAACGTGAGCACCGGCTTCCGCAAAAGCAATGGCGACTTCACTACCGATTCCACCAGCAGCGCCTGTGACAACAACGCTATTTCCGGTGAGACCGGAATCGCTACGCCACATATCTTGACTCAAATTACTACCATCTCAATATCTAGTAGCTCTGCAATTGATTTAAGATCTGCTACACGGTGACCTGTTCCGAGCGCCCAGTGATGGGGAACTCCAGTTGCAGACCAGGCGTCACACCATTCACCAGGGTTTACACCGAAGTCAATGAGCGAAGTTGTGTTACCAATCTTTAGACGTGGTCCTTCGACAACCTTTCCTTCAGAAGCAACAAATTGGTAGGTTCCGTTACGGCGTTGGGTCACACCAAAAACAGTAACTGGGCCGTGGGTAACGTCGAATTCAACAGATACGCCATAGCCACGCTTTCCGTGGAATACACCGAGGCCGCGAAGAACTGGCTTACCGTTACTGATTGCAAGGTGTGCTGGTCCATCATGGCCCATTTCAACAACGCCAAGGTTGAAGTTAAGTGCCTGGAACTCAGTAAATGAACCACCGGCTCCCATACGATCGAGCATCAACATACCGATTGAGGTACGGAGTTCGTACTCACCCACTGCAGGTACACCTTCAGCGGTCAGTAATGAACAACCAAGAATCATGCCCGCACCTAGGCGTTCGTGAATTTCGCCTTCAAGTCCACGGTGATAGTAAGCAAGGCTATTGATATCGAACTCATCAACGAGTTGACGCAATCCAACTGCAACTTTTCCTGCCCAACGGAAATCTTCTTCGACAACAGTCTTATCGATTTCAAAGATTGAACGTGCTTCATCAAGAACCTTATCGACCTCTTTTTCAGAGACCTTCTCGACACGAACGCGAAGGTCATCAAATTCGAGAACCTCCATATGACCGCCGAAGTTGGTTGTCACCATGGTCATATCCGTTGAAACATCGAGCATTCCTGGATAGAGGTGGCCCATGATTCCGTGGCGTGAATTACGCAAGATGCTCTTAACGGATGCAGCTTGAATCCAAGAGTAGATCTTCTTCCAAGCACGCTCTTCATGTAAGAAGCCTGAGACTGATCGGAAAGGTACGCCAGCTCGTTCGAATGCATTTGCAACCTCAGGAAGTGGGCAGGCGCCACAGTAAGCAAGCCATGCGCCAGTATCGAAGTTTGCATGGTCCATCTGTTCAGTTGGTTGCAGATTGATTACTAGAACCGGTGAACTGGAACGTTGCGCAATCGGAATAACCATTGATGATGTCATGTAAGTAGTAAGGAACATGACAATCAGATCGCATCCAGCTGCGCGAAGTTTTTCGGCGGCTACTGCACCTTCTTGTGCATCAGAGATAAAACCTACATCGACGAGTTCAACATCCATCTTGCCGATTTGTTCAGAGACAAAACGTGCAGAGCTCTGTAATTGGGGGAGCAGGTTAGGAAACTGCGGCCAGTAAGTGCCGAGACCACCAGCAACCAAACCAACCTTGATTGCTTTCTGCGGACGACGTGCAGGAATAAGCCGCGCTGGCGGCGTCGGATTGAGGGTCATAGCTAACCCTTCTGCGAGACGATCTTTTGGCGAATCTGATCGAATGAGACAGCTGCGATGAGCAGGATGCCCTGTGCGATGCGTTGCCAGAAAGAAGGTACGTCGAGAAGGATGAGGCCGTTATTGAGTACCTGAATAACGACGAGTCCGAGAACTGTTCCAAGCAATGTGCCGCGACCGCCAGCAAGACTTGCACCGCCGAGAACGATTGCAGTAACAACTTCAAGCTCAAGACCCTTTGCAGCGTTTGGATCTCCAGCAGATAACTGTGAGGCCAGCACTGCGCCAGCAAGGGCAGCAGAGACGCTAGAGAGTACGAAGGTAATAAAGAGAATGCGGTTTGAGCGAATACCTACAACACGAGCTGCATTGGCGTTAGCGCCAATTGCATAGAGCGAGCGACCGTATGAAGTGCGTCGCAATGTAACGATTCCAATGATTGCCAAGCCTGCGAAGATAATAATTGGTAGAGGAATACTCAATGGCTGCGCTGTGCCAAGCCATTCGAAACCAAACATCATTACGGTCTGGCCGTTTCCGGCTAGGAGTGCAACACCGTAAAGCGTTGCTAATCCACCAAGCGTTGTAATCAATGAGTTTACGCCGACGATTGTGACGAAGAAACCGTTGATTACCCCGAGCACTAGACCGAAGACTAGGCACACTGCAAGACCAGTTGCGATGCCCTTCGAATTTACAGTCTGAGCAAGAATCATTCCTGACACTGCAGCAGCAGATCCCACCGAGAGATCAACGTGGCCGGCAATCATCAAGAAGGTGCCTGGTACGCAGACGATTCCGGTCACAGCGAGTGCCACCAGAATATTTTTAAAGTTTTCGATATCTAAGAAGTACTCACTGGTGATAGAGAAGAAGAGCACCATCGCCAAGAGGAAGATAATGAGTGGTGCAGTTTGAGGAATTGAGAAGCTTTTTGAGCCCTTTGCCTCATCTGCTTTTACTTCGGTTGTTGACTTACTCATTTTCCATGCTCCTAACTAGATGCTGATACTAAAGATTGTGCATCAACGGAATCTCCGGTGAGCTCTGAAACAATTTTTCCTTTTGCCATAACGAGTGCGCGATCTGCAAGCAATACAACTTCTTCATAATCTGAAGTTGCGACCAATACCGCCATATTGCTCTCTTTTGCTTGGCGACGAATGATTTCGTAGATATCGCGACGTGCACCTACATCTACACCGCGAGTTGGTTCTACAAGAAGGAGCACCTTGACATTGGCTTCAAACCAACGAGCCAAGAGAACTTTCTGCTGGTTTCCACCTGAGAGAGTTGCAATCTCTTGGGTTGGGCCACTGCGCGAACTAATGCGAAGCGCCTCTGCCCATCGCTCGAAAGCTTTGAACTCTGTACGCTGATTTACAAAGCCGATAGTCGACATCTTCTTCCAGCAAGTAACAGCAAGATTTTCTGCCACAGAGCGGATTCCAAATGATCCCAGGCGCTGACGATCGGCCGGCAGATAACCGATACCGAATTCAGCAGAAGCTGCTGGAGACTTAGGAGAGAACTTCTCGCCAAAGATTTCAATCTCGCCACCCGTAACTGGGCGAAGGCTAAAGACACTCTCTAGGATTTCTGCGGTACCAGAACCGATTTTTCCAAAGAGGCAGACAACTTCACCTTCATTAACTGTCAGTGATACATCTGAATAATCGAGACGACTTGAAAGATTATTGAGTTTAAGCGCTGGCTTGCTCGTTTTAACGGCTGCCGGGCGTGCATTCTTTTCGCTCTCTTTACCGAGCATCGCTGTAACAAGAGCAGTTCGGTCGATCTCTGAGTTTTTAACAGTAAGTACAGAGTTTCCATCGCGAAGAACTTGAACTCGGTCGGCCACACGCGCTACCTCATCAAGGCGGTGGGTAATGTAAATCATTCCTACGCCCTGTGATTTAAGTTGATCCATCACAGTGAAGAGGCGATCTACTTCAACGCTAGAGAGTGCGGCAGTAGGTTCGTCGAGGACGAGCACCTTGGCATTTTGTGTAAGCGCGCGAGCGATTTCAAGAAGTTGGCGCTCACCAACGCGGAGTGAACCAGCGATAGCATCAACTGGAATTTTTACTTGAAGACGATCGAGAATCTCTTGCGCCTTCTTCTCCATCTCTGACCAAGAGACGATGCCACCCGAACCGGGCCATTGACCGAGAAAAATATTCTCAGCAACGGTAAGAGTTGGTGCATCGTTGAGCTCTTGGAAAATCATGCGGATGCCGAGTTGGCGCGCTTGATATACATCAAGACGCGCCAACTCAGTACCGTCAATTGAGAGTGTTCCACTCGAAGGTGGAATATCTCCAGCCAGAATCTTTACGAGAGTTGATTTTCCTGCACCGTTTTCACCAAGAAGTGCGAGCACCTCTCCTGAAGCAAGAGCAAGATCTACACCGTGTAGGACCTCCACGCCACTGTATGACTTACGGATGTCCTTTAGCTGTACTAAATCTTTTCCCATTAAATCTGACCGTTCTTTCACTAGTTTTTACATCGTATCTTTCAATTACATCGCACCTTCGCGCGATGTGCATTTACTGCAATTACTTAAGGGTGCTTAACCGCAAGCTGGAACCTTAAAGTTCTTGTCAATATTTGCTGCATTGATTGCTACGTGCTTGATCTTGAGCTGGAATGGAACTTTCTTACCCTTGATTAGGTCAAGAAGGTAAGGAACACCAATCTCGCCGTAACGCTCTGGGTAGTAAGCAGTAGATCCGATCCAGTTTGGATTGGTCTTGATATCGCACCATGCTGATGCTGACGCACCCTGACCTGCTGCGTAGAGCTGCTTTTCACGACCAACAGCCTTAGCTGCTGAGAATGCGCCCTGGATACCTTCGTCGTTAATTGCAACAACGATGATCTTATCCTTGCCTGGAAGTGTTGTAAGTGCATCCTTCATCTTGTCGAGTGCGAGATCAAGGCGACCAGCATCAAGCTTCTTTAGCTTAGGTGCGACAACTCCTGCTCCACAAACGCTTTCGAATCCTGCACGGTATCCACCCATACGAGCTTCGTTAACAAGTCCTACACCGTAATCTTCAAGTGAGATAAATGCATCGAATTCGCAGTTGAACTTTGTCTTGAAGAACTTACCAAGAGCTTCACCTGAAACGAATCCAGCCTTTGAGTTGTTAGCACCCATGAAAGCTGACTGGCATGGATCTTGTTCGATATCGATTGAGATAACAGGAACATTTGGTCCAGCCTTACAGATTGCAGCAGCTGCATCAGATACAGCGTTGAAGTTCAGGTATCCCTGTACTTTCTTAAGCTTGAATGTCTTTGCACATGCAAGTGCAGTTGCTGCAGAGAGCTTGCCATCGCAATAAATAAGTGTTGCGCCAGCCTTCTTTGCTTCGCGACGAACTGAATCGCCGACATCCTTACCGAAACCAATTGCATCATCAAGTCCGATGTAACCGATTGTGATTCCCTTACCGTAACCTGGCTGTGCTTTACGGAAATCTACATCCGCTGCAGTTGCAGGCATCACAGTTGTGCCGAGCATTGTCGCTGTAGCGATTGCTGCTACAGCTCCAAGAAGCACTTTCTTAGAAGTGATCTTCATACTGGATTGTTACCTTTCTCTACTCATAGTCTGGGCGGGAAGTTCCAGGAAAGGTAATTCCTAAATCCCCCGTGTGTAGGGAATCGTTTCCAATTTTGGGATGACTGTCAAGGATTCTCCCCAAAAGAGTCCAAATCGTTATCAAGTCAGAAGCCCGCATAAATAAGCGAGCGAGGATTGAACAAGTTTCAATTTACGCGTGAGTGAAAATTGAAGTTATAACGTTTCGATAAAGCTCTTCTGTGCCTTGGCAAATCGATCCGCCATGAGGCGGTAGCCAGCGCTATTGGGGTGCAATTTATCAGGCAGGTCACCTTCATCGCTGGCACCAAAGAGCGTTAGGCCATCCATGAAGTGAAGATTCTTATCACCGCGTTTAGCGACTACCTCTTCTAAAAGCTCACGCGTGCGTTGCAACGTTAGCGCACCCGCTGCAAATTCTTCTGGACGTTCTTTACCAAAGAGCTTTGCTCCATCAATCATCGTTGGGCCAGGTGTCTCTTCATGGAAGGGGCACCAGATTGCAGAGATAATGATGATTGGCGTATGAGGCGCGCTCTCACGCAAAATATCGAGAAAGTTATGTACTGCTGGAATAAAAGCACGTTCACGCATTGAGTCAGCGTTAACAATATTGATGCCGAGTTTAAGAGTAATGACATCTGCAGGAAGTGCTGCCATAGAGCGTGCCACAAAACCATCAAGCTGACATTGGCCGGCGAGACCAAAATTTGTAATGTTGAGATTGAGCAGTTGTGCTGCTCGAAGCGCCCACGCATCCATAGGGCGATCTGCTTCGATACATTGGCTAATCGAACTTCCGTAATGCAACCAGCGCTTACGTGAATCGGCTGGAGCTGCAATGATTTCACTGGTTGCAGCTACTTCTGCAATTTCTACAATTCCTGAAGTAGGTAACCAGATTTCAATATTCTTTGAAGCAGTACCGAGTCCAGAAAACTTGAGAGTATCAATATCGCCTACTTCAAGAGTTTCAACGAATACAGATGGAGCGGTTGCGGTAAGGCGAAGTATGTTTCCATTTTCTGCATGCTGGGTTTGGCTTTCTACTCCATCAATCAGTAAATCAAAGGCAGCGGGGCGAACCTTGTCAGCGATACCTGTAATAACTAGGCGAGAAACGCGCACCTTTATGGTGATTTCATCGGCTGATGTTGTAAATCGCAGACGAACTCCAGAAGGGAATTTAGAGAAACGATCGATTGCGCCATCGGCAAATTGATTGATAGTCCAATCCGGTAAACGACGCGGAGTTATCCAACCGTCGCTATCTTCTTCAAAGCCCAGGGCACCAACTACATCAATCACGCTATCTTTAATTGAGTAAGCAAACATTTCGAGCCCCCCTTTGATATGTAATCTATTGATACGTGGCGTGAAGTTATTTTGCTTCAGTTACTCTCTCAGAGATTCTATATTTCTCAATATAGTCGCGATCGAGCTCCCAGCCAAGACCCGGGTTATCGGTCAAGGTGAGATTACCGTCCTTGAGCTGTGGGCGATTTGCAATGATGTTGTGCCAGATTGGATCACGCTTTGGGTGGAAGTTCTCGAGATATGTTCCATGAGGAATAGATGCAAGTAGGTGAGATGCGACTTGTGGCTCTTCGTGGTGAGCCATCTTTACATCGTAGACAGTTGCCATAGCAGCAACGCGGCGCCATTCAGTTGGTCCGCCAGACCAAGAAGAATCGAAGTTACAGAAATCGATTGATCCGGTCTCCATCAAATCTCGACAACCCGCTGCAGAGAGCTCTGTCTGTCCAGCGCAGACAGGAACACTGCCCATATATCGAACATCGCGCATTGCACGTCGATCGTTCTGCCAGATGCATGGCTCTTCAAACCACAATAAATTATCGTCTTCAACAAGATGTGAGAACTTAACTGCTTGCTCGACTGTGTATCCCTGATTTGCATCGACTGCGATACGGAACTTATCGCCACCTGCGCGACGGGCTTCCTTAAAGCGCTTGGCATCTTCCTCAGGTGTTAGGCCACCAATTTTAAATTTCATGCCTGCGTACTGTTGTTCAAGAAGATATTCGACTTCTTCCTTGATGGACATGTCGCTGCCGTAATAACCACCGATTGTGATCACGGGAATTGTGTTGCGGTATCCACCCCAGAGCTTCCAAAGTGGAGTTTCGAGTGCGCGTCCAACGAGATCCCAGAGAGTGACGTCGATTGAAGCTGTTGCGACTAATCCGAGGCGGCGATCGCGCAAAATATCCCATGTTGCAGGTCGAGTGAGTTCCCAGCATTTTTCAATTGCGGATGCATCTTGACCAATAAGCAATGGCGCGAGCTCTTCGTGAATGATGTTATCGATTTCCATCAGCCCCGCATCTTCATCGCCAGCATAAGCTTCACCAACAACACCAGAAGCGGTATGAATGCGAGTAACAATCGTTGAGCGGTGAGTCATCTTGTAATGGCTGCCACGGTAGACAGTTTCAAGTGGAACTCGGATCGCTTCCGTTTCAATCTTCGTGATTGTTAGATCCTTCATGGGTGGAGCCTCTCTTGCGCTGGGGTCAGTTAAAATGTGGTTTCTGGAAACCTTTCCAATTTAATCCCCTTAAGACACTTGGTGTCAAGTCTTTCTTAGGCAATGATTCTCACCATGACGCCTAAGAAAATCACCTCCTCAGAGCGTCAACAGCCTGTAAATATTCATGATGTTGCTGAACGAGCGGGAGTCGCAATCTCGAGTATCTCTCGAGTGCTCAGCGGACACCCAGATGTTTCAGATCGAATGCGTGCCAAAGTTGAAGCAGCAGCTGCCGAGCTTGGATATGAACCAGATTTTACGGCGCAATCACTGCGAAGCGGCGCGACAAAAACTATTGGGTTTATTGTTCGCGATATCTCAAATCCTTTCTTCGGAGTGATTGCTCAAAAGTGCGAGCAAGAACTTCGCAAAGCTGGCTACTCAATGCTCGTCATGAATTCTGATGGTGATACCGAAACAGAAGCTGCAAATATTAAGCTTTTACGTCGTCGCAAGATTGATGGATTGATTGCATCGCTAGTTGCAGAAGATGCACCAAAGTTAAAAGCTGCCCTCTCTGAACTAAAAGCCCCAGTCGTGTTAATAGATCGTGAGGTCAAAGGACTAAATGCAAGTGCAATTATCGGCAATCACCATCAAGGAGTCCATGACGCTGTTGCAGACCTCTTACGACTCGGACATCGACGCATTGCATTTGTATCGGGTAGCACCAGAGTTTTTATCACGCGAGATCGCTTGCAAGGTTTTGAAGATGCTTTTAAGGAAGCCGGAGTAGAGATTCCGTCTGACTTGATTTCACTCGGCACCTTTGATGCCGAGTTCGGAGAATCTGAAACTTTGCGATTGTTTGATCTCAAGAATCCTCCAACTGCTTTGCTTGCCGGCGGAATCGGAACCACCTCGGGTGCGATGCGGGCGTGGCAACAGCTAGGTATCACACCAGGAAAAGATATTGGCTTTGTTGCCATCGATGAATGGCCACTCTTTGATGTCTTTGGCCAGCAGTTCTCATCTGTTTATCGAGATCCAGCAGTGATTGGCAGATCGTCAGCAGAGATTATTTTGCAATCCCTCAAAGGCGAAAAACCGCAGAACGTATTTGTTGAGACTACTTATATGCCTCGAGAAAGTAGCGCTGGTGGATTGGCGTAATCAATTCTTCGATTCGCTCAGTAGCAAAACGACTGAATCTTTCGAACTAGATCAGCGGCTAGAAGTTCTGCTGACTGATTACTTGGTTTCCGTCCGGGCTGGCAGATATCTAGCGAAGACACATCACATGGGTGCAAACCTTGCGATGAATAGTTCTGCAGATGATGCCGATGATATTGATTGGTCGGGTGTAACTCACCCAGGTTCGATTATCTGGTCTGCGCTACTTCATCAACTTTTTGCTTTTCCTGAATCTGCTGTTCGATTTAAAAGTGGCGCTTACGCTGCCTACCGAACAAGCGCCTCGATTGCAGGTTTCTTTGGCGGCTCACATCGGGCAAAATGGCATATAACAACTACCGCTGGAACTTTTGCAGCAGCCACTGCATGTAATGCGCTTCGCCAAGCAACACCTGAGCAATCTCTTTCATCTTTGCTACATGTTGCAGCAAATATGGGTGGCATTGCAGTTGCAGATCGTCGCACCGGTGCTGCAATCTTTAATAGAGGCGCAGCTGTCACACTCGGAATAATTGCAAGCGAAGCTGCGTTATCAGGAATACCTCATGCTACTAATGTGTGGGATGGCGATCGTGGATTAGTTGAGCTCTTCTCTCTTTCGAATGATCCTGAGTTAGCAACCATTCGAGATGGAATTTCAACTGCAGGGCTGAGACTCTTCCCCTGTAACGGATTTGTGCAAAGTGCATATATGGCAATTGCTGATTGCAGAGAAAAATTAGATGGAGAGCTTCTCTCTATGCGCGTTGGATTAACCCAAGCGATGCTCCCGTTTCTCGATGGATCAGTTGGCGGAGATTATTGGAGCGCACATCAAACTGCGGCTAAGGCCTGGAACCAAGCTGATATCACGAACAATCTTCCATTAATTGAAATTGTCGGAGGCGATATTCCACTTGGGGGAGCCGAGGTCGAAGTGAAGACCACCGCAGGTGAGATAAAAACTGTCATCGACCGCGCACCCGGCAGTAATCTCTTTGCCGAAAACGAGAAGCAATGGCGCATCGAAAAGCATCAACGCTTAATTGGTCAGGCAGAGAGCGCGCAGGCAGAAAAGTTTGCGCAAGAGCTACTTGCAGGTCAATGCAACCTTGCGGCGCTAAAGAGTTTTATCTCTTAGATACGGTGTTCTAATTTGCCGCTAGCAGCACTGCGGTAAGCAATGTCTAGAGCCTCAACCGTTTTTGCTCCGAGGTGCCCAGGTGATTGATTGATAAATGATTCACCCTTGGCTGCCTTGATAATTGCCTCAATTGGACCATCGCAATTGTAGTAACCAGCTTTTTCATCAAGCGGAACTTCGATATTCTCTTTTCCATCGTAGAGCCAGACCGCAGCTCTTTCGATATCAACGAGAAGTTGTCCCTTGCTTCCGATTGCACGCACTTCGAGAGAGTGAGTTTTGCGGTGGGCTGGAACATGTGAAGATCCGCCTGCAACAACTCCGACTGCACCGTTATCAAATTTGTATGTAATCGCATCATGAAGTTCGACGGGTGCGTTAAGTGGCGCAGTCATCAGCGCAAAACCAGATTGAATTCTGCTATCGGTAAGCCAGAGACCCATTCCGAGCGCATGTGAAAGCTGGGCTTGTCCGTAACCTCCGCCAGAGACGCGAGGATCTGTCCACGTTGATTGTTCTGGCAATGATTCTGGAGCTGCATCTGGATATGCACCCGTATTGGATAGAAGTTCGCGGCACTGTGATGCCATTGTGATTGTCATATGCTCTAACTCACCGATTCCGCGTTCGAGCATTAACTCTTTAGCGCGCTGCAACATCGGCAAATAATTCCAACCGAAAGCGATGACAAGATGCTTATCGAGCTTCTTAGCGGTTTCATCGAGTTCCCAAGCTTGCTTAGGATCAATAGTGACCGGTTTTTCGCACATCACGTGAGCCCCTGATTTAAGCGCTGCCATAGCATGTTCATGGTGAAGTCCGGTTGGGCTTCCGATAATGCAAAGGTCTACACCAGCATCGAGAACATCTTGGTAGTTCTCAGAGGCAATTTGAAAATTAAAATCATTTTTGATTTTATTGAGGAGTTCGGGTCCTTTTCGTGAGACGCCAACGAATTCGACATCCTTATCTTTTGCCAGATTTGGCATATGTGATGCAACAGCCCAGCTGCCAGCTCCGATGACACCAACGCGAATTTTCGACAAAGTACTTCCCCAATCCATGGTTTTAGTTCTACCCTCAGCACAAAGTAAAGAGCGCTCGGGCTCTTGTCAAGAGATTAACGATGGAGAAAAGCCATGGAAAGAGTCTGTTTCACATTTGATATTTATGCCGGTAAAGAGGCCGAGTACAAGAAGCGCCACGATGAGATCTGGCCTGAGCTTGTGACAGCCCTGCAAGATTGTGGCTTTCGCAATTACAGCATTTTCCGCAGAGGACTTACAGTGGTCGGTTATCTCGAAGTTCATCCAGATGCCGCAACGGCATTTGCCAAACTAGGCGCATACGAAGTTAATGCGAAGTGGGCTAAGTGGTTTGAAGATGTCATCGTCAATCTTGCCGATTCTCAAGGCAATCTCATGAAGCTCGATGAAGTCTGGCACCTAGATTAAGATAAACTAAATCATCTGAGTTAAACAGTTCAAGAAAGAGGATTCTGTGGAACGTGTAGGTTTTCGTCTTCAGGTAAAGAAATCGATGATGGCCGAATACAAAGTTCGCCACGAAAATGTCTGGGCAGATATGTTGCAAGCTCTTACTGATACTGGCTGGCACAACTATTCTCTCTTTCTTGATGAGAGCGATGGAACCCTGATTGGCTACGTCGAGTGTGAAGATTTTGAGGCATCACTTGCCGCTATGGGGGCGACAGAGGTCAATGCTCGCTGGCAGGCAGATATGGTTTCGTTCTTTGAATCGCTACCTGGCGCAACAGCTGATAAGAGTTTCACGAGACTAAACCACGTCTTCTATTTGCCATAAAAGCATTTAAAATCAAGGGTTTAACTGCTATTTCGGAGCCTAGGGGAGATCAAGAATGAAGCGATACAAAGTAATTTCGATTCCTGGCGATGGCATCGGGTTAGAGGTAACACCTCCTGCAATGCAGGTGGTTGATCACTTAGCAGAGCGTTATCAATTTGCCGTTGATTGGGAAGTAACACCTTGGGGTTCTGAGTATTTCCGTAAGCATGGACGCATGATGCCGGTAGATGGTCTAGAGATTATGTCGAAATTTGATGCCATCTATCTCGGAGCAATCGGTTCGCCTGATATTGCAGATACCGAGACTTTGTGGGGACTTCTTATCCCGATTCGTCGTGACTTCGATCAATATATTAATTTACGTCCGATTCGTAGCTATAAGGGAATCGCATCGCCACTTAAGGGCGATAAAGAAATTGATATGGTGATTGTGCGCGAAAATACCGAAGGCGAATATTCCAAAGTTGGTGGGCGCTATTCGCAGAACACTCCATATGAAACTGCCCTGCAGGTAGCTGTCTTTTCTCGCCACGGTATCGAGCGAGTAACCCGATATGCAGTGGCTCAGGCACAGAGCCGCCGCAAAGAAATAGTCTCAGCGACAAAGTCAAACGGCATCATTTACTCAATGCCGTTCTGGGATGAAGTAGTTAACTCGGTTCTTAAAGAGCACCCAGAGATTAAGAGCACCCAGATTCTTATCGATGCCCTAGCGGCTGCACTGGTGCTACGCCCTGAAACCTTTGACGTCATAGTCGCGTCTAACCTCTTCGGAGATATCCTCTCTGATCTTGCAGCGGCGCTAGTGGGCTCAATCGGAATCGCACCGAGTGGAAACATTAACCCTGAACATAAATTCCCTTCAATGTTTGAACCTGTTCATGGTTCTGCCCCCGATATCGCCGGAAAAGGTATTGCCAATCCCGTTGGTGCAATCCAAGCCGCTGAAATGATGCTTGATCACTTGGGAGAGTCGAAAGCAGCAGCCGATATCCGCCGCGGAATTACAGATTTGTTTGCAGCAGGAATCGCAACCAAAGATTTAGGTGGCACAGAAAACACTGCGAGCTTCACCGAGAAGCTACTCGGCAAGCTCTAAAAACCTTATATCTCGCTAGTTCTAGCCTTCAACTGTTGCGATAGGTGTACCAGTTTTAATCTCATCCCCATCGTTAAAGAATGTCTCAAGGATTGTTCCGGCGATTGGTGAAGGAACTTCAACTGTTGCCTTATCGGTTTCGACATCCATCAGGTTATCGCCGACTGCGATCACATCTCCAGCTTTCTTGTGCCAAGTAACAAGGTAGACCTCATCAACTGTCTCTCCAACACGAGGCATCTTGATAGTCATCTTCATCTTATTTCCCCTTTGACTCGGCGTAAATATTTTTAAACATCGCTGAAAGTTCAGGATTTGGATCTTTAGTCGCTTGGTCAACAACAGATGCAATCATTGCAGCAGTTGATTCCTTCATCGACTTGATTTCATCGGCAGTAATTTCTTTACGAGCGATGAGATCGTTCTCTGTTACCAAGATTGGATCACGCTTCTGCCACTCCTCAAGTTCGCCCTCTGGACGATAGAGAGCTTGGTCTGCACGAGAGTGACCAGAGAAGCGATAAGTCTTTGCTTCAATCAGTGTTGGTCCGCCACCAGAGCGTGCACGTTCTACAGCCTCAGTCACACCCTTGCGCACAGCATGGATATCCATACCGTCGAGGGCAAAGTGTGGCATCGCATAGCTTTCGGCACGCATATGTAAATCTTCGATAGGAGTAGTGATGTTGATACGGCTGTATTCGCCGTAAACATTGTTATCGCAGATAAAGACAACAGGAAGTTTCCAGATTGCGGCAAGGTTGAGACCTTCATGGAAAGCGCCAATATTTGTTGATCCATCACCGAAGAGCGCAACGCTTAAGCGATCTGATTTTTGAACCTGGAAAGCCAAGGCTGCACCGGCTGCAATTGGAATACCTGCACCGATGATTGCAGAAGTTGGTAGTAATCCAACACTTGCATCACACATATGCATTGATCCACCAACGCCACCACAACATCCTGTTGCCTTGCCCATGATTTCGGCGAGGACAGAGTGAGATGAGAGACCGAGAGCTAATGAGATTGCATGGCTACGGTATGTGCCAGCTAATACATCATCTGGCTTAAGAATCGATGCAATTCCAACGGCAAGAGCTTCTTGGCCTACTGCAAGGTGAGTCGTTCCGCGAATACTGCCCGCTGCAAATAGTTCATTAGTGACTCGCTCAAATTCGCGGATTTCAAGCATGCGTTGATAACAAGCGATGTCATTTCCATAAAGCTCTTTGCGTCGAGAAAGAGATGTGCTCGTTGATTTACTCATTTCGCTACCCCCTCTTCAACCCACCATGGGGCAGGTGCATCTGAATTCTTCAGTGCGTAATCAATTTTTTCGACGATATCTGCAACTTGTGGAACGAAGCGAGCCTCGAGATCTCCACTGTATGGAACAGGAACATCAGGTGTAGTAATTCGGAAAGGAGTTGACTTGAGATCTGCAAAATTGCTTCGCACAACTTCAGAGATGATTTCTGAACCCCATCCACCGCTCACTGGAGATTCTTCAATAACAATCAGACGGCCTGTCTTTTTCACTGAGGCACGTACGGTTTCGCGATCCCAAGGGACGACAGTCTGTAAATCAATCAGATCTGCAGATGTGCCAGCTTCCTTAATTGCTTTCTCGGCAATTCCAACCATCTGGCCGGATGCGACAATCGTTATATCTTTTCCGCTCTGACGAAGATGAGCTTTTCCAATTGTTGCGATGATCTTGGTATCGACTTCACCGCGCTCTGCATAGAGAATGCGTGGCTCGAGCACCACAACAGGATTGGGATCTTGAATCGCTGCACGTAGAAGGCTGTAAGCAGATTGCGCATCACTTGGCATCAATACTTTCAGCCCAGGAGTAGCAGCGAGCCAGTTTTCTAGAGTCTGTGAATGCTGTGATCCGAATCCAAGCCCTGAACCAACAGATGCGCGAATAGTCATTGGTACAGAGAGCTCGCCATTACTTAAGTAATGCATCTTCGCGCCTTCGGTAACAAGAGCATCGAGTGCGACTCCAAGAAATTCGATAAACATAATTTCGACTACAGGCTTAAGCCCCATCATTGCGGCGCCAACAGCTGCTCCGGTAAATGCCATCTCAGAGATAGGTGTATCGCGAACGCGGACCGGGCCGAATTCATCGAGAATTCCTTCGGATGTTTTAAAGGGTCCTTCAGCGGCTGCAATATCTTCACCGAAGAAGATCACTGATGAATCTGCTCGCATCTCTTCGGCTAGCGCGGAGACTATTGCTTGGCGAACACGCATTGCACCCATAATTACTCCAAAATTTGTGGAAAAAGCTACTGGAAACGATTGCAAGAATAATTAAGAAGGCGGGCTGAGTCAACAATTAAAGATGAAAGATGGGTCACTCGCCGTCAGGGCGTAAATCTTTTGATTTGCTTCAATCCAGAAGCGCGACCCCGACCCACAACCGCCAGCGCCATCTTTCGGGATGCTTCGTCAATCATCGCGCCCTTGTAAATAGCCGCCCCTTTAGCGCCTCCCGCGGCAGAGGTGAAGTACTCATAAGCTTCAAGAAGGCAAGCCGCATCATCGAAGCGCTCTTGTGAAGGAGTGAAGATTCGATGGCAACTTTCGATTTGGTCAGGATG
>CAEZVG010000016.1_pt1 | contig 18202 bp, 17 predicted proteins | sample 7264681 | NCBI WGS metagenome assembly CAEZVG01 (sample SAMEA6813850, study PRJEB35770) | uncultured Candidatus Planktophila sp. | biome: Freshwater; feature: Freshwater reservoir; material: water | place: Czech Republic | collected 2017-05-23 | depth 0.5m m
ATTGGTTCGCGACCGTACTTCTGAACTTCGACAACCTTTTCAGGTGTCATATCGAGCTCTTTAGCGAGCTCTTCTGGGGTCGGTTCGCGCCCTAGATCTTGAAGCATCTGGCGTTGTACACGTGCCAACTTGTTGATGACTTCAACCATGTGAACCGGAATACGAATCGTGCGTGCCTGGTCTGCCATCGCACGGGTAATCGCCTGACGGATCCACCATGTGGCATAAGTCGAGAACTTGTAACCCTTTGTGTAGTCGAACTTCTCGACTGCACGGATAAGTCCGAGGTTTCCTTCTTGAATCAAGTCCAAGAACAACATACCGCGACCGGTGTAACGCTTTGCTAGCGATACAACGAGACGAAGGTTTGCCTCTAGCAAGTGGTTCTTTGCGCGCTTTCCATCTTCAACGATAAATTCGAGTTCGCGCTTAAGTTTCTTATCGAGCTTCTTCTCGTTCTTAAGCATTTCATCTGCAAAGAGACCGGCTTCAACTCGTGTTGCAAGCTCTACTTCGAGCTCTGCATTAAGGAGTGCGACGCGGCCGATCTGCTTCAGGTAATCCTTAACTGGGTCTGCCGTTGCACCTGCAGTAAGAACTGTCTGCTCTGGAGGGAGGCGCTTGATTTCTGTTTGAACGAAACGAGCTTGTTCGTTGAAGAAATACTGCAAATCGTCGAGGTTCTTCAGATATCCCTGGTTGATTGATTCCGCAATGAGTTTTGCAGATTTATCAGTAAAGGTGTTCATTGCAAACATCTGGTTGATCTGCTTAAAGGTCAGCGCCTTTGCTTCAGCTTGATCAATATTGTGCTTGGCAGGAACTTCGCGGCCTTGAATCTGACCGTTGACTGCTTCAAGAATCATATTGATGTTCTTGAGATCCTTCTTATGCTTCTCGCGCTCGTTCTTATCTTCTTCATCATCATCTGATTCAGAATCTAGAAGCAAGAATGAACCTTCTTCAAACTTGCTCTTCTCTTCAGTGACATCGACTACGCGTGGCTTTGCGCCATCTCCTTCTGCTTCGAGAATCTCGGCAGCTTCTGCAATAAGAGTTTCAGGATCTTCGATTTCAACTTCCTCAACAACAATCTCATTGCCATCTTCATCGAGAATAATTGCCTTCGAAGCTTTAGTAGAGCTACCGTCATCAGCCTTTACAGGTTCTGGAGCCGGAGCAATCAAAGCGAGTTGTGCCTTAGATAAAATACGGCTTGCACTTCCGAGGCCAGCTTTCTGCGCCTTCGCTGTGGCATCTGGAATTGATACATCTAGTTGACGCGCTTCAAGAGCGAGCGCCATAAATTCTTTCTTAACTGCCTTACGGTAATTATCGATTCCGCTCGCTGCTAAGAGATCGATGATCTCGCGGTGTCGCGCTATGTCGTTCTTTAAATCAACAAGTTGCTGGACATCTTTGGCAGAGAGATCTTTCTTGAGCTCAACCTTCGCCGGCTTTACTGGCTTTGCGGGAGCTGCCTTCTTGACTGGTAACGCTTTCTTTGCAGGCGCCTTCTTGGCTGCAACCTTCTTCACTGGACTCGCTTTTTTAGCGGTGGCTTTCTTTGCAGGAGCCGCCTTCTTTGCAGCTGACTTCTTGGCAACTACTTTCTTCGCCACAGCTTTTTTCGCTGGCTTGTTTTTGAGCGCACTTGATACAGCCACAATTGTCCTTTGGTTTTTTCGAACCACTTTCGAGACCTTCTATCTCGAACCGTTCGATGCAATACCCATATTATACCCAGATAAACCTAGGGTTTCAGCGTGATTTTTCCGCTATCGCTAACGCGTGGCGTATTGCTTCGCCGACAGCCTCGGATTCGACCAGAAAACCGTCGTGGCCAAAGTCCGATGAGATTGAAATCAGGGGCTCGGCGGTAGGTACAAGCTCAGATATCTCAACCTGAAGTCGAGGTGGGAACAAGCGGTCGGTATCGATTGAAACCACAACAACTGGCACGGTGATGGATTGCAGCGCCTCGGCTACTCCCCCGCGTCCACGCCCCACATCATGCGAATTCATCGCCTCAGTCAGAGCTATATAGGTATTGGCATCAAATCTATGTGCCAACTTTGTCGCCTGGTGATCCAAGTAAGACTCAACTGCATAGCGCCCAGTCTCATCTCCCTGTAGTTGGCGCCCAAAACGGATATCCATCTCTGACTCTGTTCGGTAAGTCAGATGTGCAATGCGGCGAGCGATTCCCATTCCATCTACGGGGCCGCGCTCTTGATCGTAATAATCGCCTTTGTTGAAGTACGGGTCATTTTTAATGGCGCGAATCTGAATAGAAGCGGTACCTATTTGGTCACCGGTCGCAACGGCAGATGAGCCGATTGTGCAGATAGAACCAACGCGGTGCGGAAGTTGTATCGCCCATTCGAGTGATCGCATACCTCCGAGTGATGGCCCAACAGATAATAAATATTTCGATATGCCAAGCGCATCACTGAAAGCAACCTCGGCGTTGACCATATCTCTAATCGAAATAACAGGAAAACGTGAGCCATAGCGTTTGCCATCGGGTGCAATACTCGATGGCCCAGTTGATCCCTGACATCCACCGATAACGTTAGGACAGATTACAAAGTATTTATCTGTATCGAAAGGTAAACCTGGTCCCACCATCAACGGCCACCATGCAGGAACATCTGACCATCCAGTTAAAGCGTGATTAATCAGAATCGCATTATCGCGCGCGGTATTGAGTGTGCCCCATGATTGATATGCAATGGTCACATCAGGAAGAGTCTCGCCGTTTTCGAGTAAGAGGAAACCGATCTTCTGAAACTTTCGTTCGCCGGGATCATTGGTTTCCAGCCATGCACCAGTGACATCTGGTCCGGGATGCGTCTTTTTTGAATCAATATTGGGGTCAGTATTTTTCGTCATTACATTTCCTTCACGCACTTGCAGGCTTATTGCGCCTACCTGGTCGTCACCCGGAGCACCCCACCGCGGTGGAGGGTTGCCGTCTAGATAGCCGGGGCTTGAACTCTAGAACTCGTGACCTTGCCCAATATTAACCCATTCAGTCAGCAATCTAAAATATTTGCCTCGAAAATAGTCGCGATGACTTTCGGATGTAGCTCAGCACGCATTTGAGCAAAGGATTGTGGTGGCCAGCCCGCGCTAAAGACGCGACGGAGCAAGGCCGCCAAGGGATAGCTGGCATCATCTGCAATAGCGCGATCAAGGGCTCGCTGCGCTAAGGCGCCATCACCATTTTCATAAGCCATAGCAGCGACGATGCAAGCAATTGGAGCGACTAAACCGATAGGTGCCAACCGCAAGAGTTCGCGCCACATTGCAAAGTAGAGATCGTACGTATCTTCTTGGTGAACGCCCATTGCATAGTCACGCACTTGGACATCTGCCATTCTCCCTATCACTCGGGCAACTAACATCTGATCTGTGGGGCCACGGCCGATGCGAAACTCATCGAGTAATAGCTCCATTGATTCAACGCCATCGCGCCTTAACGCCCCAATTTCGGGAGAATCTTCATCGACCTTAAAGTTACTTACTAATGAAGTCCAACTCTTCGTGAGCGAGATCGGGTCAGCGGCAATCGAGTTAATGAGCTCTGAGATATCTCCATATGGCATTGGTATTCCGGCAACGACATGCTCAGCGGCAATCGCTGAATCTTCGATTGTGGGCAGAGCTTTTCCTGATGGTGGACAGCATCTCTGGTCGCGGCAGATTATTGAACGATAGCGACCGCCACTAATTATCAAGGACTCTTGGATTTCGATTCCATTGCGAATCAAACCGGCGCCAAGAGAGATAAGTAGAGAGTCGCCATCGCTTCGCCCTTCAGGAACGTATGCAACCAATAGCGCACCTTCGGCCTCATCGCGGATAAAGTGATGAGCTAAGAGATCTATCTCATCGCTATTGATGGTTGTTGGTAAATCGATTCGCATGGCAACGCCAATTGCGCCATCTTTTACTGAGATGAGAACAATTGAATTAGTTGGATGGAAACCAATAAGAAAAGGAACAGCAGTAATTAGGTCATTGGCAGAAGTTAAAGTAGGCATTTCTCTCTCAATTCACAAAGCGGATAGGGGCGGCAACAACAGAGATTGGTAGAACTGAAACTGTGGTGATATTTCCTGGAATAGGAGCGGTAACACCATCGATGGTGAACTCACCGCGCCAGTTAGTAATGAGCTCAATCAGGTAGTGACCTGGCTTGGAATATGTATGTTGAATTTTTCCGTCGGGGTAAGCAGCACCGACTTCGCGGGACATATAGACAACTCCATCGCCGTAATGCCAAATAAATATCGGGCGCAGCCGCACATCTACGATTTCTCCCAAAATCTCGACTTTCTTTGTAACGAGCTGCGGTACATCGCTCCAGAAGAAAACTGGAGTCTTGATCAGTGGAGAAAATGAAGGTTGATAAGAGATCCCTGAAGTTGGAATCGATTCGATTAACTTGTCGGCAATTGAAGTTGCACTTGTCTCAGTTGTGCGTGGTCGCTTCTTTTTAGGTGGCTTCTTTATTGTCGGAGCAATCTTTTTCTTCTTCACTGTCGGTACTGGTGCAATCTTCTTCTCAACGGGCTTAGGTTTTTTACTTACCTTTGGCTTAGGGGCTGGTGCCGGAATCGTCGCTGTCGTCGATGACGGCCCTTTGCCTTTGCGACCTTCAATAACAATGCGGCCATCCTGGATATAGACCTCTATACATGCCTTTATCTCACAATCTGTTGCCCGCGCTGGCTTGGCTGATGTAAGTAAAAAAGTAAGAATGAGTGCAGTTGCAACAGTCATAGCTAATGTTTTTTCTGTGAATCTTAAGTTTCGATACATAGCGGGCAGGCTAAGAGAGATGAAAGCCTTGCTCTGAAGCGAAAATTCGCATCTGTGGATATCTATGCCACGCTATGTCCATGGCTTCGCGCGACGGTGATGGGTGGATTGAATGCACCTGTGGCTCTAAACATTGGGGCAAATTTGGAGCAGCCGGTCTATTACTTGTCCGCGATGGTTCGATTTTTCTACAACATCGCGCACCCTGGGTTCACAACGGTGATACCTGGGGAATTCCAGGTGGGGCGCGAGATTCTCACGAAGAGATAATTGAGGCAGCGCTGCGCGAAGCGATTGAAGAGACCGGAATCAATCCGACAGATGTTGAAGTACTTACAACATTTACCGACGATCACGGAATCTGGTCCTATGCCACTGTCATTGCTCAAGCGGGGCCTGAATTAGAGGGACATGAACTCAACGATGAATCTCACGAGGTTCGCTGGGTGAAATTTGATGACGTAACACGTTTACCGCTACACCCTAGTTTTGCGCGTAGCTGGCCTCAATTATTGGCCGAGATCAATAATCTGATTGCACCACTCTAAATTACTTCTCTCGCGATGTGCCACCAAAAGAATGGTTCTACCTTTTTGACGTTCTTCTTGAAAGATTGCCGTTAGCTTCTCTTGTGAAGCTAAATCTTGAGATGCAAAAGGTTCATCAAGCAAGACAATAGGCACATCACGCATAAATGCGCGGGCAATCTCAACCCTTTGTAGTTGACCGCCCGATAACGTTGTGATGCTCTGTTGCAAAATCCCTGCAAGACCAAATTCTTGAGCGACTTCATCAAATCTGGATTGCACTATATTTTCGTGGCCAAGTGCAAGAATTTGCGCAACGGTGTAAGCCATCCAATAACTATGACTCTGCTGTGCAACTGATCGCAGCGATGCTAACTCTTGCACACTTAGCGCTCCAACATCTTTCCCATCGATAGTGATAGAGCCTTTATTTGGCTTGAAGGTGCCAGCGATGGCGGATACAAGTGTTGATTTGCCGGCGCCATTGCCACCAATGATTGCGGTAATTGTGCCCCTAGATACTTGAGCAGAGAAGTTTTCTAGAACTGTGTGGATGCCATAGCTCAGAGATACGTCTTTGATCTCAATCATCGCCAGACCTCACCGCTTCTACGTAAGACTAGAATCAATATTGGCGCACCGATTAATGAGGTAATCAGACCGATAGGTAGCTCAAAGGGTGGTGCAATCGCCCGTGCAGCCGTATCTGCAATTAAAAGTAGAGCTGCTCCGATAGCTGCAGAGCCAATTACTAGTGGACGATTGCTCGGCCCAATTAAATAGCGCGTGATATGCGGGGCAGCAAGCGCCAGAAATGCGATGGATCCAACGGTACTGACTGATACCGCAATAAGTAGCGAAATTACTGAGAAAGCGAGCAATCGCATCCGTTGTGGATTTACACCCAAGTAAGTTACTTCTCGATCGCCCAACGCTAACAAATCTAATTTTTGTGCGATTAACCAAGCGAGGATGATTCCGAGAATAATCACCGGCGCTAGCAAGTTAATTGAGTTCATAGACACTAGCGCTAGAGAACCAAGTGACCAGAAAGCAATTGACCGTGCATCAGGGCGATTGGCAATTGTTATCAATAATCCCACAACGGCACTGAGCAAGGCCGAAGTCGCGATGCCAATAATGACAAGCTGGATTGCACTTCGGGAGGCAGCAAAAGTTGCCAGAGAAGCCAGCAGTGCACCCGCAAGAGCAAAGATGGTCACCGGTAGTGAGCCTATAGTTGCAATGTTTAAAAGTAGTGCAATCGCTGCACCTAAACTTGCCCCTGCAGTTGTTCCAATAATTGAAGGATCAGCCAAAGGATTATTGGTTGCCGCTTGCGAAATAGCACCGGCAACGCCTAAGGCGGCGCCAATAAGTAACGCCGCTAAGACTCGTGGAAATCTAATATCCCAAATAACTTCATGAGATGACCCCTGCAATGACGGCGAAAAAATATGTTTCCACGGTGAATCGATGGCAGCGCTACCGACGCTCAAGGCATAGAGCGCAAAGAAGGTCGTGCCGAGAAGTATTGCGAGAAGCAGAAATCTCCTGCCCCGTACTGACATCACTGCTTTACCTTTTTAATGGCATCAGCAATTTTCTCTAGCAAATCTGGAGTACGTGGCCCGAAAGAGAGCAGAAGTGAATCATCAATTGCAATCACGGAACGATTCTTGCCCGCCGTTGTTTGCGCAACTCCCGGCAATGCCACCAAGCCATCTACTCCGCCCACTGACTCCAAGCCCTTTGACATCACTAATAAAATTTCGGGATCCTCAACTGCAAAAGATTCTGCAGTAAAGGGCGCAAATGGAACGCTGCTGATTGCGGCACCTACATCTACTGCCCCTAACGAGCTGAGCATTGAATCAGCCCCAGAACCTTTTCCACCGAGTAGATAAATGGAGCTACCGCCACGCAGGTATAGAAAAGCGATTCGCGGAGATCCGCTTACCTTCTGCCCTACCTGAGAAATTTTCGATTTAATTGCATTAGAAAGCTCTGCTCCAGCTTGAGGCAGACCAATCAACCGAGCAATCGCATCTACCTTTTTTGTAATATCTCCGACGTTCCACACTTCCTTGATTAATTCAATACGAATCCCTGCTTTACGTACAGCTGCAATTGCTTCGCGCGGTCCAACTGATTCATCGATGATTACAAGCTCAGGTTGTAGTGCGATGATTTGCTCTGCAACGACCTGATGTCCCGTACTAACAACAGGAATATCCTTCAGGGATTCGTCGGTACTTGCGATATCTCGACCCACGATTAAATTCTTAAAGCCCATCGCATCAATGATCTCTGCGCTGCCATTTGCTAGAGCAATGATGCGAGTAAACGAGGCAATTTCACTAGTGCTCGCAGGTATTGAAACCGATGTTGCAGATGTGATTTCAATCGCGCTCTGAGGTGTTGAACTACATGAAGTCAGAGTAAATAGTGCGATGCAGAACACAGTTACCGCACGAATTCTCATGTGGAGAATCTTCTCAGATTCTTGCCGACATATTGAGGTGAGTTGTCGGATAAGGCTGTGAGATAGCTTATTTAGGCTATCCACATGGCGCGGAGAATCAAACTTTTGGCAATCGCAAGTGCACTTGTCGTTGCCTCTGCTTCACCTGCGAATGCAGCTGTGACTGCTAATAATCCAAATGGGTCATCGATATCGATCAAGCAGAAGACATTTTCTAAGCCAACTCAAATAACAGTCACGGGTCGTGGCTTTGATGAAACAGTTGGCATCTATCTTGCGCTCTGCGTTGTGCCAAAGAAAGGTCAATTACCAACTCCTTGTGGCGGTGGAGTAAACAAGGATGGAGTGGGTGAATCTTCATATTGGATCTCATCAAACCCGCCACCGTACGGTCAAGCTCTTGCCATTGAATACCTGCCAGGTGGACGTTTCTCGCAGCAGGTGAGTATCACCAAGCGCATCGGAAAATTTGATTGCAGAAAAGTTAAGTGTGCAATCACTGTACGAGCAGACCATACCCGCGAGAGCGATCGCTCTCGTGACATTTTTATTCCAATCACATTCAAATAGTTAATCAATCTAAGGAGAGTAATGAATAAGTTCATCAGAACAGTAGTAGCGATAGGTATAGCTTTCGGTGCAACTTTGGTTGCTACCCCTGCAGATGCAGCGACTTTTACCTGGTCAAGTCGCCCACTTACCAATCTTGACCCGGCTGGAACGCGTATCACCGGAAGCATCACTAATTTTCCAGCAAAATCTGGTCTCTATATTTTCCAATGCGTTAAGGCAAAGGTTGTGGGCGAACGTCCAGCGAGTGACACCTGCTTTGACCTCGCATGGGTAACAGCTGCTGGCGGACAAGGTTCCACCTCTGCAAAAGATCCCATCTCATTTACTCTTAAAGCTCAATACTCAACAGCCACAAAATCACTCGATTGCTCAGTAGAAGAGTGCGGAGTTTTCTTCCGCTACGACCGCTCAGCTGGCACTGATACATCAGAGGATTACTTCTTACCGATGACTTTTGTGGCAAGCACAACTCCTGTTGTTACAAAGACAATTGATTCAATTGCTCTGACTCTTAATGGTGTTGCATTGACTAAGAATGTTCCGGTAAATCTTGGATACCGCGCGAAAGCGACGATCACAGCAACTGCATCTTCTGGATTACCAGTGACGGTTGCTTCAGCAACTCCTGACTGCACATATGCAAATGGTTCATTAACAGCCCTTAAGGGCAGTGGTATCTGCGCACTCTCTGTTTCGACAGAAGGAAACGCTACCTACGATATAGCCCGCGCTAACTATCCATTTATCTTGGTACCGGGTAATCAGAAGATTGCGCTAACAACATTTGGAATCAAAAAGAACACAACTCGAGTATTGCCTGCAACTACCAACTTTGGTACCCCGATTGTCTATAAGAGCAATTCAAAGCTCTGCAAGGTGGAATTGACTCTCTTGATGGTCGGAAAAGGTAAGGGCTGTGTTTTGACTGCAGCTGCAGCTGGGAAAGATCAGATGTGGCTTCCGCTTAAAACTACGGTTAAGGTCAATATCAAATAAACCACAAATAAATTAGCGGCGCAACGAATTAATGCCGGCGATGCAGAAGGTTGTTACTGATGTGATGACGCCCTCTGCATCGTCGCCTCTTTCGATGCGACGTGAAGCGTTATCGGTAATGCTCTGAATCAAAGAGAGTGCCATATCTATATCTTTAACACCGAGTGCAGCAAGGCGACTTCGTAATGGACCAAGTAAAGCGCGGTGTGCAGTGCCAATAGCGGCAGCTCGCTCGCGTGGTAAATCAATAGCATTGAGCGCCTTTGCCAACAGGTGGCGACCATCTGCAATGTAAATCAGCGAACCCTTAATCCATAACTCAATAGCCTCAAGTGGGTCCGTTGATTCATTAGCAGCCCTGGCAAGTGTCTCTGCAAAACTTTCTAACTCTTCAATGACAAGGTCTGCAGCTAAATCAGCGCTACTTGCAAAGTATTCATATACCGATGTACGTGATAGTCCGGCACGTTGCGCAACGGCGGCAACTGTTACTGCCGCTCCCCCAGATTCGAGAGCAATCGCTGCAGCGGCTTCTATGAGCTGACTGCGTCGCCAATCACGGTGATCGGCAAGCGTTGGAGTCTTAATGCGTGGCATGTCTTTATTCTTCCATGCTCTCTGCCAGGCGTCTCAGTGAATTTCGAACAGTCTCTTTATCGTTGGTGCGCCAGAGCGGAGGCATCGAATTAAGCAGAGTCTGGCCGTATCGCTTGGTGACAATACGCGAATCCATGATTGCCACAACCCCGCGGTCATCAATGCTTCGAATCAATCGACCTGCTCCTTGAGCCAACAAAAGGGCAGCACGAGGAACTGAGACCTGCATAAATCCACTTCCGCCCGATGCATCGGCTTGTGATGATCGAGCAGCTAAGACAGGTTCGTCGGGACGTGGAAATGGCAGGCGATCAATAGCGACCAAGATGCAAGAGTTTCCGGGAACATCAACGCCTTGCCAGAGCGACATGGTGCCGAGCAGAACTGATTTTTCATCTGCTGCAAATCTTTCAACCAGCGGAGCAACTGCATCTCCTCGTTTCTGAGTGATGATTGAAATAGGACGCTCTGCCAAGACTCTGCGCAAGTAAATATCTGCAGCCTCTACCCCGCGCCATGAACTAAAGAGCGCCAGCGTGCGACCACCTGCGGCATCAATGAGTTCTCCGAGTTCTTCTAGAACCTCAGGGGCGGTGCCATCGCGACTTGGCTCAGGCAGATGCTTTGGTAAATAAAGCATTCCTTGATTTGCAAAATCAAATGGTGAACCTACATCGAGCATCTGTAAGTTTGCAGGATCAATTTCGTCATCTTTTAATTCTTCATCAGAATCATCTCCCACAATAAATCCAATGCTCTTTGCCATCGCATCAAATTTATTGCCAACTGTCAGCGTTGCTGATGTGGCAATTACCGGAGTCTTAGTCAGCAAGTTACTACGTAGAACTTGCGAGACTGATAATGGGGCGAGATGAAGAGTTGAAAATGTTGGTTCGTACCAGAGCACATGGCTCTCGCCCATCTTGAGCAATTTTCCAGCGATTGTCGAAATCTCTTGCACTGCACCCTTTACGCGCGCTCTTTCGGCAAGTGCATCAGATTCGAGAATTTCATCATCTGCCGAAAGGGCCTGCGCTACCGCCGTGGCAGTCTCGCGGATTTTGCGGATGGGACTTTCGAGTGATTGCGGGATCTCTTCTAGTCGACCTTGCTTAGCAAAATCACCTTTTACATCTTCGCCATAATCAGCCATCGCATCATGAAAACTATCTGCAGCATTGGTGAAATTTTCTGATGATTTTCCGGGCATATATTTACGAGCCATAGCAGCCGCTCTTTGTACGCGAGATGAGGTCAGCTCTTCTGTCACTGCTTGAGTTGTCCGATCCATGAATTCATGTGCCTCATCAAGAATTACTGCATCGCGCTCAGGCAAAATTGGGTGTGAATCTACAATTTCGATGGCAAGCAAGGTGTGGTTAGTAACAACTACATCTGCTGTCTGCGCTTTAGCTTTCGCATTTGCTGCAAAACAGCCGCTTCCCCATGCGCACGAATCTGCTCCCACACATTCGCGACCCGATAACGAATTTGCTGCCCACACACGTCTATCAACTTCAGGTGCATCATCACGATCGCCCGAAACTCCTGGAGTGCGCGCCCAAGCATGTAAGCGCTTTGCATCTTTTTCGAGATAAGACGCTTCTAATAAAATCTCACCATCAGGATCGGGTTCTTCAGAGTTCATCTTTGCCAGACAGATGTAATTACCTACACCCTTATAAATGGCATAAGAAATTTCACGACCTAGCACTTTTTCAAGAGCTGGAACAACCGCCGGCAGATCGCGCTCTACTAATTGACGTTGCAGGGCAAGCGTTGCTGTCGCAACTAAAACTTTCCGCCCATGAACAAGGGCAGGAACTAAATATGCAAGAGATTTTCCGGTACCGGTGCCAGCTTGAACCATTAAGTGATGTCTATCTGTTAGGGCATTTGCTACAGCCTCGGCCATTTCGATCTGACCATCGCGAGCCTTACCGCCAATTGCAGTAATGGCAGCATCCAGGGCCTTACGAACCTCGGCCGACATCTCGCTCATCTATGGCACTTTAACAGTTCAATCGTCATACTTCCCACATGACTCAAATGCGCACACTCGGTCCATATTCAGTTCCCGCAATCGGCCTCGGCTGTATGCCTATGTCCGGAATGCCACCTAGCAAGGCATGGATTCTTGATGAACGCGACAAGGCGCTCGACGTTATTCATGCTGCACTCGATGCTGGGGTTCGTCTTCTTGATACATCTGATATCTATGCGCCGACGTGGAATTCTGTTGGTCATAACGAAATTTTAGTAGCAGAGGCTGTGCGATCTTGGAAAGGCACTGCCGCACAGAAAGAAGAGATTGTCATCGCAACAAAGGGCGGTATCACCCGCGCGCCACTTGAGGGTAACTGGTTTGGTCAATCAGGACGTGATGCATCAGAACATTATCTATATCGCGCAGTTGAAGCATCAGCTGCCAAGATGGGGCTGAGCACAATTAAGTTATGGCAACATCACCGACTTAATCACTTTATGCCTTTTGAAGAACAATTCGAGAATGTTATGAAGTTAAAGGCTCACGGAATTGTGCAAAACATCGGTGTAAGTAATTACAACGCCGAACAGCTGCGTCGCGCTATCAAAATTGGTGGAACTCCAGCACAAGGTGGACTCGTATCAGTTCAAAATGAATGGTCACCGCGCTCACGTGCTTGGGCAGATGTCGTGGACATTTGCATCGAGCATGGAATTGCTTACTTGCCGTGGTCACCACTCGGTGGCATCGATAACGCAGCCAGCCTAGAGAATGCATCATTTGGCGCATTTGAGGAAGTTGCTGCTCGTCATAACGTTTCGAAGTTTGCTATTGCAATTGCATGGCATCTAGCGACTAATCCAGTATCGATTCCGATTCCTGGAGCTACTAGAAAAGAATCAATTCTTGATTCTTTGACAGGCTTGAGCGTGAAGCTAACAGCAGCAGATGTTGATCAGCTCAACGCTTCACTTCCGGCTAATCCACCACTTCATGAAGAGTTAGTTCCACAGCCTCCATTCCGAAAGTAATATAGTTGAAGTTTCAACTATATTGGATATACTGGTTTCATGGCTGAATTACCTGCGCTCTATATCGGACATGGTGCTCCCATGTTGCTTGATGATCCGGTGTGGAGTTCCGAGCTAGCTGGAATCACAGCAAAGTTCGAGAAGCCAAAAGCAATTTTGATTATCTCTGCCCATTGGGAATCTGCACCAATTGCAATTACTAGTGCAAATGCAAGCGCTCCCCTTGTCTATGACTTCGGAGGTTTTGCGCAAAAGTTTTATGAGATGACTTATGAAACTCCCGATGCTTCTGGATTAGCGACACGAATTGCAGCGATGATGCCTGCATCAGAGCCGCTTCATCAATCACAACGCGGTCTCGACCACGGAGCGTGGGTTCCTTTGCGAGTGATGTATCCAGATCACGATATTCCTGTTCTGCAGATGTCGATGCCGACATCGGATCCTGGCAAGTTAATTGAAATTGGCCGACGTCTTGCTCCGCTCCGCGATGAAGGTGTCCTCATAATTGGTTCAGGTTTTATGACTCATGGACTGCCATTTATTAGGGATTGGTCATTTGATGCAAAAGCACCGGGATGGTCTTCGGAATTTGACCTATGGGCCGCTGAGTGTTTGGCCGCAGGCGATATTGATTCGCTAGCAGCCTATAAAGATTTAGCGCCAGCGGTTAATTACGCACATCCGACAGTTGAGCATTTCACTCCATTGTTTGTAGCACTGGGTGCTGGCCACGATATTGATGCACCGCCAGAGACCTTGATTGAAGGGTTTTGGATGGGGCTTTCCAAGAGATCGCTACTGATTTCCTAAGCTAATTTCCTAGATTATTTCTTGGCGAGTAGATCCATATATTCATTAACTGGAGTCTTTGAGAGCTTCTCGTAATCTAGTGAGACCGCAAGGATTTTATCCTGCTGTGCCTTGTCGTAGATTCGAGCAAGGTTAATCTTGAACTTCTCGATAAGCAGTGGGATTCCTTCGGTGCGGCGGCGAGCATGTCCGATTGGATACTCGACAGCTTCTTCTCCAAGAATTGATCCATCATTAAATTCGATAGTAATCGCATTGGCGATAGAGCGCTTCTCTGGATCGTGATAATCAGCTGTATAGCTAGTGTCCTCTACACAGAGAATCTTCTCGCGTAAGGCATCGATTCGTGGATCTGCCGCAATATCTTCTTCGTAATCACGCGCAGTGAGGCGACCAAAGATCAGTGGGACAGCAACCATGTACTGAATACAGTGATCTCGATCAGCCGGATTGTTGAGCGGACCTTTCTTATCAATGATTCGAATACATGCTTCGTGGGTACGAATTGTTACTTTCTTAATGTCACTTTCGGTTTTTCCAGCTGCTTGCATCTGCCCGTAGAGAGTCATAGCCGCCTCAACTGCTGTCTGTGAGTGGAACTCTGCAGGGAAAGAAATTTTAAAGAGAATGTTCTCCATTACATATGTACCGTATTCGCGCTGGAACTTAAAGTGATTGCCGCGGAATGAAGAATCGTAGAAGCCCCAAATCTTTGCAGTCAAGGCAGTTGGGTAGCCCATTTCTCCGGTTGAAGCGATAAGAGCTAAACGAACTGCGCGTGATGTGGCATCTCCTGCCGCCCATGATTTACGTGAACCAGCATTTGGAAAGTGTCGATAGGTGCGAAGAGATTGACCATCAACCCAGGCAAGTGAAACTGCTGCAAGAATTTGATCGCGGGTTAGACCCATCATCTGAGCGACAACAGCTGTCGATGCAACCTTAACCAAAACAACGTGGTCGATTCCCACCTTGTTAAATGAATTTTCGAGCGCAATACAGCCTTGAATCTCATGTGCCTTGATCATCGCGGTAAAGACATCTCCGACGGTGAATTTCTTATTTGAAGTGCGTGAGAGCCAATCAGCTGTCGCAAGGATTCCACCTAAGTTATCTGATGGGTGGCCCCACTCTGCTGCGAGCCATGTGTCATTGAAATCTAGCCAGCGAATCATTGCGCCAATATTGAAAGCTCCCTGTACTGGGTCGAGTTCATAATTTGTTCCGGGGACTTTTACGCCATTAGCCACAGTGATTCCAGGTGCGACAGGTCCAAGTAATTTGGTGCATGCTTCATATTCGAGTGCTTCTAGTCCGCAACCCAATGTGTCCATAAAGCAGTTCCAGGCGGTCTCGTATGCAACTGGTGACTTAATCTCGTAGTTGATTACGTAATCGACGATATCGATGATCTCTTTATCGTAAGGAACATTGGACTTTGTTATATGGGCTGACATGGCACCTATCGCTTCTCTATTGGGATGAATTGCTGATCTTCTGGTCCTGTGTAATTTGCACTTGGGCGAATAATTTTATTATCAATGCGTTGTTCAATGACATGCGCTGCCCATCCAGTGGTGCGCGCAATAACAAATATTGGCGTAAAGAAAGCGGTAGGAATTTTCATCTGGTTATATGAAACAGCTGAGAACCAATCAAGATTAGGGAACATATTCTTGATTTCCCACATGACAGATTCAATGCGCTCAGCAATTGCATAGAGCTCGGTATTTCCTTGATCTTGTGAGAGCTCGAGCGAAATCTTCTTAATGATTTCGTTTCGAGGATCTGAGACTGTATAGACCGGATGGCCGAAGCCAATAACAACCTCTTTATTGGCAACACGTGCACGAATATCTGCCTCTGCCTCATTTGGTGATGCATAACGCTCTTGAATTTCAAGTGCGACCTCATTCGCGCCACCATGTTTTGGACCGCGCAAGGCGCCGATTGCACCAGTAATCGCTGAATATATATCTGATCCAGTACCGGCAATTACGCGACCTGTAAATGTCGAAGCGTTAAATTCATGTTCAGCGTAGAGAATAAGAGAGGCATGCATCGAATCTTCCCAAAGCTTGCTTGGCGCCTGGCCATGAAGCATATGGAGAAAGTGGCCACCGATTGAATCATCACTAGTCTCGATTTCAATACGCTTTCCGCTATTGGCAAAGTGGTACCAATAAACAAGCATCGAACCAAGGCAGGCAATTAACTTGTCAGCAATTTCTTTTGCTGCCGCTTCGTTGTGATCAGCGCTTTCTGGTGTGACACAACCAAGTGCTGAGACTCCTGTGCGCATGACATCCATTGGATGAGCCGTGGCTGGGATCTGCTCTAAAACGCTTTTTACAGATGCCGGCAATCCACGAAGATTCTTAAGTTTTGCCTTGTAGGCATCTAGTTGCGGGCGTGTAGGGAGCGTTCCGTGGATAAGTAAGTGAGCAACTTCTTCAAATTGACAATGTGATGCAAGGTCGGCAATATCAAATCCACGATAGTGGAGATCGTTTCCGCTCTTTCCTACGCTGCAGAGTGCGGTATTGCCTGCGGGAACTCCCGATAAAGCAACCGACTTCTTCGGTTTGAATTCAACCACAGCACTCCCCTTTAACTATTCAACGAGCTCTTACTTGTCGCCAAGTAAGTTATCTAGCGCTTCTTCATACTTGTAATAATCGATGCTTTGATAGAGCTCATCGCGAGTCTGCATTGTGTTGATTACTCCTGATTGAGTACCATCACGACGAATCGCTTCATAAACGTTCTCAGCCGCCTTGTTCATCGCCCTAAATGCTGAGAGCGGATAAAGGATCATTGCCACACCTTGTGCGGCAAGTTCATCGCGAGTAAATAACGGAGTGAGTCCAAATTCGGTGATATTTGCGAGTATCGGCTTAGATACTGCACTACTAAATTTCTTGTAATCTTCAAGAGTTGTGATTGCTTCAGGGAAAACTAAATCGGCTCCAGCTTCAATGTAAGCATGCACTCGCTCTATAGCCGCTTCGATGCCCTCAGCAGCGATTGCATCTGTGCGAGCCATCACTGAAAAATTCTCATCCGCGCGGGCATCTACCGCTGCTTTGATTCGATCCACCATCTCTGCCTTAGAGACAATCTCTTTATTGGGGCGGTGACCACAACGTTTTGCGCCCACCTGATCTTCGATGTGCATAGCTGCTGCACCTGCTTTGATTAACTCTTTAACGGTGCGCGCGATATTAAAGGCTGACGTTCCGAAACCAGTATCGGCATCTACCAATAAAGGCAGCGAGCAAACATTGGTAATGCGGCGAACATCGGTGAGAACATCTTCGAGTGTGGTGATGCCGAGGTCTGGAAGTCCCATCGATCCGGCTGCGACTCCGCCACCTGATAGATAGATAGCGCGGTAGCCAGCTCGCTGAGCCAGCAAGGCGTGGTTGGCATTTATTGCCCCAACAATCTGGAGTGGGATCTCCTCGGTGAGGGCCTTACGAAAGGCGGCTCCGGCAGATGTCATGGTCACGAGTGAAGTTTAACCCCCTCGCCTATATTTGCAAGAATTCTATCGATTATGGCAAATATCACGCAAAAACGAACCGTTTTCAGGGATAAGGCTAGAGAAGAGCTAGTGCAGCGATCGCGCTGTCGAAGCCCTTATCTTCTTTGCTGCCCTGAACACCAGAGCGAGCAATTGCTTGTTCGAGATCGTCACACATCAATACGCCGAAGCCGATTGGTTTAGAAAACTTTAGCTGCACATCCATGACGCCTTGAGTTACTCCTTGGCATACATAATCAAAGTGTGGGGTCTCTCCCTTAAGTACGAGACCAACAGCAACTACTGCATCAAAACCAGATTCAAATGCACGTTGTGCGGCGAGTGGAATCTCAAATGATCCTGGCACGTAGAAGACTTCTACTCGCTTAACTTCTGCACTTTTGAGTGCGCGCTTAGCGCCATCAATCAGCGCGTCACAAATATCGAGATGCCATGAAGAAGAGATGATGGCGACCTCTGCCTTAGGGTGTTTTTCGATAGTGAAATCTGGTGCGTGACCGGCCATTAGTTTTCTCCTCTTTTGTGTCCGAGCTTTGCTTGCTTAGTCTCTATATATTGTCGATTGAATTCGTGTATCTCTGTATCAAGATTCTGTTGCTTAACATCAAACCCAGCGTTCTTTAGCGCAGATACCTTCTCGGGATTATTTGTCAGGAGCGTGAGCTTTGAAAGATTAAGAGAATGCAGTATTTCAATAACATCACTCCACTCGCGGGCATCAATTGGATGACCAAGAGCAACATTTGCTTCGACAGTATCGAGTCCTTTATCTTGTAATTGATACGCTTTGAGTTTTTCTGTTAATCCAACGCCACG
>CAEZVG010000017.1_pt1 | contig 17929 bp, 20 predicted proteins | sample 7264681 | NCBI WGS metagenome assembly CAEZVG01 (sample SAMEA6813850, study PRJEB35770) | uncultured Candidatus Planktophila sp. | biome: Freshwater; feature: Freshwater reservoir; material: water | place: Czech Republic | collected 2017-05-23 | depth 0.5m m
CGTTGATGTTGTAACTGGATTAATTAAGGCAAATGTTCCTTCGCGCCTCTCTTTCGCCACATCATCTTTAGCTGATAGTCGAGTCATCCTTGACTCACCTGGGGCAGAGAAGTTAATTGGACAAGGCGACGGATTGTTTATTCCAATGGGAGCGAGCCGCGCAATTCGTATTCAAGGTGCTTATGTTTCCGAACGCGAGATTGAAGCAGTTACTAATCATGTGAAGAAGCAGTTAAAGCCGCGCTACCGTGAGGATGTCACTCAAGCACCACAGTCGTCAAAGATGATTGATAAAGAAATTGGCGATGATCTTGATTTATTGTGTCAGGCAGTCGAACTCGTGGTTGGAACGCAATTTGGTTCGACATCAATGTTGCAACGTAAGTTACGCGTTGGGTTTGCTAAGGCTGGGCGATTAATGGATCTTATGGAGTCTCGTGGAATCGTTGGTCCTTCTGAAGGTTCTAAAGCGCGCATAGTTCTTGTCACCAATGACGAGCTTGATTCAGTCCTTGCCACGCTCCGCGACCACTAAACAGGGGAGTACCGGGGGTGATTTAACCCGAAAGTCACCTTCAAGCTAGTGCTTGCCAACCTTATTGGCGTAAAATTTAGCATCGACCCCGTAGGAGTTTATTGAGAGTTGGTTAGTGATGAATCTAGGCGAGTTGCTGCAGAGCGCGCGCGAAGAGTCACGCCTATCAATAAATGACTTATCTGATGTAACAAGTATTCGGGCAGGTCTGCTCAGTCAGATGGAAGAGAATGATTTTTCTCATTGCGGCGGAGATATTTATGCCCGCGGACATCTGCGCAATATTGCGCCGCTGATTGGTCTTGATGCTGCCAAGCTTATTGAAATCTATAACCAAGAACATTCTGTTGAAAGTAGAAGTCTTAACGATCTGCTTGCGGAAAACAATGTAACGAAAGTCCCAATAGAAAAGAAGAGTATCTCCTGGAAGACACCAGCTACTATCTCACTCTTCGTTCTCGCAGTATTTATCGTTGTTCAAGTGGTTATCTCTAACTCAAACAGTTCATCGCTCGCCGATACAGATCCCACTCCGGCAGCAACTGCATCAACTAGCGCGTCACCAACACCCGTGGCGACAGAATCTCCAACAGTTGAGACCACTGTTGCGCCGGGTGTAACAGGTGTGAAGATGGAAATTGCAGCAACACGCGGAAATTCACGAATCCACATCGTCGCCGATGGCAAAACACTTGAAAAAGGTTCACTGTTTCAGGGCGAGAGTAGAAGTTTTGAAGCAACAACATCTATAAGTATCTACTTCAGCAACCCAGCAGGCCTTGATGTTACTGTTAATGGCGAATTATTGGCCCCACTTGGTGGTCAGAACGAGGAAGTCCGTCGTACCTTCCGCTAAACCTGTACCATCACCCCTATGTCTCGCACCGTCGCAATTGTCACGATGGGGTGCGCCCGCAATGAAGTCGACTCTGAAGAGCTAGCTGGACGATTAGCTGCAGAAGGCTGGACTCTTGTATCCGATGTTGATTCGGCCGAAGTTGCCGTTGTTAATACATGTGGATTCATCGAATCTGCAAAGAAAGATTCAGTCGATGCTTTACTCGAAGCTAATTCGCTCAAAGGGCACGGAACTACAAAGGCGGTAGTCGCCGTAGGGTGTATGGCAGAGCGTTACGGAAAAGAGTTGGCTGAAGCGCTTCCAGAGGCTGATGCAATTTTAGGTTTTGATGATTACAAAGATATCTCTGCCAAACTTCAATCTATCCTTGCCGGTAATTCTCATATTTCTCACAGCCCACAAGATCGTCGCGCACTCTTGCCAATTTCACCCGTAGATCGCGCCACCGTCCGCGCGGAAGTTAAGAGCGCTGAAGTGAGAAATGCAGAGCACACCTCTGCAGTAGGCGCAGGTGGTTCACTCTTTAGAAAAAGATTAGGCAATGCGCCCTGGGCCCCACTCAAGATTGCATCAGGGTGTGACCGTCGATGCTCATTCTGTGCGATTCCATATTTTCGCGGTTCATTTATTTCGCGACCTGCAGCAGAAATTCTGGAAGAGGCCGGATGGCTTGCAAACCACGGCGTGAGCGAACTTTTCTTGGTTAGCGAAAATACAACCTCATACGGAAAAGATTTAGGCGATCTGCGCTTAATGGAGAAGATCCTTCATCAATTTGGCGAAATACCAGGAGTCGAAAGAGTTCGTCTCTCATACCTACAGCCAGCCGAAGTTCGCCCTTCTCTACTTCAAGCTATGGTCGAGACAGATAAAGTCGCACCATATTTTGATCTCTCTTTCCAGCACACCAGCGCCTCAGTCTTGCGTAAGATGCGCCGCTTTGGAGATTCCGAGAAGTTCTTACATCTCATCAATCAAATTCGCGCGCTATCTCCTGAAGCAGGAATCCGCTCTAACTTTATTGTCGGCTTTCCTGGCGAGAGTGAAGATGATTACAACGAGTTAGCCGAATTCATTGCGGCAGCAAAACTCGATGCCATCGGAATCTTTGGATACTCTGATGAAGATAACACTGAGGCCCTTGAACTCGATGACAAAGTTGCAGATGAAGTAATTAAAGAACGTGTTGAAAACCTATCTCGTTTAGCAGATGAGATGGTCTCGCTTCGCGCACAGGCTCGCATTGGTGAAAGCGTTCGCGTTCTTATCGAAGATGAAGAGCTGCAAGAAGGGCGCGCTGCCCATCAAGGCCCTGAAGTAGATGGCACTACTTCATTCATTGGAACCTCATTTAAGGCAGGCCAATACGTCGACGCAGTTGTTATCGAAAGTATGGGCGCAGATTTGGTTGCGCAGGTTCAATAATGCGTATCGAGATAACTCCCAACTGGTTAACAGTTCTTCGTATCGCGCTCATACCTTGTGGCGTTTGGGCAATCTTTCATAGCCCTGACGATATCTGGCAAGTTATTGCTTGGACTGTCTTCTTCATTTTAGGTATGACAGATATTCTCGATGGCCATTGGGCGCGCAAATCTGGTAAGACTTCACCGCTCGGAGCATTTCTCGATCCGGTTGCCGATAAAGCCCTCATAGGCGCCGCCATGATCTCATTGATAATTCTTGATCGCTTCCCGTTATGGATTGCAGTTGTGATTCTGACGCGCGAAATCGGAATCACCATTTTCCGTCTTGTGGTAATTCGAGATGGCGTAATCCCAGCAAGTAAAGGTGGAAAGATTAAAACGCTGACACAGAATTTCGGCGTCGGTTTCTTCATCTTGCCTCTACCTGATTATTTACATATTTTCCGCGATGGGCTTATCTATATCGCGCTCGGGCTCACAATATGGACCGGAATTGATTACATTGTAAAATGGTGGAAGATTCGCTCCAATTCAAGTAAGTTGTAGTAATGACCCCTCATCGCCACGTGCCAAGCATCATCGCCGCGCTTATCGAACGCGGGGAAACAGTGAGCGTTGCTGAATCAGTTACTGCTGGAGGGCTTGGGCGAGCACTCACTTTTTCTCCAGGTGCATCAGCAGTTTTTCGCGGGGGAGTGATTGCATATTCTAATGAGGTAAAGATCCAGCACCTCGAAGTTAATCCTGAATTAATTACTCGTCACTCTGTCGTAAGTGAAGAAGTAGCAAATGCGATGGCAGATTCAATTCGCAAAAAGTTCGGAACCACGTGGGGCATAGCCACCACAGGTGTAGCTGGCCCCGGCGATTTTGAGGGCATCGCAGAGGGCACCGTCTGGATAGCGATTCGCGGCCCCATTAACCAGAGCTTGCAATTAGCCCTTGATTCTGGGCGTGATGCGATACAGACGGGGGCTATATCCAGCGCAATCGGAACATTTGCGCGTATCCTTGGAGCTAGTTCCAAAGCCAAATAAGACTGATAGAAATAAGACCGATAGAAAGGGGCAGATGCGATGGTTTTACTACGTGAATCAGTAGGTCTTGCCCTTCGTCGCGCCCGCACGGATCAATCGCGCACACTTCGTGATGTTGCGCGCCAAGCGCGAGTATCACTCGGTTATCTCTCTGAGGTCGAACGTGGTCAGAAAGAAGCCTCATCTGAACTTCTTCATGCAATTTGCACAGCGTTGGGATTAACTCTGGCTGGCCTGATGAGTGATGTAACTGCAGATATTGCAGCGCGTGAATCAGTAACCTGTGAAATGACAGGGCTCACTGTTGTCGATGCAGCCTAAATACCAACACCAAGGTTCACTTCATCGCCGCACTGAAGAGGCGATTCTTGAAGGAACTAAATCTCTTATAGCGCGCGTTGGCATCGCTGGCTTATCCATGATTGAAATTGCTGATCATTCTCAAGTTTCACGCGCGACTCTTTACAATCATTTTCGAGATAAGGATGCGGTATTAGCTGCGCTCTTAACATCTGAAGTAAATCGTATCTGCACCGAAGCGAAAAACGCTGGCACTCCTGCCGATACGCTAGAGGCGCTATCGATAGCGATTTCAACTGATCAAGCCCTAGAAGCAATTCGTAAATTTGATGGCGAGATTTTAAGTGGTGCTCTAGCTCATACTCAATCAGAACTTTTCATAGATATTGCCAAAGTTCTTTTTGCTGCAACAAAATCTGAGGCCGGAACCGGAGTTGCAATGCGTTGGTTAATCGGCCAAGCACTACAGCCGATTACCGCTGAACAATCGCGCGCACAAGCAGCTCTCCTCGTCGAAAACACACTCTTCTAAAGAAGATAACCGCAAGGAAACTTCTCTTGAATATGCGAATATCAGATTTACGCGAACGACTCGTGCTTTCATTTGGAGAAAGTTGGGCGCCATCTTTCTCACAAGATATCGCAATCAGCGAACTCGGTAGCAAGAGCGTTAATGAAGCCTTGGCTGCCGGAATCGATGCTGATGTAATTTGGCGGGCGGTATGTAGGCAGTGCCCTACCGAGACCGCTAAATGGCGATAACTTCCAACACCCAGGGATTAGTACCATCGCTCGGAGTTAGCGCACAGGGATATTTTTCCGAGACAATTGCGTAGAGATCCTCGGGGGTCTTGGGCGTAGACCGTGACTGCAAGAGCCAGCGGGTAATCTCGCCACGAGTCTTCTTTGACATATGCGTAACAACGGTGCGGACTCCATCGACCACCGTTGAGACCTTGATTTCGACAGTGATCTCAATTGGCGCCTTCCAGACACCTTTGTATGTCGAGGAACGGCAATCAACAATCAGCGTTCGCTCAACGCCATCGAGTTTTGCCGCAACCAGGCTAGCCATCGCCTTGTTATCGATCTTCTCTTTATAGCTCTCGATGCGATCGCTAGGACGAATAGCCCCATATTTGGCGCTGATGATTCTCACCGATGCCTCGCCTCGCTTTGCGGCGGCAGGTGAGAGGCTCTGCCACGCCAACGCTTGGTAGAGAACGCCCGTATAGACCGCTACTGCGGGGGCAGGCTTGGTCGTCTCAAGCTTCTTTTCGGAGGGTGGCAAGAGAATCAACACGCCGTGAGTATGGCGCCTCGTACGGCGATTCCTGGGGGCATTTGTCAGTGGCGACGCCTATATTTTGGCGTGTCTTAGGTGGTATTCGAACAGATGTTCGAGTAACCTTAGGCTATTGCTTCAGCCGAAAGGCGAGTAATGCACAAAAGTTCGTACACAACCAGAGCGGTCTCATTTAACCGCCCACAGCGTCTCTATAACGCGAAGGGCCGTAGATGAAGTATTCCGTACCTTCTGGGCCACCCAACGGTGGGGGATCAGCCCCTCTCGTTCGATTAAAAGGAGAAAAGCTCATGGCAGTTGATAAGCCAGATAAAGCGGTCACTAAGGCCGATGAAAAAGCATCATCTGATCGTCACAAAGCGCTCGATACCGCGCTCGCTCAAATCGAACGACAGTTTGGTAAGGGCGCAGTTATTAAGATGTCCGATAAGTTGGCTCAAGTTATCGAAGTTATTCCAACAGGTTCTGTCGCCCTTGATATGGCGCTCGGAATCGGCGGGCTACCACGTGGCCGCATCGTAGAGATCTACGGGCCTGAATCTTCAGGTAAGACAACACTTACTCTTCACGCAATTGCAAGCGCACAGAAGCTCGGCGGAATCTGCGCATTTATCGATGCAGAGCATGCCTTCGATGCAGAGTATGCAAAGAAGCTCGGCGTTGATATCGACGCACTTCTCGTTTCACAGCCAGATACCGGTGAGCAAGCGCTCGAGATCATGGATATGTTAGTTCGTTCTGGCGCTCTTGATCTCGTAGTCGTCGACTCAGTAGCAGCACTTGTTCCTCGCGCAGAAATCGAAGGCGAGATGGGTGATTCACATATGGGTCTGCAGGCACGTTTGATGTCACAGGCGCTTCGTAAAATCACTGGCGCTCTTCACCAATCAAAGACAACTGCAATCTTTATCAACCAGCTCCGTGACAAGATCGGTGTCTTCTTCGGTTCACCGGAGACAACAACTGGCGGTAAAGCGCTTAAGTTCTATGCTTCAGTTCGTCTTGATATTCGTCGTATCGAAACACTCAAGGATGGCGCAGAATCTGTCGGTAACCGCACTCGCGTAAAGGTTGTCAAGAACAAGATGGCTCCACCATTTAAGCAAGCTGAATTCGACATCATCTACGGAACAGGTATCTCTCGTGAAGGTTCACTCCTTGATATGGGTGTAGATCTTGGCATCGTTAAAAAGTCAGGTGCTTGGTATACCTATGATGGAGATCAACTCGGACAGGGTAAAGAGAACTCACGTAACTTCCTTCTCGACAACCCAGATCTTGCCAACGATATCGAATCAAAGATTCGTGCAAGCTTTGTCCCAGTAGAGGTCGATGCAGCTCTCATCGCCGAAATCGATGAAGCCGTTGCAGAGGTTGATTTCTAATCGCTCTTCAATATAAGAAGGTAGAGAGCAGCTCCGACCCTTACGAAACTGCCTATGCAATTGCGCTCAATGCGTTAGTTGCTCGGGCAAAGAGTAAGGGGGAGCTGCTCACTCACCTTAAAGCTCGCGGAGTTGAAGATCAGGTCGCAAATGCCACCATTTTCCGGCTCCAAGAGGCTGGCCTTGTAAATGATCTTGAATTTGCAAAGGCGTGGACAGAGTCGCGCCATAACCATAAGAAGATTTCAAAGCGAGTGATTGCAACAGAGCTGCGACAAAAAGGTGTTGAGCAGGAACAAATCCTCGAAGCGCTCGAAACAATCGATGATGGCGCCGAGTACCAATCAGCCTTTAGCCTTGCCATGAAGAAGTACGCGACGATGTCACGCCTTGAAAGCGATGTCCAGATTCGCCGGATTCAATCGCTCTTGCAGCGTAAAGGTTTTGCATTTCCTGTTATCACCCAAGTCATCCGCGATCTAGGAATCGGTACTGAGTTCAACGATTAGCCACTAACTTTTATTTGGCTTACTTTCCCTGCTTAAGATGTTCAGTCAATCTCTCGGCAGTTGCAACGACAGCTGCAGAATGTAAACGCCCTGGTTGGCGCCCCAATCTTTCAATTGGGCCTGAGATAGATACTGCGGCAATTACTTTTCCATTGGGTCCGCGAACAGGTGCTGAGACTGAAGCGATCCCGGCTTCACGTTCGCCGACTGATTGCGCCCAACCACGTCTGCGATTAGCTGCTAGATGTGCTGCAGTAAATCGGGCACCCTTTAAACCGCGATGAATCTTTTCAGACTCTTCCCATGACAGTAAAACTTGTGCAGCAGATCCCGCTTGCATTGATAACCCTGCTCCAAGTGGCACCGAATCACGAAGCCCTGATAAACGCTCTGCAACCGCCACGCAAAGTCTTACATCGCCCTGTCGCTTATAGAGTTGCGCAGATTCACCAGTGGCATCGCGCAATGCTGCAAGGGCGGGAGCGGCAGCTGCAATCAATCGATCTTCACCTGCAGCGAGAGCAAGTTCAGCAGAACGGTGGCCAAGTACAAAGCGACCATTGAGGTCGCGAGAGACAAGGCGGTGATGCTCAAGAGCAACTGCCAAGCGGTGTGCGGTGGGACGTGCGATTCCTGTCACAGCAACTAGCTCTGCAAGCGAGTGTGGGCCTGATTCGAGGGTCGCCAGAATAGAGAGCGCTTTATCAAGTACGCCGACTCCGCTATTCTTCTTTTCCATAGAGTGAGATTAGCATCTCAATAGATGGGATGGCTACTTCACCTAGGATTTATCTTTATTGCATCGGAGGCGGTTATGGGTAAGACACTTGCAGAGAAGATTTGGGCGGAACACGTTGTTCGCTCTGCGCAAGGAGAGCCAGACCTGCTCTATATCGATCTCCATCTGATTCACGAAGTAACGAGCCCACAAGCATTCGATGGCCTGCGTCTTACTGGGCGCACAGTTCGTCGCCCAGATTTAACTATTGCAACCGAAGATCACAATGTTCCAACGCTCGATATTTTGAAGCCGATTGCAGACCCTGTCTCGAAGTTGCAGGTAGATACCCTTCGCAACAACTGTAAAGAGTTTGGAGTTCGCCTCCACTCACTTGGTGATGTCGATCAAGGTGTTGTGCACGTAGTAGGCCCTCAGCTTGGTGTTACACAACCTGGTATGACAATAGTTTGCGGCGATTCGCATACTTCGACTCACGGAGCTTTCGGAGCAATCGCCTTCGGAATCGGAACATCCGAAGTAGAGCATGTGCTGGCGACACAGACACTTTCATCACGCCGCCCAAAGACGATGGCAATTAATGTCAATGGAGAGTTAAAGCCAGGTGTAACTTCCAAAGACATTATTCTTGCAATCATCGCCAAGATAGGTACAGGCGGGGGGCAGGGTTACATCATTGAATACCGTGGAGAGGCAATACGCAATCTCTCGATGGAAGGTCGCATGACCGTCTGCAATATGTCAATCGAAGCTGGGGCACGAGCAGGATTAATCGCACCCGATGAGAAGACTTTTGAATACATTAAGGGCAAGCCACACGCCCCAGAAGATTTTGATGCTGCAGTAACTTATTGGAAGACGCTCTTTACAGATGCAGATGCAAAGTTCGATGTAGAGATTGAAATCGATGGCCCATCACTTGAGCCATTCGTAACTTGGGGAACAAACCCAGGTCAGGGTCTGCCGTTAAGCGCGAAGGTTCCAAGTCCATCTGACTTCGCGCTAGAGACGGATCAGATCGCAGCTAAGAACGCACTTGAATATATGGGTTTAACAGCTGGTACACCGCTTAAAGAGGTAAAGATTGACACCGTCTTTTTAGGATCATGTACCAACGGCCGCATCGAAGATCTCCGCGCAGCTGCAGATATCGTCAAGGGCAAGAAGATCGCTTCAACTCTGCGCATGTTAGTCGTTCCTGGTTCAGAGCGCGTGCGCCAACAGGCGATGAGTGAAGGTCTAGATAAGGTATTTCTTGATGCTGGCGCAGAATGGCGAAATGCAGGATGCTCGATGTGTCTTGGTATGAATCCAGATCAATTAGCAGCAGGAGAGCGTTCTGCATCAACTTCGAACCGAAACTTCGAAGGCCGGCAAGGCAAAGGTGGACGTACGCACTTAGTGAGCCCACAAGTAGCAGCAGCTACCGCAATCCGCGGCACGCTTTCATCACCAGCGGATCTTTAGGGAGGTAAAGAAAATGGAAAAATTCATTTCTCACACAGGTACTGGCGTTCCGCTTCGACGTTCCAATGTAGATACAGACCAGATCATTCCGGCTGTCTATCTTAAGCGTGTAACACGCAGTGGTTTTGAAGATGGCCTATTTTCAGCTTGGCGTAATGATCCTGAGTTTGTTCTCAATCAAGAGGCATATAAAGGCGGCACAGTTCTCGTGGCGGGCCCTGATTTTGGAACAGGTTCATCGCGCGAGCACGCCGTATGGGCCCTTCAAAATTATGGATTCAAGGCTGTTATCTCTAGCCGCTTTGCAGATATCTTCCGTGGCAACTCGCTCAAGGGTGGATTGCTCACTGTCATCATCTCTCAAGATGAAGTCGAAAAACTCTGGGCGACCATTGAAGCCAATCCAGCGACACCAATCACTGTCGATCTTGACTCTCGCACAGTGTCATATGGATCAACAACTTTGAACTTTGATCTTGATGATTACACACGCTGGCGCTTGATGGAAGGTCTCGATGACATCGGACTTACCCTCGCACAAGAAGCGTCAATTGATGCTTTTGAAGGCAAGCGCTCTTCATTAAAGCCAACGACTCTTCCAATACGCTCATAAAACAAGCGTAAAACGCTGATTTTCATCGATGGGTGAAGCGTGGCTCTAAAACTCTAAACCTGACAATGAGAGTTTTTTACGCATAAACTCGTGAAAAATCAGCGAAATCTCTGAAATAAAAGAATGCGACACGCGCATTACAATAACGCTCTCACCCCATATTTAGGTTTAAGTTTTACTCAGTTAAGCAAAAGCTTAATTTTTACGCGTAAAACTTAGGGGAAATTCATGAATAAGGCCCAGTTCATCGCTGCGTTGGCCCCACACTTCAACGGCAGCAAGAAGGAAGCAGCTCACGCTGTAGATATCGTTTTCGACACAATCGTTCGCAACATGTCAGCCGGTAACGATGTCATGATCAACGACTTCGGTAAGTTTAAGAAGGTTGATCGCAAGGCACGTATGGGACGTAACCCATTCACAGGCGAGACAATCAAGATTAAGGCATCAAAGAAGGCTCGCTTCTTACCTGCAAAGGCTCTCAAGGAGATCATTGCCGGCGATCGCAAGCTTGGTCCAGCGCCAAAGCCAGAACCAAAGGCTGTACCAAAGCCAGCTGCTAAGCCAGCTGCAAAGAAGGCTCCAGCGAAGAAGAAGGCTGTAGCTAAGAAGGTTGCTAAGAAGGCTCCAGCGAAGAAGAAGCCAGCAGCTAAGAAGGTTGTGAAGAAGGCCGTAAAGAAGAAGAAGTAATTCTCTTCCAAAGTTAGTTGAAATGGAGTCGGCTAATGCCGGCTCCATTTCGCTTTTCCGCGCATAGAATTACCACATGGCTGAGTTCAAGGTTTCCTACGATCCACCAAAGGGCAGACCGCTCGGCACAAATACCGCCTTCAAAATTGGATCATCGATCCTGATTCCAATTTTTCGCCTGACGATGAAGCGCGATTGGCGAGGAGCAGAGAAGCTACCTAAGAGCGGCCGTGTTATCGTGGCATCAAATCACCTTTCATATCTTGATGTGCTTGTCTTAAGTGATTTTCTCTTCACTAATGGCCGCGCCCCCCGTTATCTCGGCAAGTCAGGTGTATTTCGAGTGCCGATAATTGGAAAGATTCTCTTGGCGGCGGGACAGATTCCAGTTGAGCGCGAAACCGATGATGCAAAGAAAGCGGTAGACCACGCAAAGATTCTCTTGGAGATGGGCCATCTCTTAGGGGTGTACCCCGAAGGCACACTTACCCGCGACGAAAATCTGTGGCCCATGATCGCAAAAACTGGTTGTGCACGCTTGGCGCTGGCAACAGATACTCAAGTTATTCCGATTGCACAATGGGGCTCACAGAAGATTTTGCCGCGCTATACAAACCGGATCCATCTATTTCCACGTAAGACTATTGAAATTAGAGTCGGCGACCCGGTTGATCTCTCGCCGTGGAAAGGCAAGCATGAAGATTCGCAGGCGCTCATCGAAGCAACTGCGGCCATAATGCAAGCGCTTACTGTAATGCTTGAAGATATGCGGGGAGAGAAACGTCCCGAAGTTATTTTCGATCCGCACTCATCCACCCTTCCACGCACCGGTAATTTTAAAAAGAAGGCTCGTTCATGAGTCAACGAGTTACGGTCTTTGGGGCTGGTGCATGGGGATCAACCATGGCTCAGGTCCTTCATGATGCTGGCAATAAAGTTCTCTTATGGGGGCGCAATGAAGATGTAGTTACTGAGATCAATACGCTGCACACAAACAATGGTTATCTGGGCAACCATGTACTGCCAGCTGATTTAAGAGCTACATCCGATTTAGTAGAAGCATTTGAATGGTCATCAATCTTTATCCTTGCTATACCAGCGCAACAACTTCGAAAGACGCTAGCCGAGTGGAAGCACCTCTATCGAGAAAATGTAATTGTTGTCAGCACGCTAAAAGGTATTGAGATAAGCACCCAGATGCGGATGACCGAAGTAATCGCAGAGGCGTGGAGAGCCAAGCGCATTGCAGTTATTACCGGCCCCAATCTCGCGGATGAACTTGTCATGCGCCAACCCGCTGGCGCAGTTGCTGCGGCTTCAACCCAAGAATTGGCTGATCAAATTAGAGACTTATTCCGCACTCCTTACTATCGCACATACACATCTACTGACGTGATGGGATGCGAACTTGCTGGTGCAATTAAATCGGTGATCGCTTTATCGGTTGGAATTTCTATAGGAATGGGCTTTGGTGAAAATACCCAGGCGATGCTCATTACACGTGGTCTCAATGAAGTTGCGCGGTTATGCGCAGCCCATGGCGCTGAACCGTTGACTGCTGCTGGCCTAGCCGGAATGGGAGATCTTGTCGCTAGTTGTGGTTCACCGCTCTCACGTAATCGCACCTTTGGTGAGGTTTTAGGTCGCACGGGTTCGTTAGAACAAACGCGTCTGCAAGTCGCCAAGACTGTTGAGGGAGTAGCGACAGCCGGGGCAGTTGTAGAAATAGCGCATCGAGTTGGCGTTGAGGTGCCGATAATCGAATCAGTAGCAGATATTGTTAGTGGGTCTATTACACCTACGGCTGCACTCCAGCGATTGATGGAGATCACGACGAAAGCAGAGGACTTCATCCGATGAAACGTGTAGCCATAATCTGCGGAGGACGCAGCAGCGAACATGAGATTTCTTGCATCTCTGCTGGGGGAGTTATCGCCGCAATAGATCGTTCGAAATATCTACCATTGATTATCGGAATCACAAAGAGCGGGCGTTGGGTTCATCTCGAAGAAGACTTTCCACTTCGAATCGTTGATGGTGTATTGCCGGTCATCCCTGAAAACTCACCAGCAATAGTTGCCGATATATCTGGATTCACATTTAACGGCTCGCCAATCGAGATTGATATCGTCTTCCCGCTGCTTCATGGACCTTATGGAGAAGATGGCACGATTCAAGGAATGCTTGAAATGGCCGATATCGATTATGTCGGCTCTGGAGTCTTGGCCTCAGCTGTTGCGATGGATAAATCTTTTGCAAAACCAATATTTGCATCCTACGGAATTAAAGTGGCCGATGGTTTCACTATCACCGCTCAAGAGTGGAATGATGCACCGGACTCAATTACTAAGCAGGCATCCTTACTTTCATATCCGGTATTTACAAAACCGGCTCGTGGCGGTTCAAGTCGCGGAACAAACAAAGTCAAATCTGAGCAGCAACTTACGGGAGCGATAAACGAAGCGCTCACATTTGATTCTAAGGTGATGATTGAAAATGCTGTGGTCGGCGCTGAAATCGAATGTGCTGTCTTGGAGATAGATGGCAAACCTCAGGCTTCAATTGTTGGCAAAATATCTATTGATCCCAAATTCGAATTCTATGATTTTCAGGCAAAGTATTTAGATGGTGCTACGACAATCGAACTTCCTGCACCAATTCCGGCAGATGTAGCGAAAGCGATTCAGGAGCAAGCCGTAGCTGCCTTCAAAGCCCTTGATTGTCGCGGGTTAGCTCGTGTTGATTTCTTCTTAACTTCTAATAACGAAATTATTCTTAATGAGCTAAACACTATGCCTGGATTTACGGAAACTTCTGTCTTTCCAAAAATGTGGGCTGCATCTGGCGTGAGCTATACCGAGGTAATTAACCATTTGCTGAAGAGCGCAACTCTCTAAAAATATTTAGCCAGTTACAGGGCAAGTAAGAGTACGAGTGATCCCCGGTACTGCTTGTACCTTTGAAAGAATAAGGCGCCCAAAATCTTCCATAGTGGCAGCTTCAGCGCGCATGATGACATCGTAAGGACCAGTGATTCCTTCGGCGAGAGTCACTCCAGGAATCGCGGCAATCGCGTGGGCAACTGATGATGCCTTACCGACATCAGTTTGAATCAAGATATAGGCCTGAACGTTCATACCCTCACGGTACCGCATGAGATAGGTTTCTGACCATGGAGTTTTCTGAAGGCGAGGTTATCGAGCTTCTTGCAAGAGTATTTGCCACAAGCGACCCACGCCTGCTTTTGGGAATCGGCGATGATGCAGCGGTTGCCACGGGCTCTGCCCAGCAAATCCTCACCACAGATATTGCAGTCGAGGGAGTTCATTTCAAGAGCTCTTGGTCTGCGCCTTATGAAATCGGTGCACGAATCGCCAAAGCAAATATCGCCGACGTTCTCAGTATGAACGGACGCTGCGACTATCTACTCGTAGCAGCGTCCGTGACCGGTAAAGAAACTCTCGATTGGATTGGCCAACTTGCGCAAGGCATCGCTGATGTCGCTAAAGAGTATGGTGCGATAGTGGTTGGAGGCGACCTTACGAAGTCTCCGGCATTGCAGCTTGCAATCACTGCTATCGGACATACCGACAATCCAATTACTCGATCTGGTGCTCAAATCGGTGATGGCATTTATCTCTCGTCGCTGACTGGATGGTCTGCGGCCGGTCTTGAGATTCTTAGCAAGGGATTATCGATTGATTCAGATGAGGCCGCTGAAGCACTTACGCAATACCGCAACCCAACTCTTGATTCAATGATCGATTTTTCAAAAGCACATGCGATGGCAGATGTAAGTGATTCGCTCTTAATTCAAGGCGAGCAGATCGCTAAAGCATCTGAAGTTGCTTTAGAAATTGAGACAGGACTCATTGAGAAGGTAGAAGAGTTTGCATCCCTTGAGCGACTAGCTACAGAAACCAGCAGCGATATTTGGCAATGGATTCTTGCCGGGGGAGAAGATCACGTACTTCTTGCAACTGGTCAGAACCTGCCAGGGCTTCGTATTGGTCAGGTAGTTACAGGTTCAGGCATCTCAATTAATGACCCGATGAGCAAAATAAAAGTGGCCCCAGTTTCCTGGAGCCACTTTCGTTAATAATTTTCTTTATTTGGAAAAATTAAGCGCGTGCAACCTTGCCAGCCTTAAGGCATGAAGTGCAGACGTTCTGACGCTTAGCAGCGCCCTTAACCAAAGTCTTTACGCGCTGAATATTTGGATTCCAGCGGCGACGTGTCTTCACCTGTGAGTGAGAAACGTTATTTCCAAAGCTTGGGCCCTTGCCACAGATGTCGCATGTTGATGCCACAGCGGTACTCCTGATCATTATGGGCGCAACATCTGCTGCGCCGAATCTATTCACACTCGAAAGCTGATGGCCTTCGGGTAGGGCGAAAGGGTATCAAGGAGAGGGCGAAATCAGCCAATCCGCAGAAATAGGCAAACTTTCCAGTCAATTTCATGCGTAAGAAATGTCTCAATCATGCATCTCTGGCGGTGGGTGGGAGAGAATGACATATGGCCTCACTCGACTCAAAACTCAGCGGAGTTGTTGGAGACCGAACAGCAAAAGTATTCACCGATGTATACGGCTATCGCACAGTTGGAGATCTTTTGGGTCACCTGCCTCGCAGATATTTGGTGCGTGGCGAACTGAGCAATATCGCAGAACTCAATGAAGGTGACGAGGTCACGATTCTTGCCGAAGTCCATAGCGTTGCGGTGCGCAGATTCCAAGCACGTAAAGGTAATTTGCTAGAAGTAGTAGTAACCGATGGAACAGCAAAGTTGTCGCTTACATTTTTTAATCAAGCGTGGCGTGAGAAAGATTTACGAGTTGGTAGGCAAGGACTCTTTGCCGGCAAAGTCGGAATCTTCAATCAAAAGCGACAACTTTCACACCCTGATTACGAAATGATTGCAGATGGGGGAGATGTAGATGGTGCGGTCGAGGGATTTGCCGGCAAATTCCTTCCGCTCTACCCATCTTCAGCAAAGTTACCTTCATGGAAAATATCGCAATCAATTGATTTAACGTTAGCTTCACTAGACCATATCGATGATGTACTGCCAGAAAAATTGAGAGAAAAATATGGTTATCCAACAATCACGCAAGCGCTCATGCAGATTCATCACCCAGTCGATCTCGATATGGCAGAGCAATCTCGCGAACGAATGATTTTTGATGAAGCACTCTTACTGCAACTATTGCTCTTACGACGGAAGGCAGAACTTCGTGCGCTAGATGCGGTTGCCCGCCCGCATAAAGAAGGTGGCTTGCTTGATGCTTTTGATGCCAGACTTCCCTTTGAATTAACGCAGGGTCAGCGTGATGTCGCTACTGAATTAGTAGAAGACCTTTCGGCCGCACACCCTATGCACCGGTTATTGCAAGGTGAAGTTGGTTCAGGAAAGACTGTCATCGCACTTCGTGCTGCTCTCCAAGTAATTGATAACGGGGGTCAGGTAGCTCTACTCGCACCTACAGAAGTACTAGCAGGCCAGCACATACGCACTTTCAAGAAACTTTTGGGGGATTTAAGTGATGGGGGAATGCTAGGAGGCTCCGAACTTTCAACTCGCATCACTCTTTTAACTGGATCGCAGAATGCTGCAACTAGGCGAGAAGCGCTCGGGGAAATCAAATCTGGTACCGCAGGATTAGTCGTTGGAACACATGCTCTCTTAGGAGAAACAGTCGAGTTCAACGATCTTGCTTTAGTGATTGTCGATGAACAACATCGCTTCGGTGTCGAGCAACGCGATGCCCTTCGAGCAAAAGCCTCTCTATCTCCTCATCTTCTAGTAATGACCGCAACACCGATTCCACGAACAGTTGCGATGACAATTTTTGGTGACCTTGATGTTTCGACGCTACGTGAACTGCCGCTGGGCCGACAGAAAATTACGACGCACTTAGTTCCGGTTGAAGAGAAACCACATTTTCTCGAGCGAACGTGGGTGCGAGTCCGCGAAGAAGTCTCACAAGGTCATCAGGTTTATATCGTTGCACCACGAATCAGTGCCGGAATATCTGAAGATGCTGATATGGAATTTCTAGAAGGTGAAAGTACAGCTCTCTCTGCTGTAGAAGAGCTTGGCCCAGAACTCATGAGCGGACCATTGCAGGGGCTACGAATAGCGCCACTACATGGTCGTCAAAGCTCTGAGGTCAAAGAGGAGACAATGCAGGCTTTCGCTGCTGGAGAAATCGATGTTTTGATCTCAACTACAGTGATTGAAGTCGGTGTGGATGTACCTAATGCAACGCTTATGGTGATTATGGATGCCGATAGATTTGGCGTTTCTCAACTACATCAGCTTCGCGGACGCGTTGGTCGAGGTACATCACCAGGACTATGTCTACTTGTCACGAAAAGTTTAGAAGAATCACCGGCGCGACTTCGCCTGGATGCAGTGGCATCAACGACAGATGGATTTGAACTTTCGCGGATAGACCTCGAGCAAAGACGAGAAGGAGACGTCCTTGGAGTTAATCAATCAGGATCACGTTCACACCTTCGTCTCTTAAGAGTTTTGCGCGATGAAAAACTTATCGAGCAAGCGCGTAGCGATGGTGAAGAGTTGATTCAGTCAGGATTATCAGATTACCCAGCTTTGATTGAGGCGCTCAAGAAGTTAGAGTTAGATGCTGCAACAGAATTTATCGACAAGAGTTAAGTTCAAGAGTTAACCGACCAGATTCATCAAGCTAGGGAGTTTGCGATGCGCATAATTGCGGGGGCCGCCAAAGGGCGACCCATCTCTGCTGTTGCTTCTGCGACTCGACCTACCTCAGACCGCGCTCGTGAGGCGCTCTTCTCAACATTGGCCTCAGAGTTTGGTGAATTTGAGGGCTTACGAGTTCTCGATCTTTATGCCGGCACTGGCGCTGTGGCACTTGAAGCGCTATCGCGTGGAGCAGCGCTCGTTCACGCTGTTGAGAAGGATGAAGCAGCAAGCAAAGCAATCACTGCAAACTTTGATTCAATTAAGAGCGCAGAACTCAAAGGAACTTTCCATCTATACACAATGGGGGTTCATCGTTTTCTTGGAGATAA